>Ga0315280_10001632_pt1 | contig 38125 bp, 26 predicted proteins | sample YL17G06_40_MG_FD_203697 | JGI IMG/M metagenome (GOLD analysis project Ga0315280, IMG submission 203697) | Sediment microbial communities from Yellowstone Lake, YNP, Wyoming, USA - YL17G06_40 | ecosystem: Environmental > Aquatic > Freshwater > Lake > Sediment | place: USA: Wyoming | collected... | reverse complement strand
CTCGGCGGCATCGGGATCGGCCCTCGTGGCTCATCTGTCCTCGGGCCCATGCTTGCCGAGCCGGACGTGCAGTTCGTAGCGATCTGTGACGTCCGCGCCGACCGGCGCATGTCAGTGAAGTCGAGCGCCGACGCCGCGTATGGCAACACCGACTGCGCGATGTACCGTGACCTGCGCGAACTCCTCGCCCGCGAAGACATCGATGCCGTGCTGATCGCCACGGGCGACCGATGGCACGCGCTGGGGTCGATCCTGGCGGCCAAGGCGGGAAAGGACGTCTACAGCGAGAAGCCCTGCGCACTCACGATCGCCCAGTGCCAGGCTCTGGCTGACACCATCCGCCGCTATGGGCGCGTCTTCCAGGCGGGCACGCAGCGTCGCAGCGTCCCGAACTTCCTGGCGGCCGTCGAACTCGCGCACAGCGGGAAGCTCGGCCGGTTGCACACGCTGCACGCCTCCAGCTACCGTCCGCACGTCACGCACGAGTGGCTTCCGGCGGAGCCGGAGCCCGACCCGGAGGTCATCGACTGGGACATGTGGCTTGGCGCGGCCCCGTGGCGACCGTACAACAGCACCTACGTGAATGGCGGATGGCGAGGCCACTACGACTTCGATTCCGGGGCCCGGCTGCTCGACTGGTGCGCCCACACGGTGGATCTCTGTCAGTGGGCCAATCAGACCGACGACACGCTTCCATTGGAGTATGAGGCGTCGGAGAACAGCATCACGGCCCAGTACGCCAGTGGCGTCAGGTTGGTCATCGACTTCCTGGATGAGCCGTTCGGGAACCGCGACCCCCACTACGGCACATCACGCGGAACGTGCCCCGTTCGCTTCGAGGGTGACGAGGGCTGGGTGGAGACAGGCGACAGCGGGGAGGTCGCGGTGCACCCGGAGTCTCTGCGCGCGGAACTCGGAGCTCTGCCGCAGATGGCCGGGACGGACTCAGCAAGCCACTCGCGCAACTTCCTTGACTGCGTCAAGTCCGGAGCGCGGCCCAACGCTAATGCGGACGTCATGCGCCGTTCGCACATCGCCTGCTACGCGGCGGCACTCTCCTGGCAGCTTGGGCGCAAGCTTACGATCGATCCGGCGACTGAGGCCTTCGTCGGCGATGACGAGGCTAACACCTTCAGGTCTCGCGCGATGCGGGCGCCCTGGCGCATCTAGCACCGGCTCGGCACACCCCGGGCCCGTGAGCACGTTCGGTAACGGAGATAGGGAGCTATGAGTCATCACCGACGCGCCGCCGTGATCCTCGCCGCCTCGCTCGTCATCCTGCCCTCCGCGGCATCGGGTGCTCAGAACGCGGCCGAGGTGCAAGAGCTGATCGCCGTTCTGAGGTCAGACGCCGGGACGTTCGACAAGGCAATGGCATGCCAGCAGTTGGCAGCCACCGGCAGCAGTGAGGCCGTGCCGGCGCTCGCCGCGCTACTAGCCGACAACGTCCTCGGTGCCTACGCACGGTCGGCCCTCGAGGCGATCCCCGACCCCAGCGCGGATGAGGCCCTGCTCGTGGCCATCGGCCGGCTCGAAGGATCGCTCCTGGTAGGAGCCGTCAACTCCATCGGAGTGCGCAGGTACGCAGGAGCCGTGGAGGCTCTCGATGAGCTGGTGCGGACCGGCGACACGGACGCCGCGTGCGCGGCCCTGGCCGCATTGGGACGCATCGCTACCGTCCGTGCGGCCCAGACCCTCCTCCGGACGCTGCGCGAAGGCCCCGCGGGCTTGCGCCCCGCCGCGGCGGATGCCTGCCTCACGTGCGCCGACCGGCAGTTGGCAGACGGCCGAAGCCACCGCGCGGCGGCGCTCTACGATCGCGTTCGGGAGGCGAGTGTTCCCAAGCACGTACGCCTGGCCGCGACATGCCGCGCCATGGTGACCCGAGGCCCCGCCGGTGTGCCGATGCTCACCCATCAACTAAGGTCCGGCGATAGCGAGGCAGTGCGGATGGCCCTCCGCGCCGTTCGCCAGATGCCCGGCGAGGCGGTCAGCCGCGCCTTGGCCGACGAGCTCGGCGTCGCCGAGCCCGGGATGCGGGCGTTGCTGCTTCAGGCCCTTGCTGAGCGAGATGACGCAGTCGCACGGGCGGCCGTCGACGACGCGACGCTCACGTTCGCGCGGTTGTTCGATGGCAGGACATTCGGTGGCTGGGAGGGCGACATCGGGTCATCGTTCCGCACTGAGGACGCAGCGATTGTCGGCGGTAGTCTCCACGCCCCCATCCCTCGCAACGAGTTCCTGTGCACGACGCATCGCTACGGTGACTTCGTCCTCCGGCTGGAGTGCAAGGTCGTCGGGGCGAACGGCGGTGTCCAGTTCCGATCGGAACGCGTCCCGGGCAGCGCCGAGGTGTGCGGCTACCAGGCGGATATGGACGCGAGCGGCGTGTACTGGGGATGTCTCTATGACGAGTCCAGGCGTGGGATGCTCGTCCAGGCCGACTCGACCGAGGTGGCCCGAGTCCTGAAGCGCGGTGACTGGAACGCCTACGAGATCCGTTGCCAGGGACCGCGCATTCGGCTCTTCCTCAACGGGCTCAAGACGGTCGACTACACGGAGGCTGACCCAAGCATCCCGCGCAGCGGGCTCATCGCCGTGCAGATCCACTCCGGCCCTCCCAGTGAGACATGGTACCGGAACATCGTGATCGCCGAGCTGCCGTAGCGAGCGATACGCCGCCGCGCAGGCCGACTTGGCGGCGACGCACCGGCGTCCGCAAGACATGCGCGGTAACATAGCGAGCTCTGGCCCGGCTGTGACGCCCTCACCCCCGGCCCCTCTCCCTGGGGAGAGGGGTGCCCGCGCGCAGCGAGGGCGGAGTGAGGGCGGAACGCGAGGTCGCCAGAGTGAGTTGGCGGGCCCTAAGTCACCGCCTATGCGTCGAAGGAGGTCCCACATGCCCCTGAAGGTTGGCTTTGCTGAGGTGGATACTACGCCCCCCTTGGGAATCCGGATGGCCGGGTTCTTCGAGGACCGGATGGTCGAAGGCATCCATGACCGGCTGTTCTGTCGGGCCATGGCCATCGACAACGGGGAGCACCCGCTGATCCTGCTGACCTGCGATCTGGTCTCACTCAAGGGCGTCACGGTGCAGCGCGTGCGGGAGGCCGTCGCCGCCGCAACCGGTGTGGCGCCGCAGAGCATCGCCATGAGCGCCACCCACACGCACACGGGGCCGGCGACCTCCAGCGTGTTCTACCAGCGACCGCCCGACGCCGACTATGTCGAGCGCTTAACTCGGGACTTGCCGGCGGCGGCTATCGCGGCCTGGAAGAACCGCCGGCCCGCGAAGCTGGGGGTCGGCTGGGGGTTCGAGGGCCGGCTGTCGCACAACCGCCGGTTCATGATGCGGAGCACCAGGCAGGTCGTGATGCACCCGCCGAAGGGCAGCACCGACATCCTGTACCAGGAGGGCCGAGTGGACCCGGAGGTGGGCGTCATCTCGGCCCGCACCGAAGACGGCAAGCCCCTGGGGTGCCTGCTGAACTTCGCCTGTCACGTGAACGTGGTGGGGGGCAGTCAGGTGTCCGCCGACTACCCGGGGCAGTTCGCGGCGGCGATGAAGGCCCGGCAGGGCGATGGGCACGTGGGGCTGTTTGCGAACGGCTGCTGCGGGAACCTGTGCCAGATCGACGTGTACGACCCGGAGCGGAGCGACTGGGGCCACGAGTGGGCGAAGCACATGGGTGAGCGGCTGGCGGACCATGCGCTGAAGATCGAGGCCGAGATGGACTTCCGCGATGAGGTGAAGCTGGACTCACGCCTCGTGGAGCTGCAGCTCCCCATGCGCCGGATCCCCGACTCGCTGCTCGAATGGGCCGGGAAGGTGCAGCGCACGCCGGAGCTGCAGAACCTCGTCGACGACGCGTATGCGGGCATGGCCTTCGAGCTGCGAGAGGAGATTCGCAGGAGGCCGACCTTCCCGGGCATCGTGCAGGCCCTGCGAGTGGGCGATGTGGGAGTGGCCATGCTGCCCGGCGAGATGTTCGTGGAGTTCGGCCTCGACATCAAGCTCCACTCTCCGGCTCAGAGGACCTTCGTAGTGGAGCTGTCCAACGGCGTGGTGGGATACGTGCCGACCAAGGAGGCCTTCGCCGGCGGAGGATATGAGCAGCGCCCGGCCACTTCGAGCCGCCTGGCGCCTGTTGCCGGCGAGTTCATGGTGGATACGGCGCTGTCGATGTTGGACTCGATGTTCCTCTGAGGAGGGCGGTCGCCGGCGCACCTACGCCTTGGCGGCGTGGCCGCGGAACTGGTCCATCCAGGGATCGCCCTCCACGTCAAAGACGGCTTCCTCGGCCTCGGCGAGTAGGTCGGCGGGCCGGTATGGCACTCCTTCGCGCAGCGTCGCCGCCACCCCCGGCAGCGCTGCGACGTGGGCCGTCGGGTCCCCACGAACGAACACCATGTCCGCCGCGCAGCCGGGCCGCAGAGGCCCGAGGTCGGGCCGCCCGAGGAAGTCGGCCGCGTCGGACGTGGCGGCTTGGAGGGCCTGCATCGGCGACATTCCGGCCCCGACGAGTAGCGAGAGCTCGCGCCAGAGGCTGAGCCCCGGCGCCACCGCCCCACACGGCGTGTCGGTGCCGGGAAGGACTCGCACGTTCCCGTCCAGGAGGAGGCCGACGAACCGCTGCGCCGCCGCAAGCGCTCGGCGCCACTGCCTGGCCCCCTCGACGTCCGGTTCGGCCGGCGACTGCAAGCGGACGAGTTCGGGGGGCACCAGGCGGCGCTCCGCCCACCCGACGTAGCTCGGCGATCGAACGCGCGACTGGGAGTGCCAGTAGGCGAGCGTCGGCGTAGCCGCCATCCCGCTGTCGCGGATCAGGTCGGCCACCTCCCTCTGCTTGTCCTCCATTCCGCGGAACTCAGGCGCGCCCCAGAGCTCAAGCCAGCCCGGGGGGTGGTCCGGCCACACGACGCCCAGGATGCCGTCCAGATGTTGGAACTCATCCACCCCGCCCCGCGCCGCGGCCACGACACCCGCGCCTGGGCAGTGCATCGACACACGCAGGCCGGCAGCGTGGCTCTCGCGAGCCATGTCGGGGATCCACTCCGGGCTTAGCCCTACGTAGAGCTTGATGGCGTCGACGCCCGCTGCCGCGGTCTCTCGCACGGCGGCGATCGCTTCGGACCTGTCCTTGCAGGCGCGGGACAGAAGGGGATGGAAGGGCGAAGGCCCGTCGAGCAGCGGGCCGACGCACATGATCCGAGGCCAATGGTGGCGACGCCATTCGGCCCGTCGAGCGAGAACCCACTCCAGGCCATTGCCAGTGTCGCGGATCGTGGTCACGCCCCATGCGAGGTACTGCGGCCCTTGCCAGCGCATGAAGTGGGTGTGCACATCGATGAGGCCGGGGAGAAGGGTGCAGCCTGGCTCGGAGAGCCTCGGCATGTCGGGAGGCAGCGAGGCGGCGGGCACGACCTCGGCGATGGTGCGCCCCTCGACGACGACCGCATGCTCCGGCAGTACTCGCTCGCCATCGAAGACGCGATCGGCCACGCACGCGAAGCGCCCGACGCTGCTCACGGCATCGGCTCCCGCCAGCCCGGTGGCCGCCAGCGTTCCCGCGATGAACTCCCTGCGGTTCACAACTTGACCCTCACCAGTCGAAGAGCGGCACATCTCGCCAGTTGCCATCGCCCATGGCCGAGTCGTGTGCAACGATGCCGGGCACCGTGAAGTCCATGGCCCGCATGACGTCGATGGGCGGGCGCGAGCCGCTCTCCACGGCATCGAGGAAGTCGCGGATCATGTAGTACTCCGATGTCCCGTGGCCGCCGTGGTACGCTTCCTCCGGCGCGTCGGGGTCCGAGAGAGCGCAGTGCATCGGCGCGGCCGCGCGGTGGCCGTTCGCGTCGTCAGGCGTCTCACCCTCGATCCATACCTGTCCGTCGGTGTCCCCGCCGCCGAACCGGCCATTCTCCACGTAGCCGCGCTCCCCGTAGAGCGAGTAGTAGATGAGGTGCGGGTAGCGGGGCGCGACCTGGCTGCGCAGGATCTTGATCAGCGCTCCCTTTCGGGTGCGGAACAGGCCCACCTCCGCGTCCAGGAAGCCAAGGTGGTCGCGCTGCTCGGGGTGTTTGTGGAAGCCTGCGTGGCTCCCACACGCCTGCACAATACGGTCTTCCATGAGGGTCAGCAGGGGGCCAAGGCAATGGGCGCAGTACCAAATGGGTGGCCGTTCGTGCCGCCAGTGGTAGGCGCCCGTGGCCCCGTCGATGAGCAAGTCCTCGATCTCGTGCACATACTCCGCCTCGGCGTAGAAGATGGCCCCGAGCTTCCCCTGACGCGTGAGTTCGTGCCATTGCCTGATGTAATGGAAGTAGCAGTAGTTCTCGGCCATCATGTAGGTGAGCCCGGTCCGCTTCACGGCCTCGACGATCCGCTCGCACTCGCCGAGGGTGTACGCGGCCGTCTGCTCGCACAGGACGTGCTTGCCCGATTCCAGCGACTTGATGGTCTGTTCGGCGTGGCAGCGGATCGGTGTAGCAACGATGACGATGTCCATCGGCGCCTGGACGAACTCGTCGAACCCGGTGAACAGGGTCGAGTCGGGAAGACCGAAGGCGGCGCCCAGGCCGGATAGCGACTCCGCATCCAGGTCGCACAGCCCGACAACCTCGACCCGCGGGTGAGCGGCGAACACGGACACGAAGCCCTGCCCGCGGCGCAGGCCGACTATCCCTACCTTCCACTTCCGCACGATGAGAGCATCCTTCCGCGTGGACCGCAGCGCGTGGTCGGTTCCCCGGCTCGGTCCCCGGACCTGCCTTCGCGGTGGCCGGGGCGTGCGCCACGGAGAAGCCCGGGCTGATCGTCTACTCCCTGCGCATCACGGAGCACACGCACGGCACGGACAACGTCCTTGCCCTCGCGAACCTCGCAATGCTCGGGGGGAACGTCGGGAAGCCCGGGAAGGGCGTGATGCCGATGCGCGGCCAGAACAACGTGCAGGACGCGTGCGATATGGGCTGTGCGCCGTGGTCGTGGACTCGCCCGCAGGGCAAGAGGAGGATAGGTCGGCGTCTCTGTCGCAAACGTCATGCAGGGCCGTGCATATCCCGGAAATCGGAAAGCATGGCAACGGAACCTAGGGCGGCGGATGCCTTGAGGGAGTGTGCCGATGATCCCGTACGATGAGGCGATCCGGATCGTGGACGCGTCGCTCGCGGGGTGCACGCTGCCGTGGGAGAGGGTCGCTGCCAGGCGGGCCGTGGGGCGCGTCCTTGCCGCGGACCAGGTATCGCGACTGGACCTCCCGCCCTTCGACCGGTCCGCGATGGACGGGTACGCCGTCCCCGAGGGCGAGGAGCGCGACGAGTATCGCCTCGTGGGCATCGTCGCCGCCGGCCAGGTCAGCACTGCACGGCTGGAGGCCGGCACGACCGTCAAGGTCATGACCGGCGCGCCCGTGCCCCCGGGCACCCTCAAGGTCGTCAAGGTCGAGGACACCGAGTGCGACGGCTCCACGATTCGCGTGCACCGGCACAGCTCCACGCGCCACGTGTGCCCCCAGGGTGAGGATGTGCTGGCGGGAGACACGATCCTGGCGTCGGGCACCGTCCTGACTCCTCGCCACATCGCGAACCTCATCTCCTGCGGAGTTGTCGAGGTGGCAGTGGTCCGGCGCCCTCGGGTTGCCATCCTCTGCACCGGGGATGAGATAGCTGACTCCCCCGACGACCTCTCGCCCGGTTGCATCATGAACGCGAATGGGCCCCTGCTGGGGGCTCTGGCCGAGCGGTGCGGGCTCGAGGTGGTGCGGGAGGAGATCGTGCCCGATAGGCTCGAGGACACCCGGGCGGCCATCGCTTCGTCCCTCGAGATCGCCGACATCATTGCGGCTTCCGGTGGTGTGTCGGTGGGCGACTTCGACTACGTTCCGGCGGCCCTCGCCGAGTTGGGGCTGCGTCTCCTCTTCGCCGGAGTGGCCATCAAGCCGGGCAAGCCCATCGCCTACGCCACGGACGGGTCGCGGGCCCTCTTCGGACTGCCAGGCAACCCCGTGGCCGCGTATCTGACATTCCACCTCTTCCTGCTCCGCGCGGCAGCGCGAATGGTAGGATCTTCCCCCGGCCTGGGCGAGCGGCCGCTGCTTATGGCCCAGGACTACTCCCGGCGCGACACGGCGCGACGCGAGTACGTCCCGGCCACACTCGACGAGGGCGGGGCCGTGTGTCCGATCGAGTACCACGGCTCCGCCCACCTGATGGCGCTCTCCGGCATGGACGGGCTCTTCGTCATGCCCGTGGGTGTCGAGAGGATCGGCTCCGGCGAGCCGGTGCAGTTCCTGTCCGTTGCGCGGGGGCTCTCGTGAGGGACCGTTTCAACCGCACCATCGATTACTTAAGGGTCAGCGTCACTGATCGCTGCAACCTGCGGTGCGCGTACTGCCCGCCGCCGGGCGAGGGCGGCCTGGTCCGGCAGGACCGCGTTCTCTCCTTCGAGGAGATCACTGAGGTGGTCCAGGCGGCGGTGAGCCTCGGGGTACGCAAAGTGCGGTTGACCGGGGGCGAGCCGCTCCTCCGACCTGGCCTACCCGTGCTCGTACCCATGCTCGCCCGGATCGACGGGATCGACGACCTCGCGATGACCACCAACGCGATCCTGCTGGAGCGGTACGCCTCGACGCTCGCCGCCGCGGGTCTGCGCAGGGTCAATGTGAGCCTGGATACCCTCTGTCCCGAGCGCTTCCGAGAGATCACCCGGGGCGGAGACCTATCCGGGGCGCTCGCCGGCATCGAGGCGGCCGAGGCTGCGGGGCTTACGCCCATCAAGCTCAACTGCGTGGTACGCGAGTCCTCGGATGAGCCCGATGCTAGGGCGGTCGCGGGCTTCGGTCGCGCCCGAGGCTATACCGTCCGGTTCATCCGCGAGATGGACTCGGCCCTTGGCGTCTTCTCGGTGGTCGAGGGCGGTGCGGGGGGTGACTGCCCGCGCTGCAACCGTCTGCGGCTGTCATGCGATGGGGTCCTGCGGCCGTGCCTCTTCTCGGACCTGGGCTTCGATGTGCGGGCCCTTGGCATCAGCCGCGCGCTTCGCGCCGCGGTTAGGGAGAAGCCTGCGGCGGGCGGTCCGTGCGCGCCGGGGTCGATTCGTCGAGTGGGCGGCTAGCCGCCGCTGAGGAGGGCCAAGATGGGCAAGCTCAGCCACGTGGACGATGCGGGACGGGCCCGGATGGTCGACGTGGGCGCCAAGCCGTCGCAACGGCGCATCGCCAGGGCGCGAGGTCGGATCTGCTTGGCCATTGAGACGGTGGTCCTGATCCGGGGGAACGGCCTGCGGAAGGGCGATGTCCTCGCCGTGGCCCAGATCGCCGGGATCCAGGCGGCGAAGCGCACCGCGGAGCTGATCCCTCTCTGCCATCCCCTTGGCCTCGACCATGTCGACGTCTCCTTGACGGTCGAGAGCGACGGAGTCGTTGCGGAGGCAGAGATCGCCTGCGTCGGTCGCACAGGGGTGGAGATGGAGGCCCTGACGGCGGTGTCCGTTGCTCTCCTGGCGGTGTATGACATGTGCAAGGCCGTCGACAAGACCATGGAGATCGGTGGCATTCACCTGGTGGAGAAGGTGAAGCTCGATGTCGACTAAGGGGCTGGTGGCTTCGGTCAGCATCTCCACCCGGAAGGGCACGCCCAAGGAGCCCGTCGAGTCGATCCACATCGAGAACGACGGTGTAAGAGGCGATGCTCATCGCGGGCCGGGCCTTCGCCAGGTCAGTCTCCTTTCCGAGGAGTGCGTTCGAGAGTTCAACGCCGAGTCGAAGCGGAGCTACGGCCCCGGGGATTTCGCGGAGAACGTCACGGTCCGCGGGGTGGCCCTGGGCCTGGCGGCGCCTCTCGACCGGATCCGCATCGGCACGGTGGAACTGGAGGTTACACAGCTTGGCAAGCGATGCCATGGAGACGGTTGCGCCATCTTCCAGGCCGTGGGACGGTGCCTCATGCCCTCCCACGGGGTGTTCGCACGGGTGATCTCTGAGGGCACGGTGCGACCGGGCGACGCTGTGGAGCTGGAGGCCCGCCCGTACCGCTTCGAGGTCGTCACCCTGAGCGACCGTGCCTTCCGGGGGGAGTACAGCGACCGAAGCGGCCCCGCCATCGAGGAGCTGCTGACCTCGCACGCGGCCGAGGCCGGCCGCCCCATCACGGTTCGGCGGGCCCTGATCCCCGACGACCCGCATCTTCTCGGCGAGCGTCTGCGGGCAGGCCTCGAAGACGGCCTGGACGCCATCATCACCACCGGGGGCACGGGGATCGGGCCGAGGGACTTCGCGCCGGAGGTGGTCCAGGGGGCGTGCGAGCGGATGCTGCCGGGCATCATGGAGACGATACGGGTGAAGTACGGTCTCGACAACCCCCGGGCCAGGTTGAGCAGGGGTGTGGCCGGGGTGGCGGGCACCACTCAGCTCTATGCCCTTCCGGGCAGCGTCAAGGCGGTCCGCGAGTACATACCGGAGATCCTCCTGACCTTCGATCACGTACGCCTCACGCTGCACGGTCTCGACGACCACTGACGAAGCCGTCCCGCAAGGAGCCACAGGCTCCATCCCGTCGACCGCCGGGAGCACCCGGCGGGGACCGACGTGCATCCGCGGACAGGAGCGGCACCGGACGTAGCGAACTCTCGGGAGCAGCTCGGGGGCCGGAGGAGTGCGTCGCGTGCGACCGCCGAACATCGTTTTCGTCCATGTGGACCAGCTCCATCACGCGGCCATTTCGGCCTACGGCTGTCGCTACGTCCATACTCCGTGCATCGACCGCCTAGTGGACGAGGGCACCTCGTTCCTGGAGTCCACCACGCCGATGCCGCAGTGCTGCCCAGCACGCGCTAGCTGGTTCACGGGGCGGATGTCGAAGGAGCACGGCGTGGTGGTCAACGACGTGTGCCCGATGGACCCCACGCTGCCCGACCTGGGCGCCTGGCTTCGAGAGAAGGCGGGCTATGACTGTGTCTACGCGGGCAAGTGGCACGTCACCGGGCGAAACGTCGAGACCAGCTTCCGCCTGCTGCACCCGGGTCACGGGTACGGGGAGCTGGGCGACAGCAACGTTGCGCGCGTGGCCTGCTCCTTCTTGTGGAGCCGGAGGTCCGAGCAGCCGTTCCTCCTGTCTGTCGGCCTTCTCAATCCCCACGACTGCTGCTACACGGCGGGAGCTAGTGGTGGCGTTGGCAAGTTCGGGCTTGCCGCTGAGATGCACGGTGAGCTGCCGCCCCTGCCCGCCAACTTCGACTACGGGTACGCGCGTCGCCAGGACCTACGCGTCGCCGAATGGACCCTCGATGACTGGCGCTACTACCGCTACGTCTACTACCGCATGGCCGAGATGGTCGACCGCGAGGTCGGACGGATCTACGAAGCCGTGCGCCGGTCGCCGGACGCGGACAACACGCTCTTCATCTTCACCTCCGACCACGGCGACGGGCTGGCCTTCCACGCGAACATACAGAAGGGCTACATGCTGGAGGAGGCTTGGAGGGTCCCAGCGGTCGTGTGCTGGCCCGGCCACATCGAGGCCGGGCGGCGCGATGCCGAGCACTTGGTCTCAGGCGTCGACCTGGCGCCGACGATCCTCGACTACGCCGAAGCTCCGCCCATGCCGAAGATGACCGTCGCGCGGAGCTGGCGCCCGCTCCTGGAGCGCCGCGGCTCCCCTGCCGGCGGATGGCGCGACTACGTCGTCGGCGAGACCTCCGTCGGGCGCATGGCCGTCGCGATCCGTGACGCGCGCGTGAAGACCATCGTCTATCCGGACGCGGTCCAGCTCTTCGACATCGAGAGCGATCCACTCGAGATGCATGACCTCGCGAGTGAGCCGGGTTCGGAGGCGGGGCTCGCGCGCCACAGGGCACACCTAGCCGACTACCTGAACTCGATCCAGGTCTTCGAGCCGCCGCCCGGACACGCGGATGCCGCCGCCGTGGCGCGCTACTACGAGCCGTGCGTTTCCTGGTACAGGCGCCTGCGCGAGGAGGTGTCGGCTTGAACCGACGCGAGTTCGTCCGGCACGGCTCAGTCGTCGCCGCGCTCCTTGCGATGGGGCGACTCCCGGTGCTGGCTCGCACAGGCGACACGCTGCCGGCGGCGGTCGAGCCGGTGACGGGGTTCCTCGCGGGCTATGCCCCACCCGCCCCCCGACGCCTCCGGGAGACCTACCGCCTCATGTACGACATCGTGCTCTGGCATGAGCGCGCGCCGGCCACCGGCATCACGAAGAACGGCCTGGTCGGCCGCGTGGACCTGCGGCGAGTTGGCGTGCCGGAGGGGGTTCGGTACTCGATCGATGAAGTCAGGCGCTACGCTGGCATCGCGAACCGACTCACGGCGCGCCTCACCTGCGCGGGAGACCGCCTCGGCAGCTTGCGTGCCTGGGAGTCCCGCGCCTCGTGGCGGCCGCTGCCGGACAAGTCCCCTCTGCGGCACAGGCTCGACGCGCTCGTGGTCAACGGACGCAAGGAGCACGACCGGGTCCTCCACTCCGACGGCCGGCAAGAGGACTCCGCGCGCCCGCTCGCGAGCCTGTGGAGCCTCATCGACTTCGTCGCCCGGCGCGGCGGACCCGCGACGGATGTCTCTCTCGACCTCCTGGCGGACCTGTCGTCCGTCAGCCCCGGGGCTCGGCTCCGTTACGATGGCCCCGTCGAGGTGGAGGTGGCCGGGAAGCGGCTGTTGCGCCTCGCGAGCTACGTCCTGACAGGACGAGGCATACTCCCCACGAACTACCTCGTCGACGAACCGGGGTTGCCCCAGCTCGTGACGGTCAGCATGGTCTCCTACGCACTGCGCGAGGTCCGGGCGGTCGACGCCTGAGCGCGCCCGACTTGTGTCAGTACCGTCCCTCCTCCAGGCCGACCTCCAGCAGCGCCAGCCAGTTCTCGCGCTGCAGGTCGGTCATGGTCGGCCAGCCGAAGGGCGTGGCGGTCGGCGACAGAATGAACCTCCCACCCGGCTTGCCCTCGGCGACTGTGCGACGCACCAGTTCGCGGAACTGGGATGTCGGCAGCGTGCAGATGTCGTGGTGCTGAATGTTGCCCACGATGCAGAGGTCATCCCCCACGCGCCCTTTGGCCTCCGGTAGGGTCACGTCACCCATCGGCGGGGGCTCGATGGGGTGCAGCGCGGCTGCGCCCATGCGCACGAAGCCTTCCAGCACCGCCCCTACGCGACCGTGGCAGTGGACGAGGGGGTAGCCTCCCGCGTCTCGGATCATTCCGTTGATCTCCGCGTCGGGCCCCACCACCCACTCCTCGAAGTCGCGCGGGGACTGCAATGGTGGAATGCAGAGCTCCGGGCCGACGTACCCGAACAGCGGCCCGACGCCCTGAGACAACAGCCAGCCGACCCAGTCCGCCAGGCGACGCGCGAACTCGGCGATAAGCGTCGCCACCAGATCGCGGTTGTCCAGCGACCAGATGGCGAACACCTCCGAGCCGATGAGGTTGTTGACCCAGTAGAGCGGGTCGGAGCCCGTGGAGACCATCACAAGGCCGCGATCGCCCAGCTCGCGATCCAGCTCGAAGAAGGCCGAGCAGTCCGGCCGGGGCGGCACCCAGGGAATGCTCAGCAGGCGCCGGGCGTCCCCCTCCGACTCGAGGAGGTGCTTCTTGCGGTAGCCCGGCTTGCCCTCAGTGCTGATGTAGTTAACCTCGGTGAGCTCGCCCGAGGGTGTGTGGAACGTCACAACGTGATCGACGAATCCGGCCCGCGTGCCGGGGAGGGTCTGGGCGGACACGGTTACGGCGTCGGACGCCGTGAGGAACACCCCGGAGCCGGGGCTCCACCAGTGGAGCGTGTCGCCGCGCTCGAGGTAGGCATCGACGACCGGCTGAACTGTCAGATGCAGACCGGTGAGCCACGGATGGACGCCCCAGCACCAGATGGGAACGCGGTCGGGCAGATCTCCGTTCAGCACGGCTAGGACGCGCTCGCGGCTGGTCACGGTGGATCACCCATAGCAGGGAGTGTGGGCACACCCGAGGCTTCGCGCGACGCGCCGGGGGACCTGCTGGGGGGAAGGGACGGCGTTGCGGTCCCTTGACCGTGGCAGACAGTCGCTCATAGAATCGGGCAGGTTACGCGATCCTCTGGCGGGACGTGCGCGGGCGCTATGCCCACGTCGGTACGTTGACGCTAGAGGCACGGCCGTGACGGTCGCTTTGACATCAGGTCGGCAGGCTGTGCCCTGGCCTGCTTGCGCCCCCTCTCGGCGGGGAGGCTGGTATGGCTCGCGACACCCCTCGGAGCATCAGACGTGCACTCCGCAGGGAGGTTGGGTTTGGGTGCCCGGTCTGCGGATGCCCTTTTCTGGAGTACCACCATTTCGACCCCACGTGGGCTCACGGACACTGCCACAATGAGCGGGGGATGATAGCGCTGTGCCCCGAGCACCATCGCGAGGCCGACGCCGGCTCATGGTCACCGACCGAGCTGCGCGCCATGAAGAAGCGAGCGCCGGACCGGGATGCGGTTCTGGGGAGTTTCCCGTCGTGGAGCAAGGGAAGCGTCGTTCTGCGGATAGCTGGCTGCTACTTCGAAGGCACCAAGGTTCCCGTCGCCGTCGGCGGCAACTGCGTCGCCGAGGCCGCCGACGGTCTCGCCGTCGCGGCTCCGCTGTGGGTGGCGGTCGGCGATCCAACTGAGGCCGCCGTTGGGGCCGCCACCGGGGGACTCGCCGGTGCGCTCGTGGGCCTGGCAGAGGACGCGGAACGCAACCGTCGTGACGAGATGCTCACCGGGTTGCTGACGCACCTCGTCCGCGCGGCAGACTGGCAAGGGCCGGCGGGCGTCAGCGGCATCGACTGGGATCACCTCAGGGGCATCATGGATGAACACCGACGCATCGCACCCTACACGCTTGGCGACTTCTATCCACTGACCCCTTACTCGCTCTCGCCGGACTGCTGGATGGCCCTCCAGTTCGATCGTCCTGACCTCGGCAGCGGCATCGTTGAGGCCTTCCGGAGACCGGAGAGCACGTCCGAACATACTCGGCTCAAGCTGCGGGGCCTCGACCCAGAGGCCGCGTACCGCGTGCGGGATCTCGACGCACAAAGCGAGGAGACCCTCACGGGGCGCGACCTTATGGACACGGGCCTGCTCGTGCAGATGGGGAAACAGCCCCAGGCGGCGCTGATCGTCTACCAACGGGTCGGGTGACGGTGCCGGGAACAGGGAGTGGCGACATGGCGCGGCGTCTTGCGTGGTTGGGGCTCAGCGCCGCGCTGGCTTGGTCGGTGCCGGCACCGGCACAGAACGGAGGGGACGACGTGGCGACTGGCGACGTATTCCACGTAGTCGTGGGCCCGGTTGGGCCCGACAACCCGCGCAACAGCGAGGCGGCCATCACGGCGTTGGGAGATGGGAGTCTGCTGCTGGGATGGACGGAGTTCTACGCGGGTTCCGGCGCGGACCATGGACCCGCGCGGCTGGTGGGTCGTATCTCCGCAGACGGCGGCCGGACCTGGGGGGACAAGTACACGCTCGTCGAGAACGACGGCGGCTGCAACGTCATGGAGGTGAACTTCATGCGGCTGCGCAGCGGCGCACTGGCAGTGTTCTATTGTCAGAAGAACTCGGAGGACGCGGACTGTCGCGTCATGATGAGGACCTCCGTGGATGAAGGCCGCACGTTCGGGCCGTCCAGGCAGCTATCGCCGGACGGCCGGTACACCGGGCTCACCAACGGACGGTGCATCCGTCTGAAGTCAGGCCGGATCGTCCTGGAGGCGTGGGAGGGCGGCGACAGCTACTGCTGCCTTTCCGATGACGACGGTGAGACGTGGCGCGACAGCACACGCGTCAGGCCCGCCGGCGGGGACTGCTACGAGCCCGCCTGCATCGAGCTGCGCGACGGGCGCGTCCTGATGCTGATGCGCACCGGGCTCGGGAGCCAGTTCCGAAGCATCTCGACAGACGGTGGGGAGACGTGGAGCGCGCCCGAACCGACCGCCCTGACGTGCACCGCCTCCCCCGTAGCCATCAGCCGCATCCCGACCACGGGAGACCTTCTCGCGATCTGGAACAACGACGCCGCTAGCGCCCAGTCGCGCACCCCGTTGACTGCCGCGGTCTCGCACGACGAGGGGAAGACGTGGGAGCACCTGCGCAACTTGGAGGATCGACCCGGGGACCGGTGGGCCTACCCCGCGGTCACCTGGGTGGGCGACCGAGCGCTTGTGACCTACTTCAACTACTCGGGTGGTCTGTCGCTGCAGCTAATGGGGATGCCGGCATCGTGGTTCTACGAGTGACGCGTCCCCGAGGATTGGCTCCCCGTGTTTCACTAGGCTGCCTAGGTAGCACTCGATGGCGTCGCGGGCCATGTCGAGAGCCTCCGGCAGGTCATCGCCCTGCGTGTGGCAGCCCTTCAGGGCAGGCACATGGACCGAGAAGCCGCCGTCCCTCTCGCGCTCGAGCACCACGGTGTACGTCATCGCGGCACCTCCGCCACTGTCCTTCGCGTCCGACAAGGCCGCTCCTGCGCTACCCCACCGTCACCCTGAACGGCACCGCGCTCGGCAGGTCGAAGGTGACCTCACCGTCGGTGACCTCGACTTCGTGGGACTCCCCATCGCCGCCCGGAGTGAGGGCGACGGCGGTCAGCTTGGTGACTCCCTTCCACTCCGCGGGCAGCGGCCAGGAGGGCGTCCCGCCCCGCTCGGCCCTGTATAGGAGGTACGTGCCCTCCCGCGTACCCGGGGCGAAGGAGACGAAGTCCCTAAGGACGGCCCGCCCGCGGACACACACCTCGTGCTCCAGGCTCTCGAAGTCCACCGTCACCGAGGAACCCTCCGAGTAGGTGACCCGCTTGCGCGTGCCGTCCTGCGCGTAATCGACCATGCGCTCGTCTCGGAGCAGGTTGAGGGGCATGTAGAGGAGGTAGTAGGCGTCTAGGATCTCCTCGAGCGGCGTGGTGTCCTTGAGGTCGTCCGAGTAGAACGCGCCGTAGAGCAGCGCGTCGAGGATCGATGTCCCGTCATCGGGGTGGGAGCCGCCGTACCCCACGTGTCCGTGCGCGATGAAGGGGCCGAAGGGGATGGGATGGTCGCCTGCATAGACGGCCTCCTTGGGCCTCGGCAGGTGCCAGAAGTAGGAGATGGATTCCAGGAACCGCAGCCCACAGCCCTCGGACGTCACGTCGATGCCATGCTTACGGAACTCCTCTACGATCGCCAGGCGCGCGGCTCGGTCGGCGTCCTTGCCAGACGGATCGCCGAGACGGTAGTCGACGCGGAACACGGACGCGGTGAGGACATCCAGGTGGTACGTCCGCTTGATCGGGTAGCGATCGAGCGTGCGGCGGATCCGTTCGGGCGCCTTGGTCCGCGCATACACCGGCATCGAGATCCAGTAGGCCTGCTCCCCGTTCCACACGCCGCCCCTCAGCAGACCCCCTTCGCGGTCCCGCGAGATGTCCTCGGGGTCCCACGCCGGGCTGGACTCGTAGGCGTCGTCGTAGTTGTCGTGAAAGCTCACGGTCGCGTTCAGCGTCGCGGCCTGAGCCATAAGATCGAGCAGCGCCTGCCTGCCACCCGCCGTCTCGTTCTCTGTGAACACGTCCGGGTAGCCCGTGTCGTGCCCCTGATGCTGGAAGCCCACGAGGTACGCGAGCTGACGACCACCATCCGTCAGGTTGTGGATCCGCCGGATCAGCTCGAGCGTGCTCGCGAAGCTCGCCTCGTTCGGCGCGCCGGGGCAGCCGAGGAAGACCTTGTAGATGAACGTGTCGCGGTAGAGGTCGCACGGTCGGGAACGGACACTCTCCTGCAGGTACCGCGCACCCACGACCCAACCTCGCTCGGGTGAGCCGGTGTCGCGGTCGATGAGGCGTATCCTGAACGTGGTATGGTCACTCGGCGCAAACTGCGCGTCCGGGTCCGACGCGGGATAGCGATAGCGGAGCTCGACGCCGAGCCCCGCCGACCGCCCGTACGTGTCAGTCTCCACACTCGAGGTCAGGGTGTCGTCGAGGGACTCGAGCTGTAGCACGGCGGTGAGGGACCTGTTGTAGACGAGACCGACGGTGCTGAAGCTGTCGCGGATCCAGCCGTACTTGTGGTAGTAGCTTCCCTCGGCGCATCGCGCGGGGTCTACCAGCCGCCCGGAGCCCGTGCCGATCACCATGCGCGCATCGGGCTGAAGCGTGTGCGCCGATACGACGCGCGGCAGATGGACATGCATGAGCTGCCAGCCGGGGTGCTCGACGACGTCCTGCAGCATGCACAGCACATCTTTGTCCCAGAGACCCAACGACAGCAGAAAGTAGACGGCAGGCTGGCCCTGGTAGGTGACCAAAGCCTCGAAGTCGGCATTCGATCGGTCCCAGGCCGGGCCGCATGAATACGACACATCCGCCTCAGCGGGGGTCCACGTGGCTCCGGCGTTGAGGTCGAAGAGGGTGATCACGGGTCCGCGCCCGCGCGGATCGCCGATCAGCTCAGCGGCGCTCCCGCGACGCCCGATGGCGAGGATGACAGGCCGATCCTCGGCCACCACCACAGACCACGCCTCGTTCTCGAGAGTCACGCACCGCGAAGCGCCGAACAGCCGGGCATCCATCCCGCGACATACCCCTTACTTCATGCTGGATCGATGGTCTCGACCCTATCCGCCCGCCGCCGTTCGACCGGTGTGCCGTGGCGACCTGCGGAGCTAGCAGCCGCGCGCCACCTGCACGGCAGCCGGGCGCGGTGCTCACCGCTCAGATGCCGAAGAGCTTGCCCGTTCCGCGTCGGCCTGCGCGCTCAGGGGTGACGAGACTCGTGAACTGCTCGCCGTTCTCCACCAGACGCATGAGCTTGCGACGGAACAGCCGCACGAGCCATGCCTTGACCGGAGTGGGCGTGCCCAGCAGGTCCGAGACCCGGTTGCCGACCTGGCCCGCTGGGGTCGCGCCCTGCCACCAGCCTGCCAGTGCCTCTGTGAAGGCCGCGAACCATGCGGCGGCTTCGTCCTGATTCGGGTAGGTGTCCTCGCATCCGAGGAATACCGGCACGGGCTCGCCTTGCACGACGCGACGGCCGCGGCCGATCTGCCACAGGTTGCACTCAAGGAACCGGAATGCCTTGGGGGCGCAGAGCCACCACTCCGTGACGAAGTCGTCGCCCCACTGGAGCTCCTCCGGGCACTCCGACTTCAGGCGCTGCGTGAGGCGCTGCAGGCGCGGCGAAGCTCCCTCGTCGAATGCGGGCAGCACCATGTCGATCTCCTCGAACGGCCTTAACAGACCCTTGCAGGTTCCAAGGTACTCGTCCCGGCCGAACTCGCTCGCCGCGTCGTCGTCCCACACGGTGAACTTCACCCAGAACCGCAGCAGGTGGAGCAGCCGCTCCACCGCCAGCTCGCGCCACTCCTCGTGTGCGCCGAGGGTCTGCCAGAGGTCAGCGCAGGCACGCTCCCAGTCGATCTTCCTGTGCCCGAGCAGCGCCAGTTCCTGCGCGGCCACCTCCGGGCCCGCACCGGTGAGCCACGTGTCCAGGCAGAGGCAGTAGTCCATCGCCTGCCGCTTCCGGTCGCCATCGACCGCGAAGCACCCGTGCGGGAACCCCGGCGCCCGCTCCGCACCGATGTGCGCCAGGAGTTCGAGGAAGGGAGAGGGGTATCTGTAGTGCCCGCAGGGGCACGCGTACTTGATCCCCCGCGTGACCAGCACTTCGGCCCACGGAGGTATCTCGCCGAGGCCCAGCTCCATCTCGACGATCTGCCGGAGTTCGTCGTCGCGAGAGATGAGCCCTGGCTCCCCGTACTCCTGACCCCAGCCCGTGTCGTAGGGCGTGTACCACCAGCACCGGCTCGAGATGGACGACTCGTAGATCTCCTTGGTCCAAACATGCGGAGCCCCCGGGTTGCCTTGGTTCCCGAAGGTCGCGCCCGCCCCGATCGCCATAGCTCCCGCTGCGGAGATGAAGTCCCGCCTGCGCATGTTCGCCCTCCGCTCGCCTCTGATGAAGCTCACGCTACTGCAACAAACACATGTTTGTCAAGTGGCGTGGGCCGCTCGCACGTGAGTCACCGTCCCGCCGCCCGCAGCTCGTAGTGCGACACCGGACCTGCGGCGTCCTCGACCGGGAGCACGATGCCGTCGGCGGTGAGCCTGAACCGCGCCGGGCTGCCTTCACAGGCGTCATGTCTGCCTCCGCGCGTCTCAGTCGCGTGTGTGGCAGGGGACACCTCACCTCCATCTTGAGGCCAAGGCATCCGCATGGCCGTGGGCGAACCTAGGCCCTTCTTGCCCGTCCGCGCGGCTCGGACGTGGTAGAAGAGGGGCATTCGATGTCGGTTCGACTGCTCATGGCCCTGCTGTGCTGCGGCACGCAGGCGCTGGCGGCGGTGTACGTGGTGGCGCAGAACCACCCGCAGGCGGGCGACGACAACCCCGGCGACGCCGCGAGGCCTTTTCGCACCATCTCGGCCGCCATGCGCGTGGCCGCGCCCGGCGACACTATCGAAGTTGGCGACGGCGTTTACCGAGAAGAGGTGGTGTGGCCGGGCCAGGCATGGGAGGACACAATGCGGCGGATCGTCCTCACCGCCGCAGAGGGCGCCCACCCGGTCATCAGCGGCGCCGACGTTGCGAAGGGCCCGTGGGAGCCGAATGGCGCGCGGCCCGGCGTCTACACCACCCGGTGGGATGCCGAGTTCGTCGACATGGTCTTCGTGGACGACCGGCGGCTCGAACAGGCCGGGCTGCAGGGCAATCCACGCCGCGCGGCCGGCACCAACGGCTTCCAGTGGCAGAAGCAACGTCGCGGCGAGGGCGTCGCTGACATGCGACCCGGCTCGTTCTACTACGACGCCGACTCCAAGAGGCTCAACGTGTGGCTCGCCGACGGCGGCTCGCCTGCAGACCACACGGTCGAGGTGCCCGTCCGCGACGTCGGACTGCAGGTGGCCGGCACGTGGACGGTGCGCGGACTAGAGGTTATGCGGATCATGGACGGCTTCTGGCCCCGGGAGCAGGCTGTGGCGGTCACCGGCAACCAGTGTGTCGTCGAGCGCTGCAAGATCACCGACAACGGCTTCGTCGGGCTCATCGTGTCCGGGCAGGACTGCATCGTGCGCGGCAGCGAGATCGCCCGTAACGGTCTCGACGGCTTCACGAGCAACTACGGCTTCCGCATGCTCATCGAGGGTAACGACTTCCACGACAATGCCTGGCGAGGCGACGTGAAGTGTCTCGCCTGCGGCAACAAGTGGGTGCTATGGCGCGAGGCGCGGTTCCTGAGAAACCACTTCCACGACGAGGCGACCACGAGCCTGTGGTGCGACATTGGTGTGAGTAACGCCCTGATCGCGGAGAACCTGTTCGAGCGCTGTGGGGTTGGCATCTACTTCGAGATCTCACGCTGGGGCGTGATCGCGAACAACGTCATCAGGGACTGCGGCCGGGGCATCTGGGTCTACGCGTCGGACGTGCTCGTCGCGCACAATATCGTGGATCGCTGCGGAGAGGGCATCACGGTCAGCGGGTATCCGCGCACGTGCGAGTACATGCAGAGTACCAAGGAGACGAGCTCCGAGCCGGCGCTGATGGCCGTCAGGAACGTGCTCGTGGCCGACAACATCCTCATCGATTGCCCGGGCTCGTACATAGGGATCACCGAGAACGACCCCTTCGGCTGGGGGAACTGGTCGGACTACAACGCACTCGTCTGGACGCTGCCGGCGTACCATCGGACGGGCCTCCACATCAACTTCCTGAGTGGCTGGAACGCGCTGTACGGGAGCCTGCCGATCTGGCGCATGGAGCGACACTGCGACACCCACTCGGTGGTGGTCGATCCGGGGCTGGCGCGAGAGGTCGAGAACGAGTCGCCCTATGTGGGGCTGGCCGCCGCGGACGTGCTCGCAGACGCGGGCTTGGTCGATAGGCAGGGAGGCGACTACCGGCTGAAGCCGGACAGCCCGTTGCGCGGGCGGGGCATCTCGATTCCCGCTGTCCTGTACTCGCCCTACGTGCCGGGCAAGGGCGACGAGATCCTCAGTCGCGCGTGGGCCCGGACGCTGCTGGCCGCTGCGCCGGGCCGGCCCGCGGTGTACGGCGGGGATGGGGGCCATTACCGGCTCCAGCCGCTGCCAGCTACTCGTGGCCTCGTCGACATCGATGCCGCGGGACCGGGGACGCCCGGGCTCAATGGAGAGTGGCTCAAGACGGGCGCCTACCCCCGCTTCGACCCATCGGCCGGCCCGGAGACGGCCGATGACCTCTCCTACGCGGTTGCCCCCGACAACCTCGTGGCCGATCCGGGCTTCGATCTCCCGTTCGCTCCGACGGAGGGCGCAGATGCTCGGAGCTGGGTCAGCGGCGGCCTGCACACATTCCAGGGCATGGCGTGCGCGAACCTCGCGCCCGGCCAAGTGACGGCGGTTGTCGCTCGCCAGAAGCTCGGCACTGTAGCCGCCGACTCGCGGTTCCTGCTGTATGTGGATGCCACGGCCACATCGCTCGACCCGGGCCTTGCGGCTGTCGGTGAGTGTTACCTGGCCGTCGGCGAAGGGCTGACGCCCATCGGCGAGCGTATCCGGGTCGCCACCGATCCAGGCAGAGCGCGAGCCTGGGCAAGCTACGCCACGGAGTTCATGGTCGAGGCGGCTTACGCCGGACAGGACCTCTACGCGGTCCTCGCCGCGAGGGTGGAAGGCACGCCGGATGGTCAGGCCAATCCCGCGGCGCTTGTACGGTGGGACAACGTCTGGGTTCTGAGGTGGCCATGAGGGAACTGGCGGAGAACGCTTCGGCGTGTGGGTCGGTCATAGGACCATGTGCTCTGGGCTCGACCACCGGAACGGAAGCGAAGCTCGCCCTGTAGGCCACGGCTGCCGCTGCCGAGCACGTGCCGCAAGCTATGCGCGAAGACCGTGTTAGTTGCGTGGCTTGAGCATCGCGGCTGGTAGGTGGCACAGGCGGCGAGATCGGCCCGAGGGCGTGTCAGGAAGCCGCGCTGTCGCCAGGATGGGGGTACGCGCCGTACCGGGCGATCGCTTCGTGGAAGGCCAGAACGGCGGTCCAGGGCACCTCGTCGGTCAGGGTATGGCAGGGAGCGGCGATGTACCCGCCTCCCGGGGCCATGATGGCGAGGGTCTCCCTCACGCCGGCGATGACGGCCGCCGGGCTCCGGCGGGCGAGGACGCTCTGCGCGCCCACCCCTCCCCAGAAACTGATGTCCCGGCCGAAGTCGCGCTTGAGTTCCGCCAGGTTCATGGTCTCCGCCTGCACGGCCTCGAGAACGTCGACGCCAATGGCGATCAGGTCCGGGATCAAGGGTGTCACGTGCCCGCAGCAGTGGAAGGCCACCTTCGCGGAAGGGCCCCTCGTCCTGATGTGAGCCACGATGTCGCGGTGGCGGGGCCGGTACCACTCGCGGTACTGCGCCGGGCTCATGACCAGGGACCGCTGGCTCCCCAGGTCGTCGCCCATCCAGACAATGTCGACCCCGGCGTCCGCGTACGCCCCGTAGACGGCGGCCTTCCACTCGGTGATGTGGTCGAGAAGACGGGCGAAGCCGGCAGGATCCTCATACGGCCCCACGAGCGCGCCGACGTCCCCCAGCCAGGCCTTCGCCTGCTCGAAGACGCCGCACGCGTAGGCACCGCAAACGGCCAGGCCTCGCGAGTGGAGCTCCTCCGCGGCCCGAGCCACGTCGGCGACGGCCTCCGCCGTGGGTGTAGGGGTCCAGGCGTCGTCCGGCACGCCTTCGGGCCGCTCGGGCAGATGGAGCCCGACATAATGCACGTCGTGGCCGAAGTGGTCCGCGAAGCCGCCGTCGCCAACGTGCGCGCGGAACTCGCAGAGCAGCTCCTGAGACGGACGCAGGTTGACGGGCACCCGGTCGGGCTCCCGGTGATCCAGGGCTGTCAGCACTCGCTCACGTGAGGTCATCGCCGCGGGTCTGCTTCGGCGTTACGCCTAGTCGTGCCTCCGAGCGGGCGCCGCGGGCCGGACCGCTATCGCGAGGCGCCACAGGGCGTCGCGCTCGTCTGCGAGAACAGGGTCCTGTCGTCGGAGGAGTCACGCGTGCCGGGCGCTGCCAAGCCTACCGAGACGGAGAGGGACCTCTGGTGCCCAAGATCGTGCTGTTTCCGCTGCTGTTATCCGTGCTCAGTTGCTCCGCGTGCTTCGCGGAGCCGCTTGTGCTCACCGACGACTGGGGCAATCTCGAAGGGACTTGGCGGTTCCGCACCGACCCCTCGGATGTGGGTGAGCAGGAGGGATGGCAGGAGGTCGCCCACGCTGACGCTGAGGGTTGGCGCGACATTGAGGCCCCCGGTTACTGGGAGGCGCAAGGCGTCACCGACACGCGCCCCGGGGAGGGGCCCAGGCCCAAGGACGGTATGCCGTGGACCGACTACGATGGCGTTGCCTGGTACCGGCTGCACTTTGCCGTGCCCCAGGACTGGCAGGGGAAGGAACTCCTCCTGTCGCTCGGCAGCGTGGATGACCAAGACCGAACGTTCTTGAACGGGCAGCTCGTCGGGGAGACGGGCCCGGCGTTGGAGCGGTCGGTACTGGCGCAGCGCCGCTACGTCGTCAAGCCGGACCTCGTCAGATTCGGGGAAGCGAACGTCTTGGCCGTGCGCGTCGTTGACGGCGGCGGTCCGGGGGGTCTGATGGGCCCGCTGCTCACGCTCCTGCCCACGGACGCCGGTGTTCAGCACCTGAGCCAGGACGATCGGCCGCTGGCCGAGAGGTTCGCCGACCCGCCCGCGAGCTGTCGCATCCTCAAGATCATCCACGGCTGGCCGGACGAGCCCGCGGCACAGGATGACACGATTCGAGCCCTCATCTCCCAGGGCTTCGGCGGAGTGGTGTGCAACGTCTCGTTCGATCAGTACTTGAGGAGCGAGGCGAAGTGGCAGGCCTTCGTGCGCGCCGTGAACGAGGCGAAGAAGGCCGGCATGTCCATGTGGCTCTATGATGAGCAGGGCTACCCGTCGGGCACGGCGAGCGACCTTACGCTTCAGGGGCACCCCGACTGGGAGGCCGAGGGGCTGCTGATCGCCGAGGCCACCACCGACGGCACGCCGGTCGAGGTGGCCGCCCCACCGGGAGAAGTCGTGAGTGCGCAGGCGTTCCCGCTGTCAGACACCGGAATCCGCCCTGACGGCGCCATCGATCTGTCGACGAGCGTCGCCGACGGCAAGCTGACGTGGGGCCCGCCGCCAGGCAAGTGGCGCGTGCTGTTCATTACCAGGAGCCGGCTGTACGAGGGCACCCACGCGTCTATGAGCTTGGCGTACAAGCACCCTTACATCAACCTGCTGATGCCGGAGCCCACTGAGCGGTTTCTGGAGCTGACGCATGACGAGTACGCGCGACGGCTGGGTCCGAATCTGGGCGAGTGGTTCGTTTCGACCTTCACCGACGAGCCGTCGCTGATGAGCTACTTCATCCGGCCGATGCCGTACAGCGTGCTGCCCTGGGCCGCCAACCTGCCCGAGGAGTTCCGCAAGCGTCGTGGCTACGACGTCAGCGGCGTCGTGCCGCTTCTCGTGAGCGACGCGGGCGGCGCGGAGCAGAAGCCCCGGGTCGACTACTGGCGGACGGTGGGCGAGCTCGTGGCCGAGAGCTTCCTTGGGCAGATCCAGGAGCGCTGCCGCAAGCTGGGGTTCCAGTCGGGCGGGCACCTTCTCATCGAGGAGTCCCTGCTCGCCCAGGTGGCGCTGTACGGCGACTTCTTCGGCTGCATCCGCCGGCTGGACGCGCCGAGCATCGACTGTCTCACGAGCGTTCCCGCCGAGGTGCCATGGTACTCCGCGCGTCTGCTGAGCAGCGCGGGGGAGCTCGGCGGTCGCACCACTACGATGTGCGAGACCTCAGACTTCGGCCAGGTCTACCGTCCGCAAGGGGACACTCGCCCCGCTCGGCAGGTCACGGAAGAGGAGATCCGCGGGACGTGCAACCGCCTGATGATGAATGGCATCAACACCATCACCAGCTACTACACCTTCACCGGCATGAGCGGCCGGCAGCTACGCCGGCTCAATGAGTGGGTCGGCCGGTGCTGCACGGTGTTGCGTGGCGGCCACCAGGTCACCGACGTAGCACTGTTGTACCCTATCGAGAGCGTGTGGCCGAAGTTCACTCCCTCCCGGCAAGGGGACACCAACTCCCCGGCCGCTCAGGCCGTCAGCCGCGCCCACACGATCGCGCGCGACTCGCTCTACGCCGGCGGCCGCGACTTCACATACGTGGACGGACGCGCACTGGCTGAGGCAACGGTCGAGAAGGGTGAGTTGGTCAACGGCAACCTGCGCTGGCGCGCGGTCGTGCTCCCCGGCACTGACACGTTGCCGCTTGCCGCATGGCGCAACCTCGAGCGGTTCTGGCGCGAGGGTGGCGTCGTCATAGCGGTCGGCGCTCGCCCGACGAACAGTGACCAGGAGTTCCCGTGCCCCGAAGTGGAGGGCATCGCTCGCGCGATCCTTGGAGAGAGCGCCCAACCGGGCACGTGCGGCAACGCCGCCGGGGGCGTGGGCATCTACTTGCCGACCGGGTCCGAGAGTCTGCTACCGGTGGTCCTGGACCGCCTGCTGGACAAGGACGTGGACCCATGCGGCACGGACACCGGCCTCCACGCGACCCACCGGCGCATTGGGGGCTCCGAGGCCTACTTCGTCATCAACGATGCAAGCAGTCCCTGGCAAGGCGACCTGTCCGTGAGCGCGACCGGAAAAGCTGAGCTGATGGACCCGGCCACGGGCGAGATAACCCCAGCCGCCGACGCTTCGAAGATCCCGGTCAACCTCACGCCGTATGGCGGTGTCCTGCTGCGCTTCGGGTCCGCGGCGAAGCCCGACCGACGAACTGTCCCAAGTGGGCCCCTGCCGGGGCTTGTCGTGTCGGTACTGCCGGCGGCGACCCCCGAGATGGGCAAGGGCGAGTTCGTCCAAGCTGTGGTCACGCCCGAGCAGGGCGTTGATGGTCTGCCGGCGTGGGCCACTGAGGCTACTCTCACCAAGAGCGACACGGACACGTTCCTGTTCCTGGGGTTCCGCTACCCGGAGGGTCTGGATCTGAGTGGCGACACGTGCCTTGTCCTGGACAGCACCGTGCCTGAAGGCCAGGCGACGCCGTCTCGGTTGTTGGTGATACTGGTGGAAAAGGACGGAGGGCAGTACCTCGTCGACACGGGGCGCTCGCTCTCGGCGCCAGGTACGGCCAGGTCGTACGTGTCCCTCTCCGCCTTCGCGCCCGCGGGTTGGGCGAAGGACCCGGACGGCCGCCTTGATCTGTCCCAGATCACCGCGATCAACATCGGCTGGGGCGGCTACCTCGGCAAGGAGGGCGAGAGAGTGTCGTTCACCCTGATGCAACCGCAGTCTGCGAGGCTGGCGGACAGCGTCGCCCAGCAGTAGGGCCGCTATGCTCAGACCGTGTGGCGGCATCCGTCCGGAGTCGCAGTTCGGCAGGTGCTCGCGGACGGTGCAGAGAGGCCGAACGCGCGACCTGCCTGTCGAGTGGCGCGGCCCGAACAGGCGGCGAGGGGCACTGCGTCGAATCACTCTGTTATGAGCGGAGGACACGCGTTCCTTGAGCAGTTTGGCGGCCCACACGCGGACCTGCTGGCGAAGGCCTTCGAGGGCCATGAATGGCGCCAGGCTGTCGACGAGGGCCTGGTGGAGGCCGCACGCCGCGATATGGTAACGCCGCCGGAGACCGAGGGCGTCTTCGACCTGCCCGTCAGGCAGCTCCTGGAGATCAACGAACCGAGTACGCGGAAGCTGATGGCCACGGGCGAACGCGACGAGGAGCGTCTCCTCGCGACGCTTGGCAAGTGGCCCGAGGTCTGGCCCACCGACCTTCCCGTACGCCTCTCCTTCATCGGCATCAACACAGGGTACGAGTGCGACATGCGGCCACGCTGCCTCTACTGCAACCAGCAGCCCGTCGAGCAGCGCCTCGGCGCAGACGACTGGGCGCGGCTGGTGACGGAAGCGATCGCGCCCGACGGGAAGGGTCCGTACGTCTACATCACCGGCGGAGAACCCTTGCTCATGGGCGAGGATCTGTGGGGCCGGGACGGGCTCATCAGGAGCGTGACTCTCGCGGGAGCGGCCTGCAACCTCAACACGAACGCCCTCTCACTCACGCCGGGAGTCGCGCTCGGCCTCGTGACCTCCGGGTTGGGGCGGGTCCACATCTCCCTCGACACACACAGGCCCGAGACCCAGGACGCCCTGCAGCAGCGTGGGGGGTGCTGGCAACAGGCGATCGCCGGACTGCACAACCTGCAGATCGCCAAGGCGGTTCTCGGCGCCAAGCACCCCGTCATCCACCTCAACTGCGTGCTTACGCGCCTGAACGCGGACGACTTCCCTGATTTCCTGCGCTTCGTGCTTGGGATGAAGCCGCGGCCGAACGGTGGCGGCAGCCCCGATCTCGACATGCACGTCATCCCGGTCGGGGGCGGAGGCAACCGGCACCTCCGACTCACGGCCGAGGGCTATGAGCGGTTCTTCTCCGAGACCTGGGCCGCCGCGGACGCCGTGTGGCAGCAGCACCAGGCGGAGCGGGATGTGCCTATCGCCGAGAGGCGTGCACTGCACGAGAGCGTGCCCTTCATGAGCCCGTACCACCGCGTGGAGCATCGGGGCGGCCTGACCGACTGGGCCGTCCGCGCGGCCGACGGCCGGCCCGCGGCGCTTTCGCTCAGGGAGCGCTGCTACGTCGCGCCGACGCAGGCGTTTGTGTTGCCGGACGGCTCCCAATACTGGTGCGGAGGCCACACGGTCTCCCGGCCTGAGGTGGTGGGCACGACGCTCTCGCGCAGCATCGCCGAGAACATCCGCTGCTCGGTGCGGCAAATGGCCGAGGTGCCGTCCGCCTCCTGTCAGAGCTGCGCCGGCGCGACGCAAGCCATCAACCAGATCGTCGAGGGCCGCCTGCGGGACACCATCCGCGGGTGGCTGAACCCGAGCGAAGGCGCGACCGACGCGCAGCCTCGCGAGGAGCCACCCGTCGAATAGCGCTGCCGCTAGCCCGTCGGGATCTCGACGCGCATATCGGTTCCAGCCGACTCATAGACGGCGGCAACGAGGCGTTGGCTGTGGAGGCCGTCGCGTCCTGAGATCGGCGGATCATCGCCCCGCAGCACCGCTTCGGCGAACGCCGTCACCTCGCCGAGGTACATGTTCCGCCCGTCGGACTGGGCAACGGTCTCCTCGGTGCCCAGAACCCGGAGTGTGCCGCCTGAGCCCTGGCCCATCATGCCGTCGATAACGAGGGTCGCCTCGCTGCCGTTGACCTCCACCCGGTTCACCGCGCACGGGTTGCAGAAGGAGGCCTCCACGGTGCCGATGGCCCGGCTCTCGAACTGCAGCAGGGCGGCGCAGATGTCCTCGACTCCGTCGTAGACGTGGACGAGGTCACCCGCGAGCGCCTGGGCCGCCGTGGCTCGGCTCCCGACGATGCGTTCCATCAGGTCGGCCGCATGGTTCCCGACATCCATGAAGGCCCCGCCGCCTCCCTCAGCCGCGACCTGCCTGAAGGCACCGGGGACCGGCGGGTAGTCGAAGCTGAACTGGGTCCGCGCCGACACCACCGTTCCCAGGACGCCCCTGCGGACGATGGCCATGGCCTCCTGGGCGAGCGAGTGGTAGGGCAGCATGAAGGCGGTGCCGAGCCGCACGCCGCTCTCTCGGCAGACGGCAACTATGGCCTCCGCGTCCGCGACCGTGTGCGCCATGGGCTTCTCGCAGAACACGTGCAGCCCGTGCTCGGCGCACGTGCTTGTGTGCGCCAGATGGGCCGCCGGTGGCGATGCGATGTACACGGCGTCCATGGGAACCCGTCCGAGCATAGCCCCCACGTCCGTGAACCACGGCACGCCGAACCGCTCGCCCACCGCCCTGATCCGCTCCTCATCCCGAGCCGACACAGCGACGAGTTCCCCGTTCGGAGAGGGCACGATGCCCTCGGGAATGGTCCTGCGCTGAGCGAAGCCGCTTGCACCGATGACACCCCAACGGACCTTGTCCATCCCAGCTCGACCTCCTTCGTGGCACCATCTGATCGCCTCGGTGCGTAGCCGTTACCGACCTCACCCCCGGTCTCAAGCTGCGCTTGCGACCACCCCCTCTCCGGTAGCGGAGAGGGGGTCGGCCCTGAGTTCATCGAAGGGCCGGGGGGTGAGGTTGGTTCGGCACGAGCCCCTACCTCGCGTACGCCGCGATGACCTTCCTGATGCCCTCGGCGATGAGCCGCATGTGCTCACCAGTGTACGTGGGGTGCGTCGGGACGAAGAAGCACCTCTCCTCGACCCACGCCGCGTTCGGGCAATGACACTCGGTGTAGCGAACCGCCTCGGGCCGCGTGGCCGGGTCGCGGAACGGATACTGCGAGCGGCCGAACCCCTTGTGCTCGGAGTACACCTTCTCCTTGTAGCACTGGGGCCACATGACGGGCCCGGTCGGGATCCCTTCCGCGGCCAGCGCCTCGATGAACTGCCCGATGGTGCAACTGAGGGCGTCGATGTCGAGGATGATGGGGAAGAGCCAGAAGCCGTTCCCGATCTTGTCGTTGTGGGTCGGCAGCTTCTTGATCTGCGGGATCCCGGTCAGCGCCGCGAGCAGCGCCTCTCCGTTCGCCCGGCGGCCGGGCAGGTTCCAGGTGTCGAGCACCTCGAGCTGCTTCAGGCCGATCGCGGACTGCATCTCGGTCATCCTGAAGTTGAAACCAAGCATGTTGTGGATGTACGGCAGCTTGGCCTCCATCTCGAGGAGAGCCAGCCGTGCGCTGACGTCGTACCCGTGGTCTCGGAACGACCGGCAGATCCAGGCGGCCTCCTCGTCGTCGGTGACGACGCATCCTCCCTCGCCGCCGGTCGTGAACGTCTTGCTCTGGCAGAAGCTGAATGCACCCATGTCACCGAGGGTGCCAACCTTCTTCCCGCCATAGGTCGCGCCGTGAGCCTGGGCGCAGTCCTCTACGATCTTCAGATCGTGCTCCCGCGCGACGGCCGACAGTGCGTCCATGTCGCACACCTCGCCATAGAGGTGCACCGGCAGGATCGCGCGCGTCTTGCCGCTCACCTTCTCGCGGACCGACTCGGCACTGAGCGTGTGCGACTCCGGATCCACGTCGGCGAAGACGGGCACAGCCCCGGCCTGGCAGACGGCCATGGACGAGGCGATGAAGGTGTATGAAGGCACGATCACCTCGTCGCCGGGACCGATGCCAAGGCCGCCAAGGGCGGTGTGTAGCGCGGTGGTGCCACTGCTCGTGGAGATGCCGAACCGGGCGCCGCACCACTCCGCGAACGCGGCCTCGAAGCGCATACCGAGGGGCCCGGTCCAGTAGTTGCACCTACCTGAGCGAAGGGGCTCCGTGGCTGCCTCGATCATCTCGTCTGAGAACCACGGCCATTGGGGGAAGGGCTCCGTGGTTACTGGGGTACCGCCGTGAACGGCGAGAGTCGCCTCTGACATCGCCTCGGCCTCCTGTGCGGACGCCGGCGCCTTCGCGGCAGCCCGCGAGCCGACCTGCGCTCCGGGCGTGCTCCGGTCTGGCTGGCGCAGGTCACTCGCCGCGTACGCGGAACATCCCGCGCACACGGAGGCGATGATGAGGGTCTGCACGCTCGCCCTAGCCCTGCTCACTCCACTCGGCCCGTGCTGGGCTGGCTATGGCGGTCTGGGGCCGACCGACGACGAGGCCGCCTGGGTCGCTGAGCACGTGGGCATGTACGCATGGGGGCGGAAGGCCGAGAAGGAACTCCAGGACCTGCCGATGGAGGACAAGGTCCGCGTCGCGTCCCACCTTGGCACGCGGGTGATTCGCGACGAGTTGACCCTCTACCCCGAGCCGTGGCGGCGGACCTACGATCCGACGCGCCTTACATACATCGACCAGCTCCGCACGCCCGGCTGGGAAGCTCAGATCGATGCGTTCGATGTCATCGTCCTCACGCTTGGGGACGCCTCGGGCCGGATGAGCGACCCGGCATGGACCAGGCCGCACTTCGCGGCACTCACGGAGTACCTGCTGCGGGCCTATGCCGACCGGGGCAAGACCTTCATCCTCGGCAACTGGGAGGGCGACCACTGGCTGAAGGGTCGCGAGGAGCAGGCACTTCCGCTGTTCCTCGCGCGCCAACAGGGGATCGCGGACGGCCGCGCCGCAGTACCGAACTCGCGGGCGAAGGTCTACTCCATGCTCGAGATGGTGCTCCTCGACTACGAGGGCAAGGCGAAGCTGGTCAACACCACCGTGCCCCAGACCGCGTTCGACCTCTACTCCCTGTCAGCGTGGGCGTACTTTGACGAGTTGACCAAGGCCCTGCGGTACATCGACACCAAGGCGCCCGATAGCGTGGCGTTCGGCGAGCACAACTGCATGATCGGCGAGGCGGCGGGGGGCCTTGGCTGGCAGCCGGACACGCTCGTCGTGGAGCGCTCGCGTCGGATCATGGCTGAGGCGCGGGAGTGGGGCGCCCCTTACGTCATCTGGTGGGAGCTCATCGGCCAGGACAACGGTCTGATGGACACGCGGTACGACGGCGCGTGCAAGCAGGCCATGTACTACTGGTTCTTCCGCGCCTACCACAACACGGACGATCCCCTCGTGGTGGATGACTTCGAGGCCGAGCCGTGGAGCCCACCAGGCGGCGACCGCTCGCCTGACGGAGACTCCACCAACTGCATCGGCGGCAAGCGCGACTGCGCGGGCTCGGTTGGCTCTTGTCTCGTCCGGGGCGGGCGCGGCGGCCAGCGCTCCCTGTACCTCCGCTTCGGCAGCGACGGGGGCGAGTGGACGACCGGGTTGATGCAGCTCGAGACGAACCGCTTCCGAGCCGTGCGGCTAGCCTTGCGCGGTGAGGCGGACGGGCTCTCGCTTGTCCTCGTCGGTCCGGACGAACGCCGCTTCGCGGTGCCGCTAGTCGACTACCGGCGTTCGGATGAGCGCGACAACTGGCAGGTTGCCGAGGTGCCCCTCGAAGCGTTCGCTGACCTCGGCGCGGCGGAGCTTGCGGCACTGACCATAGCGGCTGCCGGCCCCGGGGAGGTGTCGCTGGACGACATCGCGTTCGTGGGGTCCGAGTCCGGCGAGACGCGCGACCGACCGGCCGCGGCTCGGGTCCCTCGGGCCTCACACATCGCGCTGCGCACCGGAGACCAGCAACTCGCGTTGTCGACGACCGGGGCATGGCGGCCGACTGCCGCGTGGCTCGTGCCCGCCCGCGGCCAGCGGCTCGTGAGGCCATCCCTGTCCGACGGAGCCGCGACCGTCGAGCTTGCCGACGAGCTGCTTCCCGGGCAGGAGCTCGAAGTCGTTCCAGGTGGCACCTCTCATTTGCGCTTCGGGCCTTTGCGGCAGCATCTCGACGTGACCCGGCCTGAGGCGGCGGGGCTCACCGTCCGTAACCTCACGGGTCAGGAGCGGTTCCACTGCCTGCTGCCCACTGAGAAGTCAGGCCCATGCTGGCTGCAGTGGAGGTACGCGTCGGCGTTCCCCGTCACGCACTTCCGGATAGTGCTCTACGGCAGCACCAGCCCGGGCGCCCGCGCACGCATCTCGGTGAGCGCCGACGGGGAGACGTGGGCCGAGGCGGCACTCGATGAGCGCGTGTGGGACGAGGGCTACTGGGTGGCTCGGCCGCCAACGGGGTTCGCGCCCACACGCGGGTTCTGGGTCAGGGCGGAGCTGCTTCCGGACATTACGCGAGAGGACTGGCAGTGGAGCATCTCCGCGAGCGATCTCAAGGTCGATCTGTGGATAGACACGGAGGACCTGGTCCTCCCAACCCTCGACGGCCTCCGCTACAGCGACAACTCGGCGACCGAGAGCCCACGCGGGCTGCTGACCCTCGACTGGTGATGCGCCGGGGCGCGACCGCGCCCGACCTACTCGGACCAGCCGTGCGCTTCGCGGACCCTGACCATGACAGCCAGTACGTCGTTCCAGGTTTGTGGCTTCAGCATGACCTCATTCGGGAACATGCAGCCATCCCAGCAGATGTGCCGGAACGCCTTGGTGAGCTGCCCGTTCTCGTCGCGAAGCCAGTAGCCCGCGTCACGAACGATGTCGAGCTTGCCGTTCGGGTCGGTCGCGAGACAGTGACGGCCCGTCTTGTCGTGCGTGCCGCTTCCGTGAACCGTGGCGTCGCTCTGGGCCACGTGGAAGTCGATGGTCCAGGGGCGGAGCGCCGCCGTGAGGGTCCGCAGACCCTCCCGCAACGTGTCGGTGTCGTCCCACGCGAAGCCCTCGGGCAAGATCCGGTGCTCGGGGGCGTTGCAACCGAGGAGGTAGAGGAGCGTGTGGGCCATATCCGCTTGGAAGCCAATGTTCGGTCGGCCCACTAGCTCCAGCAGGCTCACCATGTCCTTCCAGTTGTGCATGCCGCCCCAGCACACCTCGCCCTCGGCGGCGAGTCGCTCGCCATAGCCGGCCGCTACGTCGCAGGCTTCCCGGAACGTCTGGGCGATGAGCCTGGTGTTCCCTTCGGGGTCGGCGGCCCAGGTCCCCGGGTCGACCGCCGAGTCGATGCGCACGACACCGCGTGGCCGGACGCCGAGGTCCCGCAGCACGCTTGCGATTCGGCAGGCCTTGCGGACCTGGGTGACAAAGCGCTCCCGCTCCTCCCGGGTGCCCATTGCCGATCCGCCGCCGGTTGGCTCCCAGACAGGCGCCACGAGCGTCCCGATGTCCAAGGACCGCTCGGCGACACGCTCCGCGAGCTTCTTCAGGTCGTCATCTGAGGCACCGATCGACACGTGCGGATCGCAGAGGAAGAGGTCTATGCCGTCAAAGCGGACACCGTCCAACTCCGCGGTCGCTGTAAGGTCCAACATGGTGTCAAGACCGATCACGGGCTCCGAGTCCGAGCCCTTCCCGACGACACCGGGCCATGCGGCATTGTGGAGCTTCGGGTACTGGGTGGTTCCCACAGTCGTGCCTCCCATCGTGCCGGGCCACGCCGGCGGGGTGCGGGTCATCCGGTCGGTATGTCGATCCACTGCCCTGATCTTGCCGAGTCAAGCACCGCTTCGCAGACCTTCTGGGTCTCGAGCGCTTCGCGGAACGTCGGCGAGCACGGCTCGCCCTTCTCAATGGCGGCGAGGAAGTCGGCGATCTGGTGTACGAAGGTCTCCGCGTAGCCGACTTGCAGGCCCGGGACCCACCAGTGGTCCATGTAGGGATGCTCCCCGCCGTGGTCTGTGACGTGGATAGACCGCCAGCCGCGCACCGCCCCGTCGTCGCTATGGTCGGCCCATTCCAGGCGATGCAGGTCATGCAGGTTCCAGCGGATCGATGCCGCCTCGCCGTTGATCTCGAAGGTGTACTGCGCCTTGTGGCCTCGGGCATAGCGGGTCGACTCGAAGTTGCCCAGCGACCCGTTCCGGAATCTGCAGAAGAACGTGCACGCATCGTCGATGCCGACCGGCTGCTCTCTCCCGGTCTCGGCGTGGACGCGTGTCTTGATGAACGTCTCCGTCATGGCGTTGGCGCTCGTGATCGGTCCGTTGTGCCACATCGCCGTGTCTACGCAGTGAGCCAGAAGGTCGCCCGTGACGCCGCTGCCGGCAGCGTCGGCGTCCAGGCGCCAGGTGGCGGCGCCGCCCTGCGGCACGTCGGGCGAGATGGTCCAGTCCTGCAGGAACTGCGCCCGGTAGTGGAAGATGCGGCCGAGCCGCCCCTCATCGATGAGCCTCTTGGCGAGCGCCACAGCCGGCACGCGCCGGTAGTTAAAGGACACCAGGTTCGGCACGCCGGCGCCCTCGACAGTCGCGACCATCCGTCGCCCCTCGGCCACGGTCATCGCAAGCGGCTTCTCGCACAGGACCATCTTCCCCGCCTCAGCCGCCGCGATGGCGATCTCCGCGTGAAGCTTGTTCGGCACGCAGACGTCGACTAGGTCTATGTCATCGCGCGCTACCGCGTCGCGCCAATCCGTGACATGCGACTCAAAGCCCCACCGGTCGGCGAAGGCGGCGACCTCGGCCTCCTTCCTGCCGCACGCGAGCTTCAGGACGGGTTGGTGGTCCAGGTCGAAGAAGTTCCCCACCTGGCGATAGGCGTTTGAGTGGGCACGTCCCATGAACCCGTATCCGATCAGCGCAACGTTGAGCTTCCCTCTCATCCCCTCCTCCTGTCCTAAGCGTCCGGCCCGAGCCGGAGATGGTCAGCGCCCGATCCGCGGTCCGAAGTGCTTGAGCATGACGATGGGGTCGGTCTTGGAAGGGTTCGTGATCGTCACGCCCTCAGCCGCGGCTGGCTCACTCACGAAGAACTCGTCGCTGGTGAGCTGCCCGTATCTGATCAGCGTGGGCGTCTCGATCTGCCAGACGCCTATCGTCCCGTGTCCCTGCAGCATGATGAGGCCGTAGGCGCCGTCATCCTTGACGGTCACCGTCGTGCCCGGCAGCACTGTCAGCTCCTTGGCGCTGAAGGCATCGGACTTGTAGCAGATCCAGTTCTCGATGTAGCCCTCTGCCTTCATCTCCTCGATTGGCCTCACCGGTACCGGCCGCATGAAGTGCCTCTCCTTGAAGTCCGGGTCCACATTCAGGTCCCAGTCGATGACGTCCATAAGGAAGGCCACATCGCCCACGCGGTCCTCCGGCGTGTTCTTCCAGAGCAGCTCCTCGGGCACGATCGCGTCGCCGGTCAGCGACTGGTACATGGCGAACACGTCCGAGGCTCTCTGCGGCTCGTAGGTGCATAGGCTGCCGGGCGCGTGCAGTATCCCCGGTGGGACATCCCAACCGGTGCCGGGCTCGAGGCGGTAGGCCTGTGCCAGGTTCGTGAGCTTGTTGTCGCCCTTCGTGAAGTCGATCAAGCACTGGCGGACCTGCTCGCGCGTCGTGCCGGGGGCAAGGCCGAAGAACGTGTAGGGGAAGTCGCCCCCGTGGTTGTTGACCTGGGGCGGGAAGTAGTAGGCCTCGGGCTTGCCCATCTGCCCAGTGAGGCGGGCATGTTCGTCCCGGTGATGGATGTGATGCGGCAGGGCCCCCTTGTTGTCGAAGAACTTCGAGTACATGGGCCAGCAGCCGTGTTCCCGCCACATGCCCTCCCCTATCAGGGAGCCCTTCAGCTCGTCGACCGCGTCCCGCAGCAGCACCTTGCACACCTTAGGGCCGTCCTCGAACACGATGAAGCTGAGCCCCTCGTTCTCGCTCGTGAGCGGGCCGTTGTCCGCCGGCGTCGTCGAGGCGAACCAGCGCTCATCGATCCCGCCCCGCTGTCCGCCCAGCGCATAGTAGTCATCCGGGTGCAGCTTGATCCTGCGACCCGGCACACAGAACGACCGTGGCACCCAGGTGGGCGCCAGGCGCACTATCCCCTGTCCCTGATCCAAGGCCCTGCCTGCAACCCCGCCGGCATCCATCGACCTCTTCCCTTCCGGCCGGGTCCCCGAATGGCGTGCCCCGTGCCAGGTCCGACTCGAAGGACACTCGTTCACCGTAGCGGCCGCGGCTCCCTGTTTCGCCCGGGGGCGCTTTGCACCGTCAGGCGGCCAATCGGCCTCCGTGCCAACCTCACCCCCGGCCCTTCGCCAAGCTCACGGCCGTTCCCCTCTCCGCTGGCGGAGAGGGGGTGGTCAGTGGCGCAGCCAGGGACCGGGGGTGAGGTTGTTCCGACCTCGCGCGAGGTCAGTGCGAGGGCTCCCTGTAAGGTCCGGCGTTCAGTCGAATCGTCTGCCAAGCAAGGCCATGACCCGCGCTATCTCGAAGTGAAGACGCGGTGGGGGGGCGGATCGAGGAGGCCGGCGTATGAGCCGCCCGTTCAGCATGTCCATCGTGCTCCTGTCCCTGGCCCTTCCTGCCGTAGCGCAGACGACTGGAGTTGGGGACAACAGACTGACCCAGGACGAACGCGAAGCCGGCTTCCGTCTCCTTTTCGACGGGCAGACTCTCGACGGATGGGAAGGCGGAGACTGCTGGAGCGTCGAGGACGGGATGATCGTCGGCCGCAACGACGGGACGGCTGGCACCAACTATCTCTTCAGCAAGGACAGCTTCGGCGACTTCGTCCTCCGCGCGAGCTGCCGCCTGGAGGGTGGGAACAGCGGCATCCAGTACCGCAGTCAGCTCCGCGACGACGGGGAGGCGGTCGGCTACCAAGCGGACATGGACGACGTGCGCGAGCCGGGGGCCCACTCCTGGTGGGGATGCCTGTACGA
>Ga0315280_10001629_pt1 | contig 38132 bp, 29 predicted proteins | sample YL17G06_40_MG_FD_203697 | JGI IMG/M metagenome (GOLD analysis project Ga0315280, IMG submission 203697) | Sediment microbial communities from Yellowstone Lake, YNP, Wyoming, USA - YL17G06_40 | ecosystem: Environmental > Aquatic > Freshwater > Lake > Sediment | place: USA: Wyoming | collected... | reverse complement strand
GGAAAATCCTGTGCCCCAAAGGTATCGAGGGTTCAGATCCATCCTGCTCTGCTATGGCTTCTAATTTCTGGTTTTCACCAGTAGAATCAAAGTATTCATCATCCATCAGTTAATTTTTAAGATCGCCTGCATAAACTACCCTCAAGAGAGGATTAGCTGTTCCGCAGCATTAAACCACTAATACCATATTCCCCATCATGCAAACACAATAAAAACAGCAAATGATTTCAAACACAACTCGGAAAAGTGTAAATCAAAAGTGTAGACCTATCAGGAGTTGAAATCGTCAATTTCAAGTAGTTTCCTTCCCCCCTGGAAACTGCCTCAAGGCCTCCTCTAACCCAAAGCCTTAACCTGTGCCATTTTTGCTGACGGCAAACACTGTAATACAGACTGGTTTCAAACACTCAAGCGGAATTGTAATAATCCTCTCCTTCTTTGCTATGTCCATAAACGTGCCCAAAATGTGAGGCCAGCGCGCGTAGATAGACCACAGTCTGAGGGTAACAAGCCAAGATCCATGGGAAAGACAAGGGCCGTTGTGGGGTGAAGAATGAGGCTGGCACGACTGGTTAACTGTTTGGCAGGACGTCTTGTCTTATGTTGTAACCGACCATGAATGTTCATTGAAGAAACAACCCTAAGCATCTTCTTCGGCTCTCTATGGATTCTGCCTTGCCCGGTTCTTGACCGTGGATGACCCCTTGATTGTGTTTGCTTATTGAACAGATTTGCGGTATAATTGTATTTTGTATAGCGGGCATCAAGGAGATTCGTCGAAAACGCCCGTTTGCGTTTTCAAAAGTGGTTTGGAAGCGGCTTTTTGTCTGCACCAACTTTCTGCGGTATGACTTTGTCCTTGTTCAGAGGTGGGACTATGAAAAAGGCGATAATCGAGAGGGCAATCTGGATAGCGGTGGTAGCTATCATTCTGGCTGAGAATGTGGCAAGCGGTGAGATTGCCGGGGACACCATTGAGCTCAAGGTTGCGATCAAGCCTAGCGCGGCCAGGCAATTTGGCGTCCAGGTTTACTGCGATAGGGACGGCAACGGCGGTTTCCCCATTACTGTCGAACCGGAAAACAAGACCCTGGCGATTGGTGACATGAAGGTGCCATTCGAGTTGAAAACCGATGAAAACCTTGAGCTGCGCGTCTTCCTGGATAAGAACATGATCGAAGTGTTCGCCAACGACCGTCAGGCCGCCGTCGCCCCCCACAAGTATGCTCCAGAGAATCTCGGCGTCAGCATTTTCAGCAAGGGCAGAGATGTCGTGAGGGGGAATTCCGATAGTAGTTTGCTCCAATTAGGGAAGGAGAGTCTGTATGGATCGACGTGAATTTCTCAAGTGGGGTACCGCGGCGACGGCCTTCGGGTTGAGCGGCTGCGTCGGGACAGCGCTCCGGTCTGACGTGCGATCCAGAGACCCGAACATCATCCTGTGCATGACGGATGACCAGGGCTGGGGGGACGTGAGCTACAACGGCCTGAAGCAGATCCAGACTCCTGCTCTGGACGCCATGGCCGCCGAGGGCGTGCGGTTCGACCGTTTCTACGCCGCGCACCCGAGTTGCTCGCCCACACGGGCCAGTGTGCTGACCGGCCGCCATCCCAACCGCATGGGATGCTTCTGGCCGGGCATGCCCCTGCGAACGCAGGAAGTGACCCTCGCACAGGCCGTGAAGAGGGCGGGCTATGTCACCGGGCATTTCGGAAAGTGGCATCTGAACGGCGTGCCTGGCTTTGGCAAACCGATTGCCGCCTCAGACCTGCTCAGTCCCGGCCGGTTCGGTTTCGACGAGTGGTTCTCGGTCTCCAACTGGTTTGACACGGACTGGACCTTCAGCCACAATGGCGAGAGCGTGAAAGTCCCCGGCGATGGATCGGATGCCATCGTCACGGAGGCCCTAAAGTTCATCGGTGATACCGTAGGGCAGAGCAAGCCTTTCTTTGCGGTCATCTGGTTCGGCAATCCGCACGCTCCGCACAAGCCCCTGCCCGAGGACCTCAAGACAGCCGGTGGCTCGGCGTACTATGGCGAGGTCATAGGGATTGACCGGAGCATGGGCACCCTGCGCAGCGGACTGCGCAAGCTCGGCGTCGCCGACAACACACTGCTCTGGTTCTGCAGCGACAACGGCGCGTGGTTCGACCCCAGGGCCCCGTCCGCTCATGGTTCGAACGGTCCGTTCCGCGGCCGTAAGGGCGACCTATGGGAGGGCGGCATCCGCGTGCCCGGGCTGATCGAGTGGCCCGCGCGGATCAAACGGCCCTTCATAACCGAGGTGCCTGCCTGCACCAGTGACATCTACCCGACCATCGTGGATATCCTGAATCTAAGGGTTCCCGATCAGGTGGAACCGCTCGACGGGATCAGCCTGCTGCCGCTCCTCGACGGGCAGATGAAGGAAAGGCCCCGCCCGATCGGGTTTTGGCAGTGCAATGGCAGCAAGCAAATGGACACGAATTCCGGCCCTTCGGCCTGGAACGACAACCGTTACAAGCTTGTTAAAAGCGCTCCCAACAAATGGGAGCTTTACGACATAACGGTTGATCTGTCGGAACAAACCGACCTGGCCGCCATGCACCCGGAGATCGTCAACCAGATGAAGGCCGAGTTGGAGAACTGGCAGCAGTCTGTGCTGTGGAGTTGCCGCGGCGAGGACTACAAGGGCAAGTCGGCCGTGCAGCAGTGAAAGGGTGGCTGGGCAACAACGAAGGAGAAGACAGATGAGATTGGGAGGGATTGGTCGGTACGCGGCTGTCGTTATGGGAGTCGGTTTGCTGGCGCTGGGGCAGGCGTGGGGAGCGCAGGCCGGGAAGAGCCCGGTGAAGGTCTTCATCCTTGCCGGGCAGTCGAACATGGAAGGCCAAGGCGTGGCCGACCTCGAAGGTAAGGACTACAACCAAGGTAGAGGTACGCTCAACTTTCTCATGAAGGATCCAGCTAAAGGGCCTCTCTTCAAGCATCTCAAAAATGACAAAGGCCAATGGACGGCCCGAGACGATGTCTGGGTCTGGTACAGACCTGAAGGCGAGCCCGTGAAATCCGGCCCGCTCTCCCTCGGTTTCACCCCGTACGGCGGCAAGCACCACTTCGGCCCGGAGTTGCAATTTGGCCATGTTATGGGCAACTACTTCACCAACCAAGTTTTGCTCATCAAAACCGCCTGGGGTGGCAAGAGCCTTTACAAGGATTTCCGCCCGCCCAGCTCCGGCGGCCAAGTGGGCCCCTATTATACGAAGATGATCGCTGAGGTCCGCGAGGCACTGGCCAACCTCAAGAACGATTTCCCCGGCTACGATAGCGGCGGATACGAGTTGGCGGGATTCGTCTGGTACCAGGGTTGGAACGACGGCTGCGATCCGAAGAATGCTGTCCCTGAGTACGAGACCAACCTGGTGAACCTGATCAGGGATGTCCGCAAGGAACTCAACGTTCCCGGGCTGCTGATTGTGATCGGAGAACTGACCGGTCCCTGGGTCCAGGCTGAAGGTGCGTGGGCAGCCCTGCGACAAGCCCAGGCAGGTGCGGCGGCCCGCCCCGAGTTCAAAGGCACGGTGCGGTTTGTCGAAACTCATGATTTTGTGCGGAAGCCGGAGGATTCCCCCTGCCTGGGGCACGGCCATCATGAGTTCGCCAACGCCGAGACCTATTTCCTGACCGGCAATGCCCTGGGGGAAGGAATGAAGAAGCTACTCAAGCCGGCGCATGCTGACGAAAAACCTGAAGCCCTGAAGCCCGTCTCTCACACCGTCCGCAACATCGAAGGTTGGACCGTCCGCGTGGACGACCGCTTGCTCCAGCCGCCGGACGATGCGCTTGGCACGCGTGCACTCCGGTTACTGGAGGCCAAACTCGCTGATATCAAATTGGTGGTTGCCGCGGACCGCCTGGCGAAACTGCAGACCGTGCCCATCGTGCTTGACCTGACACACGGCAAGTTGCGTGCGATGCAGTATCACCCCGATGCCGACTGGTTGCAGGCGAACGGCTACTCGACCAACCTTGTGAAGTGTGTCCACATCCCCGAAGCCGCCGACTTTCCTACCCCGCGCCAAATCAACGAGCAACCCTGGGTCGTCCTGCATGAACTCGCACACGCTTACCACGACCAGGTGCTCGGCTTCGATGACGCGTGCATCCTCGAGGCGTATGAGCGATTCAAACAGAGCGGACACGGCGACTCGGTGCTGCTCATCACCGGTAAGCGCGTGCGGCATTACGCCCTCACTGACCAAAAGGAATTCTTCGCCGAAATGACTGAAGCATACTTCGGCATGAACGACTTCTTCCCCTTCAATCGCGCGGAGCTTATGACCGCGGAACCGGAGATCTTCGAACTGCTGCGGACCATTTGGGGGCAGTGTCAGCGACCGCAAAGGTAGAAAAGGAAACGGCTCTTTACAAACTGAGAGCCGCTTTTGAAAAAGAAAAACTGCTTAATACATCACTCCTTCTTTCTCACTGTCATCGCTGTCATCTTCCTCCTTCCGCTCCTCAACCATGTGCTCAAAGCTCTTTTCCAAGACATAGATAGCCAGTGGTATCTCATTTCTGCTGAACGAGCCAGAGGGTTTCCACGTGCCGCTGCTGTCTTTGTAGCGTCTTTGTACAGTTGCCTTCAACATTGTCACTTGCTTCCCGTATTTCGTTATTATTTCGTTTTCCCATATTGCGGCCAAGATTTGCCCGGCTCTAAACTTAGCTACAGGTTTTTGTCCTGGCATTTTGTTTACCTCGGAGCCGATCATCTGATGTGAAGGGCCTCTTCTTTAAGATTAGGAAGAGTCCTACACAATAAGTTAGTTTCGGGAATGTAGAGGCAAAGGCAACAAAAAACCCTGCATGAAGACTTGACAACGGCCGTTCCATATCGGGGTGGTGCTGTTTAACGTTTTGGCTTCTGGAGATTTATTGCTGGTTTTGTTTTTGCCATTTATATGACTTTCTTTCTGCCAATCCGGCGTCGGTTGTATACCGGTTGGAACCGCATTCGACACGAGGACATTTTTGTATCGAATAACCCAGAAATTCGCCACAATCGGCGCAGTAGAATTCCTTTCTATGAAATTTGAGCTTCGGCAAGAAGAAGTGTGCGAGATAAGCTATAATTAACCCCGAGCCCGTGATCTTGATTATCGCCCATACGTAGGACGGCATATAGGTAAAGAAGTTGTCAATCTGAACGTCGTATCCAACCAAATCGGGTTGTACAAAGAAGAACCAGACAACGGCCCCAGTTGCCATAAAAATGAGAACAAACAATAATTTTCCGGTTCTTGTTAATCCTTTGAAACCATGCTTTGTATAATATGACTTCGGCATCGTTTTTCTTCCTGAACGGGAATTTCTTATAAAAAGCTCTCTTCTACTGACACAATCCCTATTGAGTTTATTATACTTTTACAAAATCCGCTTAGATTATGCAACTCATTGGTTCTTGGCTTATATTTATTGAGATGATGGCAGGAGATAGATCTTACGCTGCGAGGTTTGGGCGTGAGAGGGGAGAGAACATGGATTCTTTTGAAAATCGAGTTCAACAGTCGTTCCTTGCGTCGCTTTGCTCGCTGAACACCTGGCCAGGCGCAGATAAACTGGTTATGCCCAAAAAATTCTAAGAGAGGTTCTGCGGGTTGCTTTTCTGGCTGTGGGCTTTTTTACCTATGCGAGGCTTGGGCGGGGATAAGGAAAAGTCGGACTAAGTAGTGCTGGAATTGTGCTATGTTTTGCGCTTAATATAATATGTTACTGAATGTCTACAAGTCAGGTCGTCATGGCGTGAAAAAGAACGTATTTTATTGGCACGATTATGGCTTAGGAGAAAACCAAAATGACAAAACGTATTACTCTATCACTTACAGAGCTTCTTGTTGTAGGACTGCTGACATTTACATGGCAATGCCAGACCCATGCTGAACCGATGTCGGAACTGGTGCGAGCATTACCAAATCTGTGCAACTTTGAAACGCACCGGCTTACTTCTGCCGATCTGACCGGAGGTAATGAAGACTGGCGAGAACTGCTACCAGGTAAAACCCTGGTGGTTGTCAATGTTAAAGGGCCGGGTTGTATCGTTCATTTTCGTGACAACATCACTTGCTATGAGCCGTATCATCTTCAGAAGCATATTTTGCGGATGTTTTGGGACGAGGAGGAAACACCCAGCGTTGAGGTGCCGTTCGGCGATTTCTTCGGCATAGGGTTCGGTTTCACGGAAAAGTACTCCTCGGGATTGATGAATATTGACGATCGCCGAGGCAAAGGAACCACGGACCCGTGTGCTACCGGGGCGGCACGAAACTGTTATATCCCTATGCCATTTGCCAAATCGGCCCGTATCACCATTACCAACGAGGGGAAGCAGATAAGCAAACACTGGTACGAAATCAACTACGAGACGTATGAAAAGCATTTGGAGAGTGTAGGTTATTTCCACGCCCAGTATCGTCAAGCTACACCACCGTCAGAAGGTCCTTATCTGATATTAGAGGCGAAAGGCCGCGGGCATCTGATCGGATGTGTGCTGAGTGTAAAGAATAATGACGGCGGTTGGTGGGGAGAGGGCGATGAAATCCTTTATATTGATGGAAAACACGCCATTCAAGGTACCGGCACTGAGGACTACTTCTGCGAATCGTATGGGATGAGACTCGGCTGCTTCCCCTACTTCGGTGTTACTCTCCTTGAAGAACCTTACGTTACCGCCTACCGCTGGCACGTGCCGGACCCAGTGCCATTCAAAGAGTCGATGCAATTCCTGATTGAACATGGCAGAGGTGTGCCACCGTTCAAAAGCTCCAATTACTACTACAGCGTCGCGTATTGGTACCAGACTGAGCCACACGCTCCGTTCCCAAAGCTGTCAGGTGTCACTGAACGGATCATCTGGAGCAAACCTGAAAAAAAGCAAAAATAAATCTGGAAAAGCTTCTCAAGTTTCGAGAAGAACTATTTTTAAGGGTGGATTTCCGTGAGTCGATGAGATTTGCCAAGTTGGTTCGTCACCAATTAAGTTTTCAAGTGTGGTAATTACTCACAGGCAAATCCGCATTGACTAAAATCTATTTTTATTCTTCGTTTTGGCTTATGAAGGGAGGATTTGCAAGTAAAAAAGTTCACCAGCCGCCGCTTTATGTTGCTTTCCCTGCTGAATACCTGACCTCACTCAGAAAAATCAGTAGCACATAAAGACAGATTAAAAAGTAGGTTAAAGTAAGCAAAGGCGGTTTCTGCAATAGGCTTTGCGGGGTGTGCTTTTCTTTATATATATCTTTTCAGAGCTTTTTACAGTTTTCCTCTCCATTACAAGCGCAAGCGGACAAACATTCTAGAAAGAAAGTGCTATAAAAATGGTAAAATAGAGTAAACGGTAGCTGAAATTGTCTCATTCCTACTGACGACATACACTATTAGCACTTGTGCTAAGGTAACCGGGTTTGACATAAAGCCCGGCAAAATTACCCACAAGAGCTTTAAGACTTACGTAGTAGATGTCGCTGATGAGAACGGTGTCAGAGCGGCGGAAATTGAGGTGAGGTACAGATGCTTTGCAAATATGTGTATCCGGATGTCTTCTTCGCACTTGATACCATTCTATCTAATGAACTCAGTCAAATTGAGTAATAACCTTTACCAAGGAGTACGACAATGTATAAAGGAAAAGTGAATATCCTGGTCATAAGACCTGTGACATTGAACTGGGTACTGCTATTATGCCTGATAGTTCTTGCTAGTCTGACATACCAGAAGGCGGTTGGACAACTTCGCACCACGCCAAATTTGCAGCAGGAAAAGTGGAAAGCCAGCGTTGCTTCAGTCGTCATTACACTGGAGCAATCAATGTGGATGGCCGGCTATGCAGCCAGAACAAAACCATCCGAAGGGAAAGTCAATGACCTCTATGCCAAGGCATTGGCGATAGAAGACGCTCAGGGCAATAGATTGGTAATTGTCACGGTCGATTTGCTCGGCATACCCCGATATTTACGTGACTGGCTGGAAATACAAGTAAACGAGCGCTACAAACTACCCCCGGAGGGTCTGCTGTTAAACGCGTCCCACACCCATTGCGGTCCGGCTATAATGGAAACCGACTATTCTATCTATGGTAGTGCCTCACGATATTGGTATAGAGAAGTATCGAAGAAAAAAGGACTTATGTATGGGACACAGAGCCTTGTTAGATGCCGTTTTTGTTGTTTCCAGCAGCCTTCGGGTATAAGAATGTGGCCAGACAACGGTTGCCGGCCTAAATTTTGCGTTCCTTTTGCCAACATTATGAGGTACTACCAAATATCAAGAAAGGTCTAAAATGCGTACTCCAAAAATCATTCCCTTACTAGTTTCCTTCTTTCTTGCGGGCCAGGCCTACGAAGCCCAATCAGCCGAAATCGAAAACTCCGAAGGGTGCCACAAGCTAAAAGGCTCTGTGCACATCAAACGTGATTTCATTTGTGATGGTGAGATTAGCCCGTTCCAATACGGGCAGTTTATCGAGTACATCAGCAACCTGGTGCCTGGCATGTGGGCCGAAAAACTTTACGATGCCAGCTTCGACGGCCTCGTGCCCTACAATTTCGCCTTCCGCAAGGAAACGGATTTCCGCGAGAAGCCCTGGTATCCCATCGGCGCGGTCAATCGTGGCGACTATACCTTGGACGAAAACAACCCGTTCAACGGAAAGGTCTCACAGCACATACGCGTCCTCGGGGACAAGCCCTGCACATTGGGAATCGCTCAAGATGGTATTTTCATAGAGAAAGGTAAAGGCTACAATCTTTCAGTTTACCTTCGTCAAGATAAGCTGGCTGGACCGCTTTGGGCTTTTCTGAAAGCCGGAGGACAGGTGTTGGCGGAGGTGAATTTTTACCCGAAACAAGACTGGCAAAAATATACTGCCCGTCTCGTGCCTTCCGCGACCACAACGAATGCCACATTCACGCTGGAGTTCCGCGGCCCTGGTATAGTCTGGATCGACCAGATTTCCTTGATGCCGCAAGAGACGGTGGGCGGTTGGCGGCCGGATGTAGTGGCGGCGCTCCGAGAACTCAAGCCCGGGGTCATCCGCTTCGGCGGCAGTACCACCGAGACGTTTGACTGGCGCAACACTATCGGCAACCCCGATCGACGAGTGCCCTGGGTCAATGTCCCTTGGGGCGGGATGCATCAGACAGGCGCAGGACTGGAGGAGTTCGTCCAACTCTGCCAGGCGGTGGACGCCGAACCCCTGATTTGTGTCCGCGTCAGCGGCAAGGATCCGGCAGAGGCTGCGGCACAGGTCGAATACTTCAACGGGGGGCCGGACACCCCGATGGGCCGCCTCCGGGCAGAGAACGGCCATCCCGAGCCCTATCACGTAAAATACTGGCAGGTAGGCAACGAACTGGGCGGCCTTGAATACTCCAAGCAGCTCGGAGTCTTCTGCGCGGTAATGAAAGCAGTCGACCCTACTATCAAACTTATGTGCTCTCATCACCCCACTGTTGACGATCTTCGCGAGGCAGGCCGGTATCTCGATTACCTTTGTCCGCACCACTACGGCTGTGCTGACCTGACTGGGAAAGAAGCTGAATTTCAAAATCTGCGTCAGATGGCAGCCGAGCATGCGCCGACGCGAAACCTCAAAATCGGGGTGACGGAGTGGAACACAACTGCGGGCGACTGGGGCCTGGGGCGGGCCATGCTGTGGACGCTGGACAATGCCTTGGCCTGTTCCCGCTACCATAACTTGATGCACCGCTACGCCGATTTCGTGGAGATTGCCAATCGTTCCAACCTGACAAACAGCTTTTGCTCCGGAATCATCCAGACGGATAATGCCCGACTCTACAAAACGCCCACTTACTATGCCCAGCAACTTTATGCCAACCATGCTGGTACCCGCCCGCTCCAGGTTGAGTTGGAGGGCGACATGGAGCAAAACAACATTAGCGCCACGCTGTCGCATGACGGCCAAACCGTGGTGCTTTTCGTGGTCAATAACATGGTGGTCGGGAATAAAGTCACTATCGATCTCTCTAAGTTCGGGCGCCCGAAGAATAATACCGTGCTGGTATGGACCCTTATGGACACGAAAAAGGCAGGCGAACGCGATGTGACCAACAGCTTTGACGAACCGCAGCGTGTGCGCCCTGTGGCCTCGAAAGTATCCGTCAAGTCCGCAGTATTTGACTACACATCTCCGCCCCTTTCGCTGACTGTGCTAAAGTGTGGGCTAACCAAATAAGTACGTAATGTTATGCTCAAATATTTGTGGCTCGACCGCCATTAATGAAAGATTTTAGTATAAACTGCACTTTGTGTGCCTGGTTTCTTGGATTTCCGCCAGAAGTATGGCGGATCTAATTCAGCAGATTGCCTCCGGCTGGGGATACCCAAAGGCAGATTAGCACTGTTTTTATCTGGTCATACAAGGGCATAGCATGGTATAAATTTGACGTCGATGTTCCAGCGAGTGTTCAGGGAAAGAACGTGTTTCTATATGGTTTGGCGGTGGTTAATGAGGCCTGGGTCTGGGTAAACGGGCGATATGCAGGACACCGGCCTTATATGATGCTCTGGTTCCGCCCCCCACAACCCTGTGACTCGTGTCCCGTGACCCGAGCGACGAGGAACAGGGGCAGCACCGTCTTAGTAAGAGTTTGAATGTCGGTTTATCAAACGAACTAATATACAAAGGTTACAAAAATGAAGCGACAAACCATAAGTAATCTACAGTATAGACCGCTGATTCTAAAGAAAGCGGTTTTGTTGTTTCTGATAGCTGTGCTTGGTGTTGGCTGCCAGAGAACACTTAAAAAGCCTGATATCACCTCTATTCAGAAGCGGGAAGAATGGAAAGCAGGCGTTGCCTCAGTTGTTATTACGCCAGAGCAGTCGATGTGGCTGGCAGGTTACGCGGCCAGAACTAAACCTTCTGATGGGAAAGTCCACGACCTCCACGCCAAAGCGATAGCGTTGGAAGATTTTCAGGGTGCCAGATTGATAATTGTCACGGTTGATTTGCTCGGTATTCCACGTTCGCTACGTGACTGGCTGGAAAAGGAAGTCACCAGATGCCACAAGATTCCACCGGCATTTCTATTACTCAACGCATCCCATACCCATTCTGGTCCGGTGTTAAAAGAAGCAAGGGATTCTATCTATGGGAACTCTTTCTATGGGCTATCGCCGGAACAGATTCAACAGAGCGAGCAATATACGGAGGCCTTGCAAGAAAAATTGCTCCAGCTCATTGGTCAGGCGATAAACAACCTGGCTCCGGCACGATTGTCTTACACGCATGCCCGAGCTGGCTTTGCTATGAATCGGCGATCGAAAACTGAGCGGGGTTACCAGATAGGCCCTAATCCTGATGGTCCGGTTGACCACGATGTCCCGGTGTTGCGCGTTGATAATCCTGACGGCGGATTGCGGGCAGTGTTGTTTGGATATGCCTGTCACAATACTACGCTTAACTTCTACAAGTTCTGTGGTGACTACGCTGGTTTCGCCCAGCAGTATATAGAAGAAGCACATCCTGGAATAACAGCTTTATTTGTAATCGGCTGTGGTGGTGACCAAAATCCATATCCGCGGGAAGAACCGCGTAATCTGGATTATAGTATGCAGCATGGCCGAGCACTGGCTAACGCGGTAGAGGCAGCAATTATCTGTAATCCTCGGCCTGTCCGAGGACCTATTAGAGCAGCAATAGAACAGACTATGCTGGAGTTTGCGGCGCCTCCGAGTCAGGAACAGCTCGAACAGCAAAAAAAATCAGAAAATAAGTATGAACGCCGGCACGCAGAAGCGCTGTTGAACGAGTTACAGCAAACCGGCAAGATTCGCACCACATATCCGTATCTGATACAGGTTGTCGGATTCGGAAATGACCTGACGATGGTGGCGCTGGCCGGCGAAGTGGTAGTTGATTATTCGCTGCGATTGAAGGCCGAGCTTGCTGGTTCGCCGGTCTGGGTGGCCGGCTATTGTAACGATGTCTTCGGTTACGTACCTTCGCTTAGAATATTAAATGAAGGCGGTTATGAGGGTGGCGGCGCTATGCTGTATACTCCATTGCCAGGACCTTTTGCACCTTCAGTCGAAAAGCAGGTCGTAGATAAAGTGCACGAGTTGGTCAACAAAGTGCAAGCACCGAGAAGCAATTGAAATTATTACAGTTGTAGTTGCATACCGACTGCTGCGCATTATAATAAATACAAAGCAGGTAAATAATGGTCGTGAGTGATTAGAGTGAAGATTTAAATGTTATGGAGAAAAATTCCTATAAATGAGAGGAGTTAGAAATGAATAAGAACGATTTAAGCAGGCGGCAGTTTATAGCTGCGGCCTCAGTAGGCTCACTCGCTGCAGCTACCTTAAAGACGATTCCCGCCTATGGCAATCTAAGCGAAAAGGCAAGCAAACTCGCGATTCTGGGTGGTCAGGCGGTTAGAACCAAGCCTTGGCCTTCCTGGCCAATCTGGGATAAGTCGGCTGAAGAATCCGTCCTGTCTATACTGCGCAGTGGAACCTGGTGCCGGCTCGGCGGAAAGACCGTATCAGAATTCGAGAAAAAGTATGCCGAATTAATGGGAGCAAAGCGCTGCGTTTGCACCGTCAACGGCACCAATGCGCTGCTGACGGCTCTACACGTACTGGATATAGGGGTCGGCGATGAGGTCATTGTTTCCCCCTATACGTTTATTGCCACGTATAATGTGGTCATTAATTCCTGCGCTCTGCCAGTCTTTGCTGACACCGACCCCGAAACGTTCCAGATAAATCCGGATAAAATAGAAGAAAGAATCAATGAGAATACCAGAGCGATTATGCCGGTTCATATTCTTGGCCTTCCGGCCAATATGGACAGGATAAATGCTATTGCTAAAAAGCATAATCTGCTCGTAATCGAAGATGCCTGTCAGGCCTGGATGGCGGAATGGCGAGGCAAAAAATGCGGCACGCTCGGAGACCTGGGGTGCTTCAGCTTCCAGAACTCTAAGCACCTGCCCTGTGGTGAAGGAGGCGCCGTTGTTGGAAATGACGATGAAATAATGGACAGATGTTTCTCATATCATAACTGCGGCCGACCTTATGGCAGCGTTAAAGGAACCAGCGGTTACCCCATCATCGGCACTAATCGCAGAATGACCGAATACCAGGCAGCCATATTGCTTTCCCAGATGAAAAGACTCGAAAAGGACACCCAGACCCGTAACGAAAACGCCCGTTATCTGACATCGAGAATCAAAGATGTCCCTGGTATTATCCCCCATAAACTGTATGAAGGTGTAACCAGAGCGGCCTATCATCTGTATCCGTTCCGCTATAAAAAAGAGCACTTTAATAACGTTCCAAGAAGCAAATTCCTTGAAGCGCTGCAAGCGGAAGGCATTCCCTGCTCAGGAGGTTATGGCCCGCAATACAGAGACGGCTTAATTGAAATGACCTTAAATTCCAAAAACTTCAAGAGGGCTTTCTCAAAGGAAAGATTAGATAGATACCGCCGGGAGCTTCGATATCCTGATAACGACCAGCTTTGCAATGAAGCTGTCTGGCTCGGCCAGGAGCTTTTTCTGACGACCAAAGAGGATATGGATGATATCGCTGATGCCATTTCGAAAATCTATCAGAATCGGGACAGGCTTGCATAAGGCAGATAACAGAGGACAGAAGACAAGGGGGGGCCCGGCTTGCGGATGCCGAACGAGCAATTTTGACGCATCTGTTTGGAGTTCCCTATGCGAGATAAGAAAGGACCTCAATGAAAGGGAGAAATAAGTATGGTGTCCCCGGATTTTAAGTACATGATAAGTAATTTTTACTTATATTTTTTTGAAATCACTACACCTTTTATTCCTGACCATCCTCTTCTTAGCCCATCAAGCAACCCGCAAAGGGCAAATATTAAACTTACGTTTTGCGCCATGGTAGTGGAAGATTGCACCTGCGCACCTATACCAACACAAAAAAATGAGCTAAACACAATTTGTGAAACCCCCAAAAAAATACTAACAAATGGATTATTTTCTAAAAAAATACCGCAATTATCACAAAAATGTATTTTCTTCTTCCCCAGAAATTCAAATCCCAAAGCAGAAATAGCTCTTGGCTTTGCAATTTTGGTAGTATGCTCGCAATTACAGCAAACTGCTACGTCATATTTAATTTTCGTTTCGGAGTCTTCAACATCATATTTAATATCTCTGACCTCAGCGAAATTAAATTTCTTATCTGCCTTTCTGAAAATTGAAATAAATCCTAAAGTAACAAGAAATACAATTAACGCCTCCACAAAAGTGTAGAACATAACGTAGCCAGCTAAAGTGATATTGAAAAATATGGCCACGAATAAAAACCTAAACAACACCAGTACGATGGTGACTATTATAAGCATCAGCCAGGATTTTCTAATCTTATAAATAGCTCCAGCTATAAATATTGATAAGGTAGAATAAAAAAGACAAGTGACAATAAACTGCTGAGAAGAAGACAACCCCTCTAATGCCTTTCCAAGCAATAGATTAAACATAAACTCGGCAAACCAAAATCCTATAGCAATTAAAATTGAAAAAAGTATAAATTTTAGTGGTTTTAATTCCAACAAGTTCGTTACTTTTTCAGATTTCGAGTCTGGACATTCTATAACATTTGCAGCAGGTATCTCAGTTAGAGGTACAGCATTGTTGGTTGCTAACCATTCCCCACAATATCTGCATTTTATAGCAGTATCTTGTATTTCCTCTGTGCAATAGGGACACTTTTTCATATTTATTTTTTCTTTTCCAAACCCTTTTTATAGCACACTAAAAATGGTTACTGCTTCATCTTGCCCCTAAAAGTTATATGTTTTTTGCATACGTTAAAGTGTGAGTTCACATTATTCCCTCTATTCCTAATAAGTGCTTTGGCTCCCTCCAAAAACCAAAATCTATTATACACACTTTTGCCTGCAAATCAAAGAAAAATAGGGCCAAATACGTTAAAAAATCCGTGAAATCTGTGGTTAAATTGCCAATATTTTAAGAATTTCACTTGACACTTAACATTTATTTTTGTATAATATCTATCTAACATATAGTCTAAAATAGTCAATAGTAAATAGTAAATAATAAATCTGGAGGGTTTCCCAATGGCCAGCGAAGCTCAAATCATCGCAAACCGTCGTAACGCCCAAAAATCGACCGGCCCACGCACCAGCGAAGGAAAGGCCGCCGTCTCACAAAATGCCGTAAAACACGGCCTTTCAGCCCGTCAGGATTTAATCAACTCAGAAAGCCAGGCCGACTTCGACCAATATCGCGACCAGATACTCGCCGAGTTGGACCCAGCCAGCCCTATGGAATCTATGCTCGCCGAGCGAATTGTCGGGCTGTCCTGGCGTCTCAAACGGGTCGGTTGTATCCAGAATCAGGCCATTGACGTGATGAATGCAGATAATACCACCAGCCCCTTGGCCAAACTCACAAAATCGCTGTTTTTCAAAGGTAGGTACCAGCCGCAGGAGGACACCTCCGAATCGGCCACCGCTCTCGCTCTCGGCCGTTTGGCCATAAAGGACTTCTCAAATGCAAGGGTGCTCGAACGTCTCTTGATGTATGAACGCCGAATTGAGCATAGTCTTTACAAAACGCTCCTCGAGCTTCAACGGCTCAATCTCACCAAAAAACTCAACGCAGGATTTTAAAAGTGTCTGACCTGATGAAAAAACAAAACACAATTTTTATTTTGTATTCTCTGTGTGCTCTGTGTTCTCCGTGGCTAAAAAATACACATTTACTCTGTGGCTATGAGTCAATTATGCAAAACAAACCCAATTTCAGAAAAGCCAAAATGAATGCAAACGACTTTTCACAAAAGGATTATGAAAATAAATCACACCTGCGGACTCGAAAAAACAAACCCAAACAAACCCAATTTGTGTTTTTCACCGCAGAGACCGCCGAGTTCGCAGAGCTCTTGTTGTTTGAAGACCTTTGTCAATGTAACTGGATAAAGCGCAATTACTTGCCCGCGGCAGCTTTTCCGCTAACATTGACCACAGAGCGAGATTATAATGAAATCTTCAGCTAAATGTCCTATTTGGAGAAAACGCCAATTGAAAGGGGTTGGAAATGAATAAGAACGATTTAACCAGGCGACAATTTATAGCCGTAGCATCAGCAGGTTCCCTCGCTGCGGTTGCGTCAAGGAGCACCCCGGCTTACGGCAATGTGACAAAAAAAGCCAGCAAACTGGCAATCCTTGGTGGTGAGCCTGTAAGAAAAAACAAGAGCTGGCCCAGTTGGCCATACTTGGATGAAAAGGTCATAAACAAAGTAGTCGAAACTACAAAGAGCAGAATATGGTGTAGAATTCAATCTGAGTCGGGCACCGTCCCTACATTTGAAAAGGAATTTGCACAATTGATGGGGACGAAATTTTGCGTGGCCACAGGCTCTGGAACCCAGGCATTGCACACCTGTGTGGAAGCGCTAGGAATTGGTGCAGGAGACGAAATCATCACATCACCCTATACCGACCCGGGCACCATCGCTTCCATTTTGTCTGCCAGGGCTCTGCCTGTTCTGGCCGACCTTGACCGTGAATCTTATCAACTCGACCCCGATGACGTAGAAAGAAGAATTACCGAAAACACCAAAGCAATTATGCCGGTGGATATGATGGGGCAACCCTGTAACATGGAAAAAATCACGGCGATTGCCAAAAAACATAATTTGAAAGTGATCGAAGATGCCTGTCAGGCACACCTTGCCGAATATCAGGGCAAAAAGTTAGGAACCATTGGCGATGTCGGGTGTTTCAGCTTTCAGTCGAGCAAGACGATTGCCTGTGGCGAAGGTGGTGGAATAATCGGAAATGATGAAGAACTTATGGACAAATGTTATACCGTTCATAACCACGGCACATCGCGCCGGGGGCGTACCGAAGTGGCCGGGCCGAAATACCGTATGAACGAGTTCGAAGCCGCCGTTTTACTGGGCCAGTTGCCAGGTGTGCAAGGACGCTTTGCTCGCCGCAATCAAAACGCTGCCTATCTGACCTCCAGGCTCAAAGATATTCCAGGAATTTCCCCTCAAAAACTTTATGAAGGTACTACCAGCGGCTCTTTTTACATCTATGCTATGACATATCGAAAAGAATACTTCAACAATGCCGACCGCAGCAAGTTTCTCAAGGCCGTGCATGCAGAAGGCGTTAGTCTCGACGGATATATCAGGCAAGGATTGCACAGGGAACCATGGGTAGAGCACATATTGAATTCAAAGGTTTATCAGAGGATGTTTCCCAAAGAGAGACTGCAAAGATACCGCGAGGAGAATGCCTGCCCCAACTGCGATCAGGTTTGTCAGGAGATGGTTATGATTTGGGCTTCAGGCCCCCTCCTCGGAACCAGAGAGGATATGGATGACGTCGCCATTGCTATCCTCAAAGTCTATGAGAACAGAGATAAGCTGAATTCGATATAAAGTGAAATCCTGCACCAATGGTTCAAGGCAGATTTTTATTTTAATACCGGCGGGATGCTTATCAAATCGATTCGGGTTTTCCCACCCTCGGTAATCCTCGACAGGGCATAGACGGTCCCGTCCTTGCCAATAGTGATTGAGTTAACATACGCCGGGCGGTGTCCGTTCTGGAAGAAGATGGCCCCGTGGTCGGTGTACTTGCTGATAGAGATGTCGTAGGCAATCAGGTGAAGGTTCTCCAAGCCCTTGGATTCCCCCATCGCAGTGGCAGCTTTGCCCACCAGCCTTTTCCCTTCAACATAAATCGGCCCACCAGTAAGGTAGTACAACGTGCGCTGGTCAGGACCCAAGGCAAAGCCGAGATATCCATAGCTGAACTGATCGAACATGCCACTTCGCTGCGAGGGCTCTGAAGTAATCCGCTGCAGTACCTCGACACGAACCGCTCGGGGGTCGAAACGGAAGAGATATCCTGAATTGCCGTGGACGCCGTAGATCACTTTCTCTGCTGGATGCCAGACTACTTGCCGCCAGTTATAACCCATGTGGCCGGGAGAAGTAGGATCGTAACACCCGAAGTAATCTTTCTTCAGGTCATCCCCTTCCATGGTCTCGATGGCGTCTTGGTCGTACCGGTAGCGGCGGATATCGCCGGTGGAAACAGTGAAGTAGGCCGAGCCATCGTCGAGGTCAACGGCAATTGCCCGGCAGATGGTGCGGTATGTGGGCCCTTTGCCGTTTTCCCCCTGTTCGCAGGTCGGGCCGAGATTCTTCATCTCCCTTTTGGTCAGGTCATAACGGAAGAAGTAGCCTGTAGGCCAGGTCAGCCCGTAGATACGGCCTCGCCGGGTATCCATATTCATAGTCAGGATGCCCTCCCGATGCGGCGCTACACCCAGGTCCTCAAACTTGCCGCTGGCCATCTCGTATGCCAGCAGATGGCCGCCCGGGTACGGTTTCCAGCCTACTGGCGGCACGCCCATCTTCTCCATACCATCGATGATGCTGTAATAGCCGATGTGCGTGGCAAAATACAGTTTGCCGCCACATTCCACAAATTGCACATGGCTCTTGCCCTGGACGACCGTTTTCTGCCCTTTTTCGCCGCAGGCCTCGGTGATGTCACCCAGGTGCTTGATTAGCCGCGTGGCAGGGTCGAAAACGAACATCTGCGCTCCCACTTCGTAAGATTCTGTGCTCAGCACATAGTAGACCTTTCCATCACTTGCACAGGAAAGACCGTTGTAGGTATCGTGGGCCAGCTCAAAACCTGAGTTGTAGGTTTGTGCGACCAACTTCGGTGGCCCAGACCCAGATGTGGACTCGGCAGCTTCGATGCCCCAAGAACCAAGATACACAAGCAACAAACTCAACAATACGCTGGACTGGTTCATTCTATACGTGTTCATACTTTATACCTCACCATATTGAACAGCAAACCTGCACTCCGGCAGGTTCAGATAACCACGGTTTATTGCCAGTTTTTCATCTGAACTCGCCCTGCGACTTGATATACGCCACAGACCGGGCGATGTAGCTTTTCGTCTGAGACTCGTCCATCTCCAAGCCTTTTATGCCCTCTACTTCGATGATGATCGGGCCCCGGAAGCCATGTTGTTCGAGTAACCGTAGCACGCTGGGGAAATCCACCACTCCTTTGCCCAGCACAGGAAAATTCCAGTTCTTATATTGTCCACCGTGCTCCTTCAATTCCACGGTGGCCACATAGTCGATGACTTTATTCAACTCCGTGACCGCGTTGGTCCCCTTGTTGTAAAAAGTGATGTTGCCGGTGTCAAAATTCACGCGGATGTTGGGATGATTGACGTGTTTCATCGTCTCCCGATGCACGTCTCCATTGGTCCCTAAGTCCGGATGGGTTTCCAGGGCGACCGTCACACCATGCTTGCTGGCAATCTCGCCCACACGACTCAATCGCTCGTACGCCGCTTCCTTTGGCATCCCGGTATGTTTTGGAGAGAGGAACATATACTTGACACCCATCTTTTCGCAGATGGCCAGTTGGGCAGCCAGTTCGTCCAGGCTGTGGGGCTGGCCAAGGTCGGTTTCGCCTCGCAATACCAACGGCGCCAGGCTATGCCGGGCGAGCCGGTGCCTGGTCATCGCCAGTTCTTCGGGCTTGGGAACATCGATGAACATATAGTGCAGCCCTATCAAAGGCAGATGTGTCCAGGCGGCCTCCTGGAACTGGCCGTAGTTGGACAGGCGAATCGCAAGCGGATTGGTCATGCGAGTTGTCTTGGCGGATTTGCCCTCTTGCACTGGCCCGCTCCAGCACCCAGCGATAGCCAACACTAACACCACCGCCAAGATACTGCCTCGCTCCATAATGTATCTCATCCTCGCAAGTGGCCACTTGGAGTAATAGCACACTCTTCGCAGACACCCACTACCACCGCACAAAATAACGTTCTTTACTTCCTTACACCTTATTATAGTTAAACGCCTTGTAAAAAGTCTCCTATTTTCAAATCATTCAAAACAAATTTGTTGTATATTGTTGTAACGATTTGTATTACTTGGGCCTACCAATTGATTTGATTTGCATCGCTATTACCTCCATAAGCTCCAACAAATATTTGCTCAATAGCGTCACTTGTCACAGTATATGTTCACAGGTCAATGCTGTCAACTAATTTCCGCCTTAACGAGAAATGGGAGCAGTGCCAAACTAATTGCGACTGATTATCTTTAGGCTATAATATTAGGTGCAGTTGCTTCTGGATTTGAAGAATAAACGAATGAAGAAGATAGACATCAAACAAAACAAATTGGCACAGATGCGACCAAGACAGACTTTTCTCAAGGCCGATATAAAAACCAAGAAAGGCAGGAGATATGACTCGAAACTCGACAGACGCGGTATGAAATAGAAATCATCTGATAGCCCACGTGCGTATTGCCATGGGAAATTTTAATAAAATAACCATCGACTTCAACAAACGAGGCCTCATAGCAGACCCGTAGTTTAGGTTTAAATTTATGACGTCAGCAAAAAACGCACAGGTTAGGGTTTGCCCAAAGGACATGAGCAATAGAATAAAAAGTAAAAAGTGGGTTCAGCCGCTGCTCCTTGCGTCGTTTTTCCTGCTAAACACCCAGCCACGCATAGAAAATTGGTAATGCAAAAAGACATTATTGAAAGTGGGGTACTTAAAAACTTATGCTTTAGGCTATTTAAATTCAAAGAAATCCTTGATATCGTTTAGAATGGATGATCGCCGGAGTGCTTTCTGCAGTGTTATATGGGAAATTTCGGTATCCATGGGTCTCAGGATGCAGAAAATGACAAAGACATTGTTACTGCTGCTGGTAATTGTAACCTTCCTTGTATACCAAGCATTAGCAGCCGCGAAGATCGACGTCTCGCTTGTCAAGCAGCCGAAAGTCGTGGCCTGTTTTGAAGTTTCGGAGTTCGTGATAAGGGTCTCTTCTGAGGGTAACCCTCCTTTTAAAAATCCATTCACTGACGCCGAGTTGACTGGTGCCTTTGAAGGACCTGATGGCTCTTCGTTAAAAGTGGGTGGCTTCTGCGATTCAGAGGATGGAAGCGTTTATCGCCTGCGATTTTGTCCACACAGAGTCGGTATATACGACTGTGACTTGTCATTTCAAGCAGACGGTGTCGAGAAAAAATTGGCCAGCAAGCTTATCTGCGAACCCTCTAACAATTCCGGCCCGGTGATTGTTGACCCGAATAATCCTAAACATTTTATGTATGCTGGCTCAAAAAAGCACTTCTACCACCTTGGCTACACTGCCTACCATCTCTTAGACACATCTAACGATGATTCGCAAGTCGAAGCCGTCATTGACTATTGTGTCCGCAACGGCTTTAACAAAATCCGTTTTTTACTCGCTGGCTATCCCCGCGACAGCGACAAACGCACAAGTGCCGATGTCGAGTATGGCGTCACCGACCCCTGGAAGGCACCGAATTATGGCTCCGAGCCAGGACAGGTCAATCCTCTTCCTGTCTGGCTGGGCCAGCCGCACAACTACGACTTTACGCACTTTAACGTCGCCTACTGGCAGCGAACCGACCACACGGTCAAACTTATGCGTCAAAAAGGCCTCGTCGCCACGTGCATCATCACAATAGAAAAGCAGGACCTGCCCAAAGAATATGGGCGACTAACGGAGCACGAGTACCGCTTGTACCGATATGCCGTCGCGCGGCTGGCGGCGTTCGACAACGTCTGGTTCGATCTTGGCAACGAGCACAACGAATTCCGCGACAAGTTCTGGGGTGACACTATGGGGACATTTGTTAAGAAATGTGACCCCTTTGGCCGCCTCGCCTCCGCCCACGGTTACGACCAGTTCTTCTATACTGATTCGCCTTGGGCGGACTTTATCATCACTCAGCATTACGGCGAGCCGCAAGAGGTTCATCAGTGGGCACTAAGGCACTATGCGACACCCAAGCCATACATCAATGAGGAGTATGGCTATGAGGGCAGTCTCGATAAGCCCGGCCACGGCCAGTCCGCTAACCTTGTCCGCAGGTGTCACTGGGCGATCGCAATGGCAGGCGGGTACGCCACCTACGGCGACTGGTCGAATGGCACCAGTTACTTCTATATGGGTCACACTGGCCCCGGCAAAGCAGCTCTACAGTTGAAACATCTGCGGTCATACTTCGAAAAGCTCCCATTTTGGGAACTAACGCCGCACGATGAATTGATAACCTCCGGCTTCTGCCTTGCTAAACCGCCTGAACATTTCGTCTTCTATTTCCCCGCTGGTGGCCAGATTACTATCAATCTCGAATCAGCCGGCGACGAAGCACTTGGTGCTAGTTGGTTCGACCCGCGAACAGGCGGCTATGTTCCGGGCCAAGCGCTCTACGCCGGCAAAAACACTATCACCTGTCCCTCATCCGAAGACTGGGTCTTTTATGTCAAGCCAGCAAATGCCAAATAACATTAGAATCTCAAATAGATTTAACGCAATTTTGCGCCGCTTCCGATATGCCGACTCGAGTTTCCAACGGTAGTAGGTGACCTTATCGTTAGAAGGAGACGATTATGAAAATTCGTGGCTTGTTTTGGACTATGTTTTTGGCTTCGGCCCTTGCTTTAATCACACTAACGGATATGTTCAGTCTTTACGCTGTAGAGGCAGATGCAGATGTCAACAGCAAATTCCAACGAACTGGGTGGAACTCTCATGTCAAGCAAAGGTACATGCATCCCCCCGTTTTCCATTTTACTTTACTGGAGAACGCCGCTTTATATCGGTGCCGGCTTTGGGAACAATCTGCTGCAAATGACAGCTATCAAGTGGAGTCCGAAACATCTGATATCAATCTTGCAGCAATTTGGGAAAGACTGCCCGGTGCGGGTAACTTCCAAGTGACAGCAGAGGCACTCGATGCTTCCCGCAACGTGATTGGCAAGACGAGCTTTCAGTTCAACAAGATCGCACCATTTAAAGGACCGTATCGCAACGGCAAAGGCAGCTATCTTGAATCTGGATTCAAGGCCGCACTCTGGCTATTGAGCGACCAATCGGATGTGAAAGCTACACAGTTTCCTGCTCTTTTCAAGTCTGCATATATCCGGATACTAACCACCTATGCACGAATCAATCCTGGGGGCGAGAAGGCCCTGGAAGCGGTAAAGTTGGCCAGAAAGTTCGGCGAGTCCTTAATCAGTGAAAGCACACCAAACGATTGGGTCTATGGAAACATGCCTATGTCTCACCACCCAGGATGCCTCCAGGTTGGGCGAGCAGGGATGGCAGGCATGGCGTACTTGGACCTTTATGCCGTAACACGAGATGAATCTTTTCTCAAAGCTGCTATGCGTATTGCCGACACGCTTAAGAAGACCCAACTTGACGATGGACGGTGGTACTTCCGGGTTGACCCAAAAACCGGCAAGATTCTGGAGGACTACACGTCTGATCAGGCCGAGGCAATTCTACTGCTGGATGAATTAATTCGGAACCATAAAAGGAAGGACTTGGTGGAAACACGAGACAAGGCTGTCAGATGGATGCTGGCAAACCCATGCAGGACATTCCACTGGCAACAGCAATGGGACGACGTAAAAACTTTGGCGCCCTACGAGAACCTCGAGTGGTACGACACAGGTCTGTTCATCGAATACCTTCTACGCTACGCAACTCCTGAAAACAGCTACGCAAAGATTGCTCTCGATTTGCTCTACTACATAGACGATCAGTTTATCGAATGGGAACCTTCGGGCGAATATATTACTCCGGGAGCCCGGGAGCAATATTTGTGCTACCATATTATCGACTGGCACACGGCAAACTACATTCGTATTTGCATGGCCTTTCACAGATATACGGGGGATGAGGCCTACTTGAGGAAGGCTTGTGCAATGGCCGACACGTTCACTGTAATACAACATCCAGATGGATTTTATCCAACTTGGATGAAGCACAAACCAGCCAGGGGCAATCCTTGGCAGCTTCGAGATATCAATTACAGTGACACATGGGCAAACTGCAGCTCGTACACAGGCGAGATGCTAATGAAGCTCGGCGAATATCTCAAAGAGATAGACAGTTTAAAGAAATGACCTTCTAAAAAATCACTTAACACGGATATGAAACAGCTGGTACTATTCCACGCCGGCGAGCTTGACTTCACAAAAGGCAGATGGTACCCTGTAACCAGTGGCATGATTCGTTTTTCGACAGAAAAGGAGCTGATTTATGCGTCAACAAGTAACTCGTCGCACTTTCCTCCGCGATATGGCCTGGACCGGCTCGAACCTCATCATCCTATTGAACAGTCGCTCGGTATACAGTACCCAGGCCAACGAGAGGCTCAACATTGCCGGGATAGGTGTCGGTGGTCGTGGCGCTGACGATGTTAATGGTGTGGCAAGTGAGAATGTCATCGCTTTATGCGATGTCGATGAAAAGCACGCGGCACAGACCTTCGAGCGATACCCCAAAGCCAAACGATACAAAGACTTCCGCAAGATGCTCGACGAAATGCACCAAAAGATTGATGCGGTAGTCATTGGCACACCTGACCATACGCACGCCCCGGCAGGGGTGATGGCCATGAAACTCGGCAAGCATTGTTACTGTGAGAAACCGCTCGCCCACAGCACGTACGAAGCCCGGGTGATGGCGGAAGTCGCACGCGAGAAAAAGCTCGTTACACAAATGGGAACGCAGATTCACGCCGAAAGTAATTACCGTCGCGTGGTGGAGCTTATACAGACGGGTGCCATCGGTACCGTGCGGGAGGTTCACGTATGGCTTGGTGCTAACTTCTCTGGGCCGCCCAAGCCGACAGACATGTCGCAGCCAGATGCTCCTTCTGACCGACCCGCAGTGCCGGAAACACTCGATTGGGACCTATGGCTGGGACCCGCATCATACCGGCCTTACCACCCAGCTTACGCCCCGTTCGGATGGCGATACTGGTGGAACTTCGCAAACGGTCAACTGGGGGATTTCTTCTGCCACTACTGCGATCTTGCATTCTGGGCGTTAAAATTGCGGCACCCGATAACTGTAGAAGCTGAAGGGCCAATCCACCCCGAGAGTGCCGCTCGCTGGACAATCGCCAGACAGGAATACCCCGCCCGTGGCAACCTGCCGCCGGTCACATTAACCTGGTACCATGGCGGAGGTTATCCGGCATTTGTGAAAGAAAGCAAGGTCCCGCAGTGGGGTAACGCAGTGCTGTTCATCGGCTCGGAAGGAATGCTGATTGCCGACTACGGTCAACACAAGCTGCTGCCCGAAGAGAAGTATGCCGACTTTAAGCGGCCCGACCCATTTATTCCGGATTCCATCGGCCACCACCACGAATGGGTCGAGGCCTGCAAGACGGGCGGGGCAACCACGTGCAATTTCGACTATTCAGGTGCACTGACCGAAGCAGCGTTGCTTTGCAATGTCGCGCTTCGTACGGGAAAGAAACTTACCTGGGACGCCAAAAATCTCAAGGCAATTGGCTGCCCCGAAGCTGACAAGTTCATCAAGCTTGAATACCGAAAAGGATGGACGTTCTAAGTGGTCGAGAGAGTTTCTTAGGAGAGCTCATTTCTCCGCTCTTCACTGTGTGGACTTAGTCGTCATCGTCACGTACCGCTTTGCTCTTGTCCTCCTGTGCACTCGTCTGGCCTTCCTCATATTCCGCAGGTTCTTGTAATGATGCTGTTCCATGTTCAGCGGTTCACCAGCCGCTCATGGAATCGCTTTTCCTGCTGAACTCCCAGACTTTGCCCTGAGAAATCGGTAATGCAATAAAGATTAGTAGATTAAAAGTCGGGTTGAGGCAGTGTAAAAGGCAGAGTAAAATTGCGGCGGATGGCGACCATAGTCTGGACCTGAAAGCTGATGGTTCGAACGTGGCATAGGGCCCCAAAGATTGTGGGAGAATTATCCGGAAAGCAGAAAGTTGCACGAAGCTGAAGATAATATACAATCTCGGAATACATGCAAAATATGCCTATAAAAGACAGCCAAACCAATAAATTGTCATGGCAAGGCCGGTTGACTTCGGTACAACCTCGGATTCGCCTTTTATGGTCTTTTGACCAGTGCCACAGACCGCATCGCAAATCTTATGAGCAACTTGGTCTTCCAATGGATGAAACTGTACAATAGAAAATGCCCTAATAGAAGCAAAAGTATAAGAAACACTAAACTATGGACCGAAGAGATTTTATGAAGACGTCGGTAGTTGCTGGGGCGTATGCGGTAATTGGGACCCCCTGGAGCATCGCCGCCGAGAACCAGAAACCGTGGTTTGACTGCCCGATGCGCTGGGCACAATTGGTTCTTGTGGAAAACGACCCTGGTCAATTCGACCCGGAGTTCTGGCTGGATTACTTCAAACGTATCCGCGCTGATGGCGCTTGTTTAAGCGCAGGAGGCGTTGTCGCATACTACCCCACACAGATCCCCCTGCACCATCGAAGTGCATGGCTTAAGGATTCTGACCCGTTCGGCTATCTGGTGCGGGGATGTCGCAAAATGGGAATGGTCGTGATCGCCCGAACAGACCCGCACGCGGCGTGGAACGATGTTTATCAGGCCCATCCGGATTGGATCGCCGTGGATTCTAATGGACAAAAACGGCGCCACTGGTCGAATCCTGAATTGTGGGTCACCTGCGCACTGGGCCCATACAACTTTGAGTTCATGACGCAGGTTCACAAGGAGATTATGCAGTTTTATAAGGTGGATGGGATTTTTTCCAATCGCTGGGCAGGCCACGGAATCTGCTACTGTGAACATTGCACCGGGAAGTTCAAATCATTTTGCGGGATGGACCTGCCCCGAACGAGCGACCGTCATGACCCAGGTTATCGCAAATACGTGGAGTGGCAAATAGAGCGATTGAAAGAGTTATGGCTCTTGTGGGACAGGATAGTCCGTGAGGTCAATCCTGCCTCCCGCTACATCCCCAATGGCTTCCCAGACAAAATCGTTATGGGTGCATTGTCCGATATATTCTTTACCGACCATCAGGCCAGAAGCGGTATGATTCCGCCCTGGTCGAATGGCAAGCGGGTGAAAGAACTCCGCGCAGCAATGGGAATGAAACCTATCGGAGGCATATTCAGTATCGGATTAGAAGAACCTTACCGGTGGAAGGACTCCGTGCAGAGCGAAGCGGAAATCAGAATCTGGGTGGCAGAAGGAATTGCAAATAACCTTCGACCATGGTTTGTCAAATTTTCAGGGACGCTCTATGACCGGCGCTGGCTCAAGGTGGTTGAAAAAATCTATCAGTGGCATTATCGCGCCGAGCCATATCTGCGGAATGTTGCGCCGCTCGCCCGTGTAGGGATGGTCTATTCGGAACAAACAGACCGTTACTACGGAGGTGAAAAATGGCAGGAACGAAGTGACGGTCATGGGCTGGGAATGTATCATGCCCTCATAGAAGCGCGGATACCGTTTGAGATGGTGAATGACCGATTGCTTGATACCGAGCATCTGAAGCCATTCAAATTGTTGATTCTGCCCAATATCGCCACCCTTTCAGAAACGCAGTGCGAACAGATAAAGCAATACGTCCAGCGTGGAGGGAGTCTGGTGGCTACTTTTGAAACGTCGTTATATGATGAGTGGGGAAAACGGCGACAAGATTTCGGTCTTGCCGATTTGTTCGGAGCCTCTTATAACGACCGAGTCGAAGGCCTGATGAAAAATTCGTATTTGCGGCTGAAAAACGATTCGAAAACAGGCCGGTTTCATCCCGTCCTGAATGGGCTGGAAGACGCATACCGCATCATCAACGGAATCTGGCGACTGGATGTGAAACCTAACTTAGATTTCCCTTCTCCGGTGACATTGATTCCAACTTATCCTGACCTGCCGATGGAACACGTTTGTCCCCGTAAGCCGGACACCGACATCCGGGAACTATACTTACGAGAAATAGAAGAAAGCCGTATCGCTTATATTCCCTGGGATATAGACCGGACATTCTGGGAGATAATGAATGTGGACCACGGAAGACTTCTGCGGAACATAATTGATTGGACGGCAAATGAAGAGCTGCCTGTTCGAGTGACTGGTCCGGGAGTTCTCGATGTTACTATTTGGCGGCAAAAACAATCAATGACTGTTCATCTAGTCAATCTCACAAACCCGATGATGATGAAGGGCCCGTTTAGAGAACTTATTCCTGTCGGCGAACAAAAAGTCCAGGTTCGAATTCCTCGAAATACAAAAATAGAAAAGGTCCGCTTGCTCGTCAGTAGTAAAATCCCGAATTACAAAATCAAGGATGGAATTGTTTCGCTAACCGTACCATCGATTTTGGACCACGAAGTGGTGGCATTACAGCTGTTTTCCGTCAGCAGAAGTGGCATAGGATAAGGCGTTCACCTGAAGGGCACGAACATTATAATCATTGACGGCTGGCCTCATAGCAGAACAATAAACAAAAATGGGTTCACCATCCGCTCCTGTCGTCGCTTTTCCTGCTGAACACCTGAACTCGCCTGGAAAAATTGGTAACACAAAAAGACAGATTAAGAAGTGGGGTTAAAGATAAGCACAGGCGAATTATACGGTTTGCTTGCGGAACGGTCTTCTCTTTATATCTTTTCAGAGCTTTTCACTTTTCTCTCTGCTGTTAAAAATACAAGCGGAAAAGCGTTCTTGAAAGAAAATGCTATAAAATAGCAAAATAAAGTAAACAGGAGATGAAGTCGCTCTCTAAGTCAAAAGGCATTTTGTCTCATTTTTACTGACGGGATATACGTTGGGAAATCTGAAGTCTGTAGAAATGGCGAGAGAAAAGGTGTGTTCTATGAGAACCATGCATATCCTTGTGAATGTTGTTTTTTGGTGTGTGGCGAATGCGGCTTTCTGCCAAACTTCTACATTGGAAACTCACTGCCGCGGCCGTGATATCACCTTCATAGTTACTTCAGACTGTCATTACGACGCATTCGAGAACGAAGATCGTAATGACCGCGTGCGTGATACAATCCGGCACATGAACGCAATCACCAACGTCCGGTGGCCGGAGGAACTCGGCGGAGGCGTCATTCAGCAACCGCGGGGCGTGCTGGTCCTCGGTGATGTAATCGATGACGGTGACAGGATTTTTCAAGGCAAGCACCAGACACCTCGACAGTGGCTGCTCTTCGAAGCCGATTTTGGTTTGGACGGCACCGATGGGCTGCTGGACTATCCGGTCTATGAGACCTGGGGCAATCATGATGGTCCGCCCGTTGGCAATGAAAGGTATGGCTTTAGTTTTCAGGCCCAGCTAAAGAGGCGGAACAAGGCCCGAAAGCAGAAAGGCTGGTTAACCAATCTCTCAGCCAACGGGCTGCATTACTCGTGGGACTGGGACGACGTACATTTCGTGCTGCTCGGCATCTATCCAGCGGACCGGCAGCATCCTGAGATCAGGTACAGCGCCGAATGGCATGATCCGCAAGGTGCTTTGACCTTTCTGAAAGCGGATTTGGCCGAGCATGTGGGCGACAGCGGCAAGCCCGTCATACTGGGGAGCCACTGCGGCTTCGATACCGACTGGTGGCACGAAGACGACTGGAAGGCGGTCTACGACGTAATAGAACCCTACAATGTTGTTCTCTATCTTTACGGATACTCGGGAACCGGGCTCCGCAACTGGGCGCCCACGAAGAAGGACAAACCTCTGGCATGCGTCAACACGGGCCAGACCGAAAACGGTTTCTTCGTAATACAGATTACCGATGGCGAAGTCCGGGTCGCCTATCGCACAAAGAACTGGCTGGCGAAAGAGACATCAGAAGGAAAACGCGAGCGAACCTGGGACGGCACGTGGCAGTGGAAGCATTTGCGGCAAGAGCCGCTCCTGACCGCGGCCGCCACGGGCAGAGACGATTTTGGCTGGCTGCGCGGCGCGAACTACATCCCATCGTATGCCCGCAACGATGTCCAGATTTGGATGGATTACGACCCGGCTGTGATTGACAGGGAGCTGGGGTACGCCGAGAAGCTGGGGCTAAATTGTGTCCGCGTGTTTCTCCAATTCGCCGTCTACGAGAGAGACAGAGAGCAGTTTCTCGATGACTTTGAAAGCTTTCTGACCCTTTGCGAAAACCACCATATGCAGATGATGCCGGTGCTGTTCGACTCCTGTTTCGGCGACTATCCCGACCTCGAGAAATACCGTGACAAGGACTGGATGGCCTGTCCCGGGCAGAACCGTCTTGGTCGCGAGTACTGGTCCAAGCTCGAGCAATACGTCCGGGATGTGATTGGCGGGCACCGAAACGACCGCCAGATTGTGATGTGGGATGTTATGAACGAGCCAACGTGTACACGCTTTTACAAGGAAGAGGCGGACAAGCAGCGCATTCACACATTCCTCAGTCACTTCCTCGACTATGTCAAGGAGCAGAACCCCGATCAGCCATGCACGGTGGGCCTTATGCTCAGCGGAGAGATCCCGCTCGTACTGGAAAAGGTGGATGTTGTCGGTTTCCACAACTATCGCCGTGACCTGCGCGAGGATATACGCAGAGTGAAAGAACTATCTCGACAGCACGGCAAGCCCGTCATAATCAACGAAGTTGTACGCCGACCCGAACAGCCCTTCGATTTTGCCATGCCCATCCTGCGGGAGGAAAAGATCGGATGGGTCTTCTGGGAGCTAATGCTGGGTAAGACGCAATTCTCTCGGAACAACAACCCCATCCAGGGCGTTGTCTATCCGGACGGCACCTGCCGTGATGCCGCAGAAGTTGCCACCATCCTGAACACCAGCGTCGAAGAGGCCGAGAAGCTCTTTGACGAGCGGCCGAAACCAAAGTTCACCGAAGACGGCACGACGTACGAAGGCTTCTGGACCCGCTGGACCGGCAAGGGCCCACACGGGGATCGACTTTTCTACAGCACGTCCCGGGAAGACACGGCCACCTACGACTTCACCGGCACGAGTGTTACGTTGATCCATAAGGTTGGGCCCGACTGCGGCATAGCGAGATTCACTATCGACGGCCAAGCCACGCCGTATGCCGAACTCGACACGTACTCGCCCGATGTTGAATGGAACCATCGCACGGTGCTGGCTGAGAACCTAACTGATGCCAGCCACACAGTGGTGATCAGTCCTGCAGGCAAGAAGAATCCGAAGTCATCCAACGTGTATTTACAGATTGTGAGTATTAAGTCTGGTGCACATCTTGAAACCCATTGAATGGAGTTGAATCGTGAGAACATATTTGTCGGTAATCTTGCTGGCCTGTACGGTGAAAGCCTGGGCGGGAACCGCCACCATCAACATCGACACCACAAAGCCTGGGCCGAGCCTAAACCCGTCGATGTACGGTATTTTTCTCGAAGAGATAAACCACAGTGTAGATGGCGGGCTCTATGCCGAACTCATTGCCAATCGTGCATTCGAGGACAGCCGTTCTCCCGAAGGCTTCACGCTCCAGGACGGACGTTACAAGGACGAGAAAGGCTACGACTCTGGCTTCGAGGTCCGGCCGGGCAGGGTTCCGCGATGGTCGCTTTTATGCGACGGCGACGCAAAAGGCGAGATGCACATCGAATCGACCGGTGGCCTGAACGAGAACACGCCGTACTGCCTGCGTCTCGATGTTGAAGATCTCACAAACGGCCGCGTGGGCATTGCCAACAACGGGTTTTGGGGCATCGGTGCAACGAAAAAGGCGAAATATGACCTGTCGCTGTACGCCCGCGCTGACCAGCCCTTCCAGAGGTCCCTCTCGGTAAGGCTGGAAAACGGCGATGGTGCTGCTTGCTCACAAGCCAAAAAGTTCACAGGTCTTGCCGCGAACTGGAGGCAGTTTAAGGCAACACTTACAGCTACTGTGACCGAACCTAAAGCAAGGCTCGTCGTCACCGTGGATGCACCGGGTACGGTCTGGCTGGATTTTGTCTCTCTGTTCCCACGCAAGACATTCAAGAATCGCCCAAACGGCCTGCGCAGCGATATCGCGCAAATGATCGCCGATTTGAAGCCTGGCTTTGTCAGGTTCCCCGGTGGATGCGTGGTCGAGGGCGGCACCGTGGAGACGGCATACAACTGGAAGCTGACCGTTGGTCCGGTGGAGCAGCGGCCCGAGCGATGGAGTGCATGGAACTACCGCCGCACGCACGGTATGGGCTTCTACGAGTATCTCCAGTTCTGTGAGGACATCGGGGCCAAGCCGCTACACGTTGGCTTCGCTGGCCAGACCTGCCTGTATCGGCACGCCGAGCATGTCCCGATGGAGGAGATGGACTGGGTCGTCGCCGGTTTCACCGACGCCATTGAATACGCCAATGGCCCGGCGGACTCCAAGTGGGGGAGATTAAGAGCCCAAGCTGGCCATCCGGAACCGTTCGAGATGAGACTCGTTGAGATCGGCAATGAGAACGGTATGCAGCAATATGAGGATCGCTACAAGCTGATCCACTCTGCCGCAAAGAAGGCGTATCCAGACCTCAAGTATATTGCCGACTATGCCATCCCCGGTGCGCAATTCGACATGGTGGACCATCACTTCTACAACAGCCCACAGTGGTTTCTTTCGCAGTTTGACCACTACGACCGCAGCGCAGCACCTGTCTATGTGGGCGAAGTCGCCGTCACCTCAGGCGAAGGTTTGGCGACCTCAAAGGCAATCTCATCGCTGCGCTGGCCGAGGGTGTCTTTCTGATGGGCTGCGAACGCAACGCTGACGTAGTCAGAATGGTCTCTTACGCACCGCTGCTGGCGCATCTCAACGGCCGCAGCGGGTGGCACGGGATGATTTACCATGACAGCACGCGAGTCTTCGGCACTGTGTCGTATCATCTGTAGAAGCTCTTCGGGGCAAATCGCCCCGACTTCACGTTGAAGACCGATGTGGAGTTCAGTTCGTCAAAGAAGGTCTCCATCGCCGGCGCTATCGGAGTTGGCACATGGGACACAGCGGCAGAGTTCAAGGATGTCCGCGTCGAGAAGAACGGCAAGATTCTCTATGCCTCCGATTTCTCCCAAGGCATTGACGGCTGGAGTACTGAAGGAGGCACATGGTCTGTAGTTAACGGCGTCTATAGGCAGAGTGATCGTGTCGTGGGTCTGAGCTACTTCGGTGACCAGACGTGGTCGGATTATACGCTTACGCTCAAGGCAAGAAAGCTCAGCGGCGCCGAAGGCTTCCTTATCGTGTTCGGTCACAAGGACAGCAACAAGTACTGGTGGAACCTCGGCGGCTGGGGCAACAGAGATCATGGGATTGAGTTCAATCGGACTCCTGTCGGTCCTCACGTTTCCGGCCATATCGAGACAAATCGTTGGTACGATATCAAGGTAGAGCTAAAAGACCGCAAGGTTTGCTGCTACCTTGACGATAAGCTGGTGCATGAGGAGACCACTATCGGCACCGAGCGCTTCTTTGCCTCGGTGGGTCAATGCGAAGCCACCGGCGACCTGATCGTCAGAGTCATCAATACGTCATCCGAAGACGTCTCCACTATGCTGAACCTTCGCGGCGTAGATCACCTTCGCTCGAAGGCCGAGCTTACGATACTGAAATCGGACCGTCCTGATGATAACAACTCACTGGATAATCCCACTAAGGTGGTGCCCCTTACCTGCACAATCACAGGCGTTGACACGGAATTCGCGCATACCTTCCCGGCTTACTCGCTGACGGTCATGAGGCTGGAAAGATGAATCTCGAGCAGGTGGAAGTAGGTACGTACTCGGACACTGATGGTGAGGCAGGAGGTAGATGCAGAAGACAAGGAATATGTCTTACAGATCCACACACGATGGAGACAGTTAGTAGCTTAACCAAGCTTAGTAACGTCTGGGGCAAGAAAGACTTGTTTGAAGAGTGGCCAGCAGAGCTGGACGCACTTTCTGACGGGTTGACTGAAGAGCGAGAGGGCACGCTTCACGTACCTACTGACTTCAATGATATGGACACCCTTTTTTCTCCGGCGTCTCAGGACGACAATGCAAGGAACCTAAGCACCGGCCATTGAATCCGTTGCTCAAAAAATCGGGATTTTCTAGCCGATATAGGGTTGAATAAGGACAACTTACCAATACCGGCGATGATTCCGACGATGATGCACATTAGATCAGGGAGCTCATGGGGGTGGCAAAGAGCCCTGTCCTGACCTTTTATCTATTTGAAAATAGGTCGACAACCTACTAATCTTCATCATCACAATCATTCTAATGGCAATTGCAACGCACGCCATACGCTCGGAGACAGAATTACGCTCCCGAAAGCTGATCTTCCACCAGAGACAGATAGGGATACAGGTCATTGTAATGTTTCTGAAGAAACAACTTGTCACGATTCGCATACAACTTTTCCGCGATCCGATCCGCAATTGGAATTACCATTTGCTCGTGCTGGCATAAAACCGGCGAGACCTCTGTGATCGACCCACCGGTCTGCCAATTCAGGCACGCACACGTATGAAAGCATCGAGGTTCGACCGCACAATTTCTGCAGGGCTGTTTCTCTTGACACGCCAAGGCATGAATCAGGGACCACGCCTGGTTGTCGATACCCGTATTGACATGGCCGAGGCACCAAGCGCTTTCGCGGCCCGCCCGGGGAAACTGGACACAGGGGAAAAGATACCCCTCCGGATCCACCGAGAAGACCTCGGGAATGCGCTGTAACAACTCCTGCTTTTGCATCCTCTTTGCTGGTTGCGTTTTCTTTACTTTCACACGTCCGGGGTAGGATCATAAGAGTAAGGATAATGAGTAATGATTCTTTCATAGTGATCTCCCATTCTAATGGATGAAAGTGGACAACCCTGTCTCTAATCATTTTCGCTTCCGTTAATCACACGCGCATCTGCCCAGTTACCCAGAACCTCGTCGTCATCGAAGACCAGCATCAGGCACTGCACGTCCTTTAGCTCGATGTCGATTTCCTTGGCGGGAGAATCCTTCCTCATCTCGCCGCTGTCCCACAGAACCTGGTTTGCAAAAAAGCCCTCGTTATACACCCTGAATCGACCCTTAGCGTCTTCCTTAGAGGATTTAGCCATCGCCACAATCGCACGGAAACGATTGGCACGACCATCGACCTTGAACATCACGGCGCACTTGCCCTTACAGCCAAGCCCCTTCTTGAATGTCTGACCGGCAATTCTGATCGGATCGCCGTCGTAAGTGGCATTGTAGATCGGTGCGTTCCCGGCTTTCCAGATGTAGTAGAGGTCGCTCAGGTAAGTAGCCACTTTACGAGTCACGGTGTATTTCCCAAGCGGCATTGTCGCGGGTGTGGGCAGAGGTGGTCCCGGCCTGCCCACCTTGATCATTCTGTGCTCATGCTGGCCGAGCTCATGGGCCGTGAAGGAATCCTTGAACTCGCCGAGGTCGTCGCGCGCCCAAAGGTCTCGCACAGGTTGATTCCTCGAAAGACCGATCTTGTCCCACTGCACAGTAATGTCCGCCTCTTTGCGTCCTTTGTTCAGGAGCAAGACAGCTGTCGTCCCGTCTGCCAGCGGCTTGTTATAAACCTCACAGTCGCCGTCATCGTAAACTTTGTATCCCTGAATCCCACGCACATCCTGGTTTACTGCGATAACCTCGTGGGATGTCAAGACCTGTCGCACCTGTTCGGTCATTGCTGTAAGGTCGTTACCAGCCATCAATGGTGCGGCAAGAATGCACCACAAACTGAAATGGGCCTTGTTCTCCGTGTCGTTTTTCAGATTGCCGACTTGCAGCATATCAGGGTCATTCCAGTGACCGGGGCCGGCAAATTGCCACAAACCGTTAAATGCCGGATGAATAGACTGATCACCGCCTGATGTATCGGCACAATAATACACGGAATCCATCCAGGGATATATGTCACCGGAGGTTCGCCATAACTGAGCTATATTCTCTCCGCCCCATGCCCATGCTCCATTGCCAAAATCGGATATGCTCAGGACCATTGGCCTGCCCGTCTCTGTAATGTAATTCCTATAGATTGTATAATCCTCAGCGCTTAACCTGCCGTTGTTCTCGGCAAAACAACTATCCAGTTTTATGTAATCAACCCCCCAGGAAGCAAACGTATTCATGTCAGCTTGTTCATGTTTAAAGCTGCCCGGAAGCTGCTGACAGGTCGAATGCCCACGATCTTCATAAATCCCAAACTTCAATCCTTTGCTGTGAATATAGTCTCCGATGGCTTTCATGCCGCTCGGAAACTTGTTCGGATCCCCAACCAGATTCCCGTTACTGTCACGACTATCGGCCATCCAACCATCGTCTATAACGAGGTACGTATAACCTGCATCCTTCATCCCTGAGTCGACCATTGCATCTGCTATTTGTCTGATTTTCTGTTCATCGATCTTGGCTTCAAAAGCATTCCAACTGTTCCATCCCATTGGTGGAGTAAGGGCGAGTTCGGTACGCAAGGAAATGCCAGTTGCAGTCCCTTGGCCCGCTGAATAGCTGATGGAGGTTTTTCGAGACTGATTATTCGCTCCTTCAGATGAATTTGAAGTCACGCAGGAAGTCGTGCAGATAGTAAGCACAACAACCATCGCGGCTGTAAAGGGGGTGTTCTGTGGATTGCGTATGAGGATCTCCTGAGATATTGAAGAATTCATCTTGCTTCAGCCTTTTTGCGACATTATCTACGTTATTATCTGTTGGCAATGATGAATAGCGAGTGAACGGGGTTCAGAGTCAGCTTTACCCTGGTCACAGGCTGACCGTTTTCGACTATGTTCGTATACGCAGGAACTGAACATTGGCCACTATGCGGGTCCCACGCTTCGGGCGTGATCTTCCCCCGCAGTCGGACCGAGGTATTCGCCTCCTGGTCGCCGACATTCGCAAAGAAGTAAATGTCGGTTTTACCTTTTACCTTGTGGATATATCTCAGCGTTGCGTAGTTCTCGAACTCCACATCATACACCTTAATGGCATTGTCGAGTGCCTGTCGCAGGTTGGACTCGTTGGGAGAATTCAGATAGATTGCGCGTGAGCCTTTTCCGCCGTTTTGTACGACCAAGGAATCGCTATGGTTCAGGTTGGGGCCGTCGTTCAGATGTGTTTCAAACTCGCAGATCGAGGGTGTGGCAGAAGAGACGCTGCCAATCGAAAGCCGAACACGCGACGACGTGACGGGCTTGAACTTGTCCACCTTATTGGTTCCGATCGAACTGCCGGAAGCGCAGGTGGTCCAGGCGCTGCCGTTCCAGTATTCGATATTGTAGGAAGTCACCCTGTTGAAGGCCTCGTCGATAAGGGTCGAGTTAAACGTTTGATTGGTCCCAAAATTCACTTCGAGCCACCACTCCTTCGATTGTTCGTCCGAAGGTGCCCAGCGAGTGTCCTTTGAGCCGTCGATCACCTTCGCCGCCTCGTAGGCGCCGGACTCCCGCCACTCGGTGGAAGCGGTGGCGAGGATCTGCTGACTGACCCTGGGGAACATTGCCTTGATGGTTGCTGAAACATCGGCATCGTGACCGAATTCGGCCGATTTGTATGGCAGTTGCCCGGTGGCAATCACCTTGCCGCCGTTATCGTAAAATTGCTTAATTTTCTTCAAGTTGCTCCAGCGGATGGTTTTATGACCAGGCAGGATCACTACTTTATACTCCTCATGGTTTACTCTATTGTTAAGTGTAATGCGGTCACCATTGACCGAGCATCGCTCATCCAGAGCTTCAGGGTGGAGAAAAGTGAAATCGCGGCACACCCTGGTGGCCAGGAGTTCACCTATGTAAACGTAATCCGCTTCCGGGACATTCACGCCGCCGGAATAGGGGCTCAGTGGACCGTCGAAATAGTATCCCGCTTGCAGGGTTGCGATTGGATAGAGCACCGCGATATCAGCCACGTGCCGGCCGGTATCCTGCAGCAGCACGTTGAGCCGCCCGATATAGGTGTTATAGGCGGGCAGCCCGTCCGCATAGCGCGGATTGCGATAGGAAAGCTCAGGCCGGTATGTGATATCATCGAGATTATACCAGACCCCGTGTGGAACAAAATTATTGATGCCCTTGGCATATTGTTCCATCACAATCGCATAGAGCCGATCCCAGCCTAAATTGCCCATGGCGCCATAAGTCTCGGTCATCACCTGGACCTTGTCCCAGTTGTAGGCCACTGAGCTGACGATCTTGTAATATCCTTCGGGGTCATTGTCCCAGCCGATTTTGTCAATGCCTGGCATGTCCTGATACTTGTAACACTTCATGAGGTCCCCTGAGAC
>Ga0315280_10001628_pt1 | contig 38151 bp, 38 predicted proteins | sample YL17G06_40_MG_FD_203697 | JGI IMG/M metagenome (GOLD analysis project Ga0315280, IMG submission 203697) | Sediment microbial communities from Yellowstone Lake, YNP, Wyoming, USA - YL17G06_40 | ecosystem: Environmental > Aquatic > Freshwater > Lake > Sediment | place: USA: Wyoming | collected... | reverse complement strand
AAGAGTGTGGAATCTATTATAAATGTAGCCGGTATCGCTGTATTCTCTTCCCTCGACGATATTTTTGGCATGGAGGATATACTGGCTAAAATCATCGCCCCATTCATGCCCTTCCCTCAAAGTGCCAAGGTAGAATACGCCGATAATGAGGATAAGAACGATGGCCCAAAAATATGATTTATCAATCGACATCACAACTCAACTGCCTGGCGAGCCGATGAAGATAACGCCTCCGTTTCGGTGACCCAGCAGGATTATGCGCCAAAAAATATTCGAAGATCGAGAAAAAGTCAATAGATTTTCCCATCTCGCCTGGAGGGGGCCCTTTTCCTGTTCTTTAACACTAACGTCCAGTAATAGATTTTTCGGGAGACCCGGCACAATTTCGGGGCCAACGGAAAGAGTTAATGCGCTCTAGGGGGCCCCTCTGAATAGCGAGAACGATCAAAGCTCTGGATTTTCAAGGCCTGATTTGATAGATTCTTTTTAACCATGGCCGGAAAGGAAGCGGCGAGGAGAAAGTTCGTATTTCCCTCTCATAGTAAAGAGCCGTAGTGATATGAAAAGAGCAGGCGAAAAAAAAGTGGACATCCTCATCTATACGCATGAATTTCCGCCCCAGATCGGCGGAGCGGGGGCGTATTCTTACGAGCTGGCCAAACATCTTTCTCAGCTTGGCAAAAAAGTGATCGTATTTACGCGACTTTATAACAACGCGGAGAATCTGAAGTTCGATAAAAGGCAGAGTTTTAAAATCATCCGACTTCGATTCATCTCGCGATGGAAAATAAATTATGTCATAAACACATTAGTCCTGATGTGTCTATTGGTCAGGTATACGCCTAAAAATCTTCTGATTTCCGAACACGGAAGTCAGCAGGTCATGAGTTATGCCGCTTTTTTCATTCCGAAAAGATATCTGGTTCTCGCTCACGGTTCAGAAGTGCTGGTCAATTTTTATAAAAGAAACTTCGCGAAAAAGTTTTTTCGAAGATTTTATGAGAAGGCGAAACGTATAATTAGTATCAGCCAATACACAAAAAATTTGCTGGTTGGATTGGGATTTCCGGAAGAAAAAATAACCGTCATTCATCCCGGGATAAATACGGCTTTGTTCATGGAAGAAACAAACGAGAGCCACGTGTTGGGTATAAAACAGAGATATGGGCTAACAGGTAGAAAAGTCTTGCTTACTCTTGCCCGCCTTGATCCAAGAAAAGGCCAAGATATGGTCATCAGGGCACTACCGTTAGTAAAGAATTTTGATCGGGATATCGCCTATCTGATTTGCGGAGAAGGCAAAGACAGACCAAGGTTGGAAAAAATTGTCGCTGCTTGCCAGGTCAAAGATAATGTCTTTTTTGTAGGAGTTTTATCTGAAGATCAAAAGATACTGTTTTTTGATGCTTGTGATATTTTTATTCAGCCGAGCCGACAGGCTGGTAACTGGGTTGAAGGGTTTGGGATCACCTTCTTGGAAGCGGCGATAAGAAGAAAGCCGATCATTGCCGGCAATCATGGGGGGGTCCCAGAAGCTGTCTTGGATGGGACGACGGGGCTGCTGGTCAATCCAACGAATCCCCAAGAGATTGCCGGCGCCATCATTAAACTGCTGAAAGATGAAGCCGCCGCTGCAAAACTTGGAGAAAGAGCCAGGGAAAGGTGTCTTCAAGAATTCGACTGGACGATGGTCGCCGAGAAATTTATCGGGCTTTTAGAAAAATGACATTTTTTCCTGAGCCTCGCTGCCCCAGCAGCATTTTTCCTATTCTTCGTTAATTGAGCTATAATAATCTTGACCAAGGCAAGATTTTTTGCCCTGGACGGCTAAACACAAAAAGAGGGAGTGCGCGTGCGAGTATTGGTTGTTGAAGATGAGAGCAAGATCGCCGGCTTCATCAAGCGTGGCCTCAAGGAAGAAGGCTATAGTGTGGATGTCGCTTTGGATGGCGAGGAGGGATATTTCTTGGCCTCCACCCAAGACTATGATTTGATTGTCCTGGATCTGATGCTTCCCAAAATGGACGGGCTCAGCCTGTGTCGGAAGTTGAGGGAGGGGAAGATCGCTGTTCCCATCCTCATGCTGACCGCTAAGGATATGGTTAAAGATAAGGTTGCCGGCCTGGATTCGGGAGCAAATGATTATTTAACCAAGCCTTTTGCCTTTGAAGAATTCCTTGCCCGTTGCCGGGCTCTTTTAAGAAAACACGATGTCCAATCGGCGACAAAGCTTCAAGTGGGAGATCTCAGCCTCGATTTATTAACCCACAAAGTCGCTCGCGCCGGCAAAGATATCGTTCTGACTCCCAAAGAATTTGCCTTGCTCGAGTACTTCATGCGCCATGAGGGAACGGTCGTCACGCGGACGATGATTTCCGAGCATGTCTGGGATATGCATTTTGACACTTTTACCAACGTCATCGATGTCTATATCAATTATCTCCGCAACAAGATTGACCGCGGTTATGAGAAGCCGCTCCTCCAGACCCTGAGAGGCCGCGGGTATCTCTTTAAGGCTTGAGATGATCCGCAGATCCATTCGCTTCAAAATTGTCCTCTGGTACATGCTGATTTTGTCGTTGACCTTTTTCATTTTTAGCGCCGCTCTCTATCACATGGTGAATAAGAGATTGCAGAATGACATCAATGATCTGCTCATCTCCAAAGCTCAGGGCATAAAAGATTCCATCGAAGCCTTTTGGGAAGTCGAAAAATCGAGTGTCGCCGGCCCCGAAATTGACGTCAGAGGCATGGCGAAGTTACACAACATCAATTTTGAAAAGATTGTCCAGCGCTGGCTCGCTGAAAAGTTCAATGATCCCCTATTGCTGAACATCGATCTTCATGTTTTTAATGCAGAGAGGGAACTCATCGCCTCTTCAGAAAAGCTGGCGATAACGCCCTCCTTGCCAGAAAGCATCTCGAATCTAAGCGCGCAGAACCAAGGCCATCTTGAGGACGCTTCGGCTAAGTTGTCTTCCGGAAAATTCCTTAAGCTGAGACTCCTGACCATTCCGGCCATGGAAAACGGCCGCGTGGCCTATTTTGTCCAAGTGGTCTCTCTTTTGACTTCCCTGAATTCTTCTCTCAAGGATTTGCGCATGATGCTCTTTCTGCTCTTCCCGTTCATTGTTGCCCTAAGCGGCTTAGCCGGAACTTTATTGGCCAGGATTACTTTGAGCCCCATCAGCAGAATCATCGACACCATCCACAGGATCACGGCGGAGAATTTGAAATTGCGCGTGGTCATCCCCGACACAAAGGATGAGGTGAAAAGTCTGGCCGACACCTTCAACGGGATGCTCGACCGCCTCGAGCGCGCCTTTACCTCCCAGCGCCAGTTTATCGAAGACCTGAGCCACGAGTTGAAAACGCCTTTGTCTGTGCTCAAGGGGGAGCTCGAAGTCACTTTGAAGAAAATGCGCTCGGCAGAGGATTATGAATCGATCCTGCGAAGCAGTTTGGAGGAGGTCAACACCATCATTAAGATCTCCGAAAACTTGCTCGTTCTTGCCCAGTATGACAGCATGACCATGGCGCTCGAGAAGTCCTCGTTAAATATTGCCGAGTTAGTCCAGCAGGCGGCAAGCGACATGAAAATGTTTGCGCAGCAAAGAGAAATCCTTCTCCATTTATCTGCGCTCGACAACATTTTTCTCTGGGGAGATAAAATCAAGCTGAGGCAGCTCTTTATCAATCTCATAGATAATGCCCTGAAGTACACGCCGGCCCAAGGAACCGTCACGATCGAGGTTCACCGGGAACTCAACTGGGCCAAGATCTCCGTCAGCGATACGGGAGTTGGAATACCAGAAGACGAACTGCCGCACGTTTTTGACCGTTTTTACAGAGGAAAGAAAGGCCGCCGCCAGGAGGGTTTTGGTCTCGGTTTGAGCATCGCCAAGGCCATCACTGAAGCCCATCAGGGGAGGATTGAAGCCGAAAGTGTCCTGAATAAAGGAACAAAGTTTGCCGTATTTCTTCCCCTGTCTCGATAGGGAACTTGTGTCCTAATCTTTTATCCATTCCCTTACAAACGTTAGAGTTTTTTAATCTTATTTTAACAATCCCTTAATCCTGCCTGTTATACACTTGTGTTCAGAAAGAAGGTGAGAATGAAGGTATAAGAAAAGACTTAGAAAAAAAGGTTTGTGACAAAGTTAAGAACAAGGAGGTTTAAGATGAAAAAATCAATCGTTCTCATGATCGGGTTGGCTTTTGTCTTGAGCATTGCTTCTCTTAGCCTTGCTCAGGCAAAACAAACAACGCCAGCCAAAGCCAAAGGCCCTCGATACCACGTGTTCATGGGCACTGTGGACTCTGTGACTTTAGCTGACCCCGTCAAAGGGACAAAATCGGAAATCGTGGTTGTCGACAAAACAAAGAAAAGCATGACGTTCTCCGTCAAGTCGACCACCACAATTTACGATGCCAAGGGAAATGCCATAACTCTGGACAAGATCGTCCAGGGCAACGAGGTCAACGTCAAGTACACCACAACCCCAGAGGGTATTCATGAGGCTGCTTCGATCAAGGTTTTGAAGTAAGAAGCCGCGATCCAAAAAGGCAGGCGTTGGCAAAGCGCCTGCCTTTTTGGCTTTTGGGGAAGGAAAAATCGAAATTCGGCTCCAATGCGAGTCGCGTTAGTCTCGGAATATTATTATCCTCATCTCGGAGGGGTTACGGAACACGTTCATAATCTTGCCTTGCAACTCCACCGCTTGGGCCATGGTGCAATCGTTATCACCTCCAACATGGCCGGGCAGGAAAAAGCAGAGCCGTTTGTCCGTCGGGTCGGCAAGAGCCGACTTTTCTTCAGCAACGGGTCCTTTTCCCGATTCACTACAGGCTGGCAAATCAGGCAGCAAATAGAAGAAATCTTCCATGAGGAACAAATTGATGTGGTGCACTTGCACGGCGCCCTGACCTTAGGTTTGGTTGCTCTCAAAGCAGCAAAAAGAATGGGGGTTCCTGTCGTGGCGACTTTTCATTCCTGGTTTCCCCGGGCGATGACTGTGCGGCTCTTTCACAGGCCGCTCCAAAAAAGCATGGATTATGTCAGCGCAAAGATAGCCGTCAGCGAGCCCGTTGTCCAGGCCCATGCCCGTTATTTTAAAGCCGAGTGGGAGATCATACCGAACGGGGTCGATGTCGGCTATTTTCATCCCAACGGCCGCATGGTCACAGAGGCCTTTTCCCTCGGCCCGCGGCTTCTCTTCTTGGGCCGATTGGACCCGCGCAACGGACTTAACACAGTTCTGGAGGCTATGCCGGATGTTCTGAAGTTCTTCCCCAAAACGCGGCTTTGGATTGCGGGCGATGGTCCTCTCCGCAATTATTATGAGAGCCAGGCCAGAAGTTTGAGGCATACGGTCCTTTTTCTCGGTTATGTTTTTGAGAACCGGCCTTTCTTTTACGGGAGTTCAGATCTCTATCTCTGCCCGACGACGCGTGCCTCCTTCGGCATCACTCTGCTGGAAGCCATGGCTTGCGGCACCCCCATGATTGTGTCAGATATCATAGGCTTCCGGGAACTGGTGAACGAAGGCGAAGAAGCAGTTTTAGCGCCGCCGCGCGACTCCAAAGCCTGGGCCAAAGCCGCCGTCGAACTTATCGGCAACCCGGAGCGCCGAGCGGCCATGCGCCTGGCCGGCCTTCGGAAGGCCGCAGAGTTTTCCTGGCCTCGCATTGCCGAACGGGTCGTCAAAGTCTATGAGAGGATCCTCAGATAATGGGACTCATGATCTCTGCGGGGTTAAGTATGCTGGGGATTGGCGCTCTGGCTCAGGCGACCTTTCATCCCAATAGCTCCATTTTTGGCCGCAGCATCTCCAGAGGACCGAAAACGAAAAAAGGGCTTTATCTCACTTTCGATGACGGCCCGAGCCCCTCAGCCACAGATCGAATTCTTCGGGTGCTGGATGGCTGCCAGGTTCCTGCTGCGTTCTTCATGGTGGGGGAAAATGTCGAACGGTTCCCCACTCTCGCCCGGGAGGTCGCGGCCGCGAACCACGAAATCGGCAACCACACCTTGCGACATCAAAAACTCCATCTGAAAGGGTTCCGTTTTATAAAATTGGAATTGCAGCGGACTCATGAAATAATAGGAGCGGTCACGGCGCGAAGGCCCCGGGTATTTCGGGCTCCCCATGGCTACCGGAATCCTTTTGTCACCCGCGCGGCTCGCCAGCTTGGCTATGCCGTCTTCGGCTGGACCTTCGGCGTGTGGGACACGGACCGGCCAGGCTCTCAAGAAATCAGGCGCCGCGTCCGCGGCCGCCTGAAACCGGGGGCCATCATCCTCTTGCATGACGGCGACGGGACAAACCCGCATGGAGACCGCCGCCAAACAGCTGACGCTCTCCCGGGGATTATTGATGATGCCCGAGAGGCGGGATATACTTTTAGACCTCTTGCCGAGCTGCTGCCCTGATGAGTAACAAGAAAACGAGACTCCTGAAGATCGCCATAATCATTGTCGGGTCGCTATTTGCGGCGAGGACCGCATGGCGCTTCCCGTGGAAGACGGCCTTTCTGGTTCTCCTTGAAGCCAACCTAACAGTCCTGCTTATAGCTCTTTGTGTCAACTTGCTTTCGTTGATGGCCAAAGGCTGGGCCTGGCATCTTTTGCTCAAGCCGTCAGTTCCCCATCGCTGGAAAGCGGCTCAAAAAGCGAACCTCATCGGCGCGGCGGTAAATTGTCTTTCGGTTTCTGTGGCTGGAGAAGCCGCAAGAATCCAAGCCCTCGTCAAAGAGGAAGGGGTGCCTCTTCAGGCTGCCGTCATCTCTGTCGTCTGGGCTAGGGTCGTGGAAGCGATTGGACTGACGCTCTTTGTATTATTGGCTCCGAGCCTTCTTCATCTTCCACTCATCCTCAGGAAAATACAGATTGGAGCGGGAGCTGTTCTGGCAGTTTTTTTGTTGCTGATGATGCTCCGGCAGGGCAGGCGCCGCGCTGTCTGGCGGCCGCAATTTCTGCGTTCCGCACTGTCTTCTTTAGCCGAGATAGGCTCTTACAAACGGCTTTTTTGGCCTATCATCCTCATCCTTTTCAACTGGTCGGCCCAGTGGAGCACTTTTCATCTGGCGCTGCTGGCGACCCGGACGCATCCCGGCCTCAGCGCGTCATTCATGGCCCTGCTGGCGACTAACCTGGGCGGCCTGCTTCGGCTCACGCCGGCGAACATCGGTGTTTTCCAGGCCTCGATGGTGGCGAGCCTCTTGTCCTTCGGAATTCCCTCCGAGAGAGGGATGGCTGCCTCTCTTGCTCTGCAGGGAATCCAGGTCATTCCTGTCGTCATCGCCGGGATCCTGATCATGGCTCCGTGGCGATCTCTGCTTCGGCGCAGCGCAGATTCCTACGGAATCCCCGAGAGCGATCACGGGGCGTTCTCTTGACATCAAATGATGGGCTAATCGCTTTGGGCCTTCTTTCTCACTGCAATCTGTTCTTGTTGCAGGCTTCAGATCTCGGAAGCTTGATGATTTCATTGAGAATTCATGTGGTTGTGGTAAGATGCTTTTCCCATGCGCATCCTCGTTGTAGCCAACAAGATCCACCGGGATGTCCGGGTGAAATTGCTCCTCCCGATTTTTCTCGTCACGATTTTTCTCCCCGTTGCTCTCCGTCCCGCGCCGGCCGGACCGGCGGACGCACAAGCCGTCCGGGCCTCAGGCCCGATCCGCCTAGACGGGAACCTGGATGAGCCGTCCTGGGCCGCGGCGCCCGGCCTAACGGACTTCATCCAGTTCCAGCCGGACCTGGGAAAGCCGGCGACGGTTCGAACTACGGCCAAAGTCCTTTTTGACGGCAAGTCCCTCTATTTCGGGTTTCTGTGCTATGACCCCGAACCCGGGAAAATCGTGGCCCGCGTGAGCAAGCGCGACGGGAACCTTCGGGAGGACGACGCTGTCGTCGTCTACCTCGACACGTTCCACGACCGCCGGACCTGTTACTTCGTCATGACGAACGTGCTGGGCACGCAGTATGATGGCCGCATCGCGGACAACGGCGTGACGACAGACACGACCTGGGACGGGATCTGGAAATCGGCGGGGCAGAGGACGGAGTTTGGCTGGAGCGCGGAAATTGCCATCGATTTGGCCGGGTTGAAATACGAACCGGGAGAGGGGAAAACCTGGGGGTTAAACGTCGGCCGGATCCTGCCGCGGGCGCTCGAGCAAAGCTACTGGGCGGGGCCGCTCGAATCGCCGTCGAAGGTTTCGCAGTTCGGGGTCCTCTCCGGCCTCGACCTGAAGAAGGCCGAGAAAATGTATCAAATCATCCCCCACGTCATCACCAAGCTTGAACAGGGAAAGGCATCCGATTTCGCGGCCGGCCTCGACGTAAGATACGCTCTTTCCCAGACAGTCTCCAGCAACCTGACCGTCAATCCCGATTTCGCCACCGTCGAGGCCGACCAGGAACAGGTCAACCTGACCCGCTTCGAACTCAGCTTGCCGGAAAAGCGGAACTTCTTCCTTGAGGGGTCCGAGGCCTACAAGCAGCGGATCAGCCTTTTCTATTCTCGACGCATCGCCGAAATCTACGCCGGGGTCAAGGTCTACGGGAAATCGGGGAGTTTCGAATTTTCCGGATTGAGCGCCCAGAGCAAGCCCAACGATGTCTCCGGACTGGACTCAGCCAATTACACGGTTTTCCGGGTCAAGGGCGACGTCATGAGGTCCTCGTCCGTAGGATTTCTGGCGGCCAACCGGCTGTCCGGGGGGCAAAACGTCGGCACGGCCGGGATCGACGCGAACCTCAACTTCACCGACCGGTTCAAAATCCAGGGGCAATTCGGCCTGAGCTACGGCGAAAAGATGACTGGCAACATCGCTTTTTTCCTCAGGCCGAGCTACGATACCTCTACCTTTCATATTCATCTCCGCTACACCCAGCTCGGGGAAAATTTCGGCGACAACGCCAACGCTGTCGGCTTTGTCCGCGATGACAACCGCCGGGAACTCGACTCGGCTCTCGAGAAGGAGTTTTGGCTCAAAAAGAGCTTTCTCGACCGGATTTCCTACGAGTCCAACTACAACATTTACTGGGGGATCGACGGGACGCTCCGGAGCTGGCAGGTGGACCAAGGGCTGTCCTTCGACCTAAAAAACAAGCTGTCCTTCGATGTCAGCCACACGCAGGAGTACAAGCTTTTCGAGAAAGGGTTCCGGAACAGCCAGACCAACCTGGAGCTGGGGTATAACACGCGGGAATGGCAATCGATCCAGGTGACTTATAGCTTCGGACGCAACTACGACCTCAATTTCAAACTCGTCGAAGCCGGCTTCAATTACAAGCTGACCAAAGATTTCAGCCTGGAATATTCCCTGGAGCGGGCCACCTTTAACCCGGACCCGGAGAAAGAGAGCACCTGGATCCACGTCATCCGGGCCACGAACTATTTCACCAATGACCTCTTCCTAAAAGTCTTCTTCCAGACGAACTCGTCCATCGATAAACAGAATATTCAGGTTCTTTTTGTCTACCGTTTCCAGCCTCCGTTCGGCCTGATCCAGGTAGCCTACCAAAAGGGAACCGCCGGCTTCGGCGTCCGGGGCACGCAGGGCCACACCCTGTTCATCAAGGTCGCCTATATGTTTTAATCGGCAATCTTCATGTCCATGGGGGCATGATTGTTCAACCGGCTATCCCCGCAACAGCGAGGATCTTAAACGACTATTTGACAAAGTTTTCACATTATTGATAATAAATTAAATTTAAGCCGAGAAAGAAGACTTCTTCAACCCATGAGACACTTAACTTTCCCGCGCGGAGTTCATCCGCAGGAGGCCAAAGAGGCGACAAAAGAGAAGCCTCTTGTCCCTCTCCCGCCGCCTGAGAAGGTCATCATTCTCCTGGTCCAGCATTTCGGAAGCCCGGCCCATCCCGTTATCAAAAAGGGACAGGATGTCTTTCTCGGGCAGAAGATCGGGGAAGGGAAAGGCCTCTTTTCCGCACATGTCCATGCGAGTGTCTCAGGGAAAGTCCTCGCGGTCGAAGATTACAACCACCCGGGCGGTTACCCAGTGACAGCAATCACGATCGCCAACGATGGCCAGGACCGTCTTCCTCCGGAGAGAAGCGGAGCGCTGGATCCGTTCTCTCTGAAGCCGGAGGAAATCCGCGAAAAAGTCAAGGAAGCAGGGGTGGTCGGCCTGGGCGGGGCCGCCTTCCCGACTGCAGTGAAACTCACTCCCCCGAAAGACAAGCCTATTGATATCCTTGTTCTCAACGGCTGCGAATGCGAGCCGATGCTCACTGCCGACTACAGACTGATGCTGGAGAATCCGTCGGATATTCTCAAGGGAGCAGAGCTCGCCCGCATCGCCACGGGAGCGAAAAGGACGATCATCGGCATCGAGGATAACAAGCGCCAAGCAGCGGCAATCCTCCATAAGAATGCCGATCGCTTCCCGGTTGAAATCGCGCTGCTTAAAACTAAATATCCCCAGGGAGCAGAAAAAAATTTGATCTATGCTCTTCTCCGCAGGGAGGTCCCCCGGGGCGGTCTTCCTTTTGATGTCGGAGTGGTTGTCCAAAACGTCGGGACGGCCAGGGCCATCTGGGAGGCCGTCTCCAGCGGAAAACCCTTATACGAGAGGGCTATCACGGTCGGAGGCCCGGGAATCCGCGAGCCGAAAAATCTGCTGGCCCGAATCGGAACGCTTTTCCAGGACGCCGTCGACTTCTGCGGTGGGCTGAAAGAAGACGCTAACACTTTCATCATGGGCGGACCGATGATGGGTCTGGCTCAGTGGACCCTCGATATCCCCATCATCAAGGGGACATCAGGGATTCTAGCCTGGCGTTCGGCCTTCCCCGTGGCCGAATTTCCATGCATCCGCTGCGCGCGCTGCGTCGACCACTGTCCCATGGGTCTCGAGCCCACTCAGCTCGCTAAATTCGTCCAGTATGAAAAATGGGCTGAGGCGGAAGATTGGGGAATCCTGGATTGTGTCGAGTGCGGCTGCTGTCAGTATATTTGTCCCTCCAAGATTCCTCTTGTCCACTGGATGCGTTTAGGCAAAAATAAAATCACCCGGGCTAAACGAAAAAAGAGTGCTTGAACATGAGCAAAGCTTTCCTTGTTGAATCCTCTCCCCATCTGAGGGAGAAAGACACGACGCCCCGCATCATGCACCGCGTCGTCCTGAGCTTGGTTCCCGCCTGCTTGGCGGCTCTTTATTTTTTCAGGTTCCGGGCCCTTGCTTTGTTCTTAGCCTGCGTGGCCACATGCCTTGCCACGGAAGCTCTCTTTTTCTGGGTCAGGAAAAAACCCTATTCTTCTCTTCTCGACGGTTCCGCCATCATCACAGGAATGCTTTTGGCCATGACTCTTCCTCCATCGTTTCCTGTCAGCCTGGCCGCGATCGGCGCTGTCGTATCCATCGGGATCGGCAAGCAGATCTTCGGCGGGCTCGGGCATAACATTTTTAACCCCGCTCTCGTCGGCCGCGCCTTTCTGGCCGCGGCTTTTCCCGTCGCTATGACCACTTGGATTCCGACCGCAACCATGAAAGTCGATATCGCCACGTTTGCCACGCCTCTGGGCAACCTCAAATTCCAGAACGCCATCGCCCAAGGCACGCTCACCTCTCTGAAAGATCTTTTCTGGGGAAATATCGGCGGCTGCATCGGAGAGACGTCGGCCGTGGTTCTCCTCATAGGAGGGATATACCTTCTCTATCGGCGCACGATCGACTGGCGCATTCCTGCCGGGATCATCCTTTCTCTGACCGTCTTCACCGGGGCGCTCTGGCTGGTCAATCCCGGCAAATATGCCTCGCCGCTTTTCCATCTCCTGGCTGGAGGGCTCCTCATCGGTGCATTTTTTATGGCCACAGACATGGTCACCTCGCCTGTGACCCGGCCGGCGACCTGGATCTATGCCTTGGGGATAGGGCTCTTGACCGGCCTCATCCGTCTTTTCGGAGGCTACCCTGAAGGTGTCATGTATTCTATTCTATTGATGAATGCGTTTGTCCCGCTGCTCAACAGATACATCCGCCCTCGGATATTGGGCCAAAGGAGAAAGGCGCCGTGAGCCTTTACAAACAGATGGTCATCGTCCTGACCTCCATCGGGATTATCTCCGGAGCTCTGCTCGTGAGCGTCAATCTCCTGACCAAAGACAGGATCGCCTCGAACAAACAGAAGGAGATCGAGGCGGCGGTCCTGAGAGTCATCCCCGGGACCAAGGCCAGCCAAAAAATCTATGAGGAAAAGGATTTCACCGTTTATCAAGGGAAAGACGACCAGGGAAATCTTTTAGGGTTTGCCATCAACACCGCCGCCGGCGGGTTCCAAGACAAGATCCTCTATATCTTCGGGCTGAACATCCAGCTAACCCGGATTAGCAGCCTTTATGTCCTCAACCAAAAAGAAACTCCTGGGCTCGGCGCGAAAATTGCCAACGAAAGAGCTTTCCTGCAATTCTGGGAAGGCAAGGAATGCAGCCGGCCCTTGAGCCTCCGCAAGCCGCCCGTGGAAAAAGAAAAGCTGGCCGCGTCTGAAGTCAATACCATCACCGGCGCAACCGTATCTTCCAGGGCCGTGCTCTCGAGCGTCAACGCGGCTCTGGAGAAGATAAAGAAATTAAAGGAAGGGGGAAAGCTCAATGTTGAGGGAGACCATGGAGAGTAGAAGCCCGCTCCAAGAATTCACCAAAGGGTTGTGGCTGGACAACCCCGTCTCCCGCCAGCTCCTGGGAATGTGCTCGACTCTGGCCATCACTAACGCTGTCATCAATGGCATCGCCATGGGCTTAGCCGTGGGATTTGTCCTCCTTTTCAGTTCTCTTCTTGTCTCTTTAGCAAGAAAATTCGTCCCGAGTCAAGTCCGGATCGCGACCTATATCGTCATCATCGCTTCGTTTGTCACGATCGCCGACCGCTTCATGGCCGCTTTCTTCCCTCCGATCTCAAAAGCCCTGGGGCCTTATGTGCCTCTGATCGTCGTCAATTGCATCATCCTCGGCCGTGCCGAGGCCTTCGCCTCGAAAAATTCCGTCGGCCGCTCTATCGTTGACGCCATGGGCATGAGCGCGGGTTATATTATCGCCCTCCTCATCCTCAGCTCGGTCCGGGAAATCTTAGGAAACGGGACCATCCTCGGCTTCCGGATTTTAGGAAGCTGGTTTGAACCCTGGATCATCATGATCCTTCCGCCCGGAGCTTTTATTACGCTCGGCATTCTGATTGCCCTGGCTTTTCAAATCGAGCGCAAGGCCAAACAAAGGAGATAGTTGTGGATCTCTTGACGCTGTTCGCTGCCTCCATCTTGATCAACAACTTCGTCCTTTATTATTTCCTCGGGATCTGCCCCTTCCTGGGCGTTTCAAAAAAAGTCGACGCCGCCTTTTCCATGGGAGTAGCGGTGACTTTTGTCATGACCTTGACCGCCGTCGTTTCCTGGACCATCAACCATTGGATCCTTATTCCTTACAAACTGGAGTATCTCCAGATCGTGGCTTTTATTCTCGTTATTGCCTCGCTCGTGCAGCTCGTCGAGATGTTTATCCGCAAAACGAGCCCGCCTCTCTATCAAGCCATGGGCATTTATCTCCCCCTGATCACCGTGAACTGCTGCATCATGGGTCTGGCGCTTCTCGCCTCCCTCAAAGAATACAGTTTCCCCGAAACTGTCGTTTTTGGAGTGGGGGCCGGGATTGGCTTCACTTTAGCCATCGTCCTGATGGCGGCCATCCGGGAACAGTTGGAGATGGCTGATATCCCCCAGACTCTCAAGGGGGCGGGGATTTCTCTCATCGTCACCGGAATAATCGCTTTAGCCTTCCTCGGGTTTTCAGGAATGATAAAGTAATGACCATGCTCGTGCCGATTCTAACCATGGGGCTGTTGGGTTTTATCTTTGCCTTCGGCCTTGTCTTTGCCTATCGGAAATTCGTCGTTTACACAGACCCCAGGATTGAGAAAGTTGCCGAGGCTCTTCCCCAATCCAACTGCGGCGCCTGCGGGTTTGCCGGCTGCCAGGCTATGGCCGAGGCCATGGTCTTGGGCAAAGCAGCCCCCACAAGCTGCCCTGTGGGTGGCGCAAACACGGCGCAGAAGGTCGCTGAGATCCTCGGTGTCAAGCCCGCCGAAATCATCAAAAAGGTGGCCCGGCTTCACTGCCGGGGGACCAAAGAGGCTGCTCCCCGGAGGAGCCAATACCTGGGACTTCAGACATGCTTTGCTTCTCATCTTATGGGAGGCGACAAGCTCTGCACCTATGGTTGCTTGGGGCTCGGGGATTGCGTCCGGGCGTGCCCTTTTGAAGCGATGTTCATGCAAGATGACGGCCTGCCAGTAGTCATCGAGGAAAAATGCACCGCCTGCGGCAAGTGCGTGGAGGCCTGCCCGAGAAATCTTTTCGAGCTTCATGCGGCCTTCCAGAACATCATCGTCTTCTGCCGCTCTAAAGACCGCGGTCCGGTTGCCCGCAAAGCTTGCAAGAATGCCTGTATCGCCTGCGGCATTTGTTCCCGGGCTGTGCCGGAAGCCATCATCTTAGAGAATAACTTGGCTATTATAACCGATTATAATAAAATAACCCCGCAGAAAATTCCCGAGATCGAAAAATGCCCGACTGGGGCGATCGGCCGCCTGAAAAAGGAAAATGAGGGATAACGCCACTGTGATCAGCGTCAGAAATGACCTGGCCTGGGTGAAGGTCAGCCCGAAGGTCTCCTGCTGTGAATGCTCGGCCAGGTCGCTTTGCGCCGGGCAGAAAGACGGAGAGGGGCGGCTGGCCGTCCGCAACCCTCTTCACGCCCAGCCCGGAGATGAGGTGGAAATTGAAGTTCCTGAAACGAACTACCACAAAGAGCTGATCATGATTTTTGGCCTCCTTCTCCTAGCTTCTTTAGCGGGGCTCGCTTTGGGATATGGTCTGACGCCTTTCAGGCGGTTCTCGCCGGCTGAGAACGGGTTTTTCGGGCTCGTGCTCGGTCTTTTTATCTCAGCCTTCGGCCTTTTCCGGTATTACCGGGGCCGGAGAGAAAAACCCGGCTATCCTATGATTGTCGGAATCCTGAAAAAAGGAGAACTCCATGGATAGGCGCGATTTCCTCAAAGTCATCTTTGCCGCCCCCCTCGCTGCTCCTCTTTTGGCAGCCGCAAAAACTTCAGGGTCAGGCCCGGTGCTTTATCTGATCGCTGATGAGCCCCAGAATTTTCTTCCCGGCATCATCCAACAACTGAAAAGAAAAGCCTGGGCTGAAGAGGGACGAGCCGCCTTCCTTAACCAGCATCCGTTTGCAGAAGAATTGGAGAGGTCCCTCTCCGAGAACGGCTGGAGATTTGTTTCAAGCCCATCGGCCGCGAGCCTCCTCCTCTCCTTCGAGCCGCTCCGCCATGCCGCCTCTCCTTCTTTCACCCTGATCAAAGAAGGAAGGATTTGGGATATTCGCAACCAGGGCCTTTCTCGGCTATGGAAAGAAATGAATCGACAGGGGGCGGCATCGACTTGCTTGACCATCGCCTCCTTCGAGGAACATCGCTTTCCCGAGGCTCCGGGCAAAGCGGTAGCGGTCTATGCCGATGGAAAAAGACGGGAATCCCTTTCTCTCGACGCAAACCTAATGCGCCGGTATACAACAAGGAATGGTGAAGTTGTTATCGAAATCGAAAAAGGAAGGGCCAGGGTTCTTGCTTCCACCTGCCGCCATAAAATCTGCCTCTCCTCCCCCCCGGCCTGCCTGGCTGGAGAGCGGATTGTCTGTGCTCCAAACCAATTTCTCTTAGCAATTGAGGGCCGCCGCTTTGTCGATACCGTTACTGGATAAAAGCAAATTTATTATCTTTATTTTTTCTGTTCTTTTCATGGTCAATTGCCGCGGCGGAGAAAAATGGCAGAGCTACACTCTTTTTTTCTTTGACACGGTCTGCGATATCCAGGTCTTTGGTCCGCTTTCTCAGGTTGAGGCCGTCCCAACGGAAATCAGCCGCATTTTCACGGAAATCGAAAAGGAATTCTCCCTCGGCTGCGGGGACTTTTCTTCTCCACCGGTTCTCGAGCTCTTCCGCACAGCCCGTCGCGTTTACCGGGACTCGGACGGTTATTTTGATATCACCGTTGGTCCTTTATCTGAACTCTGGGGCTTCTCGACCAAGACTTACCGCATCCCGCTCCCTGAAGAAGTCAAGAAGGCCCTCGCCTTTGTGGGCCTGGAAAAAATTAAAGAGCAGAGAGACCGTCTTTCCGTTCAGCCAGGCATGAAGCTCGATTGGGGAGGAATAGCCAAGGGCTGGGGCGTTGACCTTGCCGCCAGAGCCCTGCGGGAAATAGGAATTGCTCGTGGGTTTATTAACTGCGGAGGAGACCTCTATTGTTGGGGAGAAAACCCCGAGAATAAGGCCTGGAAGATCGGCATCAAACATCCCCGCCAACAGGGATACATGGGGATCATCTCTGTTTCAGGCTTGGCCGTGGCCACATCAGGGGATTATCAGAGGTATTTTGAGAGTGGAGGAGCGCGCTACCACCATATTTTTAACCCCAAAACGGGCTATCCCGCTCAAGGCAAACAGAGTGTGACCATCGTGGGCCCGGAGACGGTTTACTGTGATGCCCTTTCCACGGCTCTCTTTGCCAGCCTGCAGCCTGAGCTCATCATTAAGAGATACCCGGAATACGGTGCCATTCTCGTGGAAGCCGACGGGAATGTTGTGATCTTGGGAAAGGCTTATCCCGTGGAGCTCTTTTAGCCCCCCTTAAATTTTCATCGGCATCAGGACATAGGTATATTTAATATCCTCCTCGAGCTCCGGCCTCATGACGGCCGCGCTATTTTCATCTTTAAGCTCCAAGCAGATCCTCTCGGAATCGATAGATGAAAGAAATTCGAGAAGGTATTGCGAATTAAAACCGACCTCTAACTCTGCTCCATTGTATTCCACCTCCAGGTTGTCCCTGGCCTCGCCGATTTCCGGGTTGGAGGAGAATAGTTTTAGGAGATTTTTTTCGATATAGAATTTCACTCCCTTTGACCTCTCGCTCGATAACAGAGAAACTCTTCTTATCGCTTGAGTGAACTCCTCTTTGGGCATATGGAGAAGATGAGGGTTGTCCTTGGGAATGACCGTCTCAAAATTGGGGAATTTACTCTCGATGATTCTGGAGATAAGCACACGGTTTCCGACCTTAAAGAAAAGGTTGTTCTCGTCATGGTCAAATCCAATTTTTTCGTCAGTCATTTTTCTCAATTCACCCAAGGTTTTCTTGGCGACGATAACCTTAATGTCTTCTGCCGGCGCCAAATCTTCGACAAAAGCTGATGTATAGGACAACCTGTGCCCATCCGTGCTCACCAGCTCCATGGTCTTTTTCTTTAAGGTTAGAAGTGCTCCGTTGAGATAATATCTCTGCTCTTGCGCGATCGCATAATACACTCGTTCGATCATTTCTTTGAGTTTATCCAAAGGAAGAACGATCTTTTTGTCAAATTTAGCTTCCGGAACCTGGGGAAAATCCTCCTTGGGCAAACAGAGGACCTTAAATTCGCTCTTGCCTGAAGAGATTTCCATCATCAGGTCCTCGTTCTCTTTAAAGGTAACAACCTGTTCGTCCGGCAGGGATTTGACGATTTCAAAGATTTTTTTCCCTGATATCGTGATCGAGCCCGGCTCTTCGGTCTTAGCCTCGAAATGTGTTTTGAGCCCGACTTCCAAGTCTGTTCCGGTGAGTTCAACCTTGTCTTCGGCCACATTCATAAGAATATTCGCGAGGATTGGCATCGTATTTCTTTTTTCAACAATCCCCTGAAGAAGCTGAAGCTCGTCGAGAATGGTTTCTTTTATTACCGAAAATTTCATTTTTCCACCTTTCCTATGGATATTCTTTCTTTATTTTATACTTATATTAAAAATACTTTAATTAAGAATAATAATAAAATCAATTGGAAATGTGCAAATCGTCGGCAACATCTTGATTCCATTATTGAATGAGGCCAATCAGGTTGTTTATCTCTTTGTTGAATTCAGAATCCTTACGGCGCAATTTATCAATTTTACGGATGCTATGGAGGACAGTTGTATGATGTTTTCCACCGAATTTTTTACCAATCTCCGGCAGGGAAATCTTGGCCAATTCCCTGGACAAATACATGGCGACCTGTCGGGGGAAGGCGACCTTGGGAGAATTATTTTTTGATTTTAATTGGGCGAGCTTGATTTTGAACTGGTGACAAACTAATTTTTGAATGTTTTCCACAGTGATAACAGAAGCCATAGATTCCAACAGGCTCTTCAAAGCTTCCTTGGCGATATCAAGCTCAACCTTCTCGCCTTTCAAGGAAGCGTAGGCAATAACCCGGCGTAAATAACCCTCGAGTTCTCGGATGTTGGAGTGAACTTTGTCGGCGATAAAAAGAGCGACACTCTCGGGGAGGGCCACGCCTTCAATTTCGGCCTTTTTCTTAAGGATAGCGATCCGCGTTTCGATGTCCGGAGGCTTCAGGTCGGCGATCAGCCCCCATTCAAAGCGAGAGCTGAAGCGCTCCTCAAGTTGTGGAATTTCCTTAGGGGGACAGTCGCTGGAAATCACGATCTGTTTTTGATTCTCATAAAGATGGTTAAAGGTGTGGAAAAATTCTTCCTTGGTCCTTTCTCTGCCGGAGAGATAATGGATGTCGTCCATTAAAAGGACATCCACGCTTCTGTATTTTTGACGGAAATCGAGGATTTTTCCGTACTGGAGATGATTGATCAAGTCGTTCATAAATTTTTCGGTGCTCACGTAAAGAATCTTTAAGCGATGATGCTTATTCATCGCGAAATGGCCGATAGCGTTCATCAGGTGAGTCTTTCCCAAGCCCGCTCCGCCATAGACAAAAAGGGGATTATAAGATTTGGCCGGGTTCTTAGCCACGGCCGTGGCCGCGGCATGGGCGAATTGATTGCATGAGCCGACGACAAAGTTCTCAAAGGTGTAATTCGGATTAAGATTGGGGTTGAGAAGAGCTCCATGCTGAGCCCGGCGTTCCTCGGGCGAACGGCGCATGAAAGGCGCGGGGGTTTCCTCAAAAATATACTTGATTTCGAGGGGTTTTCCGAAGAGAGTTTCGCTGCTTTCTTTGATGAGGCTGGAATAATGGAAGGAAAGCCAATCCCTGAAATAAGAGTTGGGGACCTTGATGTAGAGGATGTCTTTTTCTCGGCCTATATAAAGGGTCGGCTCAAACCAGGTCTCATAGCTATTCTGGTCGACTTTCTTCTTTATATTCTGGAGGATTTGCAGCCAACAATTGAGTTTTTCTTTATCTTGCATAACCACTCTTTTAATTTCCACAGAAATTTCCACAATTGTGGAAAAACCTTCAAGCTTTGCTGAGGGACATCCAAGAAGGCGAAGAAATCATAGCACGCTGAAAAGCCGATTTCAAGAGTTTTATTTAAAAGAGCGGGTCCTCGCGCCGCGCGTCCTTATCCATTTTGCGCTCAGTCTTCGAGGGGTTTCCTCGGCCAAACCCTCGCCTTTCCTGCATAAACGAAGCCTCGGGATTGCGGCGACTCAGGCAGCGCCACACCTTGCCGCCGTTGCCTGAAGAGTTGTTTTAAGGAGGGGGCTGAAGGTATAATGTCAATTTGATTAGAAGAGGAGGAATCCATGGGGAGCTGGATCGAAGGGAAAACATTAGCCGAGAAAATTAAAGAAGAAGTGAGGGCTGAGGTGGCCCATTTCCAGAAGACGATAAACGCGGCGCCCGGTTTGATCGGGATACTGGTGGGGGAAAACAAGGCTTCCCAAATTTATTTGAGAAGCAAGGAAAAGACGAGCCGAGCCCTGGGGATCGCGGGCGAAATTCTGACCCTTCCGGCGTCGATCGAAGCCAAATTTCTCAAAGAAAAAATCGAGGAGCTAAATAAGCGTGAGGATGTCGACGGAATCTTGGTGCAACTGCCGCTTCCGGCCCATCTCAGCGCCCATGACATCATCTGCGCGATATCGCCGGAGAAAGACGTGGACGGCTTTCACCCCTTCAGCCTGGGCAACCTGCTGAGCAACCAGGAAGGCCTCAAACCTTGCACTCCGATGGGAATTGTCGAATTACTAAAGTTCCACCGGATCCCCATTGAAGGCCAGGACGTCGTCGTGATCGGCCGCAGCCTGATTGTGGGGAAGCCTCTGGCGGCGATGCTGACCAACGAGAATGCCACCGTCACCGTCTGCCATTCCAAGACAAGAAACCTGGCCGGCGTCGCCTCCCGGGCCGACATTCTCATTGCCGCCATGGGCCGGGCCGCTTTCGTTTTGCCTGATTTTGTCAAGGAAGGAGCGACGGTCATAGACGTGGGAATCAATCAGCTGGCCGACAAGGCCAAGGCCGCTGAGCTTTTCGGCAAAGAAGAAAAGAGGGAGAAGGACCTCGCGGAAAAAGGCTATACGGTCGTCGGAGACGTCCATCCGCGAGTCTTCGAAAAGGCCGGGCGGATGACTCCCGTTCCCGGCGGGGTCGGACTCCTGACCGTGGCCATGCTGATGAAGAATACGCTGGAAGCTTATAAGCGGCGTCGCCAGCTCAAATAAGGTTTGCGCGCCAGGCTTTTTTGTGGTATAAAGAGCCGTTTTAGATAGAGTCAAAATGCCGAAAGTTTGCGCCATCTGTCATAAAGGACCTGCCTTCGGGCACAGCGTCAGCCATTCACACAAAGCCTCGCCCAAGAAATGGAAGCCTAACCTTCAGCCAGTGAAGGCGAAGACTGAAACGGGTGTGCGGAAGATTTGGGTTTGCACGCGCTGCCTGCGCTCAGGAAAAGTGGCCAAAGCCGTTTAACGGACTCGTTCAGATCCTTTCGACCGAAAATATTTCTTTAATCCCGGCAATCTTCTTGATGATGGCCTCGAGGTGCTTGATGTTCCGGATGATGAGGCTGAGCCTGATCTGCGCCTTCTTGTCTGCGGTGGTGGTCACTTCGGCCTTGGTGATATTCCCTTCCAGCTGAGCGATGCCCGTCGCGACTTTGGCCAGGACGCCCGGTGAATCATTGGCTTTGATCAAAAGGCTGCTTTTATAGGAGCCCGTGGAATCCGGGTCCCAGGCCACCTCGACCATGCGCTCGCTGTCCAGGATTTCTTTGGCCACAAGCGAACAACGAGTGGAGTGGACGGTGATGCCTTTCCCGGCGGTCATATAGCCGATGATCGGCTCGCCTTTGATGGGAAAACAGCAGCGGGCCAGCTTGGTGAATTCGCCGGAGGCGGCGGCGACCTGGATTCCCGCGGGGGGCTTGCCGCTGACCTTATCCATGAACTTTCGCAGCAAAGCCTGTTTCTTTTCGACGGGTTCTCCCTCCGGATTAAGCCTGGCCATGAATTTTTTATCGATGACCACTTTGCCCAACCCGATGAGGGCGTAAAAGTTATTCAGATTCTTTATTTTAAAGAGAAGAATTTCGGCCAGCCGGCGGAGAAGATTTTCCTCCTTTAAGAGCTCGGGAGGGAGGGCGTATCTCCTGGATTCTTTTTCCCAGATCTTTTTTCCCAGGGCCATGCCCTTGATTTTTTCCCGCTGGTTGAGCCAGTGTTTGATCTGGTGGCGGGCACCCGAGGTAAAGACAATATTCAGCCATTCTCGCCGCGGTGTCTTTTCCGCTGAGGTAGCGATTTCAACAATATCCCCCGTTTTGAGGATGGTCTTGAGGGGAGCGAGCCTGCCGTTGATCCGGACGCCGGTGGCGTGGAGGCCTATTTCGGAATGAATCTTAAAGGCGAAGTCTAAAGCCGACCCTCCCAACGGCAGGGTGATGACTTTGCCTTTGGGCGTGAACACATAAACCTCCTCCGGGATGAGGTCGGTCTTAAGGTTTTTCAAGAATTCACGGGGGCTCTTTTGTTCTTTGTAGAGTTCGACCATCTCCCGCAACCATTCCAGGCGTTTGTCCTCTCGAACAAGGCTGGAAGGATCCTGCTCTTTGTACTTCCAGTGAGCGGCGATCCCGTTCTCCGCCATGTTGTGCATATCTTGAGTCCGGATCTGGATCTCGAACGTCTGTTTGCCCGCGGTGATGATCGTCGTATGCAAAGCTTGGTATAAGTTGGGCTTGGGCATGCCGATGAAGTCCCGGAAGCGATGAGGAATTGCGGGCCATCTCTGGTGGATAATTCCCAGGGCGGCATAGCAGTTTTTGACCGTGTCTGTGATAATCCGCAGAGCCATAAAATCATAGACCTGGTCGAAATCAATCGCGCGTCTTTTCATCTTGTCATAAATGCTGTAGGGTCGCTTGATCCGGTGGTGGATTTCGGCGGGGATATTGTTTTCCCTCATTAAGTCTTCCAAGGTCGCCTTGAGCTTGCCGAGCTCTGTCTCCGTCTTTTGACGCTGGGGCTCGACAAGCGCCGCGATCCGGAAATAGGCTTCAGGGTTGACATAGCGAAAGGAAAGGTCTTCGAGCTCAGCTTTGATCCTTCCCATTCCGAGGCGGTTGGCGATAGGCGCATAGATTTCCAGCGTCTCTTTGGCGATTTGCTTTTGCTTATCTTCGGTCAGAAATTTGAGGGTTTTAAGGTTGTGAATCCGGTCAGCCAGTTTGATGAATATGACTCTCAGGTCATCGGTCATGGCCAGGATGATTTTGCGGATCGTCTCCGCCTGCCTGACCTCGGGCGAGGATTCCTGGACGCGGCTAATTTTGGTCACGCCTTCAACGAGGTCGGCTACGTCTTGGCCGAAGTTTTCCGCAATGTCCGCGGCGGTGATGTCGGTATCCTCCAAAACGTCGTGAAGAAGCCCGGCCATGAGTGTCGTTTTATCCAGCTTCATGTCGGCGAGCATGCTGGCGACTTCTAAGGGATGGCTCAAATAGGGCTCCCCGGAGCGGCGGGTTTGACCTTTATGAGCCCGGGCGGCAAAGACATAGGCTTTTTTGAGCAGGTTAATGTCTTTCTCGCTGTAAGAAGCGGAGACTTTTTCGAGGATATCGTCGAAGCGAATCATCTCCCATATTCCGGAGAAGAACTTATTTTCGTAAGGCGACTTTCCTTTTTTCTCTCTTTAAGATCCATGCTGCAGCGGCGAGGATGTCCTCGGCGACATGAGCTGGCTCATAGCCCAGATTCCTGAGCTCCGGGAGAGACTTGCGCCCGAAGCCGGTCAGGACAAGGACAGGAGTGGCCTGGATGTTCCATCCGAAGAGGATGTCCTCCGCTTTATCGCCGACCACGTAGGAGCCTCGGAGGTCAATGTCGAAGTCGGCTGCGGCCTGAAAGGCTAAGCCTGGATTCGGCTTTCGGCAGCTGCAGGCTTGTTTGTAGCGGGGATCAAGGGAGAGCTCGTAATGAGGGCAATAATAGAAGGCATCAAGGCGAGCCTTCTTCTCGGCGAAGGAAGCGCTCATTTTCTTGTGGATGTCTTCGAGCTTTTCCTCGGTCAGAAATCCGCGGCCGATGCCCGACTGATTGGTCATGACAATCGTCAGCAAACCTGCCTTATTGAACTTCTTTACGGCTTCAAACCCGGAGGGATAGATTCTGATCTGGCCGTATTCGGAGGGATAACCCACATCCTCGTTTATCGTACCGTCGCGGTCGAGAAAGACGGCGCTTTTTTTCATGGCCATAACTCTTCGCCGGCCCGGAAGACCTCTTCCGCAGCGATATTCATCATACAGCGGTGGTCGTAGGGGCATTTTCTGTAAGCGCAGGGCCAGCAGGGGACATCTTTTTTAATGACGCGCGCAGGCTGCTCGAGAGGGCCTGTCACTTCGGGGTCGGTGGGGCCGAAGATGCCGACGACCGGGACGCGGAGCGCGTTGGCCAGATGCATCGGGCCGGAATCATTGGAGATGAGGAGGGTTGCTTGGCTGATCAACCCTAAAAGCTGAGGAAGGGTTGTCTGTCCCGTCAGGACAGCGGGCTTCTTTTCTGTAGAAGAGCGGATGGATGCGGCGATCTCCGCTTCATCAGCAGAGCCGATGATCAAAATTTCCGCGTTTTTTCTTTTCTCGAATAAAGCGGCCAACTCAGCAAAGCGGGCGGCCGGCCATCTTTTCGCCGGGCCGTAGCTTGCGCCCGGGCTGAGGATGACCACGGGCCTCTTGGTGTCGATGCCCAGGGAAAGAAGCCGCTCGCGCGCCGCCTCCTTTTCCTCAGGAGGAAGAGGAAGCCTTACCTCCTGTGAAAGAGGCTTGAGCCCCAGTCCAGAGAGGAGGTCTAAGTAATAATGAACTTGGTGCCGGGGTGAATCCTCGTCTTTAAGGCCGACAGATTTTGTGAGGAGCCAGCCGCGGCCAGCGGTCGCATAACCCCACCTTTTTGGAATTTTAGCGAGATAAAAAAGGAAAGCCGAGGCAAAGGAATTCGTGAGAAGCACGCCGGTATCGAATGACTCGTTTCTCAGCTTCCGGGCGGTGTCCCGAAGGCTTTTCAAGTCTTTGGATTTGGGCAGAGGAATCGTGCCTTCAACAAGGCTGTTTGAAGCGAAGAGGTCTTTGACCCATTCCTGCGCTGCAATCCAAAGGTGAGCTTGGGGGAAGTTGACCTTGATGCTTGCGATAGCAGGCAGCGCCAGGATGGAATCTCCAATCCAGTTGGGAACGCGAACGAGGATTTTCATCTCTAACATTTTATTCTTCAGGGAGAGAGTTGTCAAAAATAGGAAAATAGGCTAAAAAAAACAGGGAAAGTCTTTGGTGAAGGCTTTATTTAAATTATCACAGAGGAACTGTGCCCGCGCGTCGCTCTTAGGGGTTTCTTCGGCCACTGACCCTCGCCTTTATTTCTCAATATAGGGTTAGGAAAGCGTTGGGAAACAGAATTTAGACGGTGAGGGTCAACTAGTCTTTGGATGAAAAGGGACTTGGCTTCTCGGCGGCGGGTTGGGCAGGGTCCTTTTCCTTGTCCTTCCCCGTCTCTCTCGTTTTTTCTTCTTTTTGGGGAGATGACTTCTTGGCGTAATCGGTGATATACCAGCCGTTCCCTTTGAATTGAATAGCCGACGGAGAAATAACCTTTTTAAGGACGCCCCCGCAGGACTTGCATTTCTTTAGAGGAGGGTCGGTCACTTTTTGGATAACTTCGATGCGGCAGCCGCATTGGGAACAGACATATTCATACAGGGGCATTCTGGGCTTCCTCCTTGAATAATATTTTATTATACCATAGCCCCGGAAATAATCAAGGGCAATGGTTAATCGAAAACGATGGCCTCAAAGACAAAAATCTCCGCGCCTTTCTTCCAGGCATCCGGAGGCAGGTCGGCTTTGATGCAGGCCTGGTCGAGGAAGGTTTCCCGGGACCAGTTATTTTCCACGGGGACCTGAGGCAGCAGGAGACCCTTTTTATCACCCCGAGAAATCACTAACCCGTGCTTGCCCACACGGACGAGACCAGGGTCGTTAATTTTTTTTAATGGAGTAAGGACCGAGATTTCCAAATCGAGATCCTTGAGCTCTTCCCGAGAGACAGGGCGGAAGCGGGGGTCTTGGACGGCGGCATAGATGGCCGCCCGGATAATTGTCTCATAGAGCGGGAAAATCGGCTCGATGAACCCGATGCAACCGCGCAACAGGCCGTTTTTTTTGAGCGTTACAAAAGCTCCCTTTTCGGTGATAAGGTTAGGGTTTTGGGTCTTGTATTCGACGATTTTATTTTCCTCGACATACTGGATGATGGCTTGCCGGGCGAGCTCAAGGAGCTCTTTTTTCTCCTCGGAAGAGAGGGAAAATTCCGGCGGCGGAGACGGCCGGGAATCCAGCGTGACAGCGGCAGCCAGATATCCCACAACGTGAGCGGGGTCCTGGTTAGCTTCGGACGAGTCGGCGTAGTGCAGCGCTTTGACTTGCGGCTTCCCCATCTTTTTTAAGGCCAGAAGAGTCGAAGCCACAGGCCCTCCCCCGCACATGATATTTTCGGCATTGGCCATTTTGTTTATGATCGTATCTGCGCTGAGGTTCTGGACGAGAGTGATCGTCTTGGCGTCAACAGAATTGGCTTCTTCTTTAGGGAGGTAATGCGACAAATCGGTGGAAGCCACGACCAGGATTTTTTTCACTGCGAGAACTTCGGACAGCGCGTTGGCGAGCGCAGAAATCGTTCTTCTTGTCGGATAGCCCATGACGATGGGGACGATTTTTGCGCCGGGGATGGTTTTCTGGATGAAGGGAATCTGAACCTCTATCGAATGCTCCTCTTTGTGGGCTTCAGCGATGTAAGAAAATCCCGAGGCTTTGGCGATATCAGCCGCAAGCTCTTCATCAACCGGAGCGATGCCGAGAGGCGTTTCAAACCCGCCCGCAGAGTAGATGGAGCAGCCTTCAAACCCATATTTATGAGAGGGGCCGATGATGATTACGGTCTCATACGGCTTGCCTTGGATAAGGCGGTAGGCATAGGCTGCTGTCTGCCCGGAATAAACATAGCCGGCATGCGGGCAGATTAAGGCCCGGACTTCTTGGGAAAAAGCGGGGAGGTTCCGGACATTCTTTAAGTAGCCGTCGATCCGAGCCGAGAGAACATCTTTGTTGTCATCATAAAAAGCTCCGGCGCAAATGGATGGACGGATTCCTTGAGACCAGAAAAGTGTGGCCGAGAAAGCGAGCAGAAGTAAGAAAAAGAAAATATTTTTTTTCATCTTTTCCCTCAGAAAAAATATACTCGCCGAAGCCGGAAAAAGCAAATATTGACCTTAACCAATCATCGAGGAAGCCGTGGCTTTTCCCCGATTAGAATATTGGCATCACAGATTTGGAGATGCTAACAAACGTTGACTTTTTTGGGCGCTTGAGCGAAAATAAAAACGCTGTGTGAGGCATTCAAAAATGAAAGATTTCTTTAAGGCTCTTTTTACGACAATAATAATCATCTCAGCCTTTTTCGTAGGCTTTCATTTAGGCAGAACGAAGGAGAAATCAAAGATCCCGAATTTCCAGGAAGATGTTGAAGGACATATTTGATTTGTCTTTTTTCAGCGCTGGAAATTTTTCTTCTATCTAAATTAGAGGCGTGCCTTTTTCTTCCCCAATTTCGGGCTGGCTCGCGCGCTTTCGTTGACTCCAGGGGAATCCGGGGCATATAATAAACAAAGAAGCTTTAGAGAAGGAAAGAAAATGAGCTGGGGGACATACGGGATCTTGATTGTTTTTGGTCTGTTTGTTGTGCTCATGATTCTCAATCCGAAGTTATCCTGCTTCGGGAAGAGCATCAGGTCGCCTTTTTACCCCCTCTTGCGCAAGAACACCAAGACCACAAAGAAGGTTCAGCCGAAAGCTCAAGACTACGGCTTTCATCTCGAGGAAGGGGAAGGCAAGGAGGTCAAAAAAGGACCCGCCGAGAAGAAAGAGGCGGCCAAGAAAACGGACGATTACGGATTCAAGCTGGATTAAAAACCCAGAGATCATCCCGGGAATAAGGAAACGAAAGGAGGGGGAGGTGGCCGCCCCTAAGCAGAAAATGGCCCGGCCTGTGGGGCCCAAGATTGCGCCTGCGGCGCTCCTCTTTCTGGCCATCTCTTATCTTATCACCTGCTATCCTTCCCGGGCTTCATTTTCTCCCCTCCCCCCTCAAGTGAAGTCGGTCGAGGGATATGCGTCTTTGCAGTTGACGCGGGATGGACGGAAGCTCAAGTCCCGTTTTTCTTATCTTTTCCTGCTTCCTGACCAGGCTCGAATCGACGTTTCCGCCCCCTTTGGCCAGACAGTTTCGCGCCTTTTCGTGGTCGGAGAGGAAGCCTTTTTTGTCCTTCCTACCAAGAAGCTCTACTGGAAAGCAAGTCGAGAAGAAGTCCTTTCGAAATTCCTGGGCTTCGCTCTGAGCCCGAAAGAGATGACGGATATCCTGACCGGCAGGCTGAAAGAGATAGACGGCTGGTCATTGGAACGGGATGACCGGGGCAGAGTTGTCCGCGGCCGGCGAAACGGCCTTCGGTTTGAAGTCAGGCGATTTTGGGGGGGCGGTGCAATTCCGTGGATCCTTGCTTTTTCCAGCGCTGAGGATCAGGGAAGCTTAAGAATTTTTTCCCTTAATTTTAACCAGCCCCTGAAAAAAGATGCATTTCGTCTGTTTTTCTTAGAGGAAGAAGAATACACGGCCACGACCTGGGCTGAGATAGAAAACTTGTTGCGCCATGAAGATTAGGTCTTTTGCTAAAATCAACTTAGGAATTGAGGTCCTCAGAAAGAGAGCGGATAACTATCACGACATCAGGGCTCTTTTCCAGGTGATTGATTTTTCTGACAGGCTGGAATTCCGCCCCACCGCCGAGGACAAGATCACGCTTCGTGGAAACGACAAAACGATCCCCTGGGATGAGAAGAACCTCATCTTTCAGGCAGCGCACCTGCTGAAGCAAGCGCACCCGAGAACAGGCGGTGTCAAAATAAATGTGGTCAAAAATATTCCGGCCGGAAAAGGATTGGGTGGCGGGAGCAGCAATGCCGCCATGACCCTTTATGCGCTCAATGCCCTGTGGGGCCTCGGGTTGAGCAAGGGGGAACTTCAGAAGGCCGCCGAGAAACTCGGCGCGGATGTTCCTTTCTTCTTGGAAGGAGGCTTCTGTCTTGGAGAAGCGCGAGGAGATGTCCTCACCGCGCTCCCTGACCTTCCCCGCCTTTACTGCGTTCTCGCGCTGCCGCCTTTTCCCATCTCGACCGCCGAAATCTACAGCCGTCTGCGCTTGACTTCGGGGGGCAAAGAAAGTAAAATTAAGCAGTTTTTGGCTCAGAGAGACTTCGGGCTATTAGAGAATAGATTAGAAGAAGCAGTCTTTAGCCTGCATCCTCGATTAAAAGCGATTAAGAGTTTTTTTCATCAAAGGGAAGCGGTCCTTTCCTTGGTGACGGGGACGGGCTCAGCTGTTTTTGGGCTGTATCTGGAGAAACAAAAAGCAGAGAAAGCCCTCTCAGAGTTCGAAGGGATAGAGGCGGCGCTTCTTGTAGAGACATTATCCAGGGAGCGCTATTGGAAAAGAGTGACGGCTGGGGTGTAGCCAAGCGGTAAGGCAACGGACTTTGGATCCGTCATCCGGAGGTTCGAATCCTCCCGCCCCAGTTTAGCGCTGAAAAAATCAGGAAAGGAAAGGCTGATGAAAGTTTTTGCTGGATCATCGAACTTGGCCTTGGCCAAGGAGATCGCCGGTTATTTGAATATTGAGCTGGGAAACTGCGTCCTGAGCCGGTTTAGCGATGGGGAGATCCATTTCTATATCGATGAAAACGTCCGGGGTGAAGATGTCTTCATCATCCAAACGGGCTCTTTCGATGCAAACTTCCATCTTATGGAACTCTTCTTGATGATCGATGCTTTTAAGAGAGCCTCGGCCGAGCGCATCACGGCAGTTATGCCTTACTATGGCTATGCCCGGCAGGATTGGAAAGACAGGCCTCGTGTGCCCATATCAGCCAGGCTCGTGGCCGACCTTCTTGAAAAATCCGGGGCCAACAGGGTCCTGACCATGGACCTCCATTCGCCTCAGATCCAGGGATTTTTTTCTATTCCGGTGGATAATTTGATGGCCGCCCCGGTCTTGGCCGATTTTATTACCTCCCTCAAATTGGAGAATCTTACCATCGTCTCTCCGGATGCGGGTGGCGTCGGCCGGGCCAGAGTCTTTGCCCGCAGAATGAGTGCCAGCCTGGCTATCATCGACAAACGGAGGCCCGCCCTCAATGTGGCCCAGGTTCTTCATGTCATCGGGGACGTCGAAGGCCGCGATGTCGTGATCTTTGATGATATGGTGGACACGGCGGGGACTTTGGTCTTGAGCGCCGAAGCTTTGAAAAAAGAAGGCGCCCGGAGAATCTTTGCCGCCTGCACCCACCCCGTTCTTTCAGGTACGGCCATTGAAAAAATTGAAAATTCTTCCCTCGAGCGATTGATCGTCACCGACACTATTCCCCTCGGAAAAAAGGCCGAGACCTGGGCCAAGATTCGCGTCCTCTCCGTGGCCGGTCTTTTCGGGGAAGCTATCCGCAGGATCAACGAGGGGAGCTCGGTGAGTTCTTTGTTTGTCTAAGGAGAAAGAGATGAGCTTTACCATCAAAGCAGAAAAAAGAGAGTCTTTCGGCAAAAATGCCAACCGGAGGTTGAGAAAAGAAGGTCGGATACCCGCTGTCCTCTACGGAGAAGGGACCCGGAGCGTGCCCCTCACTCTGATAAAAAAAGATATCATCATGATTATGAAATCGGAGTCGAGGGAGAACACCATTTTTAAGGTGGTGTTCGATTCCAAAGTCCAGGATGCGATGATCAAGGAGCTGCAGGTTGACCCGAGCTCCGACGAGCTTATCCACGCCGACCTTATTCACATCTCTATGGACAAAGCCATCCGAGTCGCTGTGCCCTTCCTGCTTCAGGGAGAGCCGGTCGGGGTCAAAACCGAGGGAGGTTTTGTGGATTTCATAACGAGAGAGGTGGAGATCGAATGCCTCCCCAAAGACATCCCCGAACACATTAAGGTGGATATCGGCGAGCTTCACCTTCACGAGTCTCTGAAGATCGGAGACATCGCCGCCCCCGACGGGGTGAAGTACATGACCGACCCGGCGACCGTCGTGGCGCTCATCGGTGTGCCGCACAAAGAGGAAGAAGTAGAAGCCAAACCGGTTGAGGAAGCCGTCGTCACGGAGCCAGCAGAACCTGAAGTCATCAAGAAAGAAAGAGGAGAGAAGGAAGAAGAGGCCAAGGAAAAGAAAAAGGAAAAGGAGTAATCATTGTGGGCTGTTATCGGCCTGGGGAACCCGGGTCGCCGCTATGCCAAGACAAGGCACAATGTGGGGTTTTCTTTCATCAAGAGTCTGGCCCGACGCTGGGGCGTCAAACTCAAGAAAAGAAAATTCGCGGCGAAAATAGCCGGGATCAAGAAAGATGAGGAAAATCTGGTTTTAGTCCAGCCTCAAACATACATGAATCAAAGTGGTTTAGCGGTGATAGAAATTCTAAGGGGATACAAGATCACCCCGGAGAACATGGTTGTTGTCTATGATGACCTGGATATCCCGCTGGGACAAATCCGGGTGCGGAAAGAAGGCCGCGCCGGCACTCATAAGGGAATGCGCTCGATCATTCAGGAGATCGGGACCCAGTCCTTTCCCCGTATCAGGGTTGGGATTGGGCCTGTGGCTGCGCGTGAGGAAGCGACACGCTTTGTCCTCTCGCCTTTCACCAAGGAGGAAAGCCCGATTTTAGAAAAGAGTCTGGCCAAGACCCAGGAGGCGCTCGAGATGATTCTCGCCGGTCGCATCGATAAGGCCATGAACGAGTTCAATCAAAAAGAGAAAGGGCCAGGCGGCCAAGAGGAAATCAAGGCTTAGTAAGAAATAACGCTCCTTGTTCCTTCTCTGAAGAAGAAGGAGCTTTAAGATCCATAAGGAGGTGCGAATGACGATCTACGAAACGGGCTTTTTGCTCGCCCCCAGCCTTTCGGAAGAGGAAGCAGAAAAAATCATCACTCAGATGACGGATGTCATTTCCCAAAAAGAGGGCAAGCTCATCAAGCAAGAAAGGTGGGGGAAGAGGAGGATGGCTTATTCCATCAAAAGGTTTAACGAGGCCTTTTATATCTTTCTCCATTATGAAGGAAAAGCGGAAATTCCCCTGGAGCTGGAAAGGCGTTTTAAGCAGACGGATGGCGTTCTGCGCTACTTGACCCTGAAGAAAGAGGCGGAGGAAAAGGTTCGCCAGAAAAAGAAGAAAAAGGCAGCTTTACAAGGAAAAGAAGCCGCTCCCGCAGCAGGCGGGGTTCCAGAGGAAAAAGGCCGCGGTGAGGAGGGCTCGCCCTCCCAAGAAACGGGAAACGAGGTGAAGTAAGATGGTCAGAGAAGAACGGGCTGAAAGGCCATCCTTCCGGAAGTTTTTTCCGCCTAAAAAGAAGTTCTGCCGCTTTTGTCAGAGAAATGTCCGGGAGATCGACTACAAGAATGTGGACATACTGCGGAAATATGTCCCCGAAAGAGCGAAGATTTCGCCGCGGCGGATTACGGGAACATGCGCTTATCATCAGCGGAAGCTGGCGATGGCCATCAAGAGAGCCCGGCTGATGGCGTTGCTTCCTTATGTAGAAGACTAATTTTTTGGGCTTTTCGCGAGAGGTAAAATGAGGGTTATTCTAAAACAAGATGTGGACAATTTGGGCCGGAAGGGAGATATTGTCAATGTGTCGCGGGGATTCGGGAGGAACTATCTGATCCCCCAAAAATTGGCCCTGCAGGTCACGGCCTCGAATATGAAGATGATCGATATCGAAAGACAGTCTTTAAAAAAGAAGCTGGAAAAAGAGCGTCTTTCCTATCAGGACCTGATCGGAAAGCTCACCGAACTGACCGTCACTTTTTCAAGAAAGGCGGGCGAGAAAGACATGATTTTTGGGTCTGTGAGCGCCGGTGATATCAAAGAGGCCTTGGACAAATTAGGGTTTGACATTGAGAAAAAGAAGATTATTCTGGAAGAGCCGATCAAGAGATTAGGGAATTACACCATCCCGATAAAAGTTTTCCATGATGATAAGGTTGGGCTGAAAGTGGAAGTCCGGAGAGAGCAAGGGTCCGAAGAAGAAACGAAAGGCAAAGAAGAAGCCAGGGAAGGCCAGAGCTAATAAAAGAAAGAAAAGCAGGAGCGCAACTCCGGCTTGATGGGAGAGGCTGGACATGGAACTCGACCTCATGTTTTTGAAAAAAACTCCGCCGCATAGCCTCGAAGCGGAGAAAACGGTTCTCGGGGGGATCCTGGTCAATAATGAAAGTCTCAACACCGTGCTCTCCATCATCACACCCGAGGACTTTTACAAGGACGCCAACCGCAAAATTATCGAGAAAATTATTGTCCTTGTGGACAAAAGTCTTACGGTGGACCTGCTCTCCTTAAGCGAGGAACTTCAGAAGGCTGGAGCTCTGGATGAGGTGGGGGGGGCTTCGTATTTAGCTTCTCTGATGGATGGGGTCCCCAAAAGCTTAAACGTCGAGTACTATGCCCAGATCATCAAAGAAAAATCTCTCCTGCGCAGACTCATCATGTCTTCGGCCAAGATCATCTCCTCGAGCTATGAGCAGAAGGAAGATGCGGATGAGCTTCTCAACGAAGCGCAGACGGCCATCATTGAGGTGGCCGAACAAAGGGTCAGGCCGGGTTTTGTCCGTGTGGGCCAGTTGACCGATGGCACTCTGAAGATGATCGCCACTCTGGCTGAGCGGCGCGAGGCCGTGACCGGCGTGCCCACGGGTTTCCGCGACCTGGATAACGTGACCTCGGGGTTGCATAAATCTGAATTCATCGTTATTGCGGCAAGGCCGTCGATGGGCAAGACGGCGCTCAGTTTGAATATTTCTCAATATGTTGGCCAGCAGACAGATTATGCGGTGGGTTTTTTCTCGATGGAGATGGCCAAAGAACAGATCATCATCCGTATGCTCAGCGCCGACAGCCAGCTCGATATCAAAAGGGTCCGGACGGGATTCATCAGCGAGAGAGAATTCGAGAAGCTCAAGCTCAGCGCTGAAACTCTCTCCCGCGCGCGAATTTTCCTCGATGAGACGCCGGGGCTGACGGTGATGGAGATGAAGGCCAAGGCGAGACGCTTGAAAATGGAGGGCAACCTGGACCTGCTTTTTATCGATTATATCCAGCTTATGCGGCCCGGCGGAAGGTTTGAAAACAGGAACCAGGAGATGGCTTTTGTCTCGCGCTCCTTGAAAGAATTGGCCAAGGAGATTCAAATCCCGGTGGTCGGCATCTCTCAGCTCAGCCGCGCTCCTGAAAAAGGGCGACGAGAGCCCAGGCCGCAGCTCTCCGACCTCCGCGAATCGGGAGCCATCGAACAGGACGCCGATGTGGTCATCTTCATCTATCGCCCTGAAGTCTATCAGCCCCAGGATGAAAGCCTAAGAGGGGTTGCCGAAGTCAACGTGGCCAAGCAAAGGAACGGCCCAACGGATATCCTCAGGCTGGCCTTTTTCAACAAATACGCCCGGTTTGCCAACGCGGACCTGGATTTCCATTACCCTGAAACTTGAGATGCTTCGTTTTTTCAGTGATCCGGTTAGGGCTGCTTTCGAGCAGGTTGGAGAGGTCGGTCTTCTCTTTTATAAAACACTCAAGAACCTTTTCCGAAGGCCGAGAGAGCACCGGATTCTTATCGCGCAGCTTGAGGAGATCGGGGTTCGGTCTCTGCCTGTAGTTTCCCTCACGGCGGCATTCGGCGGCCTCGTCTTCGGCCTTCAGACCTATGTGGCCTTTCATCGTTACATTGGCCCGGGAACAGAGGCTTATGGAGGGCCGATCATCTCCACCGGTCTGGCCAAGGAATTGATTCCTATCCTGGTCGGCCTAATGGTCGCCGGCCGGGTGGGCTCGTCCATGGCTGCAGAGATAGGGACGATGAAGATTACTGAGCAGATCGATGCCCTCTTCAGTCTGGGCGCCAATCCCGTCCGGTACCTGGTCGTGCCCCGGGCTTTGGCGGCCCTCTTTATGCTCCCCTGCCTGACTCTTTACGGGGACGTCATCGGCATCGCCTGCGGGTATTTCTACAACGTGCCCCTCATGGGTGTTAACGGAGCGATTTATGTTCAGAATACGCTGAGATATTTGGAATTGTGGGATGTAGCCAGCGGCCTCCTCAAATCGGCCGTTTTTGGCGTCGTCATTGCCATCATCGGCTGCTGGCAAGGGCTGAAGACCGAGGGAGGGGCTGAAGGCGTGGGCCGGGCCACAACCCGCACCGTCGTTATCGCCAGCATCTTGATTCTGATCCTTAATTTTTTCCTCAGCAAGGCGCTCCCGGCAACATTACGCGGATGATTCGGATAATTAACCTATATAAATCTTTCGGCGGGAAGCAGGTCCTGCGCGGCATCAACCTGACTGTCGAAAAAGGCGAGACGATGGTCGTCATCGGGCAGAGCGGCTCGGGCAAGAGCGTGCTGCTCAAGCATTTGATCGGCCTGCTCAAGCCGGACTCCGGCAAGATTTATGTTGACGGCATGGAGATTACGCGCCTCAATGATGACGAACTCCAGCGCCTCACCAGGAAATTCGGGATGCTCTTTCAGGGGGCGGCTCTTTTTGACTCGATGACGGTCGCCCAGAATGTGAGTTTCGGGCTGGAACGTCAGGCTCATTTCCCGCCCGAGAAGATCAGAGCATTGGTCACGGAAAGCCTCGCTAAAGTCGGCCTTCGTGGCGTCAATGATCTGATGCCTTATGAGCTCAGCGGCGGGATGAAAAAGAGAGTGGGGCTGGCCCGGGCCATCGTTTACGAGCCTGAAATCATGCTTTACGACGAGCCCTCCACGGGGATTGACCCCATCCGGGCCGATGCCATCAACGATTTGATCAATAAATTGAAAAACGAAATGGGAGTAACCTCCGTGGCGATCACCCACGATATGGTCAGCTCTTATAAAATAGCCGACAGGATTGGCATGCTCTTTGAAGGCAAAATCATCGAAGTCGGGACTCCCGAGGAGATCAAAAATTCCAAGAACGCGATTATTCAGCAGTTTATCCATGGACATGCCGACGGACCCATCAAGACTTGGTAGTGAATGAGGTGAAAAAATGCACCGGGAAGTGAAGGTTGGAATATTTTTGGCTGGAACGCTTGTCCTTATCGCCGTTTTTATCTTCATTGTGGGCGATTTGTCTACTCTTTTTAAGAAACCGGGCTACTCCCTCTCCGTTTTCTTTCCCACGGTAACAGGCCTGGATAACCGGGCGGCCGTGAGGCTGGCCGGAGTGAAGATAGGATATGTCAAAGAGATCCGTCTGGCAGAGAGGAAGGCCGAAGTCATTATGAGCATTTTCCCCAAGTTCCAGGTTCCCAAGCACTCTAAGGCATCAGTGGCTGCTTTGGGGCTCTTGGGAGAGCGGTACATTGAGATCATTCCCAGTGAGGAGCCGGCCTTCCATCAACCCGGAGAGGCGCTCGATGCCGCTCCCTCAGTGAGCTTCGACCAGCTGGGAAGCCTGGTTCTTTCTATAGGCCAAGAAGTCAAAGAAGTCAGCACGTCTCTGCGGAAGATCACCGGAGAGGAATCGAGAACAAACTTACAGAAGACTCTTCAGAACTTGAGTTCTTTTTCCGAGCAGCTGGACAATTTCATAGGGGAAAACAAGAATGACCTCCAAGCGGGAATCCGCAGCGCCTCTCAAGCGGCCCAGCAGTTTGACAAGAAGCTTGATGAGGCTTCCAGGAATGTCGATGAGACCATCAATCTTGTGAAAAACATCGCCCAGGAGAATAGGGAGAACGTGAAGCTCAACCTGGAAAAAATAAAAGAGCTGCTTTCCAAATTCGAAGCGTCCCTCAGGCTTCTCACCGAGTCTTTAGAGAAAATAAACAAAGGCGAAGGGACGCTCGGAAAGCTTGTCCAGGATCCCAAGCTTTACGAAGACGCTCAAGACACACTCGGCTCGGTAAAGAAGACAATCGCCCCGTTGAGTCAAATGCGGGCCACGGGCAGTTTCAGGGGCGATTACCTCGGGGAGAGCGAGAAAATGAAAACCTCTATCAACCTTGGCTTTTCTCTCTCGCGGAGATATTTTTTGCTGGCTCAGGTTGTCGAGGACCCGCGGCTCGATAAATTCACTTACACCGCTCAGGGAGGGGTCCGGTTAGGCGCTCTTGCTCCCCGCGCCGGAATCATGGAGTCCGAGTTTGGGGCCGGAGTCGATTATTTAGTCTTCAACGACCGCCTTGCCTTCGGCCTGGAGGGTTTTGATTTTCAACGCCACGGCGGGCCCCATTTCCGGTTCACTTCCCAATTCTCGGTCCTCAAATATTTTTATCTTTTGCTGGGCGTCGATGATTTCGGCCAGTCCTCGAAAAGAGAAATCTTTTTTGGACTCGGCCTGGGAACCCGATGAAGGACAAACTGAAGACGGTCTTTATCTGCCAGAGCTGCGGGTTTCGCTCGCCCAAATGGCTGGGCCGCTGCCCGAGTTGCGGCGAGTGGAATACCCTCATCGAAGAGGTCGAGGAAGCCGCGGCGCCAGCCGAATATTCGTTTCCTCCATCGGAAGCTCTTCTCTACCAGGACATCAAGGAAACGAAAAACCAGAGGATTAAGATTCAGACCGAGGAATTCAATAAAGTCGTGGGAGGGGGAATTGTCCTCGGTTCCTTAGTCTTGATCGGAGGAGAACCCGGTATCGGCAAATCGACGCTTCTCCTTCAGGTCTGCCGCGATTTTGCCAGCCAGGGAGAAAAGGTCCTTTATGTTTCCGGAGAGGAATCACTCGAACAAATCAAAATCCGCGGTGACAGGCTGGGGATAAAGGGCGGAGAATTGTTCCTGCTGGCCGAGACAAACATGGACAGGATCCTCGCCCAGGCGGAAAAGCTCGCGCCTCGAGTTTTTGTGATCGATTCCGTCCAGACTGTTTTCTCGACGAAGCTTTCCTCGAGCCCTGGGACCATCAGCCAGGTGCGGGAGGTGGCGAACGAGGTTTTTCGCTTCGCCAAGAAGAACCAGGTCCCCTCGTTTCTCATCGGCCACATCACCAAAGAAGGGTCTCTGGCCGGACCGAAGTCGCTCGAGCATATGGTCGATGTCGTCCTTCTTTTTGAGGGCGAAAGAGACCACAACTACAGAGTCCTGCGGGCGCTCAAAAACAGGTTTGGGCCCGTCTCTGAGCTGGCTATTTTTGAAATGGGAGCCGGCGGGCTGCAGGCTATCGCCAACCCTTCGGCCTTTTTCTTGAAGGAGAGGCCTGCCGAAGAATCAGGGAGCGTCGTCGTCTCGACGATCAAGGGCACCCGACCGCTCCTGGCGGAAATCCAAGCGCTCGTCTCCCCCACTCTGTTTGTCGGGAGCCCGCGCCGGATGACCATCGGCCTGGACCACTTCCGCACCTCCATGCTCCTTGCCGTCATCGAAAGGAAATTAGGATATAGCTTTAGCGGCGACGACATTTACCTCAACGTGGCCGGCGGGCTCATGATTGAGGAAACAGCGGCAGACTTAGGCGCCGTTCTGGCCGTTGTTTCCTGCCTAAAAAACAAGGCTCTTCCCCGCGATGTCGTCGTTTTCGGGGAAGTCGGCCTGAGCGGCGAAGTCCGGTCTGTCGGCAGTCCTCTGGCCAGGATTAAAGAGGCTCTTGCCCTCGGTTTTGAGACGGTGGTGCTGCCTAAAGGAAGCCTTGCTCTTCTCGCGAAGGAAGATTTACCGAAGGCCCGGCTTTTAGGCGTTCAGAACATAAAGGAAGCAAGGAACATT
>Ga0315280_10001627_pt1 | contig 38153 bp, 33 predicted proteins | sample YL17G06_40_MG_FD_203697 | JGI IMG/M metagenome (GOLD analysis project Ga0315280, IMG submission 203697) | Sediment microbial communities from Yellowstone Lake, YNP, Wyoming, USA - YL17G06_40 | ecosystem: Environmental > Aquatic > Freshwater > Lake > Sediment | place: USA: Wyoming | collected... | reverse complement strand
GGGACTTTGAGGCTGAGCTTTGCAAGATCCTTGTGAAGACTGGCGCGACAAAGTTCGGTCTGTTCAAGCTCTCTAGCGGAAAGCTGAGCCCATACTACATCGATCTCAGAATGATTCCCGGAGACCCTAAGGCACTCCAGACAGTGATCGAGATCTACGAGACGATGGCGAGGTCAAAGATAGGAGTCACATCCTTTGACAGAATCGCGGGCGTGCCCACAGCAGGAGTTCCGTACGCCTCGATCCTTGCCTACACACTCTCGAAACCTTTCCTGTACGTGAGAAGAGAGACGAAAACGCACGGAGGAGAAAGAAGAGTTGAGGGACAACTGTTCCCCGGAGAACGTGTGGTGCTGGTTGACGATCTCATAACGACAGGGAAGAACACGCTGCAGGCAGCAGAAGCCATCCGAGCAGAGGGCGGACAAGTGGAAGATGTCATTGTGCTGATAGATAGACAGGAGGGAGGCGCAGCCGCGCTCGCGCAAGCGCAGCTAAAACTGTGCGCGTTCACGACCGTCACAAGAATCGCTCGCCATCTACACGAGTCAGGAGTAATCGAGGACGATCAGCACAAAGCGATTCTCGCTCAGATCGGAAGTTGACGAATCACGTTGCCCGGGAGACTGATCCTGTGCGGTCTGACACCTACTCGCGTTTCAGGGCGTGGATAAGACTTGAGGCAGCCGTGTAGGGATCAATCGTGCGATTCGCTACCTTCTTGCCGTACTCTACGAAGGCTTGTGTTCTTCGCAGATCAGGTATGAATTCGAACTCGAGTTCCTGCTTGATAGCAGCCAAAAGCTGAGTCTCGCCGTCTGCAAGTCCGCGCCTAGCAACATGAGTTTGACCGACATACGATTGATGTTCTGCAATTGCGGTCATCAGCTCGTGCATTCCGCTGGGTTTGAGGGAATCTGTAAGAAGCACTTGAGGATGCCAAGGGCGTTCGGAACCGTAGGTTTGAAGCATGCCCCTAATATCGAGTAGAGTCCTGTTCGCACCCGGCAAGTCGGACTTGTTAACAACAAAGACATCGCCTATCTCCATCAGGCCAGCCTTGAACGCCTGTATCTCATCTCCCGCTCCGGGAGATAGAACGACTACCACGGTCTGGGCCAGCTCCACTATGTCTAGATCGGTTTGGCCTGCGCCCGCCGTCTCCACAATGACATAGTTCCAAGATGTAGCGTCCAGTACCCTTACAACGTCCATGGCCGCGCGACAGAGCCCACCCACAGCCCCGCGAGTAGCCATGCTTCTGATGAACACGTTTGGATCTTCTGCCAAGTCTTTCATTCTTATCCTATCGCCCAAGAGCGCCCCGCCCGAGAAGGTGCTGCTGGGGTCGATGGCGACGATCGCGATTTTCTGGCGTGTCTTGCTAAGCTCTCTAGCGAAAGCTCCGATTAGAGCGCTCTTCCCGGAACCTGGAGGCCCAGTAACTCCAACTATAGATGCGCGTCCAGTCTGCGGAAACAGTGTTCTGATTACTTGCTTGGCTGTATCTCGATCGTTCTCGACCTTTGAGATCAAACGAGAAAGTGATCTTCGATCACCATGTAAGGCGTCTGCCATGAGTTGACTGAGATCTTGTTCTCTACTTGGATCCACTTGTCGTCACAATACCCTAGATGTCCATCTTTGGGGGCAGAACAAACGCAGCTCCTAGAACGACAACTTAGGTTTGTATTCACCGTAGACTTCCCTGAGAACGTTACTGATTTCCCCGTTCGTTGTACCCTCCTTGACCGCGTTGAGAATGCAAGGCATCAGATTTACAGAGGTACTCGCGGCCGACCTTAGGTTCTCCAGGGCACGGTCGACAGTCTGCACGTCTCTTGAGCTCTTGAATCTCTGAAGTTTCTCGAGCTGTCTCGCTTCCGCCTTTGGGTCAACTCGATGAATTGTGAAATCCATCGTCCCTTTGTCGGTGAACTTGTTTATACCGACAACCGTTCTATCGCCACTGTCCTGACGCAGTTTTGCGTCGTACGCACTTCGTCGGATCTCATCTTGCATGTATCCTGATTCGATCGCTGCAAGAGCACCTCCCATTGCTTCTACCTTCGCGATCTCATGATTCGCCCTCTTCTCGATTTCATCGGTCAGATACTCAACATAGTATGACCCTCCAACTGGATCAACAGCCCTCACCACTCCCGACTCATGCGCCAAGATCTGCTGAGTCCGCAGGGCAATTTTCACTGCGTCTTCCGTGGGCAAGCATAGAGCTTCGTCAAAGGAGTTTGTGTGGAGAGATTGCGTGCCCCCGAGAACCGCCGCAAGAGCTTGGAGCGTAACTCGCACGATGTTGTTCTGCGGTTGCTTCGCGGTGAGGCTTTCCCCACTCGTCTGCGTGTGGAACCTCAGCATCCACGATTCCTTTGTCTGAGCGTCGAACGTGGCTTTCATGATCTTAGCCCAGATGCGGCGGGCGGCTCGAAACTTCGCAACCTCCTCAAAGAAGTCCATTCCGCAGTTGAAGAAGAAAGACAGCCGGGGCGCGAAGGAATCCACGGTCATTCCTCTAGCCAAGCACGTCTTGACATACTCAATTGCATTCGCGAATGTGAACGCAAGTTCTTGGACAGCGTTTGCTCCGGCCTCTCTAATGTGGTACCCACTGATGCTAATCGGGTACCATTTCGGAACTTGCTTTGCACAGTAGTCTATCAGATCCACGCTGAGCCGAAGAGAGGCGCGCGGGGGGTAGATGTACGTGTTCCTAGCAACATATTCCTTCAGAATGTCGTTCTGAGTTGTTCCTCTCAGGGCCTCGGGTGAAACGCCTCTCTCTTCAGCCACAGCCACATACATCGCCAAGAGTGTCGGGGCCGTCGAATTGATCGTCATCGAAGTACTCACCTTGTCAAGAGGAATATCGCTCAGCAAAGTGCGCATGTCTTCGATCGTGTTGATGGGCACTCCGACCTTGCCGACTTCACCGCGTGCACGCGGGCTGTCTGCATCAAGCCCAAGTTGAGTGGGAAGATCGAACGCGACGCTCAGTCCTGTCTGTCCCTGCTGCAGGAGGTATCTGAATCGTTCATTGGTCTCCTCAGCGCTGCCGAAACCGCTGTACTGTCTCATTGTCCAGACTCTCTCCCTGTACATGGTCGGGTAGATCCCGCGAGTGAATGGATACGCTCCTGGTTTGGAACCAGCAGTGCTTTCAGAGGCAGCCGGCGATCCCGAGTAACAAGGGTCTACCGGAATTCCGGACTCTGTCCGTATCTCTTTTGCTGACGCCATCTGCTCTGCACGCTTCCGCAGCTTACATTGTCAGAGGGACAGCTAGAAAAAGTGCTTATAGCTTATGCCCCGAAGTTGAGACCAGGAGGCTAGGACGCGGCAATGTCCCCGTCGGGCAATACGGACTTCTGGAAAGCGACTCTACGACAGCTGAAAGCAAGACGCAGATCACGATCAGGTACTCTCTCGAAGTCTCAGAGAAGAACTCTAGCGGCCACACAGAAGAGATGGGAAAGGAAGCTTCTACGTCCGTGGCTCTCGGGCAGCCCAGAACGAAGAAAGGTATTCGAGAATCTGTCCGGCATCATCTTGGATAGGATGTACACTCCAAGAGACGTTGCGTCCGGCGATTACACTAGGGATCTTGGGTTCCCCGGAGAATTCCCATACACGCGAGGAATCTATCCGACGATGTACCGCGGCCGAACATGGACAATGCGCCTCTTCTCAGGATTCGGTGCTCCCGAGGACACAAACCGGAGGCTCCGGTACTTGCTTGACCATGGCGAAACAGGTCTTAGCATAGCCTTCGATATGCCGACCCTCTATGGGTATGATGCGGATCATCCTCGTGCTCTTGGAGAAGTAGGGAAATGTGGCGTCTCTGTCTCTTCACTCGAGGACATGGAGCATCTCTTTGCTGGCATTCCGGTAGGCAAGGTCAGCACCTCGATGACAATCAATGCCCCGGCAGCTGTGCTCACCTGCATGTATGTCGCGGTCGCGCAGAAACAAGGAGTGCAAGCTGATCAGCTGAGGGGGACAGTTCAGACAGACATCCTCAAGGAGTACATAGCTCAGAAGGAGTGGAATTACCCGCCTGAGGCGCACCTGCGCATTATCCGCGACATGATCGTGTACTCGACCAAGAATTTACCCAACTGGAACTACGTCAGCGTCAGCGGGTATCACATCCGCGAGGCTGGATCGAGCGCGCTCCAAGAACTTGCGTTCACACTGGCCGATGGTTTTGAGTACGTCAAGCTCGGCACAGGGGCCGGGCTTGATGTCGACGATTTTGCACCTCGGTTGTCTTTCTTCTTCAACTGCGGAATGGACTTCTTTGAGGAGGTTGCGAAGTTTCGAGCCGCCCGCCGGATCTGGGCTCACGTGATGAAGAACAGATTTCGAGCCAAAGATCCACGATCTATGCTATTGAGATTCCACACGCAGACTTCGGGTGCCTCGCTTACGTGGCAGCAGCCGTTGAACAATATTGTCAGGACCGCGATTGAGGCTCTTGCTGCGGTTCTGGGGGGCACGCAGTCGCTTCACACGAACTCATATGATGAGGCTTGGGCACTGCCCACCGAGGAGGCCGCGACAATCGCATTGAGAACCCAACAGATCATAGCTGAGGAGACTGGCGTTGCGGATGTGATTGATCCGCTTGGCGGATCGTACTACCTGGAAGCCCTCACAGATGAGATGGAGAGGCGAGCATACGAGTACTTCGACAAGATAGAGTCTCTGGGAGGAGTACTTCCCGCAATCAAGGATGGGTTCTTCCAGAAGGAGATCGCCGACACCGCATACAAGTACCAGAGACAGATCGAGCGAGGGGAAAGGACAGTCGTGGGAGTGAACAAGTACATGATCAAAGAACAACAGCCCCTGAGTACATTGAAAGTCGATGTTGCCGCTCAAGAGAGACAGATACGTAGACTGAGAGAACTTAAGGCACGTCGTGACGACTCACGAGTCAAGAGAACACTGGAAAGACTACACCGCACGTTGGAGGATGACAAGGCGAACTGTATCGCTCCGATCCTCGACGCCGTGCAGCAATACGCAACACTTGGCGAGATTGTGGATGTTGGCCGACAGGTTTTCGGAGACTGGAAAGAGCCAGGCATCCTGTAGAACCCTCGTCTTAACTGACGTTAATGTTATGAGAGCCACATGAGACATACACGCCAAGGTGGATTCCCACGCAAGCGGCAGTAATGAAATCACGGGAACCGAAGTCAGGCGTAGGGATCAGGATCCTCGTCGCCAAACCCGGGCTAGTGCAGATCTAGACAGCCAGACGGGCACGACCGAGGGGCACTGGTCCTCTGCCGAGCATTCAGAGACGCCGGCATGGAAGTCATCTATGCCGGGCTGCTGGCGACGCCTGAGCAAGTAGCACAGATGGCGATAGACGAGGACGTGGATGTCGTAGCGATGAGCCTGCTTAACGGCGCGCATTTGACAGCTTTTCCAAGAGTTGCAGATTTGCTTCGACAGAAAGGCGGTGGGGATATCGTTTTGGTTGGTGGCGGAATAATCCCTGAAGAGGACAGGCCAGCATTGGAGAAAGAAGGGATAACAGGCAACTTCGGGCCTGGAACCCCTCTGAGCGAGATCATCGGCCATATCGTTGCGAAGGTGAAGAAGGAAGGCCCCCGCAGATAGACGGGCAAGTGCCTCTGCGAAGTAACTGCGTGTGGCAACCCTAAGCGGCCAATGTTCAACAGGATCGCTCACCGTATATTCCAGCATTCGTGTGGAACGCGGATCACATTTTGTCCCCCTCTGACCGATCGGGCTCTTGTCACAGATGTTGTGACAGGCACATGTTTGTAGGCAGGGTTGGGCAGTTGCTCTTCGGGCAGTCAGAAGCCAAGACTCTTGGCCGAGGTCTGCGATACACCTAGAGAGGCCAGATGCCCACAGAGAACCGGGTGCACTAATCTGCGCTTCAGGCTCCTCAAAGGTACCACCTTCTCATCGGTTAGGTGCAATGATCGGCGTCACGTGCCGAGGCTGCCCAACTAGTCTTTGTCCACTCTGTGGTTTCTCTAGCAACGTGTAGTAGTTGGGTAGTGACGACATTTCCTTGTAGCCGTCTTCCATTCAAGTCCAGCCAGTCCCGCTGTATCTAGCTACCATTGAGGGTCCAGCACCAACAGCCTGCTTTGCCTCACACGCGCAGAGAAACAAAGTGCTTTATCGTAGCACGGGTTCACCCATTTGGCTTCGAGGCGAAACCCGTGAAAAGAGTGGCGGTAGTTGCCGGTGGAATCTCCCGATACGAAAAACCAAGACATGAAAACCAAGAAGAGATGGTTGCCGAGGCGATGAAGGAGGCACTTGAGGACACCCCCAACCTCTCGATCAAGGACATAGACAACCATGTGTGTTCCTACTTCAGCGACCATTTTGAGCAACAGCTAGCGTTCTCTTGGATACCGAATGATTACCTTGGCCTTGCTCCCAAGCCCGTTTTCAGGGTCGAGAACGGAGGGGCTGGGCCTGGTACCGCGATCAGGACCGCGTGGGCACTTGTCGCGTCCGGCCTCTCAGACATATGCCTTGTAAGTGGCTTTGAGAAGCAGGGCGAAGTGTCGTCAGCGAAAGCAAACGAATTCATCGCATTGGCGAGCGATACAGACTTCGATTTCCCCGTCGGCGGCTACTACACCGGTTACTACGCTGCCATGGAGGCACGTCACATGTACCTCTATGGCGAAACAGAAGAGGATCTCGCGATGATTGCGGTAAAGAACCGAAACTACAGCCTAGACAACCCATACGCACAGTGGCCCCTTGAATGTGGAGGAAAGAGGATTACGGTTGATGATGTCCTGTCTTCTCGCCTCATCGCCTGGCCTCTGAAAGTCCTTGATTGCTGCCTACTGAGCGAGGGGGCGAGCGTGATTGTGCTGGCATCGCAGAAGTACGCAAAGAAGATCACTGATACGCCCATCTGGATAACCGGAGTCGGGCTTGGAAGCGACATGATGAGACCCGGCGACCGCCCGGACAACCCTGGTTTTCATGGCATGTTCCCTGCCGAGGCCCGGACCTATCCGAAGCACGCAATGAAACCCCGGGAGCCATACCCCGAGATGACAAACTTCGGCGCATGCAAAGTTGCGGCTCGAACGGCGTACAAGATGGCAGGGATCAAGAATCCGCTCAAACAGGTGGACATTGTAGAGATACACGATGCATACGACTCAAGCGAGCTTCAAACCTATGAAGACTTGGACTTCTGCAGGAGAGGCCAGGGTAAGACGCTCATCAGAGAAGGACAGACATACGTCGACGGCGACATACCAGTCAACGTGAGCGGCGGACTAGAGGGGTTTGGGCACCCCGTGGGCTCCACTGCAATCGGGCAGACCGTGGAACTCTTCTGGCAAATGAGACAAGAGATTGGAAAGAAGCACAAGAGCGATGCGACCCAAGTCAAGGGCGCAGAGGTCGGGCTGAACCACAGCCACGCGGGAACAGGAACCGCGATTTCGGTCATGATTATGAAGAGATGAGCGAAATGGAACCTGACAAAATCATCAAGGAAAAGAAGCCGGACTCGAAATGGTCAGACTGGGGTAGACTCGGAAAGTGGAACGTTGTCGGCTACAAGATCATCGAGGGAAACAAGGGCCCTCGGTCCGACAAACTCCAAAGAGCCCGCTACATGCTCGTGAACAGGCCATGGGACGTAATGTATGAACACAGCTATGGACTAGTCTCGAGATTCTTCGAAGCACTCATGGAGAAGAAGCTCGTCGGAACCAAGTGTCCAAAATGCGGAGATGTCTTCTGCCCGCCGAGAGCGCATTGCTGGAGAAACAAGTGCAAGCTGGCCGAGACTGAATGGATAGAGATGCCCATGCACGGCATCCTTCACTGTTTCACAGTTCTCGGTTTCGCGGGAGAGGCATTTCTCTCAGATCTGCCCTTCATATTGGCGTACGTGAGAGTTGAAGGAGCGAACACACTCATCGCTGGCAGATTAGTAGGAATGAATCCAGAAGACGTGGAATGCGACATGAAGGTCAACATCAAGTTCGTTGAACACCCCTCTGGGAACCCAATGGACATCTACTTCGTGCCCGAAGGCCCACCGCTTAACAGGCGATCCGCAGAGGAAAAGGCGCGGATGCGCGCGCAACTCGAACCGATACGCGCTTGGGTTAAGGAGAAATTCAAGAAGTAGAGCTCATGCCAGTTGCGGTCTGCGAGAAGCTATAAGGCAGATTGAAGCGATAGCCTGGCCCGAATCGCAATCGCTCATGGAATCGGTGAAAGATCATGGCAAAGCTATTGGCAACTATTGTCTCTGCTGGCGTTTCGAAATTTGGTGCTAGAGAAGGGCTGTATGCTCGCGAACTTTTCGTTGAAGCCGCCTCAGAGGCCTTCGAGAGATGCCCCAACCTGTCGCCAAAGAAAGATATCGATGGCTTGTTCATTGGCCAGATGAGCGAATCATACGAGCACCAAGCGCACGTTGCACCCATGATTAGCGACTGGGTCGGCCTATTGCCCGCTCCTGCGTATCGCACTGAGGCTGCCTGCGCCTCTTCAGGGGTTGCAATGAGGTGTGCGATTTTTGCGATCCAGTCAGGGATGCACGATATCGTTCTGGTTGGCGGTGTGGAGAAGATGACGAATCGCCGCACCGCAACAGTGACCGAGAACTTGGGTATGGCCTCTGACTTTCCCTTCGAACAATGGCATGGCATCACGTTCCCAGGGATATTCGGGATGATGGCTACTGCACACATGGCAAAGTATGGAACTACAGAGGAACAGCTCGCAAAAGTCGCTGTGAAGAACCATGAGAACGGGATGCTGAATCCTAAAGCACATTTGCAGAAGAAGATAACCGTTAGTGATGTGCTCTCATCCCGGCCGGTCGCATCGCCCCTGAAACTCTACGACTGCTCGCTGATATCTGATGGCGCAAGTTGTATTGTTCTGGCAAACCCGAAGCTCGCGAAGAAATTCACTGATACCCCCGTTCACATCGTCGGATCGGGCCAAGCACAAGACACCCTCGGCCTATTCGAGAGAGATGATGTAACAACCATGAATGTGACGAAGCTTGCCGCAAAACAGGCCTACGAAATGGCGAAGATCGATGCCAAACACGTCGATGTGGCCGAAGTCCACGATTGCTTCACAATCGCCGAGATCATGGCATACGAGGCCTTGGGCTTCTGCAAAGAGGGGGCAGGAGGAAAGCTCATCGATGATGGCATTACGCGAATAGGAGGACAAATCCCAGTCAACACCAGTGGGGGATTGAAGGCCAAGGGCCATCCCGTTGGTGCCACTGGAACTGCTCAAGCTTGCGAAGTATACTTGCAGCTTACTGGTCAGGCAGGAAGGCGGCAAGTGAAAGGCGCAGAGATCGGCCTCACACAGAACATTGGCGGATCAGCTTCAACCGCTGTGGTGCAGATCTATAGTAGAGGTGACTAGAATGGCAACCACACTCGCACCCACAATAGAGAATTTCTACAAGTTCTGCGCCGAGAAGAAACTGATGGGAGTTGTATGTGGCAAGTGCAAGAAAGTCACCGTGCCTCCGCGGAGTCTGTGCCCGCACTGCGGGAGCAGCGACATGAACTGGACCGAGCTGCCAAGCAAGGGAAAGTTGGTCACGTACACTGTGATACACGTATCGCCTGTCCAGTTCCAAGAGCTAAGTCCCTACGCTGTCGGTATTGTTGAGTTCGCAGAAGGAGTAAGACTCCCTGGAATGATAAGAAACGTCAAGCTCGAGAATCTCAAAATCGGAATGGAACTTCAAACAGACTTCGAAGCGACCGTCCCAAGCGAGTGGCCGCGCTGGCCTCGCTACTTCTTCACACAGCCATAGATCGCATGCAGACCTCAGCTCGATGCGTCGGGCTAGTCATTCTTGGCAGAGCTCGACCAGCGTTCCCCTGGTCGACTTGGGGTGAAGGAAGGCGATCAACTGACCTTCAGCTCCAACTCTCGGCTCCCGGTCAATAGCGGTCGCCCCTGCTTTCTGCGCGACATCCAGCGTCGCGCGTATATCGTCAACAGCTAACGCGATATGGTGCATCCCCTCGCCCCGCTTGGCAAGAAAGGCGGCAACAGTGCTGCTCGGATCAGTTGGCTCAAACAACTCCAGCGAGCTTTCTCCGACCTTGAAGCTTGCCACGCGAATCTTCTGGTCCTTGACTTCCTTCACGAAAGTAGGTTCAAGACCGAGCGTCGTCTTGAAAGTCTTCAAGGCTTCATCAAGATTCGAAACGGCTACTCCGACATGGTGTAGGCCTTTGATCAACTTCCACACCGTGCGCCCTCGTAGGCATACGGGGCATATTATGTTTCCCGAACTGTTCTGAATGCGAGATTACGCACAGGTGGTGGGTCGCTACTCTCCTATGAGGACAACGGCGACGGCCGCGAGGGCCATCCCTGCGAGCACTCGCATGGAGAATGTTTCCTTGAAGATGAGGTTACTTGCAACAGCCGTGGTTAGCACTGTAAGTGCTGTGAGCAGTCCGGTTAGTCGTCCCAGCCCAGTCACAGACATGGGGATCCCGATGAGAAAACGCGAGAGAGCCATCATCACCAGAGCCAAGAAAATTATCGGAGTGAACAGGTACTCTGCGGCAAAGACCTGACCCCGAAGGCTGTAGCCACTATAGAAGAATAGGAAGACGCTGAACACAACCAGCCCACCAAAGACAAGCGTGGTAGTAGACATTCTGATATCGAGAAGTCTCTTGAAGTCAATCGTTCCCAGGACGTTCGTACCTGACTTGAACAGCACGCCGCCTACCGTTCCTATCACAGTTATCAGTATCACGGTAGCCCAGAATGTGAGGTCCAACTTCCTGTGCATCCTCCCCGTCTTCCTATCCCAGTGTGGCGCGGGCAAGGTAGTTAGGTCTTACTCAGAAAATCTCCACGATAGATACCCAGATGGGCGCGTGATTACCCAAGAAGCTTCAGCTGGCGGTGCCTAGTCGATTCGGCCACGGGGGTGCTCTGAGAGGACATAGAAACCATGTGATCGGCTAGGCCTTAATTTATCTTGAGGAAAACCAGAACAAAAGTTAACCTTTAGCCATTTTTCCTACAAGAAATTAGAGACTCCAAGCGTGGGAACTCGTCTCGAGAGGCATAGTCTATGACATAGTTGAGCTGGGCATACCTCCCGCCCTCTTAGAGTGGTCTCATGTTCAAACCCCTCTTGTGAGGCACAATCCGAGCGGGTAGGCTGGCCCACTCGCCAATTCGCACCTTACGGCACGACATACCTTCTGTGCAATACGGCCTTAGAGCGTCTACCGACTCAAAGCTACTATAGGCTTAAGGGTAAGCGAAATGCAAGTGATTATACACATTTAAACGGTGAGAATTTGGGACACCCTTATCGCGATTTGCCTTTGCCTGACGAAGACATGAAAGCACAGTTTGACAAGAAGGCGAAACACGCCTTAGAACGCATGAGGAAAGCTCAGAAATTCGATGTTGGCGGGGTCGTAACCGCGGTTCAAGTGGGGAATAGCTTACTTGTCGTCATTCCCGCGCCGCTCGTGAAAGCCAAGGGGTTCAAGGCTGGAGAACGTTTCATCGGATATGCGAACAATTTCGGCTTAGCCTACAGGCGAATTCTCGGACAAGAAAAGGAGCTGACGAAACTTTTTGGGGAGGCTAAGGAGTGAGCGTCTTCAGGATACGAAGCATAACCGCGCCGAGCCACTTCAACACGTTCTACGAAGCCGCTACTCTGTTTCTGATATGTCAACTCGCACTTTTCATACCGCGACTCTCCGAGTTCTCTACGATGATTTTCGGCATATCCGACTCAATCCTCTACGCCATGCCGATATTCTGGATTCTAGGCGCGGTTCTCGCATGGTTCAGCATTCATTCTCCAATACCTCGAGACGACGTGCAGAGGCGACATCAAGGATGGATCCTCACGCGCTGGACAGGGCAAGAAGCAAAGTTTCGACTCAAAGCTGCCCTCGCACTATCAGTAGGCAACGTGCTCTCAAGCCTCCTAGCACCTATCAGTCTGCTCGCCTTCCCTTCGTCGATTGCAACATTCAACTTGGGAAGTTACTTCAAAGATGTCTTCCCCTACACGCCTGGAGCATTCTCGTTTTCGTTAGCGCTATGGCCGCTAAGACTCATCTATGCTGGTTCTCTAATCGGCTTAGCAGCATTCAGCGGCCTCTCAATTTGGAATCTGCATAAGGAGATACAGATCACGCAGAGCAAATGGAGCAAGCCTGGACAGTATGACGCAGTCAAATATGCGCGGAAGGGGAAGGTTCTCGTAGGACAGGAATTCGAGCGGACAATTCAGTCGACCGCTACGAAACATAAAGATGAGGGCATGATTGACGCGGAAGTGTCCGCGCGGCCAACAGCCCGGCTTGTGGGCCTCACGAGATCGTTCTGCATCGACCTGGTCAATTCTGTAAGCTCGCACATGTATGTTCTCGGTGGAACGGGCTTCGGAAAGACACAATTCGGGAAGGCTCTCATCGTTCGCATGTGGAATGCGCTACGCATACCGAGCCTCATTCTGGATTGGAAGAACGAATACTCTCCCGTGGTCGCTAAGATGGGTGGCCTCGTTCTGAAGGTGCCTGAATCATTCACAATCAACCCTTTGAAGCTGGAAGGGTTCTCTCCAATCCTTCGCGCGGAAACGGCTGCGGATTTGCTCATCGGCGCTATCAAACTATCCTCGTTACAGGCGGGGGAAGTTATCAAAGTGATAATGCGTCTCTACGAGAGATGTGGCATACGGCAAGAGAGCACGCAAGAAGAAAACGAGTCTAAGACCCCTCCAACTGTTTGTGATGTGATTGAAGAATTAGAGACTATGCGGGAGCGCGGAGAATTTCGCGGACAGAAAGCTGAGAGTGTGGGATGGACAATCGACAAGCTCTCACTTGTGAAAAGAATATTCAAGTCGGAGGATGTTGAATTCTTCGATGAGGCACTTAAGCGGCCATGCGCTATCGACCTATCAGAGCTTTCCGACATCGCAAAAATGCTCGTTATCTATGCGATTCTCCAGCGGGTCTATGAACACTGCAAGGGCATGCATCTCTCGAAGCTACGTCTACTCATCGTTATGGATGAGGCGCACCTTGTCCTCAAGACGAAGAGTGATGAAAAAGTCAAATTCAGCATGGAACCGCTACCTGTCCGACTAATTCGAGAGGGTAGAAAATACGGGTTCGGCATCGTTCTCCTATCCCAACTAGCAACGGACATTCTAAGGGACGCCGCGGGAAACGTAGCATTCATCGTAGCGATGTGTCTCAGCACAAGCGAGCAAAGAGACAAAGTCGCAGCATGGATCGACCTCTCTAATCCCGAGAAAGAAATCTATCGTACCCTACCGCTCGGTGGCGCATTTATCGGTGAGGCAAGCACTCAGAACGCGGGGCTTGTCAGAGTGCAAGCTTTGGAAAGCAGCATAACGAAAGACCTGGATAGGGATCCAGAGTTGATGTATGCGCGGCGCCTATGCCGACAAGTCTCTCCGAGACCCTCTAAGCCTAACCAAACTATCGAACGTTCGTCTAAGGCACCGACCCCGACAACACCCGAGTCGAAGACGAGCCTCAAGGATTGGTATCGCGAAACCATGACGGGGAAGCCTGTCGAGGCCCCTCGAATTAGTAGCGACGTTGCTATTAATTCGGAGGCTTCTAAGCCGCCTGAGAACGAGACCTTACCTAAACCTGAACCGACAACAAGCGAGACCGAGCCTGAGCCTCTAACCCCAGATGAGACGCGGATCCTGCATGAATTAGAGACGAAACCTCTCTCCATAAAGGCACTTCAAGCGCGATTCAACAAGCTAACCTATCAGGAACTGCTCGAGGCGTTGAACGAGCTCGAGGACACGAAACGAATACAAGTCGTCTACATCGTAGGCTTACAAAGACAACCGCTACCCTACTATGCAGCGCTCCGCGGAGAATGGCTACAGTCGGAAGGCGTCAAACATCGAGCAATGCAAGACCTCGCCTTTGAAGCACTCGGACACTTAGGCGCGCGCAGATACATCAATGCTGACTACCCCGACATTGGGTTAGAGTCGGCGAAACCTAAGACCGCGCTCGAATTCGAAACAGGCCTCAAGAAGTTCACCGACATCGACCTGGACAAGTGGGCCTCACACGTTAAAGAACGGAACAGCGCGCTAGGCTACGAGCGGACAATCGTAGTAGTGTTGAACGTGCACATACTCAAGAAATACGAGCTTGCATGCAAAGCACACGGCTTAGAAATCACGACCATGACAAAACTACTCAGCTTACTCGAGGGGAGGGCGTAAGTGCATGGCATTCGTTCAAGGCTGGGTCTTCGGCTTAGCGTCAATGTTCGCGATACTCATGTATGTGCTCGGTTTCCTGTTGCTTTCAATTCCTCTGCCTCACAGCTCAGGCCTGAAACGCTACGCGCGGAGACTGATACATGACAGCTTCGGTCTGATTCTGACGATTTGCATCCTCAACGTTTTCCCAATGATTGCGCTTAGTTGGCAGGATGTTGTCTGGTGTGCGATTTGTGGTACTCAATCTACCGTGATAGATGCCAGTGTTTGTTTGGGGCGTGCGGGGTGTAGCAGTTGTGGAATAATTGGCACCGTTGCTGGGCCTTTCTCGATGCGGATCACGGGTTAGAAATCGTGGAATCCGTGTCAAATCTCAAAAAATCGTCATTTTGTGTCCTGTTCGCCGTTCGACACGGTTTTAGACGGTTTTGCGCCTGACCGCGCGTCTCCAATTGTGCTTAGCTGCTGGGCTGCTGGGCTGTTCAGGGTCACGGTTAGGCTTGCTGTTTGGGATCACGGCTTAGAGAGCTACCGAGAGAGGTCCTTCTATTAGCGACGTTGCTAGTAATTCTCAGCAGCAGCATTCCACAGCTTCAAGCCTACAGCACCAATTGGCTTCAAGCAGCAGCACCAATAGGCTAACTGGAACAGCAGCTTCCAGAACAACAAAGCTCCGCAGAGAGGGCTACCGCCCAAAGACCCGTACTCAATCTACCAGAAGCCAACCAGCCAACCACGTGGGCAAGGCGGAGGGGGGGTGGCGCTGAAAGGTTCGAGCAAGCTGCAGTCTATGGGATTTCCTCCAGACTGCCCCAAGCATCCTCGCATCTTGGGACGTAGGGTTCCTTTTGGGTTCGAAGTATCTCTCGCAGTCTGCTGGTTGCCGCCTCAAGCGAAAGAACAGGTGGTTCCCTTTTCGCCTGCTCCCAAATCAAATCGTACAGCGTCACTGTTTCGTCGTAGAATGCCTCATCATCCGCATTGGGTGCCGCTATTGCCTTCATTGACGCTAACCGAGCTGGAAGAGAGCACGACATCTTTGTCGCTATGAGTTCAAGTTCGGCCAACACCAATATCAAGAATGCTTTTGGAAAGCTTCCGCGCCTGATCTCCAAGGATTGACTCCATGGGGTTTCTATCTTCATCCACTCGAAATCAAAGTACTTTCTTTGTCCTGATTCACTCATCCTGGCGATCACGAAGACGTCTGGGATCATCTCCTGCAGGATAGCATTTAGGCCATTACCCATCTCAGCGTGAACAGCTGCGCCTTCCTCATGGTAGATCACGTCAGGCGCCGTGAGGGCACATACTTTCCAAGGTTGAACTAGATCTAGATGTCGAAGCTCGTGCTCTAGAACACAGTCTAGGTATCCGCTGTCGAACAGTCTACGTAGGAATGGGGTATCAAGGGCCACCGTCAAAACGATATGTTCGTCGACCCCTTCAACAGCCATAACGTAATCAGTGGGTCCCCTGACCAATTTCACTTCGAGATCTCTGAGATAGTTTGCGAAATACTTCTGTATTCCGCGAATCAGCGCTTCATATTCTCCATCTGAGAATGGCCAAGTTCCATCTACCTTCATCGGAACGGCGCCTTTCAGAACCTTGATATTGCATTAGCCAGCTATAGTATCTGCGTTTGTCTTTGGGGTGGCGGCCTTCCAATCACCCGATGGCAGTTTTTCCGAGGGAGAGTTGGCTTGTAGACTCGCCATGGCCGATGACCCTCAGTCTTTTTAGAGGCCCTCAGCTCGGAGCGGACAGCTATCTCATACGAGAATGAAGATTCTCGTTTCCCGAAATGATTTACGAGAATGAAGATACTCAGGCTTAAATATGCGCTGACGGCCTAGTTTTCCGAGGCGTGTTAATGGTGAATGAAATCAATGTGGAGAAACTCAGAGAGAGCTTCCCGATCGTGAAGAAAGCTGTCTACATGAATCACGGCGCGATATCGCCCTGCACTCGATACGTGAGAGATGCTGTGTACAGGCACGTCGACAACTGGACGAACATGGATCCGGAGTTCATGTCTCTCGTCCCCTATGGCGGCGAAGGCCCGGGCCAAGGTTTCACGTCAGAGGTAAAGGAAGCTTTCGCCCGACTCGTTGGGTGCAAGGCTACGGAAGTAGCTCTGGTTCCAAATACGAACATCGGACTAAACACTGTCGTCCACGCCCTCAGGATTCCAAGTGGCAAGAATGTCGTCATGGCAGATGCTGCGATTGAGCATCCCACGTACTTGCCTGCTTTCTTGCAAGAAAGAGGCGTTGAGATGCGTTTCGTGGAACGTCGGAACGGAAAGATCAACCCCGAAGATGTGGAAAAGAAGTGCGACAAGAACACGTCCTTAGTCTTCATGTGTCACGCGGAGTATAGCCAGGGAGCACGAAACGACGTTAGGACTATGGCTGAGATTGCACACAAGCACGGAGGATACTTGCTTGTAGATGCATTTCAGACAGTAGGAGCGCTGAATATTGATCTAAGGCGACTGGGCGTGGATTTCTTGTCAACCGGTACCTACAAGTGGATGTTGGGTATCAAAGGAACTGGATTCCTGTACGTTCGAGAGAACTTGCTCAAGGAGCTTCGGCCGGCTCTATTCGGTTGGGCGAATGGTCCGTACTATGATTCGTACACCAAGGCAGGTACCGGCTGGATAAGAGGTCTCCACGACTCTGCGAGTAGATTTGAAGTGGGGTCATTGAGCATCATAGGATTTGTCGCGGCAAAGGCGGCCATAGACTTCCTACTCCAAGTTGGGATGGACAAAGTAGAGAGCAGGCTGATGACCGTAACCGGATATTTAATCGAGAAGCTTAGGGCGCTTGGGATACAGTTCCACTCCCCGCTTGACCCTGAGTCGCGCTCCGGCAACGTTACCTTCGGATTCAAGAATGCATCTGAGGTCGTTCAGAAGGTACGCAAAAAGGGTTATTGGATTTCCGGTGGATTCCATTACCTTGATGGGATAAGAGTATCGCCCCACTTCTACAATACCGAAGATGAAGTTGACAAACTCGTGAACGAGCTCAAGAGCCACATGTAGACCGGCACGTCGCGTTCCGGAGGAGGAAACTGGATGCCTGTGGTCTTGATAACCGGAGCGGCAGGTTTCCTGGGTAGCCAGGTTGCTAGCATTGCCAGACAAAGAGGCTATGACGTGATAGCCACCGATCTTACAAGATCCCAGCGTAAGGACCTCGCATGGGATAGAATGGATACTACTAGTCCCGAGCAGGTCAGAACGGTCATGACAAGAAGTCATCCGGACGCTGTCATACATTGTGCAGCGTTGGCTGACGTCAAGTACTGTGAGGAGAACAAAGAGAGAGCGAGACAGGTCAACGTGGTCGGCACACGGAACCTCGCCAGCATGTGCCGTGAGCTTGGAAGTAAGCTGATCTATGTCTCGACTGACCAGGTGTTCAGGGGATCGATAACTCCGGACAGAAAGTACTCTGAAGTAGATGCGCCGGATCCTGTGAACTACTATGGTAGATCTAAACTAGAGGGAGAGATCACAATCAGAGAAGAGTTGGAAAACTACGTTGTTGCAAGAACCGCGAACCTGTATGGTTACGGGTTGGGTGTCTCGCAAGAGACAGGCGTGGCTCTTGACATAATCACGAAACTCAAGTCTGGTAATAAAGTGGAAGCAAGATCAGACTTCTATCAAACCCCCACCTCCGCTCATGACTACGGCAACATCCTGATCGACATGTCCGAAAAGCCACTCACCGGGGTCTATCACGTGGCGGGAGGCGATCTCGTGAGCCGATTACAGTACGCGTATAAGATAGCCGAATTCTTCAGACTCGATAAGAACCTTGTTGTGACAGTCCAATCTGAGACGACTCGGAATGTTGGTCTTGATTGTGGCAAGATAGAGCGAGCCTTGAACAGGAAGATGCTTAGTCTCGACCAAGGCTTTGAAATCCTCAGGGCCGTGTTGAAAGAGGATGGCGTACTCTGAGGCTGGAGATTGTAGTGGCCATCCTCAAGACCCTACTACTTGAATCTGTACACCTCGAGGGCGTTCTTGCCTAAGATGAGTTCCTTGTCCTTGTCGCTGAGGAAGTCACAGTAGTGTCTAATGAGATTGAGCGTCTGAGGGTATGTGCAGTAGGTGAGTATGCCTGGGAAGTCAGTTCCCCAGATCATCCTTTGCGCACCAACCTTTTCGACCGTTGCCCTTACGATTTCCTGTGCACGAGGGAAAGGATAGTCATTCCGCGGAGGTTTCTCATCTTCGCAGAATTCCTGCAGGCCCGATAGCTCAAACCACACTTTCGGGTATTGGGCTAGCGCGAGAGTGCTCTGTAGAACGGGAAATGGATAGCTTTGCTTTATGTCGGTAAGGTAGCTCACGCCCAGGTGCATAATCACGTAGGTAATCCTTGGGAATCGCCTTATTACCTTTTCAAGTCGATCGAGCTGGAAATTGTACGGGTTTGCTGCTGGATCCCATCCTAGGTCGATTCCACAAACTAGATCTAGCTCCTGAATCTTCTCCCAAAATGGGTAGTACTTCTCATCATCGACCCAGAACGGCTGATCAGGCACCTCTAACTTCACTGCGACATGTCCGATGTTCTTGATGTAGTCCAGGTCTTGTGTTCCCTTGTCTCCGTCTCTGGGGTCTGCGAGCCCAAAGGAGACAAACTTCTGGGGATAGGCTCTTGCGACATCGGCTAGGAACTCATTGTGGTTGCCATACATTGGCGCCTGTAGTAGGACCGCCCGGTTTACACCCGCCCATTCCATGTATCCCAACAACATCTCCGGGGATACGTAGTTTGGGTGGAATGATGGAGGAGCGAACTGTATCAGACCTCTCTTTCCCTCTGGTCTCCAAGCCCCTCTGGCCCCTCGCCTAAGCTTGCCATACCACTCTCCGGTGCACAGCATTTCGTTACGCTTACCGGTTATGCATGGATAGACGTGCGCATGTGAGTCGACTATCTCCATTGTTAGTCACGCCTCCAATAAGGACAATTGCGGCAGTATAAGTCTAACCGTGGTGGAAGACAATCATGATTCACGTCAAACGGAAAGTTCTTGGGAGTCCACAGTTCAAGAGCGCTGTGTTTGGTCGATCCGACCCACAATAACCACTGGTGAGGCGATGTCCCTCAGTGAGCGTTATCCTCCAGCATCGAGGGGTTTTGTCGGCTGACCACAATCCAGCGTTCCTTCCCACATTCTGGTCACGATTCTGACAGCGTCGGATTCATCGATGGGTCTCGGGTTATGGACGAGCAAACGTGTCATTTTCAACATGCCTCGTGCAATACTTCCAATATCTTCTCGCGGGATGTCCATCTGTGAGAGGCTCATCGGGCATTCGACTCTCTTCATAAGACGAACGATTGCGATCACGGTTTGTCTGGCGGCATCAGCGGAGCCTAGGTGCGGAGCGCGCTCTCCCAAGGCTTCTGCAATTGCCTCAGCCTTCCGTTGGCACGACGCAAGGCTGAACTCGAGAATATATGGAAGAGCTATTCCAACGGAAAATCCGTGAGGGATCTTGTACTTTCCTGCATATCCGTACGCAGCAGCGTGGCCGCTGCAGGTTCCTGCATTTGCAATTGAGATTCCAGCCATCATAGACGCCAGGGCCATCGCGCTTCTTGCTTCGACATCACCAGGCTTTGAGAAAACGGTCGGAAGGTACCTCGCAATCAATTCGACAGCCCGTAAAGAAAGAAGGTCAGTGATTGGATTTGCATCCAGGGAGATGTGGGATTCGACCGCATGAGTCAATGCATCGACGCCTGATGATGCGGTGTGGCGGGGGGGAAGGCTTAGAGTCAGCATGGGGTCCACTATTGCTGTCTCAGCCATAGCATAGTTGGAGATTATGGCTGCCTTTGTTCCATCATGAGTCCCGATGATCGCATTGGGTGTCATCTCGGATCCGGTTCCTGCTGTTGTCGGAACTAGGATCTTGGGCAAACCTGGCCTGTTGATCAAGTCCACCCCAAGATACTTCCTTACCTTCCCAGTGTTAGTTGCCATCATGGATGCGATCTTCGCAATATCCATCACGCTTCCACCTCCGACACCACATACGAGGTCGAATCTTCTCTCCCTCACCTTTTCAGCCACATGATCGGCCGTCTCGATACTTGGTTCGGGCTCCACTTCAGAGAAAATGTGTACCTTCGAGCCCCTTGCGCGAAGGCTCCGCATGATGCCGGTCAGCACAGCTGACTTGACAATATGTGAACCTGCCACAAGTAGTATGCTCTTAGCTCCTAGCGTTCTTGCTTCGTCTCTAACGTTCCTCGCCGAACCATTGCCGAACACTATCCTGTGAGGCACGATCATAGTGTTCGTTCGCAGCATTTGACCGAGAACGATCCCATATTCCCCCGTGTCACGCCAATTCTTCTGAGGGCATTTCACCGGATTCGATTCCTCTGACGCATGTATCGTCTTCAAACTCCACCGGAATGCGGGAACGCAAGAGACATCTCGCCCATCTCGGATATATAGGTGACAACCGTCTGTCAGTTGTGGCGAGCAATATGCGAATAGTTGACCTCAGAAGCGATACACTTACCCTCCCAACCGAGGAGATGTTGCAGGCCATCAGGACGGCTCATCTCGGCGATGATTGCTACAAAGAGGACCCCACCGTCAATCTGCTGGAGGAAATTGCTGCCGAAAAGATGGGCAAGGAAGCTGCGCTATTGACAACCAGCGGAACACAAGCTAACCTCGTGAGCCTGATGAGTCAGACCACGCGAGGCGACGAAGTGATCCTGGAAGCCGAGTCCCACATATACTGTTACGAAGAAGGCGGTTTCTCAGCATTGGCAGGACTAACACCTCGACTTGTTTGGGGGCATGCGGGAGTCATGGCCCCCGAAGATGTTGAGGAAGTCCTGAAGCGGCACAAGATCCTCCCCAATAGGGGTCTCATATGTATCGAGAACACGCACAACCGTGCAGGGGGAACGGTATGGACCCCCTCCCAAGTCAGGGCAGTCCACGAAACTGCGAGGACTCACGATCTGAGAGTCCATATGGATGGCGCAAGGATATTCAATGCTGCAGTGGCTCTTGATCTGGATGTTCAGGAATTTACGCGGCATGTGGACACGCTGATGTTCTGTCTTTCGAAAGGACTCAGTGCGCCTATCGGATCAGTAGTGTTAGGAGAGCGGGAATTCATTGACCGTGCAAGACGGTACCGCAGGATGCTGGGCGGAGGCATGAGACAGGCAGGCATAATTGCCGCAGCAGGAATAATCGCTATCGAGAGAATGGTTGACCGCCTCAAGGAAGATCACGCCAATGCTAAGCTACTAGCTACAGGCTTGTCAAGAATCCCCGGCATTTCTGTTGATTTGTCGCGAGTTCAGACCAATATTGTTGGCTACGACGTGAGTGGACTAGGAGTGGATGGACAAACTTGGGCGGCAGAACTTGAGAAACATGGGGTGAGGGCCCACTTCCGAGAATATGGCAAAGTGAGAATGGTCACCCACAGGGGGATCGAGAAGGAGGATATCGAGCACACGATAGACGTGGCCGGCAGAGTTGCTCAAGAGATACGCCGTAGGAGATAGCATTCCAAAATTCCGAGTCTACTGAGAATGATCAATCAAAGGATCAAGGGAATGCTAGGTTCTCTTTGGTGACTAGTCTCCGAACTTGTGATACTAACTCCAACGAAATACTAGGCTTCATGTCACAAGTTGCCTAGGGTTGACGATAGATTTATTATGGATCTACTTGACGAGTTTAGTGGACATTCGCAGGGTCTTGGTGATCATCGTGACTAATGGACATAGAATCGAGAGGGATTTGTATTTTGGCAATGCGCATGTGTATGACTGGGACGATTCGGTTCAACTTCTGAAGGTGTTGAAGAGTAGAGCTTGGACGAATGGAGCATTCGTCCGCGAGTTTGAAAGCAAGTTTGCTGAATACATTGGATGCCGACATGCTCTTGCCTGCCACTCAGGCGGCGCTGCAATCTTTATCGCCTCACTGATCGCTGACATAGGAGCTGGCGATGAGGTTCTAGTTCCGGCCATCGATTTTCCTGCAGCCTGTCACGTTGCTGTACTGATGGGTGCGAAAGTCAGGTTTGTTGATGTAGACCGTGAAACACTCAATGTCGATGTGAATGACTTTCGTAACAAGATATCTAGGAAGAGCAAGATCTTCTTCCCGGTGCACCTCTACGGGCGCCCCCTGGACATGGACGCGATCATGGATATTTCAGAGGATCACAAGATTGCTGTGGTTGAAGATTGTGCCCACGCTCCAGGCGCAGAGTACAAGGGTAAGAAGGTGGGTTCGATTGGTGACATGGCAATTTTCAGCCTGCAAATGGCCAAAGTGTTGTCCACCCTTGGTGAGGGAGGCATGTTTGTTACAAATGATGATGGAATAGCGGAGAGAGCGCAGAAGCTAAGACAATGGGGGTTCACGGATCCTGACCCTGATAGCAGACGTTTCTGGGAGGTAAAATATGAGCAAATAAGTATGAATTTTAGGATGGAAGATGCGCGTGCGGCCGTTGGGACAACTCAACTCGAGAAATTGGAAGGCAACATTGAGCGACGTACTCAGAATGCAAAGATGCTGACCCAGAAACTGAAAGGGATAGAGGGCTTGACGATTCCACCAGAACCCCCGTCCCAAGATAGGCATGTTTGGGCGTACTATGCGCCTGTATTCCTGGACGAGAAGGCTGTCGGCATGGACAGGGATGAATTCTTGAATCGTCTGAGAGATAGATATGGTATATGGGCTCAGGTGTACTATCGGCCCTGTCATATGCTGGAGTGCTATCAGCGACGGGACTACAAGAAAGGTGAGTGCCCTGTAGCTGAGGAGATGTCTGAGAAGCTGTTCTGTCTCCCTATCTACCCTAGATTTTCCGATGATGATATTGACTACTTGGCTGAGTCCGTTAGAAAAGCACTACATAGCTGAGTCAGCCAGAAAATGATCATATTTGCCCCTCGGAAGTGTCTTATCAGACGCTAGGAAAGAGTGGAATAGACTTGGCAGAAATCATGGCCAAGCAGGTATGCCTAGCTGAAAGGTATCGACAACTAGAGATAGTTGCAGTCACAGATTGGTCCGGAGCCGGTATGATGCACGATCATCTAGAATTGAGAACCTTTCTGAACATCAAATGCCCTGCGAGGGTTTCGATCTATCTTCACCTGTGGAAGATCGAGAGCGCCGTGTTCCTTTTATAGAGTAGGCGCACATCTCATCGCAATGAAAACGCCCTCAGCGTCTGCGCAGACTGTTCTTGGCCCCGTGCAATCTGACAGACTAGGGGTGGTTCTGCCCCATGAGCACATATTTCTGGATGCTAGTAGAGCTTTCTTTCGTGAACCATCGGAAGAGCAGGCCAAGACGTTTGCCCACGAACCTGTGAAGATCGAGAATCTCTGGTGGCTGCGCTCTCACCGAACCGACAGCCTAGACAACGTACAGCTCGTGGACTATGATCTGGCAAGAGATGAAGTGCAGCTGTTCAAGAATTTCGGCGGAGGGAGCATAGTTGATGCAACGGTGGAAGGTCTCTCTCCGAATCCTGAGATGTTGAGGAAGTTGTCAGTCCAAACAGGGCTACATATCATCGCAGCCACGGGATACTATGTCGCTCAGACTCATGCTCCGCGAGTGCGTTCCCTAGGGGTGGAGGAACTAGCCAACCAGATCAAGAATAGAATCATAGTTGGGTTCAGCGACACCGGCATCAAAGCAGGAATAATAAAAGTCGCTCTCACCCGCAAGCCAGGTACTATCGAAATCAACGAGGAGAGAGTCCTCCGTGCTGCTTCCATTGTTCAAAGGGAGACAGGGGCACCACTGAGTATCCATCCACCACGGATGCTTGATCACGAGCATGCCAGATCATGGTGGGCAATCGAACTCATCAATCTTCTTCGTGACAACGGTGTAGACTTGAACAAAGTCGTCTTCTGTCACATGGACACAACGATATTTGAGGAGCCTGAGAATATCAGAAGAATCGCGGAGTCAGGTTCGTACATCGAATTTGATGCCTGGGGTGCCGAGTGGCCTTATGGCATCGACGACTACGGCGAGACCGGGCCATTCCCTTCAGACCACGAGCGAATAGTGATAGTGAAAGAACTTGTCAAGAACGGATGCTTGCATAGGCTGCTTTTCTCTCACGACATATTTATCAAGCTATTACTTACAAAGTACGGCGGCTACGGATATGCCCACATCCTAAGAGACATAGTTCCTTGCCTGCTGAGGGAAGGTTTGACACGAGAGGAGATCAACACCATATTGGTCAAGAATCCCCAGCGTCTTCTTGCATTTGAATAGGCCGAGCGCACAAGAAGACATTTCACCCGGAGCCTATTGGCTATACTATTCAGAGTTGGCACACAGCTGAAATCCCTATTTGCTCCTGAGAGTTCGCGCCCATGCTACAGCGGGTTCATGTCTTCCTGTGACTATTGTCTGCGTACGCATGGTCTCAAACTTCAGGCGATTTCCAAACGTTCTGCTCCACGATGATTACGGTGGACCCATTTCTCATGCATCCCCATTACGCCTTCCAGGGCCAAGCCAATGGAATGATATCGAAATACAGTTACACTGGCAATGTGAGACACACTGGGAGTGGCAAGTGAATATAGGTCAGCCCTCGACCCGATCGTTCCAGTAGGACCCTTAGTAGCAGCGGAGGAGAATCCTTACACATCGCCGGGGTCGCAAGTCGTAGTCCGATTCCTTATATTCGGGGCGGAGACTACCTTAGTTCGAAAGTGCGATCGTGAATGAGTCTAGCACTGGGAATAAGATGCAAGATCTGTGGAGAAACATATCCTCTTTCGGATGTTTATTCGTGCCCGAGGTGCTCAACGGATGAATGCAGCTCTCGCAACAATACACTGGAGGTAACCTATGACTACGGCAAGATATCGCGCAAGATTAGGCCGTCAGGAATTGAGCAAAGAACAAACAGCATGTGGCGATTTGTAGAGCTACTCCCGGTATGTGATACACACAATATTGTGACTCTAGGAGAAGGAGCAACATGGCTTAAGCGCTGCAGGAAGTTGGAGAAACATTTTAGGGTAAAGCACATATTCGTTAAGGACGAGTCCACGAACCCCACAGGATGTCACAAAGATAGGGAAGCCTCAGTTCTGATCTCCAAGGCAAGAGAATGGCGGAGGCGTACTGTGTCCGCCTTCACGTGCGGGAACCTTGGATCCTCGGTAGCCTGTTATTCCGCTAAGGCAGGGTTAGACTGTGTTATCTTTATTCCTTATCTGAACATTCATCCACTTCCGAGAATAGCTCAGATGATTGCTTTCGGAGCTAGGCTATATCAGGTTGTGGGAACCGAAAAGGAAATTGACACGTTGGCACGTGTATTGCACGACAAGCATCGCTGGGTTTTCACTATGCTGGGCGGTGGATCGAAGTGGGAGGGCAAGCCCCAAAGCCCGTATATCCATGAAGGAAAGAAGACCATTGCTTTCGAAGTCGCGATGCAGATGGGTTGGAAATACCCTGATCATATGTTCTCACCCGGCTCAGGAGGAAACTTCTACGACTGCTGGAGGGGGTTCAAGCAGCTGAAGGACTTGGGCTGGGTTAAAGGACGACTTCCCAGAATGCATAGTGTCGAATCTACTGAAGCAAACCCGACATACAGAGCTTTCATGCAGAAAAAGGATTCTGTAATCTTGGAAAGACCTGGTGAGACGGTGACGTATCCGATCTCTTCGACTGTATCTCCACTTAAGTCTTTGATGGCCCTAAGAGAGTCGGGTGGGTCTCCTCTATGCGTAACAGATAAGGAAGTTCTCCAAGCACAGAAACTATTAGCCGCCAAAGAAGGGATTTTTGTGGAACCCGCATCCGCGACGTCCATAGCTGGGTTAGCTAAGCTGGCTGGTGACTATGTTGATAAGGATGAGACAGTCGTGTGCACTTTGACCGCTACTGGACTGAAGTTCCCGGAACCCATACTAGCCCACTTCAAGCTACCCCGACTAAGGGCCAGTATTCGATCAATTGAGAATCTGCACCTAATATAGTTGTCAAAGACCTCAATATGGTTTCGTGACGGTCTTTAGCCCGCCTCAATACGTTCCATAGGTCTGTACAGCTTTATAGAGACTTAGGAGATTCTCCACCGGAATGTCCGGCGTTAGATCGTAGGGCGCTATTATCAAACCGCCACCCTCTCCCAACCTATCTATCCTGTCTCTCACCATATTCACAACGTCCTCTTCCGTCCCGTAAGGCATGATGCGTTGGTGAGAAATCGTCCCGTGAAGCACCAGTCTACGTCCATAAGTGCTCTTGATCCTCTCTAGATTATTGCACTCCGGCTGTACTGGATCGATCATATCTACACCTATCTCGATGAGGTCTTTCAGCAGCGGCTCCACAACGCCATCAGAATGGTATGAGATGATACATCCCCTGAGTTTCAGCGCATGGATGAGTGTTCGCATACGTTCTTTCAGATACTTCCGCCACATTCCCATTGAAAAAAGTAGCCCCGTCTGCGCGCCGATGTCGTCTCCTAGGCACACCACATCTACGCCGAGCTCAGCATACCTGGTTCCCTCTTCCAATCTAAACTTCAGCAATCTATCTAACAGCTTGTTGGCAAAACCCTCGTTCCGGTATAGATCAGACACGAATCTTGTGAACCCTCTCAAGTACCACGCCTGTTCGAACAGCGTCATTTGCATCATGCCCGTGAGGACATAATCATCCTTCCACAACTCGACATCTCTTTCAGCTTTATCGAATCTACCCCCAGCTTCCACGTCGGGAAAGTCGTATTCATCGACAGACTCCCAGTCAGCAAGCGGATGATAAACAAAGCGAGCAAACTCGCCGGTCGACCCGAGTGTCCGCTTAATACCCCATTCATCCTCAAAGGTATCGGCCGACAGCCATCTAATCCATCCTCTCTCAAAGTCGAAGGATGCATCTTCTTTGAATTTTCCTGAAGGTTCCATCGAGACGTGCCTGAAATCCACTCCAAATTTCCGTGCAATCTCGTCTAATGATTTGAGACCTATCTTCCTTTCTAGTTTCGAGAAGAAACTCCTCTTAATTGTGTAGGGCAAATCCAACGGTACGCGGTCCGGTTCTTCGTGTCCAATTGACGTCAACGCTCTTTTTCTTGAGTTCATAGTATTACTCCACCAAAGGCCTGAGCTGACTTCTTGGGGAGCGAAAATCGGAGCGAGCCTCGCTACCCTTTTATGGCTCCGGCAGTCAGCCCTGTTACTAGATACTTCTGCAGGGCAAAGAAAAGTATGACTACCGGGATGCTTGCCAGAAGCGATGCTCCCATAACGTCACCCCATGAAACGTATCCACCTCCCACGACAGCTGTCTGGGCATAGAGCGACAATCCAACAGGCAAAGTAAACAGGCCTCTGGAATTCATCATCACAAATGCAAATAGATACTCCATGTACGAGTTCGCGAAGGAGAGCAGAGCTCCAGCTGCCATTCCAGGCGACGCTATGGGTATCGTGATGCGCAAAAACACTTGACCTATACTGCAACCGTCAACTAATCCTTGTTCTTCAACGTCCACGGGTAGAGTGGTAAAGTAGGATCTCATGAACCAGATGAAAAAAGGAATTGTAAAGGATTGATAACAAATAACCAAGCTTGCGAGCGTGTTCACAAGCCGCAAATCGTACATAAGTACGTATAGCGGTATCAAGAGCAAAATTGGTGGAAAAAGATAGGTGAACAGAATGCTAATGGCTATTGTGTCTCGGCCTCTAAAATTGAATCTTGCAAGACCATAAGAACCTATGGTGCCCACTCCGACTGTCAGCAATGTGGCGGATCCTGCTACAATGATACTGTTCCAAGCCCATGTCGGCAAGCGACTGTTGAAAACGCTGTTGTAATAGTGCTCCAAGGTGGGCGAAAAGACGAAAACAGGCGGCATCTTGAGCATGATCGTGTCCGGCTTGAAGGAAGTTAGTATCATCCAGATTACGGGTAAGAGCAGAGTTATTGTAACGCCATAGACTAAAGCATGAAACAGAATCTGCTTGGATAGGGTACGGAGGTTCAAGGCTCAACTCTCTTTCAGGGTTCTTACAGCTACAATCGACACCAAGAACAGAAAAGCGGCCATCGTAGCGGCTATCGCGGATGCCTTGCCAATTTGGAGAGAAGCGAATGCAGTTCTATAGGTCAGAATGGGAAGGGTAACGGTAACATCTCCAGGACCTCCGGAAGTCATAAGCCAAGGTATGTCAAAGAATTGAAAGATCCAGATGAACCTCAGAACAGCGACAGTACCTATGAAGTACTTGAGCTCTGGCATTGTGATGTGGTACAATTGCTGCAGAAACGTTGCACCATCAATGTTGGCGGCTTCATACAGATCACCAGGTATGGATTGCAGACCCGCCATTATGACTATCATGACAAAAGCGTAACCATACCAAACGTTTACACCTATTATTGAAATCATGGCTACGTCAGGGTCGCCTAAGAACTGAATTCGCGGAACTCCCACTATGGAAAGCAGGTAATCTATCATCCCCCACCGAGGTTCATAGAGTAATCTCCATAGCAGACACGTCACAACTGGAGGCATGACCCACGGAATTATCAACAAGCTCCTGACATACCTTCTAAATCTGAAACGGCGGCTCATTATCAAGCCCAGAGGGATGCCGACTGCCAATTGTAGAGAAAGCCCCCCCAGAGTCCAAATGAGTGTTCTAAGCCATGTATCCCAATATTCCGTATCCAGAAGGATTCTGTAGTTGTTCAATCCTACAAAGACAGGATTCCTTGTTATCAAGTTGTAATCAAAAAAACTGAAATAGATGTTTCTTGCGACCGGGTATATTGACACGAGAAAAATGAGGAGGAGGGCGGGAGTTATGAGCGCAAGCCCAGTGTACTTTCCCGACCTCATCGTTGTCCTCTCAAGAGGTGGGCCCGAGTCTCAAGCGATCTGCGGCCGCTCGGACTTACTTGATTGCGTCTTCTATCTTCTTTTGGTACTCAGTGACGACATCGCTTGGAGATCTACTCTTGTACAGTACCTCCTGCAACGCTTGTGAGGTGAGATTTGCCCCGATTACCGCGCTGGACTTTGCAGCCCCTCCGGCATATGGATATGCGTATGCCACCAAATCGGTCATACTCTTTATCAAATCCTTGTTTTGATCTATTCTTGAGTCTGCCCAGTACTCGGGTCTCGCCATCGCATCTTTGGTCGCTGGTACGTAGTCAATTTCTGTAAGACCCTGCTTTACAACCCATTGTGGTGTAGACAGCAGATATGCTAGCTTCTTGGCCTCCTCTACGTTCTTGCCTTGGCTAGGTACAAGCCATGCGGAAGGAGCATTGAATACAGCGTACTCTTTCTTCTTTGGGGTCGACGCGATCCCAACGTATGGCAGAACCGCTGAGTTGTACCTCATGGTATCCTTGATCGTAGAGATCATCAGATACCAAGTAGTTGCACAAAGCCCATCCCAAATAGCACGTTTAGATTCGGCCCAAGACCACGATGCGGTCTCCTTAGGCGCGTATTGGAACAATTGCTTTAGGAACTCAAAGGTCTCCACCGTCTCTGGTGAGTCAAAAACAACATTCTCGCCTGTTTCGTCAAAGATCGTGGCGCCATTGGTTTTCATGATAGTGCTCACACCCCAATCTGCAATAACAGATGTTCCTGACGCCATGCCGAAACCGTAGATTCCCTTAGACGGGTCGGTACATGCTTTTGCAACATTCAGCCATTCATCCCAGGTCGTCGGCGGCTTGACTCCGTACTTGTCTAGTATATCCTTCCTGTAGTTCAGACCGCCTTCAGTGTTGTATACATTGATTCCGTAGTGCTTTCCCTGACTGGCATACAAATTCATGACGGGTTCAGGAAATTGTGCCATTCCTCCAAGTTGCTCAATTATGTCGTCCAATGGGACGAACGCCCCCGTCTCTATGTATGATTTCACGTACGATACGTCAGACAATACGACGTCAGGGAGAGCATTCGCAGCGAGGGCGGAAGAGAACTTCGCATAGAAATCGCTTTCAGGAACTATCAGCACCTCACCCGTGTTGGAAGAACCTGCGATGAAACTATTTATGCAGTCTTGGATGACATTGGCAAGAGACTCCTCCGAGTGTAGGTCCCAAACCTCGAAACCGTAGCCTCCTGCGGGAGTTGTCGTACTCGCGGTAGTGTTGGGAGTTGTCGTACTCGCGGTAGTGTTGGGAGTTGTCGTACCCGTGGTAGTGTAGTAGTAGTACCCGGCTCCACCGATAGCAGCAACAACTACTCCAGCGCCAAGATATTTCAAGTAGCCTCTTCTGCTCATTTTTTTCTCTGCCATAAGCTCTCACAATCGAAAACTTGCTTCGCAAAGTAGATAAGGCTTTCGTAATGTGACCGGTTGTGTGCTAGCCCACACCACTGCAACAAGACTCCTCAGCCAACGATGAACCTCATCCTCGAGTTGAGACGCAGCAAACATTGGGGGCCAAGCAAGGTCGAAGGATACCTCCGAAATTGAATTGTCCAGGGGAACCACACCTGTCAGCCATAGAACTATTCACAGGATTCTGGTCAAGGCTGGATTGAACAACCCAATCGCCAAACCTAGAGGAATTCGGAGTAGACACAGATTCGAGCGGGAGCACAAGGCCTCTAGCAAGCAGACTTCAAGACGACCGATCAGGATGAATGATCAGTTTCGTAGATGATCATTCACGATTCGTTCCAGGCTCAAGGGCTAATCATAACCCGACAGCGGAGCATGCCATCAAGCTTCTGGAATAATCTGTGAGGCGGCATGGTAAGTCTGATCGACATTGACGCGTGCCCTATGAACTTCGCAGAAAACACTCTTGTAAAGGTCTGGCAAAATGACATGACAAGTATGAATGGGGCTATGATGCCTTAGGAGGCTGACTACGATCGCTTTGAACTATCCCGCAAGGTGCTCGTTTCTGCGCCCACTTGCTGCAGATGTCGAGCCCTTCGACTGCGTCTAGTGCGCCTGCGTCGGCTCCGATCTCGCTTGCGAAATCCTTCTTGACCGCGTTTCCGCCCAAGAGGATCTTCGGCTTGTTTCTGACGCCGGAAATTCCAACAGCGATAACCGTGTTCTTCACCTCGACGAGGGTCGTTGTCAGCAACGCAGAGAGGCCCAGAACGTCCGGATTTGACTTCTTGACCTTATCGACGAACGTAGCTGATTCAACGTCGACCCCAAGATCATGCACTTCAAAGCCTGCACTTTCAGCAAGCATTTTGAAGATATTCTTACCGATGTCATGGATGTCGCCTTTCACGGTGCCGAGCACTATGACGCCTTTGCGTTCCAGTGGGCTGTTCTTCATACTGGGTTTCAGGAGTTCGAAAAGATCGCTTACAAGCGAGCCGGCGTAAAGAAGTTCGGACAGGAAATACTCGTTAGCTTCGTATTTTTCTCCCACGATTCGGAGTCCCTGTCTAACTCCTTTCTCAGCGATCTGTGTCGGAGAGAATCCTTGGGAGACGGCAATGGTCAGAAGTTTCTTTGCATCTCCCTGAGAATCAAGATTGCCTATTGCCGCGGCAATATCGTCCAGTATGTCTGGCAACTGATCATCAGCCTATCGGTACTTGCCATACCTACGCGCTTCATCCATCATCGCGTAGACGTTCTCAGGGATGACATTTGCATGAATCGAATTGCTCGATGTCAAGACGAATCCTCCGCCCTTGGCAGCTGTGTCTATGCACCTCCGAACGTCTCTTCTCACGTCTTGCTCGTTACCGAACGGCAACACGTATCTACAGTCAACGTTGCCAAGAAGGCAAATTTTGTTTCCGTATCTCGCCTTAACGTCTCCCAAGTCCATTGCGTCGGGTTCGATCGGATGCAAGCCGCGTATCCCGGAGTTTACTATGTCGTCCAGAATTGGATACACATTGCCGTCTGTGTGCTTCAGTACCGGAACCCCATGCTTCCTTCCTATCTCAATGATCTTCATTAGATTAGGCAGCTCATACTCTCTGAATAGTTTCGGGCTCATAAATGGTCCGTGGTTGTCCGCATAGTCATCCGTAACAAATAGGACATCCGCACCCGCCTCGATAAATGCTTCAGCGAAGCCTTGACATGATTTTGAGATCTTGTCCAAAACCTTTCGTGCAAACACTGGATTTATGTGCAAGTCGAGGGCCATTTTGTCGATTCCTCCTCTTACCTGAAATGCCATGTGCCAGCCACTGTGACAAAGGCCCATTACGACGACGTCCTGCGTCTTGATCGGCTTGAAGACCGTTCTGATCATCTCAAAAATGTCCGGGTGAAAAGCATCCGGGGGCTCATATTTGTCGAGATCCTCGAGTGTCTGTATGGTTCCGCCGACGAAGTATGTCGTCTTGGCCTCCACGCTCGGTTGCATGATCCTCCCCCACTGGTCAATATATCTGCCATTGCCAACAAATCTCGGCCTGTAAGCTTTTGTGACTGCTGAGTAATCCACCATGGCTGGGATAGCGTCGAAACCAAGCTTCATGCAAGCCTTGATCATGGCCGCCCTATTGTCTATTGTCGATTTCCACGATTCGCCTGCGCCGGTGATACTTGACGCGCGTGTAAACTGTTCTGCTTGTCCAAGACCAGTTTCTTTCCGCAAGACCGCTTCGACGATTGGCGCATCCAGTCCCAAATCGGTCACCGGAACACAGTCTGGTTCTCTCAAGTCTAGAGCTGTCAGGAATCTTTCTCTACAGTTCGTTCTGGTCCCCAACTTGTTGTGGATTGCCTCTTAACCTAACGTCAGACATATCCTTTCCCACGCTTCGGCACCTTTGCCTAAAATGTCTATTGCCCTCTATGACAGGGCGGACAGTGCTCGCGCTCTATTCGGCTAGATACATGCAACGAGACATGAGAGATTGCACATCCATTCAGTCGACATTGTTGATCTTCGGGCCAGCGAAGTCTCGGCGAGAATCTTGGCGTCTTCGATGACTTCGAAGATAGGACTACGACCTTGGGGGCTTGGCGTGACGCTATACACCGCGCAGCCTTTCATGCCTCCGAATATCTATCATATCGTGAAACATTGCTTGGGCAGAAGGTAGAGAACCGGTGTGCTCTGACTTCATCGTTATTGTTCCGGCTCCTGAGGCCTGCAGCATCATCGCCTTTTCTGTCTTCTTCATGGCAGAGAAAGGGTGATCAATGTCATAGGATTTGATGCTCGACTTCAGGACAATCTTTCCTTCCATGTTTTCCAGCATTCCCACATGCTTCAGGAATTGACGGTTCTGCTTGGCATTCTCCACGTCGCTCAAAGTTATGTTCTGAATTCCTTCAACATCTTTGACATCATGCAGAGTTACATTTGCATCGAACAACAGGTTGGCTAGGATGACCATCTTGCAGGCAGTGTCCCAACCAAGAAGGTCGAGCTCAGGGTCACGCTCTAACAATTTGAGCTGCCTTGCCTCTTCCGTTGCCCTTGCCTTATCTGTTCCCTCGTGCATTCTTCCCAGTATGTAGTTTGCGCAAGCATTTACGACCCCTTCGACCCTCTGCAATGGGTAGCCTAGAGCTGGATACACTTCCAGGTCCAGATATGGAAGCGGGGTCGGTGCGGACCCTCTGAATTTCATGAGCACATTTCTCTCTTCTGCAGCCCTTTTTAGCATGGGATATGCTAGGGCCAGGGCTCCCTTGTTAGCAGTGACTATGTGTAGCCCTTGTTCTATTCCCATAAGTATGTTTGAAATGCCTGGTTCCCCTGTGCGGAAATCAGTTGAAGATGTCTCCATTAGGAACTGTGCGTCTGCTTGCCTCAACGTGTCCTCGACTGATATTCCTTTACAACCGTACTCCGGGAAGTCACATAGTCTGCCTGTACTGCTCTTCACTCTGAGCAGCGAAGCTGGGTCCAGGCCCTTATTGCAGATGGCACCTCCCGTGCTATCCAATACCGCGACAAGTTTCGCTTGAATTCCATACCTTTCCTTCAGCTCAGTGGTCCTGCCCAGAAATATCCTTGTGAAATCCTGACCAATATTGCCGTAACCTATCATGACAATTCCAAATGTCATTCTTGTTCATTCCACTATCTATCGTTTCGTTCCCCGACAATTTCGATTGCGTCTTGGAGAAGCGCATATGCAGAAGGTAATGCCCCGGCATGTTCAGTTCTAATGAATACGTCGCCGATCTCTGTGTGAAAGAGTATCGCTTTTTGAAGATTTCGGACCAAAGCCAAAGGCTCATTGATAGTCATGATCTTCGGGTAGGATCTCAAATTGATCCGTGCATTGTCCCTTGTTATCTCGCCCACATTCCTGTACACTAATCCCTTCTGTCTCGCAAGCATGATTTCTTCTACGGTCAGGTTGCTGATTCCTCTGACCTCAACATCCTCCAGAGCAAAGTCCCCATTCAGCAGCCAGTTAGCGAGAATGACCATCTTGCATGCAGTGTCCCAACCGTCCAAGTCGAGCGCAGGATCGCGCTCGGCTATCCCCTGATCCTGAGCTTCCCTTATCGCCTCATGCCTTGAAGCTCCATCGGACATTCGACTTAGCACGTAGTTTGACGTTGCATTGACGATTGCTTCGATTCCGCATATCCCGAGCCCAAGCGATTGGTAGATGTCGACGTCAAAACATGGTATGGTCGTACAGGCACACCCTCGAAATTTCAGGGCAACGTGCATCTCCTTTGCTTTTTTTGAAAGGCATCGGTACCCCTTCGCCAGCGCTGCCTTGTTGGTTGTCACAATGTGCATATCTCTGCTCAAACCATGCATCATGTTGCTTAGCCCAGGCTCACCTGAATGAATGTCAGAAGAGCTTGCGTCGAAAAGAATTTCAGCGTCAGTCTCCTCGAGCAAGTCTGAGACGGAGGCCCCCTCTCTCCCGAACTTTGGATAGTCTGATACTCTGCCCGTCTTGGCTTTAACATCCTCAAGTAATCCCAGATCTAGCCCGTTCTGGGATAGAGCCGCACCCGAGCTGTCGGCAACACCCATGAGGTCAAACTCCAGGCCATATCTCTTCTTGATCTCCACCCTGTGCCTTCGAATAGCCATGACGAGAGCTCTCCCAATTCCTCCATATCCTGCTAGTACTATCTTGACTATCATGGCCCACCAACAGCGTTCAAGCGAAACTGATATGCGCACAGTCTTGAGATGCGTGAGGTGCATTTATGATTTGTCTCAGGATTTTTCTCTTGCCACGTATTTCCTTCGCAATCGTCTCAAAGTGCTTATCGTGTATTGAATATCTTCCTTATCACGCCTGAGTGTATTGAATATCTGACGAGGCCGTGCCGAACTTGAACGGCAGCATCAATAGATTTGGAACCTTATTGATCGAGGGACATGATTCTTAATGGCAAACAGAATCACAAGCACTCGTTGTGAACATGATGCAACGAACTTCTTCGTTGAAGGCAAACGGATAATTGAAATCGAGCCAAATATCATTGTCACTGACGGATTGGAAGCTACGCATCTGCTTTCGACCAAACCTATGCTGAGAAGCAAACGCGCCAAATTCGCAGACCACGATTCATCGACAACGACACAATCGAGCGCATTGACGGCACAATCAAGGAAAGAACCAAGAGTATGTGAGGAATCGATCGGTGTGGGTCAAAAAGCTACGGCGCTTCGTTGACTGTCTCCGCCTACTCGGGAAGTCACTCTAGCTTCCAAAACATGGATGGCTCTCAGATTAGGAATAGCATACCTATGACACAAACCCATGCCGCGCTGGTGCGATACTGCCCTCAGATGCCGTAATCCTACGACAGAACTATTGATTCGCGAAGATTCAAGAAATGGGCCGTCCAGCCTTCGATCTCCGCACTAAATGATCCACACTCGTCATAGCAGAATATGACCTCCCTTCTTTTCGAAAATGTGGATGTTATCTCGCTTGACTTCTACCGCTACCTTCTCGCCGATGTCTCCTTTGAATCCTGCAGGGGCTCTTGCTTTGAAAAGATACCTTCCTATCTTCAGGTCAACGATGGTGCTTTCGCCAACAGGCTCTACGACGTAGATTTCAGCTAGGATTTCGCCCTTACCTCTCACAACAGTCAGGTCTTCGGGTCTCGTTCCAAGAATGAACTCATTGGATGAGCACTTCTCTTTGATGGCTGCGACAAGCCCGGGATCGATCTCCAATTTGAATTCGGAAGTGTCGAGAAACGCATGCCGTCCTTCAGTCACCAATGTGCAGTCGAACATGTTCATCGGGGGACTACCTATGAAGCCGGCAACCCAGGTATTCGCAGGCGTACTGTAAAGTCCATCTGGGCCATCCACTTGCTGGAGCTTGCCGTCATTCATGACCGCGATCTTGTCTGACATAGTCAGAGCCTCCACTTGGTCATGTGTGACATAGATCGTCGTCACTCCCAACCTTCGCTGGAGACGCTTCAGCTCGGCCCTCATGTAGACGCGCAGTTTTGCGTCGAGATTTGACAGAGGTTCGTCGAGGAGGAACACCTCCGGGTTCCTGACGATGGCTCGTCCCAGCGCGACTCTCTGCCTTTGACCGCCACTCAACTCCTTCGGTTTCCTGTCAAGAAGATCCCCAATCCCGAGAAGATCTGCAGCATCCATGACACGTTTTCTCGCATCGTCTTTGGGGACTTTGCGGATCTTGAGGGGAAATGCCATGTTATCGAAGACAGTCATGTGAGGATAGAGTGCGTAGCTCTGGAAGACCATCGCTATGTTTCTGTCACGAGGGCTCAGGTCGTTGACTAGCTTGTCACCAATGCGAATGTTACCTCTTGTGAGGGTTTCGAGCCCTGCGATGAGACGCAGCGTAGTCGTCTTTCCGCAGCCCGAAGGACCAAGGAGAGCAACGAAGCTTTTGTCTTCGATCTTAATGGATACGTCGTCGACAGCTACCACGTTTCCGAACGATTTGCTCACGTGTTCAAGAACTACATCAGCCAACGGGAATCGTCCAACATTCATTTGGGATACGATATTAGCATTTCCTTCTCTAGCCTTTGACCAAGTCAATCAACAGAGTGTTGACCCATATCAACGAAACGTTGGCGCTTCATTGCGCCGTGGTTTCTTCACAGTCCTAACTGTGGGATCTGTTCATCTTTCTCGCGTAGCTGCTGAATCTATAGTCACTGACGTAAGTATTTGAATGGATTGTGTTTGTAGCGTTTTGTTCGCAGGTATCTGGTGAGGGTATTCCTTAGTTGCTGGAATGTTGGGTGGAAGGTTGAGCCGACAACGTCATTCTTCATCTGTCTCCAACATTCCTCGACTGGGTTCATCTCCGGCGCGTTTGCTGGATAGTAGATTACGCGTAGCCATGCGCGATTCTCGTTCAGGTATGTCTTAACAAGCTTGGACCTATGCCATGGCGCCCTGTCGATGAGGAGTATCAACCTTCGATATCGATGTTTGAGTTGGCGTGGGAATGCTGTGAAGACGCGTCCGTTCATCTTGGGGTATTGACGGAAGAGGTGTCTGCGATTCGAGGTGAGGGCTCCGAAGAGGTATACTCGCTTATGGGAGCCTGTCACTAGCACGCGGGGCTTGCTTCCTCTCTTAGCCCAGACGCTCCGCTTGGCTGAGTCGTAGAGTAGGATGGATTCATCCGCGCAGGCTAGGCGCATCCGACGCCTCTCAGCCAAGGCAGCCTCTACTTTTTAAAAAACCAATGTCTCGCCTGTTTGCTGGCTGCGCGGCAATGTTCAGGGCGGGGTTTGATCTTCTCGAAGCCCCATCTATGCATGAGCCTGATGATGTGGCGTGTGGTGTAGGTTAG
>Ga0315280_10001626_pt1 | contig 38175 bp, 42 predicted proteins | sample YL17G06_40_MG_FD_203697 | JGI IMG/M metagenome (GOLD analysis project Ga0315280, IMG submission 203697) | Sediment microbial communities from Yellowstone Lake, YNP, Wyoming, USA - YL17G06_40 | ecosystem: Environmental > Aquatic > Freshwater > Lake > Sediment | place: USA: Wyoming | collected... | reverse complement strand
GCTTGTCATAATCCGGGATACCATACGCTAGGTATCTGCCATCGGGTGAAATAAGGAAATTAATGCATCTTCCACTTATGTCCATATCTACCCCATTTCTATGATTCTGCGAGATTGATATAAATATTTCGAAGTCATGTTTATACAACAATTGATACAGTTATTCTAATAAATTCTGAGGGAGTTATTACTAAGAAATCAAAGATGCTTAACTTGTGAGAGAACACGCTTGATGAATTTCTGAGAATCGAATTCTTTCCATGATTGTAGTCTTTGGCTTCTAGGAACACACCACCTCTCCATCCAATAGGCTGACAGCTTATCAAGTTTTAGAGATAAAGCCAGAAGACAGAAAAGTATTCATCGAAACTATATTGGGTTTTGAATTCCTCAAAGAATTGAAACTTTCAATAAAACATGCTTCAGATTCACTTCAGAGTTGGCTCGATGGATTTACTAGTGGTAATATCAAAACCATTATTGAAATGAGTAGGGGGGATTGAACAACGCGTAACCGAAATCACTGATAGACTGAAGGAGTTGAATAAGGATATAGTTGGTCTTGGTGACCCTAGGTGTAGAGTGGCACAATTCATGTCCATGTTTGTTGACCGAATTCATGTCCATCTACGAATCGTGTCTTCAGGCCTCTTGTTGAAGTATCTTTTGTCGTTGTAGATCTCTGCAGGGGTCTTCCATCCAAGAGATTGATGCCTTCTCCAATAGTTGTACCTCCTATCGAACTTCCTCAACTCCCCTCTGAAGTGAGCCAAAGACGAGAACCTGATCTGCGTTATCAGCTCCCTCCACAGCGCCTTGTGGTACCCCTCTATCTTTCCCCTCCCCCTCGGATGATAAGGCTTGCCAAAGATGAGCTTGATCCCGTGCCTCCTCGCCTCCTCCTTGAACTCATGTGCTATGAACTGTTTTGCATTATCAAGATAGATCTCTCTCGGCATCCTTCCCTTTCTGAAGGCGTGGCGCAGGGCATCAACTGACTCTATAGCTCCCTTGTGCAGATAGGCCCTTGACGCTATTCGATACCGTGAAGCATCGTCGGTGAATCCCGTCAATATATAACTCTTTGAATATAATTAAAATATTAAATATATATTTTCTATAATGATGTCCTATTTTTATTTTCAATAATTAAAAAACTTTATAAAGTTCTAAGAGATTGTAAACATAGGGAGGTTGAATTGATGAAAAAAGTCTTTAATGCCCCATTAATTATTATAGTTATCCTATTAGGAACATTTTTAGTTCCAGTTCGCGCTGAAGGTGCTATTGAAGAAGTTGAACCTCTTCAATTTCCATCTAATTATCAGGTCACTGGCGAATCACCAACTGTTTCAAATGGTAACGGAGTATCTGGAACTTTGAAAATATACGCTGTAGATTTACCTCACCCACCACCAGAGGGTACTCCAATTCCAGCATATTGGATTAACCTTGATTGTGGATATGGAAATAATAATATCGAAGGTGGATTGCAGGCATATTACAGTACAGGCACGAGTGAGTGGCGCCTTAGAATTTACATGAGCTATAAGGATAATGGAGTTGAAACGACGCTCCCACCAGTAGATATAGGTTGGCCATGTACCAAAACGGTACCTTATACCTTAAATATTAAGCTTTACCGGGATAGTGGAAACTTATACAAATGGTATATGGATATTCAGCACCCTGGTGGAAGTTGGGAATATTTTAATAGTCATACATATCAACAAGTCTGGTATGGAAATAATGTATGGTCGCAAACAGAAGGCAACGTACAACCAAGTCAAGGGCAGGTCAATCAAAAGGTAGGGGAGTTCATTAATTTGAAATACATGAACTCTCAGAGGATCTGGGTATCATGAGCTAATTGTATTGTCTATAGTACTGGTATTGGACAATGGCATATTGTAGGGCAAAGGGTATCTGCAACATCGTGGTATTCTTACGTAAATTGGTAAAGTTAATAGGAACCTTTTCAATCTTGCCGAGGGTACTATAAAGTGCTTCTATCTTTTAAATGGATATTCGCGCTCGTTCTATGAGGTCATCTAAAGTTATCACACTTATCTATTCTAATTGCTGTGCACTCGTTCTTGAGGGTGAACGACGTAATCCTCACGGAGAGGGTGCCGAAGAGCTGGATCGGCAAGAGGCGTTCGACGATAACGCGGGACCATGTAAGAAAATTCATGGAGGTCGCTCCCCTTGCGCCGGTCGACATACTCAAACTGAACTATGAGGATGTGAAGGCAGACCTCGAAGCGGGCAAGGCCCAGTTAAGATCCCGATGATGCGCATCAACAGCAGGATCCTAGCTGATCTCTTTGGATTTCCTAAATTAAGGGAAATTGCTAAGGATCTACAATTGGTTGCGGTTAAAAGAATTGAGGAAAAAAGTGAGTTAATCGATATAATTCTCTTAAAACTGGGATTCGAGATCCGGTACTGAAAGACATCATATACTTTTATGTAGCCGATCTCAGGTTATGTGGAGAATCAAAGGATGGAAGGTTGAGAGACCTCTTGGGTTCTCTCAGTTGTAAGTGGGATACACCTGCGAGTGCCTTGCCAATAATACAAACTGGAGAAGATCTCATTTCGTAGAGGAGAGACCACTGACCATGCCCCAGATGCCCCCAGCGCTACTTACGCCCATGTAAGTCAGGAATTCTTGAATAGTCAACTGACCTCTCACATATCCTACTGCCAGAATGAATAAAACGATAACCATTATTATATCCTCCTTCCCAAACTCGGGTAGAACTCTTCCTTTTTCAGACTCAGGAGGTTTAGGGGGATATGAGACTCCACTCTCCCCCATCTTCTCCGTCTTTAAAGGCATCTTCTTTTCTTCTTTCCTTACTAATCTCATATTTGAATTTCTCTATTTATAAGTATTTAACAATATATGCACTTTCACTGATCTTTCCCTCCCTCCAAAGGTCACTTCCAGAGAACCCTCTTGATTTTCACTCCTATAAATTAGTCTGAACCTCTCCGAGTTACTATTGCAGATATCGGAAATCCTAATCTCATTATCCGTCCATACCCTCATGAAGTCACTATTCTCTGAGATATGGCCTTCATCAAGTCATATTTGTGATGGTTTCCTCTACTCGTCGATGAGCAACTTCGGCCAGCCAATCGCTCCGAGAGCCGAAGCGGTCCCCTCATCCTTGACGACGAACTTTCTGTCCCGCCTTTCCTTAATGAGCCTTTTCGGGATCAGGAAAGGCTGTTGCTTTTCATAGTTCCACCCGAAGAACCAATTCCCCTCCTCATCGATGTAGAGAAAGACGGCTTGGAGTTCCTCCGCTTTCCCTTCGGAAAGGTCCTTCGACCACGATCCGTGGCGTCCCATATCTCCAAGATGTCGCCGAGGAGAATCAGCTCCTGGGGCGCACTCAATGTTTTTACCTCTCCCTCTCCCCAGTCTCCTAGGTTTACTATCGCTGACTTCCCCTCTAGGCTTTTTACCCACCATATAAAGCTCGACAATACAATGGGCCTCGAAGAGACCTCGCCCTTTGCCCCTAGATGCGCGTCAGCTACAACGATGACGCTCTTAGAACTGCCTTAGAAACATACTCGATGAACCTTTTAAAATCTTCCTTATTACAGGCTTCGTATCCTAAATGTACATCCGAAATGGCGAAGATCATTTTCCTGACAACCGCACTATAATGTCCATTACTTACATATAAGGTTTTCAAAGAAAAGGGTTCTTGGCATGATTTGGCTTCTTTACTAAATTTCTGACGAGAATAAGGTAGCAAACTTTCAAATAGAAATATGGCTAAAGTCTTTTTTCATTTATTGCGAGTTACTTAAAATCTAGACTCGTTAAGGTCAACATAGAACTGGACGTACTTCTTCCTGAGCTCAGAGGCTTGATCTAGGCTTAGAGTACTTTAAGAATCTCTATGCCACAATAAGACTAGTCAGGCTCATACTGTTCGATAAAAATCTTCAATTCAAAGAGGCAGTGAAACCAGCTGACTCTCATTTATATTCTGATGAAGTGAAGAAAATCATAGGAGAACTTTTGTCTAAGCATACACTAGGCTTGGCCACTTTACGTCTACAACGTTTCAAAGGACAATAGAAAAAATATCTTTAAACCAGTCTTTGAGATAATTGGATATAACAAAAACACTGGCTGGGCCATGCTGAAGAACAGATATTAGAAACTCTATCTTAAACAATTAATGCACAAATAAATTAACGAAGGATAAGTCTCTCACCCTCCTTACTGAGACTGTATTGGCACTTATCTGCAAATGAACATGCTAAACATCTACTTACTTGATTATGGTGTCTTATAAACATCATCCATGCCATCTGGGCCTTGAGTGTGGAGTCTAATCTCAACTGGAAGTCGAGGTATCTTTTCGTATCCTCCATTTTTAGGTATTTTCGTAGCCATTTCTCATCGATGATTAAACGATCAAAAAGTGTTGCATATCCTTCATGGAGAGATTTGTCGCCCAACCACCTGTACTCGAAATCCAAGCTAGGTTCTGTAAATCCCAAGCTGGAGCGCCGCATAGTTGCGGGAGTTCATGAGAACTAAAGATAGGGCGATTAGATGTTATTCAGGAGGTTCTCGTAGATGGGGTTTTAAAGATATCAATTTAATATTATGGGCTTATAAGTAAGCTTATAGGCTATGTGATAATGACTTTAGTACAATTGAAGAAGGTGATAATATACAATGAAATGCAGACCTAGGCTCGTTATTCTAGAAGGAACTCTTAAAGCTTTAAAATCAAAGGATCCAGATTTGATACCTGTCGGTATTGGGGTAGATATCATTGGTTGGATAATTAGTAGTGCCTTAAAATCTACAGCTTATAGATGCTGCAATGCTGCTTGTGAGGAGTCTTTTGTTGTAGAAGAAGAAGGGAAACAAGCTCCAAGATTCTGTAAAAAATGTGGTACTGAATTTGACTGGAGTCCTCTTCCAGCACCAACTCGCAAAGCTATATTGTGTCCTACGTGTGGAAAAGAGTATTACAGCACGGATAGATTCTGTGAAGTCGATGGATCTAAGTTGATAGAGCGGCAGCTTCCAATTTAATAGTATTATCCTAAGAGAATGGCATGGATAAAGAAGATTAAGAACATTGTGAGAAAAGAATCTCACCTTACTACACAACCTCATCCGCCAGTTTCTCCTATTGAGAATAAGCTCGCTTTGCACCTATCGAAAGCGAAGATTAATTACAAACGACAGGTCAGGGTTCAATTGGGACAATATTCTCAGTGTTTAGGGGTTAACCATTACACGGTGGATTTTTATTATTAAGATATCCTCATGCAGTAAAACTTAATGAGGGTAATGTGTATTATATACGAGTTGGTACTACAACGAGACCAGCTTCTCCGTAAGAATTACAGGACTTGTTCATGCCAGGTAGCAGGATGACTATCACTCAACTTTTACAGCGTTTTAGGGAGACAATTCCATCTATTGTAAATCCTTATCGATCAATAATTATAGTACCAGATCCGCCTGTTGAGGATATTATAACTATTAGGAATGAGGAAGAAGACATAATTAAGAAAATAAGCCCTAAAGTAATAAGGTTTGGTTATGCCCATACGAGACAGAATGGTATAGCTTTTTACAACAGTAATAGAGATCAATGTGCAGAATTGACGAACGAAGGAATTCTATTCTATAGAGAGCCCATTGATGATGGCGTGCATATGGGTAGAACGATCGTCGTGCTTGCAAGCATGATAGATTATGCGCTTGCCTTTTATCGTCAATTCAGGTATGAAGGAGATGTGGCAATTATAATGGAGACTAGAAATACTCAAGGTCTTAAACTCATAACTGATACAGGTGATTTTCTATTAGCGCGCTTCGAAAACCATGTATGCGAGACACAAGCTCCTATAGTAGTGAATAGAACGGTAAATTTACCGGCCCTAGCTAACAATTATACAGCGATCATAAAAGATATATTCACTGAGTTTTGTAGAGCCTTTGACTTCACAATTTCAAAAGAAGTACTTGACTATCAATTTACTAAAGCTATCCGGTTCATTAGACCTAGTTAATCAAGAAAGTGAGGGAGGGGGAGCGCGCCTTTCTCCTCAAAGCCATGGAATCGAACGGAGGAGGTAAAAGGATGACTAGGAAAATCCAGATGGTTAGGTAGAACCGATCTACCTTGAGGCTACCTCGAAGCAAGGAGAAGGGGAACTGAGAAGATACTCCAAGATGAAATCACCGATGAATCGCCTCTATATGCGATAGTAAAGGTCAAGCGCAATCATGATAAGAAGGCCCTCCTGACCATCAGGATTGCCGTTTTCATCATATGTCGCTGTATAGGAAGTTCCAGCATTTTATCCTGTTCCCTCCCAAGTGTAGGTTGAACCCGTTGAACTCTTGCTTTATCGATGCATTTCTATCATAGGTTGTCTAAGCCCACATCTGCTCGAAATATGGCTAGGTGTTCTTGACCCAAGAAAGAGTGAGCCTTGATTGACATCATGCAAACACTTATCAAGAGGGGGACAAAAATTTCAGAGTGATCTGGCAACATTCGATCTGGATCGAGAAGCGTGCGCCTGATATAGTGCAGGCCATAAGCTCTACCAGGCAGAAAGACTGGAAGGAAATCCTGTTGGATGGGAGGTTGCCGGGAAGGCTTGAGCCACTCTTCGCAAAGTTAAACAACTCCACGATCTATGATAATGCCTTGATGTGAGCGCACGCGACGTAACGAGGATGCTAGTATGAAGATGGGACGTAATGAGACTAGTATTCAAGAGCAAGGCATCTAATATGCTTATATGAGATTGAATGTAAACCACAGAGGAGTGGAAAAATGGGAGAGACCGATCAGCACAAGGAGATAAAGAATCGAATAGCAAGCAAGATAAAGGAATGGTATAGCCTCGCGATAACCGAGTACCCAGACGCTGGGCATGAGGATGACGTGATAGCTGTTGTGAGAGGAAAGAAGATCCTCTTTGAGGTCATCTGGACACCGAGAAACGCCGACCGTGACTTGGCGATTATCGCCTCCTCGAGCGCAGCTGTAAAGGTAGCGATTGCAAGTCCTAAGGTACTTTCAAACGATGACTTTGTGAGACGCTATAATAAGGCACGGGTGGAAATGGATTCGAATAATCAACGTACAAGCGAACTTCTAGACGGTTCATTATTCCTTTCCAATGGAGGGTACCTACAAGGGGATTTTCGCCAACTCATAGAGAAGCTACTTGGACAAGTTACTGGCATTTCGATGGTATTCGACCCGAAGAACAGCCAGCTACTTGGCTGGTACGAATACGAAGGGACGAAACTTCTAAGAAAGGTTGCGAGGATAGAACTCTGGAATAACGAAGACCTGCCAGCTGATGGAGTGAACGCCTTATTGGAGGTGCTGGAGGGTCCAGTCGTTCCAAGACCTGCGAAGCTCCATCCAGCCTACACCCGGAATGGCCTTCCGAGCCAGATCCATTTCGAATCGAGCCTGGGAGTTACAAGATCGTTGACACTGTCTTCACACAACATTCTCAAGCAGAGATAAGTCAAACCGGTTCGAACACCAGCTCAATAATCGTCCCTGCTCTTGTTAGCGGCACTATTAGCTCGATCTTATCGAGGCCTTCACCTGAGACACCGATGACAGAGCATATTCAGGTTGGTGGTCAGATTGTTCCGACCTCTATAATCAAACCTTTCAACACAAGCGGGAAAGGCACCTACATAGCAACGAACGACTGCCTGAGGAACCCGAGCAATTTTAGTCAAGATTTCTTGCCACCTGGCGAATATAAAATCAAAATCAGCGCATCTAGCGATTTGGGTAAAGTTTCGAAGGTATACTACCTAGTCTCACCAGAAAAACCCGAAGACCTTTGGATGGAAGAAGTGGCATAGTTCCTATTCTTTGATCTAGGTTGAGTTGAGCACCCACCATCTGCCAACTGCTCTGTAAACAGATTTGCCAGCGTTTTAAGGTGTCTGCTCAATATCTTGAATATTGGCCAACTTAAGGCGTTTTACTCATAACCAACTTATTTTAGATACATTCAATCCCTCTCATCCACAAACAACAAATCTATGGCATTCAACTCGCGCCCGACTAGTTTGAGACAGGATTCGATGCCCTCCAGATCGTGCACCGGCAGAAGCTCTGGATGAACAGCGAGATACCTTTGTAACCAGTCTTCCCCCTCACCAAATGGCTCTTGGATCTTGTGTATACGTCTATAAACACGGTTGGTTTGACTAGAAGCCAGATTGACCATCTCTTCCAAAGCCTTGAATCCTACTTCATCGACAGTTCTTATGCTTTTGTAGCGTGTGCTTTGGAGAAGAGAGCTTCCTGAGGCCCTAAGCGAGCTATCAAGCTAGCCCTAGCCGATGCGATGCCTTTGTTCAGACAAGCCAGATATCTTTTAAGCCTCAACCGGGGTACATCATTCAGTCATGCCGTGCCTGTCTGAGGAGCTTGGCTCACGTATCATCATCAAGGTCAATCTATTATAACCTTTAGATATTAGCTATCCTAGAGTTTGGCGTTATCTTTTATTTATATAGTCATAGAGTTTGACTAATATATTAAATAAGTTACAGATTTATACGTTAGAGTAAGGGGGAACCGGTCAGTTGAGGCAACCAAGGTGGCAGCTCTCATGAACGGACCCTTGCATGGCCACTTCGTTCACAAGGCCTGCTGCAGGTATCGTGGGCTTATCGCGTTTCCCCCATTTCTCCTTGCAGTGATTTCGCTGATGCCTATGCTAACTGCCCGCTCGCAACAAGAGATTATCCTCGATGGAAAGATCGCTGACGTTCTGACCGGCAAATCCCTAGAACGCGCCACCTTAAGTATCTCAGGCTGGGTTCTCAAAGATGAGAAGGGATACGATTGGTATGACTCGAAGTTCTACGCCAACGAAACAGGGCACTACGCCGTATCCCTGCAAAAAGGCCATTATACCATATCCGTTATGGCCGACAATCCCGATACCCCAGGCCTAGATTATGTTCCAGTATTACTCCATCTGAACACGACCGAGCTTGGCAAAAAGGGTGACAGGATTACGTTAAGTTTCGACCTATATCCAGGAGCGTCTGTCAGAATCACGGGTTCGGCTGTGTTCATCGAATTCGACAGGGCTCCGGACCATGTAGACTACAGTCTACTGGACGAGCATAACGGCACTCCCTCGCTGGCCCAATCGGTGACGTATTATGACCGCAGGACGTTGGCAGCTCTCGGTCTCGAACCGGACTACATAGTCGTGCCAGCTAATATGCCAATACTCATACGTTGCATCTCGCCAGAAGGCAATTTCACCATGGACGATAACGGCAGTTACTTCGTTTTTCCCAAGGGGAGCCTGACAACCATAGACGTAGGCAAAGCGGCGATGGACAGGAACGTTAAGGTCGTCAAGGGTGCTTTGGACTCCACGCGGCTACGCGTAAACGAATTCGCCAAAAATGGTATCAATGCGAAGTCTGAAGTGGATGACTTAGACACCGCGTTCAATTATCTTGCACTGGCATCGCTGGCGCTACGCGATCGCGATTATTCGCAATGTTACATGAATCTCAGGGCAGCTTACATAGCGAACCGGGATATTCAGGCTAGATTGGAAAAAATCCTATCCGACGTAGCCTTCTCGCCCCTGCCACTTTCCTTCCTGATGGTGCTATGCGGTTTCGGGCTCGCGAGCATCTTAGTTGAGAAAGAGCACAAGAAGGTAGTTGCAGGCCTTTCGATCGGCCTGCTCTTCATCGGATTTTCCTACCACGTAGCCCCAGGATGGAAGCTCGCCGACCAGGGGGAGCTTCTAGCTTCCGTTGCCCTGGCCGCATCCCTGGCGGCGTTGCTTACTACCCTCTTCCCTAGAATCAAGAAAGACATAGTCACGCCATCGGGCATAGCGTTCGCGTCAAGCTTGACCTCGTCGTTCTCCCTTGCGACGAGGAACCTGAAGAGGAGGAGGTTAAGGTCGTCGTTGATGCTGGCCTCGATATTCACCATGGTGTTCGGATTCATGGTGTTCACCTCCTTCAGTTTCCACGCAACCGTGGTGTCTGGAAACCCAGCTTCACCGTATCCATACGCGAATCCACCGAAAGGCTTGATGGTCGTGCCGCCCCCAGCATCTTCCGCTCCCCTCACGGCCTCCCTTGTGGATATGTTAAGGGAAGATCCCATGGTAGTCTCGGTGGCACCCAAAGTGGATACCAGTCCCCTCGCCCTAGATGCCCAGCTGATGAGTGAAGGTGGCCATAGCATCACGGTCAATGGCGCCATAGGCGTCTCAAGTGATGAGGGAAAGATGAACCAACTTGATACTGCCGTGATCAAAGGCCACTACATGACCGAGGGTGAGAACGCGATACTCATCTCCGCACATGCTGCGGATGAACTTCACGTCGTGCCTGGCAGCAAGGTGAGATTCACTTGGTCTGCTGACATCGGCATGCGTACGAGCGACTTCATGGTCGCGGGCATCTTGGACGACCGGATATTCGAGTGGATCGTCGAACTAAACGGGCAGCCCATCAGGCCATACTACATCCCTAAAGAAGGGCAGATCATCTACATAAATCCAGAAAGCGTAATCGTGCTGGATTGGAAAGAGCTCATGGGGATGCAACTCGGAACATTGAGCAGGATCAACATCCAAACTAGTAGCGAAGGCGAAACGGTCAGGCTCGCAGCTGAGCTGGCCCGAAAGCTGCGTTACCTCGTCTACGCAACCGTAGGTGGGGAAGTCAAGCTCTTCAACTACAGGAGAGATCCCGCGCTGTCTGGCGGTTTGGCCATACCAGTGGTGCTCGTCCTCGTAGGACTGAACGTGCTTGGATGTGCGCTGAACGCGGTCTACGAGAGGAGAAGAGAGATAGCGACGCTCTCCCTGGTTGGGGTAAACCCTTCCCAGATAAGCTACATTTTCCTGGCAGAAGCGGGACTGGTGGCATTCATAGGATCGGTGACAGGGTACTTGCTCGGCATCGGAACGCCGAGGATGCTGCTGATGGTAGGCGGTCCTGGCTTCCTGACGGAGAAGGTCTCTTGGACGTGGAGCGTGGCCGCGATTGCGATGTCGGTGACCGTTGCGGTTACGGCGTACATTTTACCTGCCATAAGGGCATCGATGATGGCGACCCCGCACCTTCCTCGAAAATGGAAGTTGGATCAACGTCCAGCCGTAAAAGACATGTGGCAGCTCCACATCCCGCTGGTAGTGTCCAAGCTGGAGCTCGGCCGCTTTATCGGTTTCGTAGAGTGGAAATTCAAGGAGGCGCAACTCGCGATGCCAGGGGAGTTGGAGTTGAACAGGATAATTGACGAATCGGACCAGGAAAGAGAGGTTATCAAGGTCCTCTTTACGTATAACTCTACCCACGAGGGCACGAGATCTTTCAGAACCGATAATGAGCTGGTAATGGTGGGAGAAAGAGGATCGCCGACCTATTCGGTGGATCTAGTTGTCAGAATAAGCACGGTCTACGATTTAGATCCTTTGGAGGCTGTCAGGAGGACGGCGTCAGCTGTCCGTTGGCTCACGCTTCGGTGGACGGTGGAGCCATCCCCTAAGAGGTAGTGCTGACGGCAGTGCCTTGAATCCCTCCTTCGAATGCCACCTCGCAATTACATCAAGGTGATGCCCACGCTCTTCCCAGAAAAGCAGCTCGGGATTGTAAGAATCATGTTGAGTATCACGTCAATGATAATAGAAATTAACCTTTACCTTTTTTTACTGAAGCGTCAAGCCAAGCTAACAATATAACCTTATTTCGCTTTTAAAATGGTATTAAAAAATAGAATAGTTTCGACATCGGAGGTTGAGCAGAAGCTAGGACTGATGAATGCGATAGCTCGGGTAATAAGGAAACCGGAGGCGCTCATAAAGCGCCTTATGCTCGACTCGTCGCGCTTTAAAGGAAAATTCGAATCTAAAACGGAATAAATTAAACGCTTTGATGAAGAACCATATAATCCGTCATGAGAGCCTCAGTATAGGTAATTAAAATTTTTATGGCAATGTCATGCGAGTTGAATTTATCTAAGATATTTTTCCTACCTTTTAAGCCTAGTTCTTTTCTTAGGTCTTCATTTTCGATAAGTCTTTTTAAGGCTTTGCTCAAACCATTTACATCGTAGGGCTTAACTAGGAAACCGTTTTCATCGTTTTCCACAATTTCCGATAAACTTCCAGTAGTCGTTGCTACAACAGGTTTAGCACAGCTCATAGCTTCGAGAGCTGCCATGCCTTGTCCTTCGAAAATGGAGGGGAGTGTAAAAACATCGCAGGCTGCCATGTACAATGGTATCTCTCTACGTGATACTCTACCTGTAAATACTATATTATCATCTATCTTCAAGTGTCTTGCTATGTTTAATAGTTCATTCCGTATGAATCCATCACCTACTATCATAAGCTTCGCTTTCACATGCTCTTCTAATAGTTTCTTGAATGCCAATAAAAGGATATGAAGGCCCTTATGAGGCCAAAGCCTCCCAACATAAAGTATGATCGGATCACATATCTTATATTTATCTCTAATAGTGCTCCCTTTTATATTTGGATTGAAATCTACCATGTCTACTATGTTAGAAATCACAGTTAGTTTTTTAGAATCTATATTTAGAGTCTCCTTAACCTCATTTGCAAGAGAATTACTTACTGTTATGACTTTAGATGAACTAGAAAGAATTGTTGCTGACTGCTCTCTAAATGAAAAGGGTTTACACCAATAATGTATATCATCACCGTGTAAAGTTATCACGTAAGGAATACCCATGTACTGATTTAGTTGCATAGCACAATATCCTGGAGGCGTTATGAAGTGTGCATGAACTAAATCAACTGGATAATTTAATATGTAGTTATAGGCAGCCTCTCCTAAGTGAAAGAGATCAAGGAGAAGATGGTCTTTAGCATTTATTAGAGTATATCTCTCCTCATCCATGACTTCGTGATCGTGTGACAAAGCGATTACATGAGGATTATAATTATGCTCAACCAATATATGTTCAAGATTTCTAATGTGACTTCCAACTCCCCCTTCCAATGTTCCAAGTATAAGGATATTCATAAGATATCTACTTCCCTAATTAGGCCCATATTAAAGAGTTTAGTTATAAAGTCTCCTAATTTTTCGATATCTAATAATGTTTGCTTTGATATGATCTGTAAAATTTCTTCACGCGTTCTTGTTCCATCGCATAACATAAATATAATGCTAGAAATACAGTCTAGAGTACATGTCCTTCCATCATGTAAACATATTGTGAATTTAGGGCCAAATGGAAAAGGTATAAAATCAAGGTTTTTAATTAAAGGTCTTGTCATTTTACCTCACATGTATTAAGCTCTTAGACGATATTCTAAGGATGACTTGTCTTCCATAACAAGCTTCTTTAACTGATATTTTTCCTCAACTACTGGGCAGAGCGGGTCTGGCGCGTTTATCTCTTCAAAGAAGGCTGCCCCTGCTGCCCTACATCTGCCGGTACAGACGAACTTACATGAACTACATGGCTCATTTAAATCAGACAATCTCAAGTTCCTTATATATTGTAAAAGAGTGGAGTTGAGCCAAATATCTCGAAGTGGGGTTTCCCTTATATTTCCACAGCTAAATTTATCTGGGAAGTATGAGCAAGGCTTTACGATTCCATCTGGGCAAACGTGGATAGAGAGTCGCGCTGCAGGACATTCAACATTTACTTCAAAAGGTTGAATGTCCCTTTCCTTATAATCCATTAGGTGTTCATAACGAACTCTCAACATACTTGCGTCTAAGGAGCAACAATCCAATTCCTTTACAATTGTTGTGTAGTCTTCATAAGGTACAAATGTATCGCTTAAGTTCTCCTTTGCTCTGCCATATGGAATAAGTCTACCAAGTAAAAACCCATCAACGCCCAATTCATTTGCTAGCTCTAAAATTTTAGGTATTTGCATCCAGTTTTGCTTTTGGATAACTGGTTTGATAGTAACATGATAACCGATGCTTTTAGCGATCTTAATGGCCTTAATTGCCATATCAAATGTCCCTCCAACACCCCTAATTTTATCATGAGTATCAGCAGTAGCACCGTCTAGACTGAATTGTATATGGTTCAGACCCTTATGCCAAAGTTCTTCTGCAATATCCCAGTCGAATAGCGATCCGTTTGTGGACATCGACACATCGATACCTTTAGATGTCATACAATCTACTATCTTAGTTATGTCATCTCTTATAAGAGGCTCTCCACCCCCTATAGAAACATCGTATACTTTTATTGCAGCAAGTTCATCTGTAAACGTAGATATCTCATCAAAGGAAAGTTCGTTCTCCAAACGCTTTCCTGCATTGGCATAACAATGAATACATTGAAGATTACATGCATAGGTAACCTCAAAGTAAATTGATGTAGGGAAACGCAGATATCCATTAAATGGTTTTAAGGGAAGAGTACTATCATCAATTATTGGTTGAAATATTTTTATAAAAGTTGGATCGAAAGTTAAAAAGCCTAAATAGGTACCTATATTTAATAATTTGATAATATCTGCTATTATCGTATACTTGGGACCGGTATATTCGTTTAAAATAATACTTATTATATCATCTAAGCTATGCTTTCCGTCGCAAAGTCTAAGTATATCATAACTAGTTTGATTAATGTAATGAGGGCCATTATAATCAAAGAATGTTCCTGCAATATACTTACCCCCCATATATGAATTTTCTTTCCTAAATTTCTTTAGTATTACAATAGGTTCAAACATTGTGTTTTATTCCTCTTATCTCCACATAAAGTTTTGTTATAATCAGCCACGACAATAAGGACTAATACTGTTATAATCAAAACTTATAGAAGAAGAACCTTTACTAATATTTCATATCACCGTACTTGTTCCATACCATTAGTGCTTAAGTCGTAAGTCCTTGAATTTAAATAGATACCAATTTTGAACACGTGAAACCACCGGCGCCACACGTAAATAGAGTTAGACACCAGAAACCATTCTTACAATCGAATCCATAGCATGTAAATGGTTGAATACGACATACGAATCCGTTTTCACACCAATATGTGGGCGAGATTATAAGAGGCGTCTCCCAATTTTTCATCATATCACCCCATTATAAAAATGTATATTTTATTTATAAATCTTTCATTGTATATGTAAATATAAAATTCTGATTGTATTATATATATTGAATGTATTATTTATAATGATTGTATAGGGCTATTCAAAATTATCTTCTCCTCTAAAAGACAGTTCTAATGCATCTTATCTTTTCGTCCAACCCATTACCATCCGCTGCTACAGCTACGCTCAACATGGCTATGAAGACAATGTTCACGTGGATGCTCACAGAGTTGAATCCTCTAACTCTAATCCTGTCCAGGCCCAGAAGCTCCTTCGCCCTCGAGAAGACCCTCTCAACCGATGCCTTCATCCTCCTGTAGGTCTTGGACCTCGGCTTCGCCTTACCCTTGCCGGCCCTCCTCGGATTGCGATCGATGAAGGCCCTCGCACCTATGCTCTTCAGAAAGCTCCTCGTCTCCCTGCTGTCGTGGATTGCATCGCCGGCCACCCATGAGGCCTTCACGCCATTCTTCTTCGCAGTCTTGACGAGGGGCTTGAACATCGCGTTCTCGTGGACATTTGCAGGTGTCACGCTCAGCTCCACCGGCAGCTCGGATTTGTAATCCGCGATTATATGCACCTTGTAGCCGTAGATGAGCCCTTCCTTGGAGACGTGGCCCCAAGCGGCATCGGGATCTGAACTCTGGGCCTCTATGCCAGTAGCGTCTATGGCCAAAGATGGGCCCTTTATGACCTCACCTCCTACCAGCTTCTCAACCAATTGCCTGAAGATGCGCCTGAATCCCTGCAAGCCGATCCTGTGCTTGAAGCGGTTGATCGTCGGCTGGCTCGGCGTTCTTCCGCGCTTGAAGCCGCAGTCCTCAGCCAGGCTTGGTAGGCGCTTCAGTAGCCTGGCCAGCCCGCTCTCGGATTCGTTGCTCAGGGGCATGAGGATTAAGGCGTTCAGCATCGGCCTGGGAGGATAGCCGGGATTGCCCGGCCCTGGAGGCTCTTCATCCTCCATCTGGGGGATATCCAGAGAGCTGAACAGTTCCTTCAATGAGAGTCTGACGCTCTGATCCATGCTGGAAAAGAGGATAACTTGGACGTAAAAACATCAATTGTGAATAGCCCTAATTGTATTATATATCAATTTTCTCACTTCTGACTTTTTCCTAAAATTGTAGGGTTAATTCGTAAAAAGACTTGGATTTGAAGATTTGCAAATTTTACAAAGCGAGTGAAGGTCGAAAAAACTAAGGAACAGCAGTAGACAGGTATAGTGAATCACATGACTCGCCTATGAATAATCGCAAGATATACTTATCAGTCAGTTCTTGTATAATGGGTTGATATATGGTCTTCGCTGTACAGACCTACAATCTGACAAGAAGATTTAGATCACATTCCATGAAAAGGTTCTCCTCATTCAATCAGTCTACTCCCCATGCTTTTTTTGAGGAATTGATCGGCAGGCTAACTGGAAATGTTGAGGTTAGTGTCTTAACAGCTGTAGATCGGATCAATATCAATGTAGAGAAAAATGAATTTTTTTGGACTATTGGGACCAAATGAATCTGGAAAGACAACTCTCCTAAAGATACTGGCAGGGCTTCTACGTCCTAGTGAAGGAACCGCGAAGATACTGGGCTATAACCTTCAAGGAAAGGTATGAAGTAGTTTGGCACGTAAACTACGTAGCTGGTTTATTGACTGGTGGAGTTTGGTGCGACCCAAATCTTTCAGCAAGAAGGAACTTAGAGACTATTGCCAGTTTATTCAAGATCCCAGCTAGCAAGGTCAATGAAGTTCTAGAGTTTGTTGGCCTAAGTCAAGTAGCTAGCGCCAGAGTTGGAACATTCTCCTCTGGCATGACAGCCCGTCTAGTAGTAGCTTTTGGGTTAATGAGAGATGCAAGCATATTCTTGATGGATGAGCCCACGATAGGTATTTCGGTAGAAACAGCGAGCGAGATCCAAGCCTACCTGAAAAATCACGTGCAGAACGAAGTCAAGGCAACAATACTTTACGCAACGAACAACGTTGTAGAAGCTGAGAAGCTTTGCGACCGAGTGGCGATACTCAACAACGGAAAGGTCATAGCGTGCGGTAAACCTATGGAGTTGATCGGATCTCTCAAGAGGAGCGAAGTAATCGAAGTCAGACTTATAAATTTGTCTAATAAGATGGTCGAACTTCTAAAACAGAAAAACGACATCCTATGTATTATAGTTAACAAAATGATAGCGAGCGATGGTAAAGGACCATACGAGGAAGGAGTGGATGACATGCAAGCATATCCTGTGAGTAGTTCAGATTTTGATAAATTCATTATAGTGATTGGTTCTAGATACGTCTGGATAAACTTCTCGGATGCCCATTGGATGAATGAGTCCATGAAGGATATACCCCCTAGGTATCCATCGAAACGGTATGGCGTGAGCTTTGCGATCGGTGCTGTGATATCAAAGATGGACATAGGAGTACATCAATCCCCGCCTATTGTCTTTATCCTTGATGATGCCGATGTAGTATTCGATATAGCGTATTCTCCCAGCCTTTACAGACAGGGCAATATCGACTTAGTAAGAGAAAGTCAGAACAAGTGGACACTAGACGTCGACGCATGGTTTACATGCATCAACGAACAGGACTTCCCTTATGGCCCGGAGTATTACGTGCAAATTGGCTTCACGATGACTATACAGACCGTCCATAGATACGAGTTCGGGCTGAGGATTTGACGACATACAACTCTGGCCACGACCTTGACGCTGTTACTTGAATGGAAGTTGTTTCACCTCCTCAATTGTGGAGGTCATAAAGACGGCGTTCGAGTTGAGCCCAGTGCAAAGGGAGATCACTGTGGACTTAGTTGTATCGAGGGGCTTCGATCATCGTTAAAGGACCACTTGAGTTCATAGAGGCTAAGAAGGTTCCGGATGGGATAACTTACTCTTTCAAAGCGTTGAATCCGCGTTTCCACTAACACAGTACGGAAGGACTCTGGTAGTACAAGAGGAGGTGGCCAATCGAGAGTTTGTTTGCGTGGCTTCTGAATTCCATGTAACTTACCATTCAATATGAGCACTATGTGGAAAACTTCCCAAGCTTTATATCCTTTGGATATATTGTAATACTACTTAGAATGTATTAATGAGATGGCTTTAAGGTATTTATATCTACCTCTCTGTATCATTGTAATTATAAAAATGGGGTTCGTTTTTGACAGAAGCGAAGGCAAACAGGTTTGGCTCAAGAGAAGGTCATAGTGGTGCATAGTTCACGATGAGGATCAAGATTCCCGATGCAAGTGAAGAGGAACTCTACCTCAATGCATGGAAGATGGCTCAGGCAGATTCTCCTTGGTCTCGATATTCAGGGCCCTTCGCGCCCAACCTCAAGGATGAACTTGATGCTACCCGAGCCGTCCTTCACGATCCGACTTCCAAGTGCTGGATAGCGGTCGATGATGGAAATGTCGCTGGTGTCTTGGCATGCAGGAAGGATAACGAGCTTGCTTGGCTTGGGAGCAGCGACAGAGAGCCAGCCGTTCTTCCAGATTACAGGCAGACCATCACGGGCATTAAATTACTCGATACTGCATTCGAATGGTCGATCGGAGAGGGACTGGCTGGAGTGTTCGCCCCCCTCAAACTGCTACCTGAGTCGGATCCAAAGGCCCAGTGGCACGTAAAGCTGTACTTCCAATGGGGCATGACGCTGACGAGGTTAGTAGTCGAGTATGGGACCCGTATCCATAAAACGGAAAGATACGCAAATCCACAGGTCAGATTCAAACAAGCTCGCGACGTTGGCCTGAATCGCCTGTGCGACATAATCCTCCGCTCCTTCGAATCGACTAGGGCGTTCGAGTACGATCCACTCGTCCACGATCCACCAGAGGTGCGTTCATCCCTCTCAGAGATACAAAATTCTGAGGGTATGTTAGTGGCCTATCTTGGAGAAGAGGCTGTGGGCTTTGCTTTGGTCCGTACGCCAACGGCTAACGATCGCGCATACGGGCACATAGCCGCGATAGGGACTTTGCCAGAGCACAGGGGAAAGAAGATAGGCACTAGCCTTTTGCAGAAAGCTCATAACTATATTATAGAAAATGGATACGAGTATTCATTCGTGGGCACTTCGGAGAACAACCTACCATCGCGAGCATTATATGGCAAGATGGGTTATGAGCCTGTATACCGCATTCTGAAATTCGTGAAAGTCACCAGAGCCATTAACATCTCAAGGGATCTGGTGTCCCATGACTTTAACGATTTACGTCCCCTTGAGTGGCCACAAGCCTGATTTCCATCCCTTTCTAATTTCTTTACAGAACGCTCTTTTATGCGAAGTTCGAAGAGAAACTGGGAAGGAGCGATGGACTGGAGAAGCCAAGATCCGACAGTTCAGGTACTTCATGTGGTTGGCAACCCAATACGCAAGGCCGCCATCGAGGCTTTAAAGGGGAGTGGCATGAGGTTTTCCAACCTGCTGGCATCCAGCGATTTGGATTACGATCACGACGCTGGCCACTTCTACTACCACCTCTCAGAATTGATGGACAAACGGATAGTGGAGAAGGTTGGCGATGCTTACCGTCTGACGGAGTTCGGCCAGAATGTGGCCGAGATGCTCGGCTCCCTCAAGAAGGAGTGCTCCTTCCTGTTTGCAGAAAGAGACAAAGGAGGTGAAAAAAGGATGGATACCCAAAGCTTGGAGACCGAGTGGATTGAGTTCGGAAGGGAGGTTGGCTTCAGGAAGAGGACCGAGAAGGGATTGATGTCGGCAGGTTTCCACAGCACGACCAATTCCCTACAGGAGGCCATCTCCGAAGATTTGCCCGATGGTCCAGAGAGAGCGAAACTGTACGGATTCCTGGAGAAGCTGTGGAAAGGCCCAGCGACATTGCTGGTGAAAGGCAAGGACATACCTTTCGGTTGGGCAACGGTAGAACCAAACGTGTCTTGGGGAAGCAGCACTGACGGGGAAAAAGAGAAGTCCAAGAGAAGTCCATGCCAGGACAACGATCATCATTAAGGATATTGCCATAGCGTCGTGGGCAGAAGACAGGAAGGTGGTCGCAGCGAACTTGCTCAAGGGACTGCTGGAGAAAGCCGAGCAGGCAGGAGCCGATGCGGTGGAACTGAGAGGAGTGGATTTGAGAGGACAGCAACCAGCTACACGATGAAGAAGGCGCTCATTTAGTTGGTAAAAAGGCGAAAAATGAGGCTATTGAATTAAGTCCCAAACCCATTTGGGTTCGAGTACTGCCCGACCCACTACTCGTGGGAGCGTTGATTCGTATTGGAATAGATCATTCAAATAAGGTTATCCTAGGGGCAGACCTGATCTGTTTGGCCCTGCTCAGGGCATGGTGGAAGGCTGGATACAGGTGCATAGATATATTGGCTGCAAAGTTTTGAAAGGTTGGCTTGCCTCCTGTCCTGCAGGTTGACAGCTACTTCTTCCTCATATTCTCCTATCTGATTTTCTCCGCCCTTACAGATTTCCGTTATCGCAGGGCCTACTTGGCAGTCTCACTGCCCGCCATGGCTCTTCTGGTTCTTAGGGGGCTTGGTATGCTGCCTCTCCTCCTTGCGGCAGTTCCAGCCTCAATTCTCCTATTGCACTACGTTCCTCGTCTGAAGAGGGGAAGGGAGTTCATTGAGGATATCCTTGTCTTCTCCGGATTGCTGAGCGTTGCATTGCTTTCTTCCGAGAAGCTGATCGCACTACTGTTGCTACTGTTCTTCTTGGTGGATGAACTGGTGCTTCGAAGGTTCGGTCCGGCTATCGAAGGCGCCCTCTATTCTCTCTTCCTCATGTCATCTTCTTTCATAGCCAGCGGTATTGTCTCGTGGCTCCTCATGGGTTTCGGGGCAGCTGTTCTATACTCTTCTCGGAGTATGATTGGCTATGAAGATGTCGCGCACACCGTCGTGCTCTCGTTGTTTGCGGGCACCTATTTCGGCGGGTTCAGTTTCTTCGCCATTCTCTGGATCTATGAGTGCCTCGTGGTCCCACTCGCAATTCTCCTTCATCTCTTTGCAATCAAACGATCGGATCTCGCGAGATACGGGAGAATTATGGCCGAGATGAGGGCAGCCAGAAGAGAGGTGTTGGTTTACGCGTTGGCCTCAGCACTGTTTGCATTGTCCATCTTTCTCGGCAAGAACCTCGCGCTGGGATTCATCGCCGTCCTGCTCCTCCTTCCCTTCGCACCTAGAGTGCATTATGGCGAGAGGGTCGCTCTACCCAGGGCCGCTCTCCTGCTGGTTTCCCTGCTGCTGTGGATTGGCATCAGCCTGGTAATAGGCCTGACCATTCCGTGAGAGTACTGTGGTGTGCTCGGAAAGGCACGCCGAAGTCTGTAGACTCCTCTGTGACCAAGATGAGCGTTGAGACTTCGTAGCTGACGCGTTCATGCATCTCGTCTGTATACTCGGGCATCACTTGGGTGCTGGTTGCCTGAACCTCAACGATCAGGAGGTTGGCTGAAACGTTGCTCCCGACTCCATCAACAGAGCCCATGATCTCCTCTGCAGTCAGATTTCCACCCTTCAGCTTTACCAGTCCATTCAGAGCCTCATCTAGAGCCGCCTCTACATTTTTCACCACTTCTTGGATCAGGTAGTATCTGACCTCAACCCAGACGCTGCGGTTCACCTCGTTCTCTTTGTAGATGACGTTGAAGCTTCCGTCGTCGAGCTGTTGCAAGGACAGAATCTTGGGGCCGAGCTGCAGGTCGTCCTGGAGCATCGCCAAGTATTCTTGGGTCGTGTTGCCGTGCTCGAAGGCTGTCGCGAGTGTTCTCACTGCAAGAAGATAGATGTCGCTGTCGCTCGGGTGAACGCGGCTAACCTTGGATACGGCGCTGAGGAGCTCGATGTCCTGCTCGCTGATCCTGATCGTGTATACACTGATTATCGCGATAGCCATTACCGCTGGGAGCAGGAGGACCTTCTCCATATCCCTACGCCCTGATCCCCCTCATGAACTCGGCCGAGAACTCTAGGGGCTTTGCTGCGGACGCTGAGCTTACCGCCTTAACGGTTTTAGTAAGCTCCGAGATCAACCCTTCCGAATCCTTGAGACCCGATGTCTGGAGCATCCTTTTGAAGAGGCTGACTTTACGCATCTTCTTCGGATCGGTGAGGCTGCCGTGAACCTCGAAGCGACCAGAGCTGAGCCTGACCAGCGGAATGAAGGAGAGCTTCTCCCCCTTCCTCTCCGTCGCGTAGATGCCGTTGAGGGCCCTCCTCCTCCTCCCGCCCTTTTCGACGTAGTACAGGCTGACTATGATGTCCATCGCCGAGAAGTCCTCTGCGGTTATGCCCGCCGTCTTGTTGAGGAGCTCTAAGGTGGTCTGGGGATCCGAGCCGTGCACGGTGGCCATCATGGTGTTGCCTCCCCTCTCGTATCTCACTCCTTCGAAGAGGTTCGAGATCAGGGCACCCCTCAGCTCCCCGATGACGACGACGCGGGGACCGGCTCTGAGGGAGGCGTAGACGACCTCCCTGACGTTTCTCTCGTAGGTCTCCTCCTCCACGAAGAGAGGCGATGCGACCTTGTATCTCGTAACATCGAACCCGAAGTCCCTCAGCGTGTCCACTGGGATCTCGGGTGTGTCCTCTATGACTAGGATGCTGCGGTCTGGTATCGTGAGGAGCATCGTCGAGAGCAGGCTCGTCTTCCCGCTTCCCTTTGGCCCCGTGAAGAGCAGAGATGCCCTGTGCCTCGCCATGAAGGCCAAGAGACCGAAGGAGAATGTATCCAGTATACCCTCTTCGATGAAGTCTCTGGGCGTGAAGGGCTCCCTCCTCAGGTTCCTGAACGTGACGTTCAGCGATATTGGTTCCTTTGTCCCGAAGATCCTAGCCCTGAAGTCTGGGAAGTCAACCATCCAGTCGAAGAGGGGGTGCAGAGCATCCCAGGGCCTGTTCGTAAGGGAGACTATCAGCTCCCCGAAGATGTTCATGTACTCCTTCTTGAGGAGGAGGTTCGTCCTGAAGTCTCCGAGCGATGAATGGAAACCCGAGACCTCTAGGTAGTCGCCGTGCATGTTGAGGTAGATGTCGTTCAGCCTTTGGTCGAGAAACAGATCCTCAAGGGGTCCGAGCCCCACCCAGTTCCTGACGATGATCTTTCCGAGAGAAGATGCCCTGTCCGCCCTGACGCCCATCTCTCCGAGCTGCTGAATGGTTTCCTCGTAGAGGCGCTGCCTCAGCTCCCTCATCGAGTTGAACTCATAGATCTCCCTCCTCTCCTTCAGTTTCTCAGAAACGTCGGTTACGGCATCCAAGTCCTGCCTGTTCAGGTGCAGCTCGCTGGGATCCACGAAGAGTATTACCCCCATCTCGCTCTCCAAGGTCAAGACGCGGCTCTCCCCCAACCGCTCTCTTCGGAGAATCGTGCCCTTCAAGCTTGTGAGAACCTTGAACTTCATGAATGAGGGCACAACCTCTATGCTTTCAAGTCGAACCTCTTCCGGAAGGGCAAGTATCCGGTCCAGGAGCGATCTGTTCTCGCGGGCGCAGAGGGCGCATTCAGCTTCACTGGATAAAAGGATCTCTCGGCAGATCTTCTTGGCCTCTTTGGCCTCCCACTCCGACAGGAGCGTTTGAAGCGGTTTCCAGCATTTCTCACATCCTCCGTGAACCTGGTCGAGCGAGGAGACACACTGGGCCAGCTCATATAGCGGTCCGGAATCCAGGTAGTAGTCGAGGCCGTTCCTAGAGAGAACTATCTCCCCAAGCTCTCCCTTCCGCATCGCTTCCGTCGTGATGCGTGCTCTGGCAGCGGGATCGAAAAAGATTAGACCACTAGAACTCTGGTCTGCCTTCATCCGTCGGTGCTCCTCCAGAGGGCGAGGTAGAAGCGCAGCGTTATTCCTCCGCCCGAGATCGTTGACTCAGCGACCGAGACGCCCGGGGTCAAAGTCGACTCCTCCGAGACGCCGGGACCCGGGACGGGCACGAAGTGTGGGGGCACCTCCGTTGAAGAGACACTCAAGATGGCCTCCTCCCCGCTTCTCATCACATTTTTCACTTGGAACAGATACTGGTAGCCCGAAGCTCCGAGAACCTCGCTGAGGAAATCCGACACGATTGCGGCAACCCTCTTCCTGGCCGTCATGTTATCCCAGTTAACAGCGATGTCGAGCACGATTGCGTTGGTCAGCGTCTGCGCCCTTGACCGGTTAACTAAGGGGTTCAGAGACGCGTTCATCGGAACCGTAACGTAGTCCATCATGTAGAGGACTCTTTCGGCGTAGTTCCTCTGCTGTATGGCTGCATGCGTATCGGATACCAGGATCATCGCCCTGTGGGCAGCGTCCAGTACTTGGAAGCCGACCACTATCACTATGGCGACCAGTGCGAAGTTAACCGCTCCCCGTATCATCTTTCTCCTTCTCTCGCTCCAAGTTCCTGATTCTCATGTCCCTGGAGAGGGCCATGATTGCCTCCTCCATGAGTGCCAGCGAGCGCTCAATCCTCTCAACCCTTGCCAGCAGGTCTTCCGTTGGCTCCGGCACCCTTTTAGGCCTCGAGGCCGTAATCCGGAGAGCTGCTCCGGCGACGACAACGCTGAGCAGCGCCACGCATGATGAGGCCAGAGCTGCCAGGAAGAAGTTCGGGAACAAAGCCGTCTTCACGGCCTGTAGTAAAACGGCCCATACGAAGGCGACGACTGCGATGTTGACCAAGATGAGCTTCAGATTCCACTTCAGCTTGAAGAAGAACGAAGAGATGAGGTCTCCAAGCAAGACAAAGCTGAACATCATGGCCAGCGATATGAAGTCGAAGATCAGAGGCTCAAAATCCAATCCCCAGACCACGGAAGCAGAACTGCTATCTTCGATAAAAAGGTTTGCGGCGCCGCCCTATTGCCTTTCTATGTCACATGGCCTATTACTTCCTCTCATCTCAGCACGGATATGGTTACGAAATTCGTCTCCAAATTAACGATTGAAGCTCAGTGCACGTAGTTGACGAATAGGAATAATGCTATGAATGCCGCGAAGGAGGCTACGACATACCAAAGGGTTCGTTTCATCCACCTATACTCCAAGTAACTCGTCGAAGCTGCCTTGCTCAGGCCGATCACCATGAACAGGGCGTTAAGGCCGAGGACGAGCCAGACTAGGTTTGGATCGGTCTCAAGGCTGAGAAGGCCAAGCAGCCTCGTTTCACTCGGGATGATCGAGTAGATGAAGCTGTACATGTAAGCTCCGAAGAGCGTGAACGCTATGGTCACAGGCACCATGGCCCTCATGTCGGTCTTGATGTCCGTCATCTCCCTCCTGTAGAACTGCTTCACTTCCTCGAGTTCCTTGGCGAAGCGGTTCAGCGCCTGAACGGCCTTTGAGACGGCGATATTGGCGAAGTAGCTAGCCCTCACTACGCTGTGGAGCATTTTGGCCAGGTCGCTCTGTTCTAACACAGGGCTGTGCGGCTCACCCAAGCCCGCGACCTCGCTGGCCATCTCGCTCATAACATCGCGGAGCCTGCTCTTCAGCTGCTTCGACGTGTTTCTGAGGCTCACGGAGAGAGGCAGGAGCTTGAGGTTGCCGGAGAGGCTCGTAAGGCATTCGGCAATCTCGTCCTCGCACCTCTCAAGCTCTCCAACCCTTGCTTCATCGGCCTTCAGCAGGAAGTAGATCGATGACGCGTAGGCCGTGCTGAGGGCGAGAGGATAGGCAAGAGGCTTGACGGGGGACCAGTAGGTCAGGAATGAGGCCGACAGAAGAGGAATGGCTATCAGAAGAGACGATCTTGCGGGCAAAACGCCCTTCGGATGAATCGTCAAGATGGGCGTTCTGAAAAGGAGGATGAACAGGAAGAGGATGAGGGGAACGATCATCAGCATCAGGAGTATTATGTGAGTATCTACGAACAGGGCGTAGACAGGTATCATCACCGTTGCAACTATGTTCAAGGAGGGGATCAGCCTCAGCATCGCGGTCCTCACCATGGCGCCCCCTGCGTAGGTGGTCAGCCTCTGCCTCATGTACGATGTGACGTGCTCCATGCTGTCGTCGAAGCTGCCGTTAGCGAAACTCGCAAACGCGTTTCTCAAGGGCCTCTGATCGATGGTGTCCGCGAAGCTCAGTAACGTATCCGCGAGAGGGGCTTTGCCGCGCACGTAGGAGAACGATTTCTCCCTGAGATCCCTACACCAGAACTGAGATCCGAAACTTGAAGTCATCGCCTGCAAACCATCCCAAACGCGCCCAGTCAGAGAACCGATTATGGAGCCTAGGACTATGCCCTGCCAAAGGCTCGGCTCCTCCCTCTCCAGGATTGCTCTAGCTCTGTGGAGCGGGTAGAAAGCCGAGAAGGCCGAGAGGCCGAAGGGAACGATGAAGGCTATGGCCACGAAAGGGAGACCGGAGAGGACAACATCGAACGAGCGCTGCACCGCCGAGAGTACCACGAGGCTGGCCATTATCGCGCAGGAGACCAGAACGGAGCCGTAGAGGAAGAACCTGTAGGCAGCATCAGCTTCAAGGGCCTCTATTCCTAGGCCGCTGTGTTGGAGGGCTCTCTCGATCTTAAGCTCAAGAGGGTTGAGGGCCCTCTCCCTGGGTCTCAGAAGAGATGATAGCAGCCTGCAGATCCGGACATAGATTCGGTCGATGACGTTGAGCGTTGTCCTTCTCTCTGAGGGTGTTGGTTTATCGGGAGCCTGCGTTCGCCTCTGATGTGTTCCTAGGGTCTCGTATACCTTCAATTCTAGGCCATCAGCCGCTTCGGGTGCCGGTTGCCTTCACCCGTCTTCTCCTCAAGAGGAAGAGACCTGCCATCGCTGCTGCAAGGACCAGCGCAGTGGTACCGCCCATGAGAAGTAGTTGGTACGCATCCTGCTGCCTCTTGACCTCGATTCCTCTCAGCGCTATCTCCCTTGCGCCGTTCGCCAACGTGAAAGCGCTTGGATAATTTCCGGCAGTGAAGTTGGACCTCGCCCACTGCAGGGCTAGGGTTGCTTGGGACAGCGTCGTGCTGTCTATGCCAGCGTCTCTCGCCTGACTCACAGCCGTCTCTGCGTCGCTTATGGCTCCAGACGCTTCATCCCTGTCCTGCGCAACGGTTACGCGTGCGGCTGTGCTGCATAATAGGCATAAAAGGAGGATGACTGCCGAAGACTTGGCTAACCTCATCTTCCCAACCACTTACGAGGACTGACAGCCCACATTTCATTTAAGCTTTGCGAATGACCGTCAGGATGCCAGGGTGGGTCTCGGAGTCGGACACCCTTATCGCGACGGGCACCGAAAGGCTGAAGGTCACGCCATTTACTATATCCTCCATACTGAAAGTCTGTCCCGTTCGCAGGTCATAGATCCTGACGGAGTATCCGGAGGCGATCTCCTGCGAGATGTTCGCGAACAGCGAGGAGTCCAGGACGTACGTGGCGTTGTCGGCAGAGATGCTGCTCGATATCCGCCTGACAACAAGCAGAGCTTCCTCTCTAAACGCGGCAGCCCTCAGCTCGCTGTCCTGCTCGATGACCGTGAACATCAGGAACAGAACTGACAACGATAAGGCGAGGAGCATCATGCCGAGGCCTATAGCCCGCCCGATCATGCTGGCTCACCTCACGGCGATCATCCAGTCCTGGGTCAGTTCGGACCTTGCGGCGACGATAGTGAATTTGCCCTCGTGGAGCAGGTCCTTCTCGCCGCCGAAGGAGGTTGAGTATTGGTATGGGAAGGCGAAGCTGTACACGAGTTCGGAACCGTAGTATGCCTCCACCGACTTGTCCTTGAAGAGGATTTTGCCATCGGGTGGGAGCTCGACCGTGATGAAGAGGTAGGTCTTCTCTCCTGCCGTGGCAACCTCCTCCATCGCGAAGTGTATGGCCCTGCAAGAAGACTCCAAAATCTGGACGTTGTAGTAGCGGCGAAGGGAGAGGGCGAGTTGGGCCATCGGTGGGAGAGTTATAGCTATTATCGCGAGTGTAAGAACGGAGTTGAAGGCCTCTGTCTCCAGAGCCTCTCACCCGGAGGTGGAGGTGCTGTTCGTGAGGCGGAGCTCCCTGAAAAGAGTGTCAATCTCCTGCTGTACCTTCCCAATGCCTGACGCAACGCTCAGCGCAAGGGAGATCATTGCCCCGCCTACGATGGCGAAGACCAGCGCTCCGAGCGCATAGGCGAAAGCCCTGATGTCTATAGCCTCCTTCCTCGGCATAAGCCTCCTCATAGATGCCCACTGCAGATGAAACCTGTGTATCTCATATTAAACTCTTTAGGTCAGGAAGGTCTTAAGCTACGTAACCAGTCAACTTATTTCGATGAAGGCTTTAGATTAATAGGGCGTGTTGGAGAGAAATAATTAATAAATGGAACTTAGAGTCTAAAGTCGCTCCGGTGGTGTAGCCCGGTTAAGCAAGAGATGGACTAGGCATGGCGGCCTTTCGATTCCCAATCGGATGACGATAGCCGCAGATCGCGGGTTCGAATTGTTCGAGTTCGAGCAAGGCAATCCCGCCCGGAGCACTTTCGATTCATCGCCCGAGCCAGCATTACTATCCCATCCTTGGCAAGTCGCCTTCGTGCTGGCAGATGCGGTGGACAGCGATTCATTGATGGCTAAATATGGGGTAAAGATAACAGTAGAAGGGATAAGCGAGAAGATACAGGAGTTGTTCCCAAGCATAGATTGGGAGATGGATCTAGAACGGATAAGGAGAATGCTCGGAAGGAAAGAAAGCGAGTGAAGGCACTAGTCGAAGAGGCATTCGGCCATTTCGGCAAGAATGCGTTATACGAGGAACAATTCATCAAGTACTTCAAAGGTCAGGGGATGAGTAAAAAATGAAGTGGATAAGCTCTGGTTTAAAGCGGAAAATATGAAAATAATAAGGAGGGGGGGTTAAGCCGATATTTCGCGAAGAGGACCCTTTGGATATATTGGGTCACGTCGTAGTCTTCAGGTTGCTTGGGAAGGGGGATGAATGAGGGCTTGTGGTCCGCTGTTATTCGACATGCTCTGACAACTTATGTGAAGCCATAAGGCCTTTTTAAGACCCCTGCTTCTCCTCTATCTTATCGAATTTGATCTGGTTTCTCTTCGCCCTGTGCCTGCTCCCGATCAGGGCGTACGCCCGCTCTTTGGCCATCTTCTCGTTTGGCGCCTCTATGGTCTGCCTGAAGAAGATACTCCTCGGCCCCTTCCTCATGAAGCCCTCGACTGTAAACTCCTTGTCTTGGCTCATCGTGGCCAAGATGGAAGATGGCTCATTAATCTCCTTTACTATCGCATTATTAGGGACCGGGATGATTTTCGAGCGATATGAATGGCAAGGCAGGACCTGAACATTTAAGGTGGCTGCGACTTGCCCAGCTTGTCCTTCTGCCTCTGTATCTCTTGGGCCTCTATCTTCCTGAAAAGTATCTTGGGCTTCTGGATCTTATGGCCTGCGCGGATGAGGAGCTGGGAAGCTTCGTGCCACCTCGCATCGTGAACCGAGCCAGGTTGGTTCAACTGTGTCCAGAGGGTCTCGGCCGAGGTTGGGATGAAGGGTTCGAGTAGTATCGCTAAAATCCTCACCCCGTTGCACGAGAGATAAAGGCAGGTCCTTGCGGAATCTGCATCGGCCCAAGGTTTTTTCTTCTGGAAGTACTGGTTACAGAGGGCCGTGAACTCTATGATCGCCTTCAGAGCCCTCTCTATCTCGATCTCGTTCAGGTTCTTCTCGACTTTCCCGGCTACGCTCAGTAGACGGTTCTCGAACTCCTTGTCATCGGAATCGTAATCTGTTGGAGCCGGAACCTCACCTCTAAACCTCGTGTCGATGAACGTGAGGGCCCTGTGTATGAAGTTCCCGATGTTGGCAACGAGCTCGTTGTTGATCCGCCCTTCAAAATCGTCCCAGTCGAAATTGACGTCCACCTGGCTGTACGGCGTGATTGCGCAGAGATAGTATCTCAGGTAGTCGGCGGGGAAGGATGCAAGGAATTCCCTGAGGCTTATGTACCACTTCCTGCTCTTCGAGAATTTCTGCCCTTGGAGCATTATGTGCCCCCTGGTCGGTATGTAATCCGGGAGCTTGTATTCTCCGACGCCGAGCCTCATCGCCGGAAGGAAGAGGTAGTGGTGGTAGACTATGTCCTTCCCTATGAAGTGGTACAACTTTGAACTATTCCAGTAACTCTTTCCATCGAGCGACCTCCCCTGAAGGACTTTCAGGGCCGTGCTTATGTAGCAGAGGTGGTTATCGAACCAGAGGTAGAGGCTCGCTTTCACATCTTCCCGGGGAATTGGCACCCCCCATGGGATGTCCCTCGTTATGTCCCAATCCTGGAGCCCGCCCTCTATCCACCTTAGGACGTAGTTCCTGACCTCGCTCTGCAGGTTGCTGTTGCCATTGAGCCAGTCCCTGAGCTGCTCCGTGAACTGCGACAGTTTGAAGAAGTAATGGTCGCTCTCCCTGCTCACCGGTATTCGGCCACAGATGGCGCAGTGAGGGTTAAGCACCTCTCCTGGCTGGAATGTCCTGCCGCAACTCTCGCAACCGTCGGAATATTGGTCCTTTGCGCCGCAGAAAGGGCAGTTCCCTTTCACGTATCTATCTGGCAGGAACTTCCTATCCTTCTCGCAGTAGGCTTGCGAGATGCTTTTCTTGTAGATGAATCCCTTGGCGAATAGCTGCTTGAAGAAATATTGCGTGAACTCAACATTTTCCTTCGAGCTCGTTTTGTAAAAGAGGTCGTAGTGAACGCCGAGGGCCTCAAGGTCTTCCTTATCCCTCTTGTTCCAGAATGCAACGTATTCCTCAGGAGTCTTCCCCTCCTTCTCGGCCTCGACCATTATGGGTGTGCCGAAATCGTCGGTCGCACAGACATACACCAAGTCATGGCCCTTGAGTCTACAGAACCTCGCAAAAACGTCTGCTGGCAGGTAAGTGGATGCAAAACCCCCAGCGTGAATTTCTCCGTTAGCATAGGGTAAGGCTGCGGTTACGATGACTTTCTCTCCGTTGAGATCTACCACCTTCTATCCCCATTCAAGCGAAGCGGAGCGTATTTAGCCTTAGCTTGGAGGTCTTCACCAAAAATGAAGGGAACGCTAGCTATGGTTAAGTTCCACTTTCCCAGCTCTCCGTATACTTCCTTTGGTCCTCGGTAAGTTGATCTATAGTTACATCCAAGCTTGCAAGTTTTATACTCGCAACTTGCTGGTCCTGTTCCTTTGGAACCTCGTAGACACCAGGTTTTAGTTGCCTTCCAGTATTGGCTAGGAAGAGTATTGAAAGGAACTGATTGGCGAAGCTCATATCCATGACTGATGATGGGTGCCCCTCAGCGGCGGCAAGGTTGACCAATCGCCCTTCAGCCAACAAGTAGAGCCTCTTGCCATCTCTAAGGGTATACTGCATATTGCTGGGTCCCATCGGTTTCTTCTCGCTTGCGAGCGATTCGAGCTCGGAGACCGAAACCTCGACGTTGAAGTGGCCTGAGTTACAGAGTATTGCCCCATCCTTCATCTCCTTCATGTGCCTGCCCACTATCACATCCTTGCAACCGGTCGCCGTTACGAAGAGCTTGCCGAGTTTCGCAGCTTCATCCATCTTCGTGACCCTGAACCCGTCCATCCTCGCCTTCAGGGCCCTGATTGGGTCGACCTCGCATACCGTAACCTCCGCGCCCATCCCGCGCATCCTATTCGCTATGCCCCTTCCGCAACGACCGTAACCCGCGACAACGACCGATTCTCCGGCTAGGAGCAAGTTCGTCGCCCTCAGTATCCCATCCATAGTTGACTGGCCTGTCCCATAATAGTTATCGAAATCCCATTTTGTCTCGGCATCGTTGACCGCTATGATCGGGTACCTGAGCCTCCCCTCGTTCGACATGGCCCTTATCCTGTGCACCCCCGTCGTCGTCTCCTCGGTTCCTCCCCTTATCCCCTCGATCTGTTTCCTCCCTTCCCTGTGTAATGTAAAAACGAGGTCCGCGCCGTCATCGAGAGTTATGTCCGGTTCGGCCTCAATCACCTTCTGAATGCACCAGTAATACTCCTCATTCGAAAGGCCCCTCCACCCATAGATATTCGCTCCCTCTGTGGACAGAGCTGCTGCCACGTCGTCTTGCGTTGAGAGGGGATTGCAGCCACACCATGCCGTCGAGGCGCCGGCCGCCATGAGCGTCCTTACTAGAACTGCGGTCTCCTTGGTTATGTGGAGACAACCGCCGATCCTAACCCCCCGTAATGGCTTCTTATCCTCGTGCCTCCTCCTGAGCTCTTTAAGCACCGGCATCCTGTCCTCAGCCCACTCAATCTTTAGCCTTCCTTGCTCAGCCAGGCCAATGTCCTTGACCTTTGACATGATAATCACCTGTATCTTCATCCTACTTTAAACTTTCTTAGATTCGGCATCACGATCAGCAATATGGAGCTGGCATCGAGATAGCTCAGGCGTAGCAAGAGAAATGGTAGAAAGGGCAGAGACGCTTTTCAGAGATAACAGGACCCAAAGGACATGAAAGGCTTTTGGCAACAAGTCATATGACTGAATATATTAAGGGCGGTCCAACCATCATGACATACCCGCATCGCTTAGCCCGCTGTAACCGAACGCCCTCATCCTAGGCAAGCCTTCCGCCAACCGTTATAGTGTCTACGTTTAACATTCCAGTGTCAAAAAACCTGATATTGGAATATAGCCTCTTGTCACTAGGAGAAGATAGTTCTCCAAATTATAGGCTCAAACTCCCTCCAGAATGATAACCCGGTAATAGCCTTCTCAGCTATGTTGATGATGGCTCTCAGGTTTCTTGACACCCTATTGTCGAACTGAGTTATGTCGATGTCCTTGGGATCGACCTCGAAGAAGAGTGTCAGTAAAGCATAGCAGGAATCGTTGTTCGGCTCACCTCCCCACCACAGGTAGACATCAGAAGGCTCAACCTTATCCTCCTCTACCAAGAATTTGCACCACCCTTGAGCTATATCAAGAGGGTTGAAGGCGTAGGAACTTCTCATCCTCCTCCTCAGGTTCTCTTCGGCCTCTCTCCCTAGCTTTATCCCATTGTCCTTGAACCACCCTATGAACTCCTCCAGGGCCTCAGAGAAGTGCCTCTCCTCCGCATCACGGGCTTCGTCGAACTGTTCCAGTGTCTTGATCCTCCGCTCCTTTGAGGCTGCGAAGAGATAACCGCCATACCAAGACTTGGCGTTTAACCTCCCTCCCCTAAAGTATCTCTCTAGGGCCTTTTTGAACTCATATCCATTCGCATCGGTAATCCCTTCATATTTTTTTTAAGTTCCTTAGAGATCCTCTCATCTCTTCCAGCAGCCTCGTTCAAGATTTCATGTATGTCGTTTCCATATTCTGCAATGGATGAGTAGAGATCAGTATGATATATCCAGTTGGATGATATCCAGATCTTCTCATCATTTTTCCTCTGCTGCACCTCGAACGTTGTTTCTAGGCAATCTACTGGATGGTTTACGTTCGGTCTTATCCTCTTCCCCAAAGAATCGGTGATGATATCCTCCTCGGTCAGCCTTTTATCGAATTCATTGAACTTGTATGGGTTTATGTGAATGAAATTATATGCCTCCCAAGCGAAGATGCCCCTGCGAGAAGTTATATCATTTCCTTTGTTATCATGGAAGTAGTATCTTTCTTTTGACTTTTCCATTGTAACCCACTTCTCATGAAGTGGGTCAAATCTAATATCATCCTCGATATTGATACGACCGGCTCCGTATGAAGCATTCTCGTATAGCATCTTCCAGCCATATAGCTCCCTGTGCACTCTATTGATTTCCTTGAACAGCCTGATCCTTTCTGGAACTGACAAGATCTTACCCAAGTAAGTATCCCTTTAGTAAGCTACTAGTAGACGCCATCAGGGTATCACTATCACCTTTACATACTTTCCTCCCGAGGCAGTCCTAATCGCAACCTCATAAGTTACTCCATTTCTAAAGGTATCCAAGCTGGCATGAAGCCTCAACCTAGCTTCCGTCCCTGAAGGGAGTTCCAGCGGGAATGGGTTATTTCCTTGAGGTTCCAGCTCCACGCCATCAATTTCAAGAGCCACTATCGTCAGCTTCCCCTCTCCGATATTCCTGAAGCGTATGACTATCTCCGCCTGGCCGTCCTTTATCGAGGCATAGGCATAGTCGAAGCCGATCTCCTCATATCTCATGAAGAGCCGCACGAAGCTGGGATAGTAGGCCATCAGAGCTACAGCAAGCGTAACAGCAACAGAAGTCAAGACAAGAGTCGCGATTAGTTTATCCATACGTTGGCACCTCTACTGACGGACTTCTCCAATGTCTGCTGGCTCGTCGTGGTCGTAATCTTTTGAGGGCTTTTCGTCTGCGCGTTACTCGACGTTTGACCCGAGCTGATAGATGGCATGACGTAATATGTGGTGCTGCCCCCCTTACTGCTGGACGTCTTGCTCGCGCTGGTGCCGCTGGAACCCGCGCTTTTACCGGAGTAATTGGGCGTCCCCACCTTCCGGAAAGGGTCTATGATGTTCTCGTTGGAATCCACCACGCGGCCGTAAATTACGGTCTTGTCTGTTAATATCGTATTCCTCAAGTCGGTGCCGATTACATTGGTGTTCTTCAGCACCACATCCTTAAGGTTCGAGTACTCCACGTTGGCCTTCGTGAGCTTGGAGTTGGTGGCGTTGACGTTCACAAGGTTCGAGAGCTCGACGCTGGTGCCCGAGAGGTTGGAGTTGGTCGCATTGACATTCCTGAGAACGCTATCTGTTACTGTGCTGGACATCAGCCTACTCCCTTGTGCAGTGCAGCCCACCAGCTTTGTGTTGGTAATAACGCTCCTTGAGATATTCGCGGAGTAGGAGATATCGCTATGGTCGATCTTCGTGTTGTCTACATTAACAACGAGCGTGAGGTTGCTTCCCGTGATGCTGGTGTTACTGAGGTTGACGACGGACATTAGATTGCTGCCCATCACGGTACAGTTCGAGATATCGGCCGAGTAGGAAATAGTACTTTCCTCAACGTGGCTTCTGTCTAGGCCCATAACGCTCACCAACGTGGAGTTTAGTATCCTGCACAGGTCGATGACGCAGTTGGCGATGGTCGAGCAGACGGCCAGGGTGTTCTGCACGAACGAGTCGTAAATCATTTTAGCCGAGACGTTGCAGTTCGTTATGGTACTCCCTGCGATTGTTATACCGGTACTCCTCACATTCTGGAGGTAACTGCGCTCTACCACCCCTCTCCAGTTCGACTGCTGAATACCGATGAGACGTTCAGGAAATATTGAGTGATGAATTCCGCGCTGACATTGACATCTCCATCAATTGTTAACTTCTTCTCCAGTTGAGTTGTATCATCACTCCACTTCTCGAACATGAATCGCGTAGCGTTACCCCCTTCGTAATATTCATTAACTGTGATATTGTGCTTAGTGAATTCATCCCAGCGATAGGTCTTAGGCAAGCTACTCGCATTAATAATGCCACCATCAACCTTCAATGATATTTGGTCTGCGACGATGTTAGTGCTTATTCTAATGGCATATGTTTTCGGTCTGACCGTCAAATTAATCGTATTGCTTCTCTCAGGGTCCATCTGTCCTCGTTGAGGCTCTCCTCATCGGCTTTGTAGTATACTTCGCTGCCATACCACTTCTTCATATCTTTCACTACCTCCTCCTCGAAGCTCATGTCCAGCACCTCCTCCTCGGCTATCCTCTTCAGCTCCGCCCTAGTCTCCGGCAGCTCCAGGACCGATTCGTGCCATATGGGCATCGGTTCGTCCCCAACCTCATACGGCCTGAGCAGGCACCCCCTCACGCTGGTTATGAGCTTGTCACCTTCATCCCCAACTGTTCCGGGCTTGTAGTTCTCGTCGAAGATCTTCGGCAGTATCTTAAAGCCCTTCTTCGGTAACCACCAGGCTGCAACATTTAGGTGATGTGGGGCCCATTCCCAGTAGAGTTTGTCATGGTCCCCTATTACCTTGAGCATATGGTTGGCGTTGGAGATCGTTGTTTCAAAGACTAACCCTTCACCCATCACTGCTCATCCCCATATCTCTTGGGTTCTGCAAGTAAAATTTATATATAGTAAATAATACTAATATTAATATGGAAAGTTCGTCAATTTTTCCAAGAGATATCACGCCAAGCCTGCTGAAGTGGATCGATAGAAGGGAGGCATACGCGATCAAAGGCCCTAGGCAAGGCGGCAAGACGACGCTCATGAGGATCTTGGAGGATGCCCTAATGAAGGGGGGGACAAACACGATCTTCCTGAACTTCGAAGATCCGGACATACTCGAGGCCTTTGAGGCCAACCCCAAGGAATACATCAGGAGCTTCATCACAAAGAAAGGCAAGTATTGCTTCTTGATGGACGAGTATCACTATGTGAAGGATTCTGGGAAAAAACTCAAACTTCTCTATGATACGTTCGATGATGTCAAGTTCATCGTGACCGGGAGTTCATCCCTGGAGATCAGCGGGGCCATGGCGAGATACTTGGTTGGAAGGGTATTTTTCTTCGAGTTATTTCCGTTTAGTTTTCATGAATTCTTACTCGCAAGAAATTTGAGGCTGGCACGAATTTATGAGCAGAGAAACGGTCAGATGGGGGAATTCCTGAGGACGGGTAAGATCAAGATCGTAAAGGATATTTTCCTCAAGGAGTTTCGTCCGCTTTTTGATCAGTATGTGACTTTCGGAGGATATCCTGCGGTGTTTAGGGCAGACGACCCCGAGACGAAGAGGATGATATTGAAGGGCATATATGATACATATGTCTCGAAAGACGTGGTAGAATTTCTCAAGTTCACAGATGCCCTGAAATACAGACTCGTCGTTAGAACCTTGTCGGCATTAATAGGAAATTTAATCAACTACAATGAGATCTGCTCCTCTTGTCAGACCTATTTCAAGGAACTCAAGAGAATCATCTCAATGCTCTCGGAAACTTACATAATAAGCCTAGTTCAGCCATTCCATAGGAATCCGGTAACTGAGTTGAAAAAAACTCCAAAAATATATTTTGGCGATACAGGTCTAAGGAATCAGATAATGAATAATTTCGATTCCCTTGAGAATAGAGTCGACAGGGGAGCTCTAGTCGAAAATTTCGTTTTCTTGAGTTTGAGGAATATTTTTCATGAAACTATAATCAACTACTGGAGGACCATCGCCAAGGCGGAAGTGGATTTCGTGTTGAGAATGGGAGACGAATTGATACCAATAGAGGTGAAATATCAGAATTTCAAAGAGCCAAAAGTTTCGAGGGGTCTAAGGAGCTTCATTCAAACCTATAAGACGAGGAAAGGACTTACGATCACGAAAGATTTTTGGGGGATAAAGGAAATCGATGGCGCATCCATTCTTTTTATCCCCGTCTATTACATATGACATATACATAGGGGTGGTCAGGGCGCCTTGCTGCGATGCCCATGAGATGCCGTGGGGTCTCTGTATTCTCTCAAGAAACCCGCTAGGATGATCACGTCCATTACTTTACTAATACTTATGTAGAATCATTCAGCCTATATCCTTAGGAGATATAATCGTATTACTCAATCTCTTGGCTCGTACGAAATCATTCAACTCATCATCTAGCGTTAGGAGCTTGAGGTTGAATGCAACGGAGCTAGCATAGAGTATGTTATCCACCATGTCGTTGTGGCCCAGGCCGTGGCCTGCCTAATCTAAAATGTATCTGAAGTAAGTTAAAGTCCATGAAAATAAAAAAAAATGGGTGAGCGTGCTTGCGCGTGCCAAAAGCTACGCCTGCATTAAGGTAGGATGTCCCAGAAAGCTTTGTTTGCTATTGCCTGTGCCCCTTGCGAATCCGCTGGACCGGGGATTACTCCCGGTGGCAGAGGTTCAGAGTCACCTTTTCTCAAATATAGTCTCGGAACTTTTTTTGTAGAACGGCTGTTGGTTTGGATGATGAATAATAGGAGAGATGCCTATTTTTCGACCCTAATGTTCTTCGGGTTTCCCTTTGTTATCTTCGCTCTTCGCGCATTCCAAGTGAGCTGAGCCCTTCCCACTCTCCCATTCTATCTGTTCTCCCGGCTCAATTGTTCCCCCACAGACTCTACATCTGCTCCT
>Ga0315280_10001625_pt1 | contig 38193 bp, 33 predicted proteins | sample YL17G06_40_MG_FD_203697 | JGI IMG/M metagenome (GOLD analysis project Ga0315280, IMG submission 203697) | Sediment microbial communities from Yellowstone Lake, YNP, Wyoming, USA - YL17G06_40 | ecosystem: Environmental > Aquatic > Freshwater > Lake > Sediment | place: USA: Wyoming | collected... | reverse complement strand
GTCTCTCCATTTCTTGGTGTAGAAGCCATGTGAACCTGCCGCCACTCAGCCGCTCAGGCGTGGCGTCCGCCAGATACGGCGCGTACCTTGACGTAGCGAAATCGATGGGATTCAACGTAATCCGCCTTCCAGTTTCTTGGGCTGAACTTGAACCATCGTCTGGAAGATTCAGCGCCGCGTATCTGGACGATGTCATAAAGATCGTGGATCTCGCAGGAGAGAACGGGATGTATGTAGTGGTTGACATGCACCAGTTCAAAATGGATGGATTCCCGGCGTGGGTCGTGCCCAGACTCAAGACCTCAGACCAAACTGCTGCGGCGTTTTGGCGCAATTCAGCTCTGCAGCTGGAGTTGGTCAAGGCCTGGAAGACCCTGGCCTCTCTGCTCAAGGACAGAAGCGCGGTTGCTGGCTACGACTTGCTTAACGAACCCTACGGCGGCACCATCACGTGGCAGGACTTCGCGCCCATTTTGAATGAGTTCTATTCGAAGTTGATCTCGGGTATTCGAAACGCGGATGATAGACACATTATCTTCTTTGAACCGATAGAAGGTGTGTGCATTCTTGGGGAACACATCGCCCTGAGACCGACAGGGATGAATCTCGCGTTTTCACCGCACTTCTACGTCAGTGGCTCTGCCGAGTACCTCAACAACGTCGCTCAGCAGTTGTACAACCTGACCGTGAGTACGTGGAAGATTCCGCTTTGGATTGGAGAATTCGGAGGATCCACGGTAGATGTAAGAGACGCAGACACTCTTCATAGCCTAGCCGTTACACTGGACCTTTTTGACCGATACACCCTCGGATGGGCGTTCTGGGCTCTCGCAGAAAGCGATGCGGGACCTTCTTTGGTAGACGCCAACGGAAAAGGGGCGGCTTCGCTAACAAGCACCATGACCCGAATCTTCCCGACGAGTTATGCAGCTAGTGATTTGACATTCTCATACAACGGTACTCCTCGATTTCAATTGAGAGTCTCTGGCAACTCCACGGGAAGCATCGTGCTGTCCGTGCCTAGTGTTTTTCAATCGACGGTGCCCAGATGCATTGACTGTGTCTCCACGTGGGACAATGATCAGCACTCTCTGACAATCACGATTCATTCGAACAAGACCGCATATTTCTACTTGGATGCACCAGAAACTGTCTCAAGATTGGAAAAACTCGCTGAATCAGATTTCGACAAAGCGATTCAAATCTCAGACCAACTCAAAACCACCGTGTTTCAAAGTCTCCTTGCCAGAGAATATGTCCGAGAAATCAATGTCGTGATCGGCTCGATGCGAGGCAACCTGACTGCGAGGCATTACGAATTCGTGTTGTACAAGCTCGACAGAGTGGACCAATTGCAAATATTAGCCTTACAAGAAGAAGATAACTACACACGGACCGTGGCATTCGTCGATTCTGTCAGACAAGACATACTGACTTCGCAAGGTTTCCTTACCAAGTGGCAGCTCGTTTTGCTGTCACAAGCTCAAGAGAGCCTGGACCGAGGCAACCACATGTCAGCCATGGAGTGGGCGGAGCAGGCGAGGGACCTACCGCGAGAACCCAAAGCTGAGGAAGTAGATCCTATGTTGTACGGTTCGCTCTGGATGGCCTCCTTGGCCCTGCTCGGAACTGTCACCATACTCATTCCCATTCGTGCACTCAGACGGCCTAGGAGCGCTATCATGATGCACCTTTGGCAAAGGACTCTGAGATGCTTGTCGCCCACTATTCTTTGCCCTGGGGACGGTTCTGTTTCGATCACATCAGAAAGGTAGCGAAGATTGGACAGCACCTAGATCTCTTCAGTGCATACACTGGCCGGTCTCAAGCCAAGTCGGGTATTTGGGCTCGTTGGTTATAGAGAGGGGATCCGTGCCCCATCGTGTAGCCTTGTCTTGAGTTTCTTAGTTATCTCGTTTTGGGTTTGCGTTGTTTGCATTGTGGGAGAGTGATCACTTTTCTTGGTGGTTGTCATATTTGCTGACGGCAAGTGGTAGAAGAGCCCTATCCTGACGCGAGATCTCCCAATCGACATGCAGCGATCCTAGCCTAGCAAAAATAGAGAACCAACGAAGGCGTTTCCAAGAGCTGATACTTGTAATCCTTCCGGACAGAAAGCACTGTTTTTGCCAGTTCTTCAACGTCGCCTTTCTTGTGGTATGCACAAATTGATAAGAAGGGCTTTGAAGTCCTGATAGTGTTCTCTGCTCCGAGGATGATCTTCTTCTCGTAGCCTTCCGCGTCAATCTTGATGAAGTGGGGACTCGTGCCCTGTATTCGGACAAACTCATCTACGGTCGTTACTTCGCATTCTTGTTGTGCAGCGCTCGTCCCCATGTCTAACTCAAGGGATGCCCCCCAATCGCCTTCAAAGAGATAACTTACGCAACCCGTTTCTATCTTATCTCCAAGCGCCTTGTTGACGGGAGAGATAGTGTCGTCAAGGTCATTGATTTCGACATTTCTACCGAGCATCTCATATGTGGACTCAACGGGCTCAAACGCGTACACTTTCTTCGCCCCCATCTTTGCCGCGAAAAGGGAGAAAACACCCAGATGAGCACCAATGTCCATGACAACATTGCCGTTGACATTCTCTGGCAGCACATTGTACGCGTTCATCTCGACTATCTCCTCAAAGAGATCCAACAAAAACCAGAGCATCTCTTTCTTACCCAAATGGAACCGGAAACTCATTCCTCTGCTCCGGAGTTCAGCCGCCGAGAAATCGAGATCCAATAGCTTCTGAAGGAATCTTGCCTTTGCTCTATAAACTGCAAGTAATCGCCGGCCCCCTTTGCATGAACTCCGCTTGTTGAGCTGATTCTGGATCCATCCTTCGAGAAGGTAGTAGACGCTGTCAAAGTTGCCCGTTCCTAAGATTAGTTGGAGGATGTTACGGAGTTCGTGTGAATAGCATCCTGCGAGAGGTGCCATCCCTTTTTCGTCCAATACGGCAGTCCGACCTTGGCTGTCAATGAGAGCAACGAATTCGATTCTTCTTCCCATGTGCATGCCGCTCCGACGGGGTAGAGAAATCATCGAGCACATAACAGGCAGACAGCGAGTCCCAGAAACCCCTCCTATCAGTAGGCCAGCTCAAGATTTCAGCCTTTGCTATGGCCGCGAACATGTTGCTAGGATTCACCATAGCCGAAAAACCTCCGGTGGAGACCACTAGACCATACTCCTTTTTCACTCGATAAGACTGGGCAGAAGAGGCGATGTATCTGATGCGCGGGTGTGGGTTCTTTCTCCGTGCGAATCTTGTCATTTCCCGGAAATCTAGCGCATCAATTCGTTCGAAACCCAAGTCGACTAGGAAGCGTAAGATATCCCCTATACCGCATCCAACATCTAATACGGCGAGAGTCTTTGGGATTTCATGTTTCGGATGATCGCGAACTCCTTTTCGCGAAAGCAACTATTGAAATTCTCCCAGAGCACCACGCGCGAGTCGTCCGGCGAACGGCTTGGCCTAGTCCTCCATTACTTTTCAGAGTCGGTCTTCCACGGTTTGGTAAGAAGATTCACCAATGATTCCATCCCCTCGCGTCTCATGATGACGCAACATGTGGCTGAAAGCGATGGATGTGAAGTTTCAGTAGACCCCCTCACGATCTCTGCTTAGATACTGACGCAACAGTTGTTGTAAGACTTGTGGTCTGAATCGTCTTTGCGCAGGATCAATAGCGCCTAGGTCAAACATCGCGTTCGACATTGCGGGTGCTACGTCATGTGGGTCAAAGAAGGCATAGTCCTTGACGCCGATGAGTGACTGGGCCCACGAAGCCCTTACTATCTCTTTGCTCACAACTGATGCCAACACGTCTTCAAGGAAGTTGATCCATTTGATTCCGGCTACGTAGTCTTCAACGTAAGACGTCTTCTCGCCGATAGAGTCAAGATATGCTTTGAATATTAGGTTCGGGCCACATTTGGTGGGAAAGGAGTTTTGCCACCAACTTCTGGCATTTACTTCGAGCAGCTTGTAGATTCCGTCTCGGGGGTCCAACTTGAACTCTGCGTCCGCTATCCCGCAGTACCCAAGATTGGCAAGATATCCTGTCGTGATATCCGCTATGCCGCGAACCTTTAGAAGAGGTACGCTCTCCATCAGACTACTATTCCCCATCATGGGCGGCCACCCTCGCAGCCTATGATAAGCAAAAAGTGCCAATGGGCGGGAATTTCTGTCAAAGTATCCCGCAATTCCGAACATGTTTGCGGCCGGTCCCGGGATAATCTGCTGGAATACTATGTCAAGGTTATGTTTGGCGGCCTGCTGGTAATACTTGAGCAGATCACTTTCACAATTCGCGACAAATCCTTTCTTTCCGAAGACCTCTACGAAGTTCTGTGACATGCATGGTCTGACAAAGAGTGGGTAGCCAAGCTCTTCGCCAGCGTACGCCAAGTCACTGCGAGCCCTCGGAGCAATCACTCGTGGGTGCTCGATCTTGTTTTCGACGAGCGATTCATAGAATTTGCTTTTGACGACTAGGGTCTCTGCGGTCTGCTTGCCCGGAGTAACGAAGTTGTATCGGTCTTCCATCTGATCTCTGAGATCCGAGAGGATTAGCGTGGTTCTATCATTTGTTGAGAAAACAACTGGTCGACTTGAGAAGCCGGTACTGGCGAACTTTGACAGGAATGATCTTACTAAATCAGCTCTCTGTGTGAAACCTGGAACTAGGAAGGATTTCCTGCAGTATCTGGAATAGGCGACAGGATCAGGGCGCTCTAAGACGCAGTAGACGGTTATGCCCTCCCTTCCTAGGTTCCTAGTAATGCCTAGTCCGTTGATGCCGCCGCCGAACACAACAGCGGGGGCGGTATCCTCTCTCATATTATCAACTCGATCCTATGACGTAGGACGCTTCGTAAAGTACCAGCGGTGGGATAATTCGCTGAACTGATTAGGCTTTGCTCAGGAGTTGCGCACTCATTCTCTCTAGGTTATGAGTCCCGCACAGAAGGCTGAGTCAACAGTCGAAAAGATACGCTTTCACGTCCTCCGCGTCCCTTGATTTATCAAGGGCATATTGAAGGTGATTGGTATCGTAATCGTGGCGCCCGTGCAGCGCGGTGGGGCGAGCACCAAAAGCATGGGCTGCATCAAACATCAGCTCGAGACTGTGACGGTGCACGATATCGGAAAGGGCCTCCACCGCAGAGGGTGTGCCCCAAAGGTGCACTCCTATGATTCCAGTCGTGCGTTCAGAAACCAAGGCTTCCAAGCGTTTCGGGTCGATGTTGTGGGTTGAAGGAGCAATGTCACAGAAAACTGGTGTGATGCCCTGCCACTGACCCGGATTTCCCCGACGAGTATAGCGGCTGGTGATGTAAAATTCACGTACAATAGTACTCCTCGATTTCAGTTGAGAGCCCTCGCCAATTCTACGGGAAGGATCGAGGTGTCCGTGCCCACTGTTTTTCAATCGACGGTATCTAGGTGCATTGACTGTGTCTCCACATGGGACAGTGATCAGCACTCTCTGACAATCGAGATTCATTCGAATAAGACCGCATACTTCTATTTGGATGCACCAGAAACTATCTCACGACTTGAAGAGCTAGCTGAATCAGAGTTCGAGAGAGCGCTTCGAATCTCAGACGAACTCAAAGCCACCGTGTTTCACAGTCCGGTCAGCAGAGAGCATGTGAGAGAAATCCATGACATGGTCAATTCGATGCAGGCAAACCTGACCGAGAGGCATTACGAGTTTGTTTTTCACAAGCTTGACAGAGTAGTGCAGTCGCGGGCATTGGCTGTGCAAGAGGAGAACAACTATACGCGGACCGAAGCATTCGTCAATTCTGTTAGACAAGACATACTGAGCTCACAAGGTTACCTTTCCAAGTGGCAGCTCGTCCTGTTATCACAAGCCTACGAGAGCCTTAACCAAGGCAACTACACATCCGCAATCGAGTGGGCGAAGCAGGCGAACGATCTGCCACGAGAACCCGCGCCCGAGGAATCAGATCCTACGTTGACCGGTGTCCTTTGGAACTGCTCTTTGGCCTTGCTCGGAGTAGTTGCGGTCTTCATTGCTCTTCTTGCATTCAGGCGCCGAAAGCCCTCGACAGAGAAGATGCGGCCAAGTTTCCTAATGAACCCTGAAAGACTTGACGAGTGGGAATGTGTGCGTTTCGGTTCCTGCAACATTGCACAGCTAATGATGCGACGATCAAGCCCGATCTTGGGCATGTTTGCACCACATGTCTGTCCCAAGATCTGCTCCGATCGCCAGAAAGGGATGGCGGGCCCGGTTAGCTGCAGACTGTGGTTTGGAACTGTTGTCCCCGCCGAATTCCGGCCTGAATAAGGCGCGAAGCGACCCGGTGAGCACGTCTCGTCACGATCGGTTTTTGCAGAAGAAGTCGCTAGGGCAACCCAACGTGTCTGTCCGGATTGGTTCGCGGCACCTCGGGAGAAGTGGGTATTGATGTCTTGGCTGTTACCGATTTGGACATCTTGATTATGGTCTGATTCGAATTTGACTTCGGCCCATAATCGGCAACGATTGCACCGAATCCAGGCTCATTTTGGATGCCAGAATTCTACATGCGTGATCCGCTTAGCGGTGAGGACGGTCGATCCGAGGATTCCGGACGAAAACGCACGGAAACGAATCGTACAGAATAGGGTACCCTAATCCACTCTCAGCGTTTTGTCAGAGGCATTTTCCCTTGTCAAAGCTGGGATCGCAGCCATGCCTCTGATGCTAGGTTGCATTTGGATAGCAGCGCGAAACCAGCAAATGCGAATTCATGAGAGTCGCTTTGCTCTGTCAGACTCGTTTCAATCGTGCCAAGTTCAGCTTTGAATTCGCCTTTAAGTTCGTAGCGACGTATCATTTCCTGCAGCCTTTCATGCAATCTTCGGACGTGGGGCCCCGCCCAAGTCGCGGCAGTTTCTTGTTTGAGCAGCAGCCTTGCTATCGAAATACACAAAATCAATCCAAAAACGACGGACGACGTTTCAAACTGCGACGCTCGCACAAGATGCCCCCGCACAAGGGGAGATATGAGACTTCTCCGAGACAGGGGTGTGTCACACCAAGTAAGACGACGAATCGAAAGAAGAATACGCTTAGCTTGAACGAGTCCATGTATTTGTTTATTATCTTGTCAAGTTCTTGGAAATTCGTAATACCCGCCTGCTGCAGTTCGCCTAGAAGCTTCGAAATAGACGAAACCGAGAATTTGGAGGACACACTTCCATTGACTGTGTCTGCAGAGTTGTTCCTGATCCGGTCACTAGGACGTGTACTCACCAAAAGATACACTTTTGTCCGCTGAGTTGGCATCAAGCTACTGAGGATCTCCTCTGGAGATAGAGGTTTCTGACTTGATTTGACTTTTTGAAGAGACTGGACACCGAAACTCTCCTAATCAAAAAAGGGGACTGCACAATTTCATAGAAGTCAAACAGCGCAGACAATTCGTCTAGTAAATGGACTTGGTTCCAGCGTTGCTGGGTCCATTCCATTATTATGTTGCGAGTGCTCGCCAAGCTTCTCCCGGCGCCTTCAATAACCTTAGGCTCGGCACCCTCCACATCTATCTTCAGTATGTCAACTTCGCCTATACCCATCTCGCTCAAGACCGTGTCCAGACGCACTGATGGCACAGATATTGATTTCAAAATTGCATCTTGTTTTATCGTTGTGTGACCTCCCATGTGGTCGTCGTCGTCGAGGTATAGGGGAATCGTGCCATCAATATCTGAGACGCATTCCTGAAATGCTCTCACGAAATCGAAATTGTTGTAGGTTAGTGACTTTCTGAGAAGTTGAAAATTGTATGGGTGGGGTTCAAAAGCTATTACGCTCGCGTCTTTGCCGAGTATTTTCGCAGCCTGCAAGGTGTACCAGCCTACATTCGCTCCAATGTCTACTACGGTCCGACTCCTCCTCAGTAACTTGCGGAACAAGGCAGTCACATGAGATTCGTACTGTCCAATTGTTCCTATTGATGAACACACGTCCAAGTCTTCAGGATTCAGAAACATGTTGAAACCGTGAACATGCTTGACTCTCACGGGGTTAGAAGCCCACTTGTTTCTCCTCTGTTCATCGATGCATCTCCCGACTTGACGTGCACCTTTCAGGAGCAAGGCGACAGAGGAGGGATAAGCGCAAAGCTCTTTGACAGTTTCGCTTATGTACCAGAGGCTTAGCATATTTGGTCCCGTTTCGTTGCATAGTACTGCTCTCAATATTAGAATTGAGTCATGATCTGATTCATGGTCGGGGCTTCGCGAGTTGAATCCGCACGGGAGAGGCGTTATTCGTCGTCATATCGCTTGGTGTCGAGATGAAAATTCTCGGCGCCTGAAAGCTCTCTTCTAACTAGCTTCTCGATTTGATGTGCGGCCGGCCAAGCCCGGGACGCCCGCTGAGCCAGCATACGGCTCGTTTGGTGAATGGGCTCAGACTCAGCGACTACTCGAACTGGGCTCCACACGCGTGGAAGCTCGAATTGATGCGTGTCACAGTAGGCCAGCCAACACATAGGAGGCATACCGAACCCCCATGAATAGTGTAGGATTGGACGTCCATAAGACCCGCTGCGTCGCATGCGTAAAGACGCCGGAAGGAAGAATTCTAGAAGAATTCACGTTCCAGAACAACCCACACGGCCACGAAGAACTCGTCATCTACCTGAAAGCCTACCTTCAGGTCGAACTCGCAATCGAGTCAACAAGCAACCTCTGGATCCCCATGTACAACTGCCTCGAAGGCGAACACATCCACGTCACCCTTAGCAACCCTAAGAAAAACCGAATGAAAATATGCTGGCCCACGTCTGGTCGATGCAACCGGACAATGGTCACGTCTGCCATCGAACATCATGATCCGAATCTTTCCGATAAGTCATACAGCCAAAGACGTGGCCTTCTCCTACAACGATACTCCTCGATTCCAGCTGAGAGCCTCCACCAATTCAACCGGAACGACCGCGATGTCCGCTCCCGAAAGAGGTCAGCTCCATGAGCAGCAAGCCGAGGAAGAAAGAGCTTGTTGATCGTGATGCACAACCGACAAGGTCTCTTCGAGAGGCTGAAGATTAGTACATCAGCAGGACCCCCCGGCAGAGATTGAGCTCGTTAGCACATCGTTCCGAGACTCCTCAGGAGTTCCAGAGCGATGCTGATCGCAGATATACTCATGAGTGCAGTACTGATGGGCCGTAACTTCGTTCATTGTCTGATTTCTCGGGTTATTTGATTCGTAATCAAGGGTCCATCTTTTCTAATTAGATCATCCGCAGGCGACAACCGAGCAAGCAACCGACTGACTAAGCAAGTCAGTATTGGACCGATGCAAGGCGTAGAGAATTGAGCGGCCGATCGCGCTCGCAAGCAGAGTTCATGTCTTCGGATGGGTGAACATGACAGCTGTAACTCACAATCGAACTCATTGGTCACACTCGGTTCAAGCGGCCGATTCAGACAAGCATTGTGCATCCGCAGGCGACACCCGAGGAAGCAACCGACTGAAGTGGATGCACAATGATTGGGAAACGGAAAATCACTACGATGTGCATCCTGATCTTAATGTTGGCCTGTCTATTTTCGTCAACCCTAGGAACAGCCGCCGCGACGCTTGTTCCACGCAAGAGATCGACCGTAGGCGGAGCCCCGACAGTGCTATTGATCGCGCAAGATGGGCATCCCAAATGGGCCACGGACGGACGACAAGATGCCAATATTGTATACTACGCGGGTATCACGTATATCGCCTACGAATCCAGCGAAGGCCTCACCGACGTTGAGGATTTCCCCGGCCCGTCTGGAGGGGGCGGGTACGTCAAGGTAATCAGTTACAATCATACTAGCAATCAGTGGCTTGGACCCTTCACGGTTTCCGACAAACCCGTCTTTGACAACCACGGCTACCCTGATCTAGCGGTTGATTCTAAGGGGTATTTGCACATAGTCTATGACGGCCACCAAATCCCATTGAAATACAAGCGCTCCTTGCGGCCAAACGATGCTTCGGCATGGACGGCATCTGAAGAAGTTGGTGAGAGAGCGACATATCCGCATCTGTTTGTGGGCAAAGGTGACACACTATTCCTTTTCTATCGTGAACGTGGAGATTCCTACGATCGATGGGTCGAAGACATGAGAACGAAAGTGAATGATGGACCTTGGTCGGCACCTACGACTGTCATTGATGCAGAGTGGAAGCCTAATGATCCGGCCAACGACTTCTGCCTCTATGTCCAGAGTGTGCACCTAGGCCAAGACAATTCGATATACATGACATGGAGCTGGGAACAACACGGGGAAACAGGAGGCATGTACGATGTTGGCTTTGCAAAATCCAGTAATTGGGGTAACGGATGGACCTGGGCTGACGGCACCCCCTATACCTTGCCCATCAAGAGAACCGGCCAGTACGAGAAACTCTGGAGCGGTTCATATTCTTCGTATTTTGCTAGCGTGGCAGCAAATCAACAAGGCCAAGTCATAGTTCTACTTTACGAGTTCCAAGACGGATGGACCGACTCGAAGATACACGAGAGTGTATGGTGTGCAGGCTGGAAGAGCAGCGTAATTGCTACGGGAGCACTGAACGCACGCATAATGATCGACTACGCCGGCATCGCGCACGGTTTGGTGATGACCGAATATCCGTACCATATCATGTACATGGAGGCGAAACCACCGTACACCTCTTGGACTTTCAAGAATGTGGATAGCCCCTCACAGAGTTTCTATCCGACCGTGGCGAATTATGCAGACGGAGCCTTGTTTGAGGGCACATGGCATGCGCGCATAAGCTCCGACCACAGTGATGTGTACTACTTCAGTCTTCCAGTCGGCTAAAGACCGCACTTGACGGAAACCATTTTACTCACTTCATGTTTGAAGACTCAACGATCCCAGAATCCTAGCTGCCCCTTAGCTATCTTCTTCGCGTGACGAAGAGCAAGAACGTGGGAGTGAACCAAATAGACCAATTGCTTGGACCTCCCCTTGTGCCGTCGTCCGAGCATGAGGCGGGCCGTCATAGCCAGAACTTCTGCTAGAATTGCGCACAGAAACGCTACTAGATTCAGTGCCGAATTGTCATATACGTCGTCAAAAAAGACGTAGAACCAATGAATGGTTCTCATGTAGATCTGCGACCTAGTGGGTAGCCTAGCATGAGTACTTGATTTGTGTACAACGACTGCGTTCGGGATCAAGTAAAGGGAATACGGATACTTCTTTTGGACTCTATACGAGAAATCAAAATCTTCCAAGAAGCCATACTGCTTCAGATTTGCGTCGAAACGGAAAGCATCAAAGAGCGCTCGTCGATAGCAGGAGCAGCCCGAGAGCACCTGTGCGGGTGCAACTCTCGTGATGTTCCTTGGAAGCACGCATTTTCCGGAGCGCCTCATGGCTGACCTGTTGTCTTCACAGTAGGACAACATTAGACACTTGGAGATCGCGTTCCGGAATGTCGTCCTGGGAGGACTCCAGAAGCTCGTACTTGACTGCAGAAGTTTAGGTTGTGCTCCTAGCGCCGTCGGGTTAGTTACAAAGAAACTTGCTAACACGCCGATACAATCTCGGTGTAAAAGCGTATCGTCATCAAGGAAGAGAACAGCATCGCCTCTTGCGCGATCTATGCCCAAGTTCTTCGAAATGGTCAGACCTTGCCCGGGAGCTCGAAAATATCTAAGTTCGCATCCGACTGCTTCAAATTGTCGAGCAAAGGACTCCGCCACATTACGGGCCGAAGCCGTCGGAGAGTCATCCATAATAATCGTTTCACAGGGTTGGGTGCGCTGACGGAGCACTGTTTGCAGTAGTTCAGTCAAGTCTTTAGGCCGGTCTAGGGTGGGGATTATCAAAGATATCCGCAGCAAGTGACACAACCTTGGAGCGTGCGACTATCAACCGATCGACTAACGCTATTCATAACTCTTTGTCAGTCTTGATTCTGGCAACGGGAACCGACGCTCTCTATCAGAGAGCGATCACAGCATGATGACCAATAATGAACGTACTCTTCATGTCTGAGCTCTTCTACCCGTATGGTGGCGGCGGCGAACTTGCGACGCGGCTTTATGCCGATCTCTTGACCAGTTCAGGATTCAACGTCAGGGTCGTCACGAACCGGTTTCCCGGTGAGCCGCAGACCTCAGAAAAAGGCACCTTCAAAATTCATCGAATACCCTTAGCAAGTACTAGGCTTGGTAAGTATTCTGTCTTGCGACCCAGCATCATGTTCGGGACCTTCATGAGGAAGGTCTTGGATTGGTCCGATGTGGTATACATACCTAGGTTCTGGTACAGTGCAATTCCTGCTGCGAAGAATCGAAGGAAGACTGTGCTTGTTCACCTTCATGGTTACTACCCTGTCTGTCCGGTCGCCACTTTGTACGATTTGTCAGAGAACAGAATATGCCGCCATCGCTACCACTGCATGTGTTCAGTCAAATGCATTACTTACCATGAAAGAAGCTCAAGAACCAGCTTCAAAGAAGTGTTAGCGTCTGCCGCAATGAACTCGACGTTGGGCTGCCATATTGGGAAGCTTGCTTCGCTCAGTGACTCAATCATATGCGTCTCGAACGCGCAGAGGGAACTTGTGGCCAAGCATATGCCTTGCATTGCCAACAGGCTGACGACAATTTACAATCCAGTGCCGCAATTGGACGAATTTGTTGGACAAAGTGCAGATTTCGGATACTTCGGAGGGTCTAGCCTCCTGAAGGGCCTCGCGGTTTTGCGTGCAGCCGTACGCAACTTGAACCCCCCGATCAAGATCCACATGACCAACATGCCCAGTGTATCTCAGATCTCAAATGGGATGATACAGTATCCGAGACTCTCAAGAGAGCACTACGGCAACCTGTACAAGGGGATCCAAGTAGTTGTGGCCCCTTCGATCTGGCCGGAGCCGTGGGGATACGTCGTTAGCGAGGCCCTTGCCACGGGGAGGCTAGTGGTTGCATCCCGTATCGGGGGAATCCCTGAGCAGGCGGAGGGGATGAAGGGAGCCTTTCTTTTCGAGCCTGGCAATGTCGAGCAGCTGACCGGTGCCATGAGCTACGTCAGAGATTTGCCAAGGGAAGATAGACTAGACCTAGGGCAGGCAAACAAAGAGGCGTTCGCAGCTAAATTCGATAACCGTCGTAGCATGCAAGACTTCATAGCAGTCCTAGAGAAAACCCGCAAAGCACGATAGCCCTCGAAGTGAGCGACTTTGGTATTGACCGCGTAGTCCCCGTGCTTTCCGAGCACTCTTGTTATGTCACACAAGGCACACGTTTCAATCTGAAATCTTTCAGCGATGGCGAAGATGTTTCATAATTGTTCGCACGGTCAGACCAGACCTCATCACCTTGCACTGCTCCTCTATTTTCTGGCCTTCTCGAAAGGAGAATCTCCCAAGGCGCATTGGGTCGCTGATTGGGAGACGATTCTTGTGATGCTCGACTGTGAGACCCAGTTGAAGCCCAGCTCTTCTTGAGGCGTCAATGACTGTCTCATCGTAGGCCCCGTACGGGTAAGAGACGATAGAGGGCTGGACATTTGTCATCTCAAGAATGTCGCGTTGGCACCCCCTCAACTGTTCGTCGATTTCTTCTGGTGAATGAGATGGCAGAAACGCGTGATCGCAGGTGTGGTTCCCGAGAAAGACATGTCTCTCACGTGAAAAAATCCTGAGTTCGCTCGGGGTAAAAGGACGGTCGAGGTCTCCCCTCGGCTCGATCGCTGCTTTCCCAAACGTGTGAAGAACGTACTGCTCCTTATCGCGAACAGACCTGCTGGCTAGACATTGTATCTCGTGGGTTATCTCATTGGTGGCTCTTCCTTGTCTTGAGCGTTCGCGGTAGACCACGTCCCACCAGAACGACTTCATTTTCTTCACGTGTGTTGTGGAGATGAAGAAGACGCTTGGCGCATCGTACTCCTCCAGAATAGGAAGCGCCCTGGTGTTGTTGTGGTATCCATCGTCGAACGTGATAAGTACGTAGTTGGACCCTGCGGGCAATCCCCTCTGTATGTAATCGGGAGAGACGAAAACGTACGAGAGCGAGGAGAAATATCTGAGACAATCGCGAAGCTGCCCGATTGTGACACTGCCGTCAGGATATACTAAGTTCAGTGTTCTCTCTCGTTCATCTGCATACACACTGTGGAACAGAATGGAAATCAGCGAAGAGCTTTCCTTCATCACAGCCAAGTAAAGCTGTGAAAGAAACACGTCCCCGACATGCTCGATCTTGATGCGTTGTCTCGACATCTAAATGTCGCCTCTTGATTAGTTAGGGGAACTCGCTGATGCTACCTCTAGGTCCCATTCGCCAAGTATACCGAGGAGGAGCCGCTAGAATAGACTCTTAGTAGCATAACGTTCTGATTCGCCCTGCTGAGTGGGTCATACTCCGGTCCTGCGGAGTATGTCGTTTCGATGAATCTGTCCATTCTGAACAACAGGGCATCGTATCGGGGTGCTTGCGTAGCAAGTGAGTTGTAGTCAACTTTTGTTGCGTCAGTGATGTCAACGACTCTCATGTCAATCAATGGCGGGTTGCGATTGTTGGGCTCATAGCGGGCAAGAAAAACTGTCGAGGCGCCTTCTGAGTACGTTTCGGATTGAAAGTTGCGCGCCGAGTTCAGCAAAACGGTTCCCGCAAGAGTCAGTGAGATTAGAAAAACGGCTGCCACAAATGTGGAAATGCGTCTTTTTGGCAGATTGGAGACACCGAAAGTGAGGCCGATTGCGGCGAGGAACCCGGTGAAAAGCACAGCACGCTCCACATACGACGTTCCTCCAAGCGGGAAACCTAGCAAGTAGATTACAGCGCAGATTCCCATCATCATTAGCAGGACCAGACCAAAGGTAAGCCGCTTTCTGAGCCACATGAACGCTAGGACCATTGAACTGGCGATGTAGGTCACTGCCGTGAAAGATGCTTTTGCATATATGAGCTGCTGGTACAAGGGGTCCGGTCTGACGATAGCCTTGGAGACCAGTGGCAAGAGCCCCTCGGCAAAGAGGACGCCGAAAATTCCTACTAGCGTTGTCAGAAGATTACCAAAAGCAAACATGCTTAGCCAAAATAGGTATACAGCCCAAGTCAGTGCAAAAACAATTGTCATGCCTAGAACGTGTGTGAGCTTCGACCGCGCACCCCTCACTGCGATCAACCACACGCATGCTGTTACGAGCATGATGAGAGTCGCAAGGGAGGCAAGCTGATGACAAATGACCATTGCAGGAAAGAGTATCAATATGACGAGAAACTCCTCGTGCTTGCTTCTCTTGGAATACAGGTATCTTATCACCAAACCTGTCGCGAATATGAACAGTGGAAGGCTGTACACTTGGGCAGAGTAGTGATATCTGCCGGGCCATGTAAGAAGCAACGTCACACAGAAATAGAGAGGCAGCAACCGGTTGCTCAATATCGACTTTCCGAGAAATGCAAGAGAGGGTAGAAGGGCGACCGCCAAGAACAGTACGTTGAACCACTTGGTAATAAGCCACGGGCCGATGTCTGTAACTAGCATGAAGATGCTGGTTGCATAGAAAACGCCGGGCTGCAAGTCGTAGTAAGGATCCGCAAATGGGTTGGAGTGACCAGTCTGGGCAACGTAGAGGGCCCTGGTGACGTGTGCTGGAGCGTCGTAGAAATCAGTGGCGTAATTCGGCTCTATGGCGGTAGGTAACACGAATGCGGACAGGATCAATAGCAGTAAGGCGAAGCACGCGATGATCGTTCCGTCTTCCTGCTTTGATGCCACGAGAATGACTGCCCCTGTGGTCACTGCCAGTGCCAAGAAGACAATCGGAAACTTGGAGAAGGGGCCAAGCAGGTCTGCTCTCTCGTAGTATTGAACATTGAGGGTCAGGCTAAGGTAAACGATGAGAGAGATCAAGGTGCAAAGGATGAGTAAGTAGGTCCGCGAGAGCTGCGATGGCCGTGCCCCGACGTGTCTCAAGCTACATCATTTCTGTCTCGTGGCTTGGGTGGTCTCTGCGACGCCAGTTCTTACGATGGTAACTTCACTTGCTCGAATTCGCGGGGAGACACCCGCGCCGTCGAATATGATTCGCGTTCTCATTGACCTAACTAGTCTCCACATTTCACGTTGGGATAGATGGAACTTCCTGTGGTTGACCGTGAACATAACAGCGTCTGCCTTTCTGAAGACTGGATATGGCTCGCGATAGATGGCAAGATCTCCAGCAAGCTCTTCTTTCACAAGCGGATCCCATACCTTGACTCTTGCGCCTCGCCTACGTAGCTCCTCTGCAAGAAAGAGCCCGTGGCTGTCCCTAATGTCATCCACATTTGCCTTGTATGCGATTCCGCAGATGGCGACTTGACTCCTTTCTATGGCTACCCCGTGATCAGCCAAGACCGACTCTATCCTATCCGCTGTGGAGTTGATCATGTGATCATTGACTTTCCTAGCGTACAGCCAGATTGAATGAAATCCTCTGGCAGCAGAGATCTTCACAAAAGCCTGCTCAAGATACCACGGATCCTTTGTAAGACAATAGCCCCCGACTCCGCACGACGGAAAAGGAATGTCATTCCTGGGATAGTCTCTGTTAGCGGCGGAGATCAACTCATAAGCGTTCAAGCCATTCGCTTCCGCTAATAGGGCCACCTCATTTGCAAATGCAAATCGTGTTATCCTGTATGCATTGTCGATCAACTTCACGATTTCTGCAGCTTCAACGCTGTGCACTGGAACCAGCGTCCCTCCGATCGTCTTGTAGAATCGCACTGCCGCCTTGAGGCTCTTTGGACCAATGGCCCCTATGATCTTGGGAAGATTCTCTATTTCCTCAATGGCTCTGCCTTCCACAATCCTCTCGGGGCAGAAGGCTACGTAGAATTCATTGTCGCACTTGAGACCCGTGCCTTTTCCTAACTGAGATGCGAATTCCCTCGTTGCTCCGACAGGAAGCGTGGTCTTGAACACGATGAGTTTTCCCTTGAGGTTGAATTCTCCTAGTCTGCTGATTATCCTCTTGACCACTCGGAGATCTGGTTTGCGATCCGCATATCGTCTCGTGCCCACACAAACCAAAACCACCTCGGAACTACTTGTCCCCTCCTCCAAGTCCGCCGTTGCCCTGAATTTCGCTCCAACGCTCCGCAGAGTCTCCCTGAGGTGCGGCTCTTGAAACAAAGGTCGCCTCATTGTAAGAGCCCTCACGACCTCGGTGTTCGTGTCGACACCGACTACATTATGCCCGCGCTTTGCGACCACCAAAGCGATTGGCAAGCCTATCCTTCCGAGCCCAATAACACAGACATTCAAGTTGGATACCTGTCAGCACAATTGATTGAGAACAAGCATTAGGCCTTGTATATCCTTGCCTGTGTCGGACAAAGCATAGGCGAGGAGTATTGCAGGCTCGTGTCCAGTTTGGGGACTCCTGCCCCCTGCACTGCTCTAGTCAAGGTAGATCTCTCGCATTTTGTTCGCTATGTCGTCCCAATCATGCAGTCTCACGTCATCTGCCTGTTTCTCGCTGACTTCCACTATCATCTCCGCCAAGCGATCGACGTCAATTGGGTAGGATATTCCGAAGACGTTTCTGTCATCAATCCAATGTCGGAGGCCAGGTACCTGGGCTACGATGCAGCGGGTTCTTGCCGCGAGTGCTTCAGCTACTGCGATCCCGAACGCTTCGTACTTAGACAACAAGATGAAAACATTAGCACGAGCATACAAACTCAACAAGTCTCTCCGGCTCAAGTTTGATCGGAACGTAATGCGATCGCTCAAACCCAGCCTGCGGGCCAGCCTAACCAAGCTGTTCCGGTAGGGCCCTACTCCGACTATGTCAAGTGCCGCATTGATGCGCACCCGTGACATCGCCTCGATCACATATTGGATACCCTTGTATTTCTCCAATCGGGCGACACACAGAAGCCTTGTGCATGTCCGATCCTCTGCCTTCCTGAGGTCTACAAACTCGCTGTGGGAGATTCCGTTGGGGACTAGAACTACCTTCTTTGCCACATCAAAATCAGATATGACATGGTGCATTTCGTCTGGGGACCGGCATATGATGATATCAGACGCCTCGAAGATCTTGCGTCCTATCGGCTTGTACACGCGGTGTAAGAGTGATCTGAAAAAGGTATGTCCTGTTCCGTGGTAGGTAGGAGTGAAAACCAGTCTGTTCGAAGTTTTCGCCTGAGCCGCATACAAGGCGGGAAAAGCGTGGTAGTTGTGAGCGTCGACAACATCATATCTCGAATGCATCAGGTACGTCTTGAGATCTCTTGAGAGGTAGTACGCTTCACCGGGCGCCCACGACCTGAATCGTCTCACTCTGACCCCGTTGATATTCTCTTCACCGGGCAACTCGTGTGTGGGGTCAGTTGTTAACACTTCAATATCTAGACCGTACTTCACCAGCCTTTCGCTCACCTCTTTCACGCAAGCCTGGACTCCTCCTATGTGCGGGTAGTATCTAGGACAGACTACGGCTATCTTCACTTGCTACGTCACCCGGTCAGGATGAATAAGCCGGTCAGTCATGACCCAGCGGCCTTTTGCTAGTGGAGTCTGCTCTTGCCCATTTCTCCGGGGTTCTTACGGATCCTATCTTCTCCCATTTGTGAAGTGAACGCCCTGCAATCGCAAGAAGCATCGCTAGAAACAAGACCAGCTGGTAGTATAGAAAGCTAAACAGACTCGATAGTGGGCTCTTCCCTTTCGCCCCCAAGATTGAAGCTATGACAAGGAGCATGAGAGAAGCGAAAATGTACAGAGAGGGGCACGTAGCAAGCATAACAAATGCCACTAGGCCAGTTGAAACCACCAAGAACGGAGAAACTATGTGCATGAAGAAATTCATCGGGAAAATAAGGATCCCGAATTTTCCATAATCGCCATCGAATAGTAGATCTCTATTGGCCCAAAAAGTTCTGACTATTCCTTGTCCTCTTCGTATCTTCTGCTTGAACAAGTCCTTCGAATTAGTGGGCGCGAATTCTCCAAAAGTCGCTTCCGGACAGCAGATCGCTCGAAATCCCATCCTTCTTGTGAGTATGGCGAGTTGAGTATCGTCAGCGTTGACATTCTCCCGGACATGAACTTCATCTGCAATCGATCGCCTACAAGCAATCAGCTCTCCATCGGATATCGGCGTAGAATCCAGACGGCTTTCACCCTCCCTAAGGACCCTGTAGTAGCTTCTGTACGTCGACTCTAGTCTTGTCGATGACGACTCATCAGGGTTAAGTACAGATTTCATTCCCGTCACGAGGCCAACCTTTGGATCCTTGAAACACTCTACAACATGCTTCAAACTATCTTTCCCAAATCGCGAGTCCGAATCAGTCATGACAACAAGTTCTGACCTGTTGCTTGTGGCGTGAAATGCAATATTCACTGCAGCAGATTTGCCACGCCTCTCGCTTTCCCTGAGCAACCTAAGATTATTGGCTCTGTGGCTTTCGATGAACGCCTGCACTATTGGGCATGTCCGGTCAGTCGACCCGCTATCCATCACGAGTACCTCCATTTGATCGAGAGGATAGCCCTGAGCGAACAAGTCATTCAGCTTCCCCTCGATTGTGTTCTCTTCATTGAAAGTCGGCACGATGACAGAGATATGCGGCAAATCATCCTCTTGACCTGTCGCCCGTCCACCTGAAGGTCTGTTCCTTACAAGCCGGAGTAGGTAGCCATAATAGGCTAGGTATATTGCGGCGAGAAACACGACTGCAAGCCCTATGGACCAAGAACCCACAAGAACCAGAAGGTCGGCATTTGATGACAATCTAGAGTCCCCAGGTGTTACAGACCCAATAGAGCGATACCGCACAGTGCTTCAAGCCGAAAGAGAATCCCCTGACGGCGAGCCTAAAGACCATACACACTGCAGCTCAACCCCGAGGCGACAGGGGAGAAAGAGATGTCATCTGCTGATATAAAGCGTCAATCAGATCTTCTGGGCGGACGTCAAGCACGGCAATCCCCGATTTCCGAAGTCGTTCCAGTTGTCGGTTATTGTCCTGATACTTGACAAACGCTTGCTGCAGACTACTCGCGAGCCGCCAACGTGCTGCTACCTGCACAACGACAATGGAGCCCCGAATACTCCGGGCCGCTAACCGAAGCGAATCTCCTGTCGCGAAGAGATCCGTCAGTACCACATTGAGACCGTTAGAACGAAACTCAGCGATCTCTCTCAGAGCCTTGAACATGCCAGTCTTGCGGCGCATTAGCGCGAACTTGAGTTCCAGAGCGTTCATGAATCCGACCGACCCTCTACTTCTCGTCTTCTCAGCTTCTGTTTTCCAAGGAACTTGCATGGCTGGAGTTCGGGCCGCAGGTTTGCCATCTGAAGTCTGTGTTACCAGCGAAAATGCGAGCCTGCGAAATCTAGGAAGTTGCTCTTTGGCTAGTGCTGGCTTGAGAACCTTTGAGACATCGGTCTCGTCAAGAACCCAAACGCCAACGAGTGTCTTTGAGTCAATGAGTGACCTCAACAGCGCTTCTGCGATCCCAAGAGCCTCTTCGAGTTTGGTTGCCAAGTAGGATTCTTGGCGCATCGTTCGCCCGGCGTCCACAACGATTTGTAGCATCGCTTGCGTCTCCGGATGAAACTCCTTCACCATGAGGGTTCCTAGACGCGCTGTCGCCTTCCATTCAACTCTGCTGTAATCATCTCCAAGCTCGTACTGGCGAGTCCCTGCATAGTCTGTTCCCACGTGGGTTTTTTGGAAGATTTCCGGACTTTCGCCGTACAGACGCAGCGGAGTAATAGGCATCTTGGCCTTCACACCGGGATAGATTTCGATCAAGTCATACTGCTCGTAGGCGACCTCGCCTGCGTACAAGCCTCTCGTGTCCGTGAATGTCAGCATGAATCCAAAGATCTGGAAACGCCCTCTCGCAAGAGGCATGATCACAAACTTGGAGCTTAAGGCGGCTCCCGGTCGTAGCAGCCGGTAGAAAGAGGGCGAAAGCTGGTAACTCAGCTCTTTCTCAACGACTGCTTGTACAGCGAGAATTTGCACAGCTAGTCGAGATGGATTCCGAATCGTCAACTCTCCCTCAACACGATCCCCCAGGAACACTCCAGTTTTGGACAGGCGCAGTACAAGGCGAAGCTCTCTTTGGAGGATGCCCAGTCTCCGTTGAAAGATCAGGCCGAGTGCTGCAAGGGAAAACAGTATTCCCATGCCGACTGTGGCTAGGATGATTTCGCTTGTGAGGATTCCAAGGACGACGAGCGCCATGCCGAATTCTGCTAGCCATCCTGCTTTCCAGGTCGCTCGAGCGGATGTCTTTGGGATTCTCACTTGGTGGACCCAACTGCTCCTATTCCCGGGATTGGCGTTCCGTCAACCACCTTACGCACTAGATCGTTAATCTTCAGTCCCTCGATCTCTGATTCCCTCGACGGCAACATTCTGTGGCTGAGCACGGGCTCGATCAGATGCTTGACGTCGTCTGGGATTACGTAGTCTCTTCCCTCCACCAGAGCCTTAGCTTTGCACGCCTTGTAGAGGTGAATCAGGGTGCGGGGGCTTCCTCCGAGCTTCAGCTCTTTCAGATCCCGTGTCTGTCGCACCAGATCCACCATGTATGCCCTCACGTCCTCATTGACGTACACCTTCTCGACATAGCCCGAAAGCTTACGCACGTTTTCCGCCGACACGACCTTGCTGACGTTGAGAGTCTCAATCTCACTGAGCTGTTCGACTAACTCTCGCTCCTCGTCAGCTGTCGGATAGTCGAGGGTAAGTCTGAACATGAATCGGTCCAGTTGCACCTCCGTAAGCGGATAGACGCCTTCCAGATCCACTGGATTCATAGTAGCGATTACCATGAACGGTTCCTGAAGGCGAAACGTTTGACCTTCGATGGTTACTTGCCGTTCTTGCATGACCTCGATCGTTCCTGACTGCGTCTTTGGCGTCCCTCGGTTTATTTCATCAATGAGCACTATGTTCGAGAAGATCGGGCCTTTGCGGACCTTGAACTCAGAGGTTTTCTGGTCAAAGATGAATCCACCGGTTATGTCCACGGGTAGCAGGTCGGGGGTGAATTGTATTCGCTTAAACTCGCAGCCTAGCATGCTGGCGAAGGTTTTTGCGATGTGGGTCTTCGCTACGCCTGGAACGCCCTCTAGGATCACATGCCCGCCCGCAAGCAGGGCGACTAGGAGGTTCTTGAGAATCTCCCGTTTCCCGACCACAAACCGCGAGGCCTCATCAAGGATCTGCGTTTGCATGCTCCTAACCCAGTCGGGCAGCGCTTCATTCTGCTTCACGCAATCGCCTCCACTTCAATGATGCCTCAAGTTCACGTGCCACATACTCTAGTTTCGCACGGTCCCAAGTTGGGTGTAGACGCAACATCGTCTCAACTTCAGGTGACCTAACGACTTGCAGGGGCTCGATCTTCTTCGCTGCTTTAGAAGGTTTTCTGTACACATAGCGAGCAGCTAGCAACACTATGGCAAGTGCTGTTAGTTCGAGTTTTGCTGGCAACTGCATGCCACCTTCCAAGATCGACGTGACTAGTTGTCGAGTCGTGAGTTTCGCTGCCATGAAAGGGGAAGGTTCCAGATGTGTCTCGTCATAGAGAAGCACAGAGCGATGTTCGGGTCTGGATCCATACTTGACAACGTTTTCGACTAGGGCGCTGTTGTTTCCCTCATCTATTAACTCGTTTGCGAGAGAAGCCGGGCTCGTGAAGAGGAGAATCTTCCCTTCGCCCAGTTGCAGTTCGGCTAGGATGGGGAAAGGCCCAGAGGGTTCCTGCGGGCTCTTCTCTCCGTCACGATTTGAGTCAAGGAAACTGAAAGCCGATGAGCTTGCAAGAACTTTGACCTCGCTTGTGGTCGTGACATTTAGAATCGTAGCATAGTCCAGTACAAGTTCGTTCAAACCCATCGAAAACTCGGATTCTGTGAAGTCGGAGATAACCGGGAATAGCGGTTGCTTGCGATAGAATAGCGGGTCGATGAGGAGCCTGTTATCGAATTTGACCGGAAGGCCCAGGAGGTCCACTAGTTCGTTGCTTGAACCAAAGTTGTCAGTGATAACCAGCAAGCCGCCTTTCCTGATAGAGTCTCCTATGGAGCTGGCTTCTTCTCTAGAGAACGGGCGGCTAGGTGCCACGATTAGCAGTATCTGTGTGGCATTCGTTGATGAAAGCGTATCCGTGAGGTCTGCGGTTACGGCAACGAACCCTCGCTGGGTGAGTGCACTCGTTCCATTCCACTGCGTGTTCTGCATTGAATAGGGGTCGTCTATTGGTGAATTCGCGGCCCAAACGATTGAAAGTGCCAGTGCCACTAAGAATGCTCCGAGCACGGGCGCAGAGCCGATCACACGCAGTCTCAAATCTTGACCATCTCATTCATTGCCTGCAAAAGCTGGAATGCATGCTTTGCAGCTTCCTCAGCTTCCAAGCGAGAGACGTCGTGTTGACTGTATTCCGCAAGTTCGAACAGTTTCGTCAACGCCAGCAAGGAAGGAGCTGCAACCCTGACCCTGTCTGCAACTCGGGCCTGATATTCCCTCGGCGTCTCCGACAGCTCTCCTCTAATATCCAGAGCCTCTGCGAGCATCCGTCTAATCTCCCAATAGACCGTATAGACGAACGCGCGAGGTTCTGCGAATTTTAGTTCAAGGTCAAGTTCGAGCTTGAAGTCGCTGAGCGGGAACATTGCCGGAGCAGGACCTGCTCTCTCTTTGACTTCAGACTCGCCTGCAGCAGCGATCTGCGCTTCAAGTAGTTCTTGTCCGGTCGCTCTTCGTCGCATCATCCGACGGGGATCAATTGAGCTCCCTGAGAACACTAGAACGGCGAAGACTGTCGCTCCTGTCGCTAGAACTATCACAACCGAATTCAGGACTCTCAGAACTATTGATGCCGTGATGCCAGCGACCCACGGCTTCACAGGGACGAAAAATACCGTGATCGTATTCTCATCCGAAACTTCAAGCGGAACGCGAATGGACATGTGAAACGTGCCGTCAGATCGGGCAAGGGTATGCGCCAGCTCATGACCCCCTAGAGATGCAATCACCAAACCCTCGGACAATGGTTTCGAATCGATCTCCAATCGTCCCTCCAGTCGTACCGTCTGTCCTGAGATCGTGATGAGTTCGCCGCCGAATAAAGCCAATCCGGTCAACGCGAGTTGAGCAAAGCTGGGCTCTAGATAGTAGAGTTGGATCGTCATGTTCTCGCTGGTGCTGGGCGCATAGATCCCACTTTTCGGGGCAAACTGCATCCGCAGCTGGTGATCTCCCTTGGGCGTTCCCGAGGGCAATGACGCTGCCATGTTGTATTTGCCCGTTGTGTCCGTGGCGGAGCTATTTACCGGCTTACCGTCGATTAGCAGGTTCACGGTCTTTCCCGCCAAAGGGGTTCCCAGAGTATCAGTGAGCTGTCCTTGAACGGTGAAGTTCTCCAGCACGAGGACTCTCTTCGAGGAAGGAACGCTCGTTAGCACCACCGATTGGTACTCCACCGGCACTGTGACCGTTACCGACTTCGTGGGGCGGAACTTGGAAAGGTCTTCACCAATCGGTGAATAGCGAGCGTAGACTTGGAGTTTGTTAATTCTGCTACCATTTAGCACGACGTACTGCCAGACGAACGCTCCGAGTTGGTCCAAGGTTAGGTCTGTAACTCGCATCCCATTGATCCATAGTTCTACTGCTCGACCGCCGAGCCCTGCGCCACCGCTTTGCAGTTCACCCGTAATGTGCAAGGACCCTTCGATCTGGACAGGGTTTGGGGATGCTTGGAGGTTTAGCTGAGTATCTACCCGCGAGTCCATTACCTCAAGCTGAGACTCCAAGCTCGCGAGAAGCTGTTTGAATGATTGCAGGGTACCGGACAGGGTTTCGAGGTCACGACGCTGGTTTCCTGTGCCTATGTGATAGACCGTCTGTATGCGATCCAATGAGGAGAACAGTAGATCCAATTGTCTTGAAGCTTCCGCTGTCAGGTTTTCAATCTCCGTGCTATTTGCGCGAGCCTGTGTGACTGCTCCTTCAGCAATCAACTCTTGAAGCTGATCCAGCTTCGGCTTCAATGAATCGAGAACAAGGGCCAAGTCATGCAACAGCGCAATGTACGTTTTGAGATTATACTCGACGTTGGATGGAAGCTTACCCGCGATCTCCAACAGATGCTTGGCCTCCGTGTAGTTGCCTTCCGCAGTCGCTCGGGAAGCGATGCCCGCATAAGCCAAGAGGAGATCCGGTGATGAAGCGCTCTCCGGCGCAGATTCAAAGTCAACAGCATTTGCGGTCCTGCCGTATCCGAATTTCAGGTTAAGCGTCGAGGCCAAGTACGGGTAGCTCAGCGGAGCAGTAGCCAGCAGGACTAGCAACGCGGCTATCCCGAGCCGGCCTAGCACTGTTTTGGGTTTTGCCCGCAAGGCTCAGCTACAGGCTCCTAGCCCAGAATCTGGAGTATCCGTTGGACGACAGTGTAAGCAAAGCCAAAGAGAAACACTATGATGATCGGACGTAGATTGCGTCCCAAGCTTCGCCTAAAGGAAGCAACTAGTTCCAGAGAGACAAGAAACTCGATCAAGTACACAGCATAGTAGATCTCGATTTCTCTTATGCTCATAACCATCAAGAGTAGCCCGCTCACAACGATCGCCAGCGCGTAAGACAGCACATATCTCTCAACTAGTCTCATCGGTTGAGCCTCCGTTGAATCGTAAGGTCACCGAGTGGGTTCCAGACTGATGCGTCGCTTCTTCGAGGATCAGGTCTCTTTTGATAGCCTTGACAGCCGCGCAGATCGCGACGCTACATATTGGGCATCCAAGTTGTGAGGCAACATTCGGCGTCAGTCTTGCAATGGATCGCGACATGTTCCTTAGAGGGCCGTCCCGTATTCTGAAGCTTACGCCATCCTGCGTAAATGCTCCCTTCACGTCAGCGGCAACCTCCAGTGATTCGACCATGCCTGATCTAATCGCATTCAAGAAATCCTCATTGCCAAGATCGATGAAATTCAAGTCCAACTCCTTCTCCATCAGAGCGAGCAAGGAGGCGCCGGGGGCCTCCAACAGCAGGCCAGTCCTATGCGAATCATCAGAGTCGATCACGAGAAGTCGATCCTCGCCGCTCAAATTCAGTCCAGCGGGAGGAGCGGGATTCTCCTCCATTGGTAGGAACACCATGGGTACGTCAAGTCGATCGATAGTTTTCAGGTATATCGCTTTGGTTGTTGGGCCGAGTTCGCGCAGGATCCGCTCAACGTTGCCGAGTGACGAAAGCAGAGAAGCCTCCACCAACTCGGGTGCAAAAGATGGTCGTGAGTGAAGGTAGACCAGGAGCAAGCCGATTAGAAACGAGGCAAGCCCCAGTCCGCTCAGGCTGGCCGCTCCGACCACCGCGCTAGCCACTGCTATGAGAACCCCGAAAGCCACTAGCGACACTCCAAGAACTCGTTGCCGGCCCCCAAGCATGCTAGACGGGACATCTACGCTTGCACGATGCATCTCTTGCCCCCTCGTTATCGTGCCGGCCTCGCTCTTGGCGGTGGTGTCACCAAGGCCTGCAACGCGCGCGGACGGGCCTGCTACATCTGAAGATCGACTTGGTGGAACAGTCTCAGCAAGTCTCGCAGCTGTCCTGATCAAGAGGGACTCTTCGCGAGGCTCGACAGCTTCCGGATGCTCAAGCTTATTGATCGAGTCCGGGATCCGTTTCCCACACTGGTCGCAGTAAAGCATTCCAGCATGGAGCCGTCGTGCGCCGCATGAGGGGCAGACAACCGCGCCGAGTCTAGTGGGGCCGGTTCGTTGCACCTGCGGCACTTCCTTTTCTCGCTCGCATTCTAGCTGAGTTCCCGCAACTCAAACCTTTCTACGGACAACCTAAACCGTCTAACGAACGCAACCAGTGCCAGCCCAATCGTCAGGATAGTCAGCGAGACCATGATCGGGTCAAGTCTGATGCCCCAAGGGGTATAGTTCAGGAGGAGGCCCACCAACGGAACCAAGGCCAAGCTCAAGCCAACGCTCAACGCAAGACGCTCAATCCCGTCCAACTCACGACCCTTCGGGAAAAGAGCCTCAACGGCTACATAACCTGGAATGAAGAGCACGAAGACCGAGCCGAGAACCCACCGGAACACTACAAGCGGAAAATCATCGCGAAGCGCATAAACAACCAGCAGCGTCCCAAGTGAGGCGGTCAGGGACAGATAGAGCGGGAGGTTCCTTTCCCAGAATCGCAGATACTCCAGAACCGATTTGGTTGCTGGCGGGATGTCCTCGACATCGGCTTCTCCTCTGTCAACAAGGCGCCAGACAAGGTCAGTAGCTTCGACTTCGGTCAACGAACGCCTTGAGACTTTGAGCGCATCGTAGAGTTGCTTGACGTCGGCGGAGCCATTCTTCCTCAGATAAGCCAGAGCCAGCTCGTCTAGGCTCCGGCCTTCAGGGCGACCAAGCGAAGACTCCTTTTGATTCAAGCACGCGTCACTACACTAGTGACTTCACCCACGGCTGAAGCACGTGGGCTTCTTCCGAGCTCGCAGCCTACTATTTCTCTTGGCTGTTCATTCTCGGCTTGGGGCGAGTCATCTGCGCCCCGTCGGGTCGTCGCCATTGGCAAGAAAGGCGACTCGACATTGACCCGGTCGTTCCTCGGAAACCCGTCACGGACGGGCATTGAAAGTAAGCTTCCATCTTGCCTATAAGGGTGAGAGATCGGTGAAAGTTGGATGCGGAATTGGTCCGCTTGAAAGCGGACACGCAATTCATCCCACCCCTGAAGGGGCGTGGGGTTTCTTGCTCAATTCCTCTCTAAATCTCCAAATAGGTAGGTTAGGTGGAGGGAGATCCCATGCTACGAATTCGGTGGTTCCTTGTCATATGCATTGTCCTCGCGATCCTGCTTCCACTCACCGCTCAGACATCGACCTCGGCACTACAACCGACGGAAGAGCTCCAGCCGGGATTTAGCGGCGCGTTTGATCTGGTTCATCGAGCTGAGGCCGCTGGTGCCACGCACGAAGAAGTCACTGGTCTAGTTCTTCTCCTTAACAAGGCGCTCCAACTAGATGAGGAAGCGACAAGACCGTCCACCTCAGAGGCGCAGAGAGCCACACTGCTCGCACAAGCAAACGAAACCCTTGGTAGGGTTGAGACGGAAGCGACTCGACTAGAGGTCACCGCATCTCAGAGAACGTTCACCAACAGGGCAGTTGCTTATGTTATTGGTGGCATAGCTGCCTTCCTAGCAACTCTGGCATATTTGTGCACAGGCTATGTCTGGCGGAAATACCGGATCAAGCGCACTTTTCAGATGAGGATCTTTCCGAAAGTGAAGTGACCCTTGTGTTCTCGCAAAGTAGACGGAACCTTCTTGTCGTCTTCCTCACTCTCCTCGTCATCTTTGAAACGGTTGCCTATGTTACCACCACGCCTCGCCCGCGCGAACAGTTCTTCCAACTGTACGTCCTGGGTGCGAACCGGTTGCTATCAGACTACTACCCGAATGACGATCCAAACATCGGAGTAGGGGATCTCGTTCGATGGCATGTCGGAGTAACGGACTTCATGGGCTCAGTGCAGCTCGTTGTGATCCGAATCAAGCTTGGCAACCAAACAATCAGACCACCTGACGATCTCCAAGCTCAGCCTTCTCCGGCGCCGCTGATAACTGAATTCTGGCGCTTCATCCAAGACAACGAGACCTGGGAGATACCGTTCTTCTGGCAGGTTGTGAATGCTGACGCGCTGGGAGGATCCACACGCATTCTAGAGATGCAGATCAACAACGAAACTTACCACGTGCCTGGCCTCAATGCCCTCGACGGACATAACTTCCGAGTGATACTGGAACTCTGGACCTGGGAACCACAGTCGGAGACATTACAGTTCGGATGGTCGAGCGGCAACGAACGTAGAGTGGCGTGGGTCCAAGTATGGTTCAACATGACAAGCACCGTGCGTCAATGACATCGGATCACACTCTGAGGAACCAACTCCCTGCGATGCGCGGGGCGAGATCCTATCTGCTGGCCTACTGCCTTGAGCTTCTCATCTCTTCGATCAGACGCATTTCCGAGTGTTTCGTTAGTATTGACACACTCGCCAGTGTGAAAGCCTGAGCTGCTACCAAGAGAAACATTATCCCCACCAGGGCCCAACCTGAATGCCATATTTTCTTTGTCACTACTTCCAGGCCCACCCAACCTAGCACGAGTGCGGCCGGAACTACGGACAGGCCAGTCAAGCTGGAGTACAGGAGTACCGGATTGTATCGTCTCGCTAGGCTAAAGGCTGCACGGAGGATGGAGAAGCCGTTCCAGGTATTGAGCTTCTTCTGCCCCATTCTTGCTCGATAGTCTATCGGTACTTCAGTCAGGTTCTCTCTTGAGGCTGATTGTGCGGCAAGCTCGATCTCGACGTTGAACCCAGTCTCTTCCAAGCGGTACTTCTTGGCTTCCTCCGTTTCAAGCAAGTACATTCCTGAGCAGACATCGCTCACCTTCACGCTAAAGAGCACGCTGAATACTTGGGATATGACCCAGTTTCCAAATCTGTGCACTCGAGGTATGTACTTTCTATCTCTGGTGCCTATCACATGCGAATAGTGCTCGGAGTGTTGGAGCATCCGCCATATGTCTTTGGGGTCATAGGTGTGATCCGCGTCCATGAATACAACGTATGGGGTTTCGACTCGTTCTATGGCTGTCTTGACAGCCCCGGCCTTTCCGATTCCGTGCTGGTAGACCAGCTTGACGCCATTATCAAAGGCGATGCTGTCCGATCTGTCTGTAGAGTACCCGTCTACCACCATGATGTTTTGGTAGTCTTCCTTCCTCAACTCCTCTATGACTTGAGATATCGCTTCGGCCTCGTTCAGTGTCGGTATGACAATGGTCACGTTCGGCTTGATGACACTCTCGATGACCTGCCTGCTAATCTTCGGATCCAGGCCATGCTCTGTTTGGGGCTCCACACTTGACGTCACCTGCGGCACGGTCTTCGAGCTGTCCAAGCGAGACAGGAATCTGCGGGTCAGGCGCAGAGCACTCGGAAGCGTCATAGTCCACCCTCCCGAATTCGGTCAGATTTCGAGGAAGGAGGCTGCGTCAAGGCTGCAATAGACTCCGTGACTCTACTCTAAGCACCTGTGGATACGGAATCCAGAAATCCCGTGCATATATGTAGCACGGTGAACATTCACAAGATGTTGTTGCACTGGAACAAGCGGGCACGCTCTATTGTACATCATTGTTTGATGGAGTGGAGGTGTCACGGAAAGTTACCGCATCTGAGGCATGTCGCGCTTCCGCGATCAAGATAGTGTCGCCATCTTTGGGCACAATTACGGAACTTCTCCGTTCTAAATCCTCTAGACAACCGTAACATTCTCTCTATGTCCTCGCATGCACAGCTCAGCCACCAAACTTGGCCCGCGTGATGGGCTGAAGAGGACCGGCTTCTGGATCGAATGGTCTGAAACCCGATCCTATCAGTCTCCTCCGATCGACCCGCGGTCTTCTGAGTCAAGCATGAGCGATGGATCACCCTCTCCCCAGTAAGGAGAGGAGTCTTGCCTCGTAATCAAGAACAGAGTCTGTGAAAATCGCGAGCATGCGAATCATCACTGTGAAGGCCCTCGCAGCAAGCTTATTCTCATCTTTCTCTTCGGCAATCACCTGGCTCCTGATCAACCTGAGGTCGATAACATTGCCATCAAGAGCCACAACCTCCAAGATGTTCTGGTCAAGTAGATTCTGGCCGAGTTCCGTGAAAGCCGTAAACCGCATCTCCGCCCCGCGGTACTGCAAAGGCACAAAACTCAGGACCGTCCTCAGGTTAGTAACGTCGAACTTGTCCACAGCACCCATGACCGGCGCGAGCGTCAGATACATGAGCAGGTACAGTAGTCCACCAACGACCAAATTCATTACTCCCACTACAGTCAGATGCAACTGAATTAGTGCTACAGTAGGCACCACGGCGACCAAGGCAGCGATGAGAATCCTTCCGCTTGCTTTCAAGTCTGGTAGAGCGCCGTACTTCATTGAAGTTTGGCGGATTCCGTAGATTGTCGAAGCCGCGGTGGAGAGAATTTGTGCGACCAAGACCCCATATGGACCCCAAGGCCATGCAAGTGCTGGCCCCATCGGCAAGTAGACAGCCAGACTTAGGATGCTCATCTTGACAACAGTCCCAGTGTCAGCAACGCCGTTGAGAAAACTGCCGAGAACCATGGAGCCGATCGCCGTCAGAAGATATAGTGCGGACAGTAGCGCGAGGTATTGAGGAGCGAGTGTGTAGCCGCGGCCGAAGGTTAGGTAGACAAGATCTCGTGAGAATATGATGACAGCGACAGAAGTTGGGATCATCAGCAGTGATGTGTACTTGACCGCTAAGACAAAGCCCCTCGCAAGGTCGCTCTTCTGGTTCTTGGGATCCATCTTAGAAAACATCGGAAACATCGCCGTTGCGATGGGGTAGGCAAGAATTGCCATGAACGTGGTGAAGGCCCAGCTTGCAGCGAAATTGCCGATCTCCACATTGTTTGCGAAATGGGCGAGCACGATATTCTGGTATTGAGCAAGGAACACGGAGAAGATACTAGCTAGGTACAGAGGCAACCCATAACCAAGTAGTGCACGTGTCTCCTTCGATGCATCTGTGCGAGTCGCAGAGCGAGCACGTCTTGAGAAGAGGATTGTCGCGCCTGTTGTACCTGCGGCGACTAGGGCCAACAGATATCCCGAGATCGCGCCAGTGATGCCCAAGCCGATGAAGACAAGCGCCGGGCCAAGCGTGCCCTTCAAGATGGCTTGCATGATCTGGGTGGCAGCACTGTACTGCATCAGATCCTGTCCGATGAAGGCGTTGCTTGTCGCGTCGTAGATGGCTTGGAACACAATCATCAGCGCGGCGAGCTGTACGAATGGTGCTAGCTCCGGCCTGTTCAGCACGGTGGTCGCGATCACCGTCGAGCCGGCATAACAAATGAGGAACGCAAATGCACTCACCGCGAGTTTGAGCAGGAATCCAAGTTTGATCAGGCTGTTTGCTCGCGCGAGGTCGCCTTCGGATCTGGCCTTCGCTGGCAGTCGGATCAGCGCGGAGCTCATGCCCACATCTGAGAGAGCCACAAGGAGTGTTGGAATGGCGACAGCCAGCGTATAGAGGCCATAATTGAAGGGCCCGAGAAGGCGTGCGACTATGATTGCGCCCACGGCTAGGATTATGGTTGACGAGGTGTTTCCGATGAATAGGAATAGTCCCCCACGAGCGGCCTTCTGAGCGATCGTGGCCAACTCGTCTGAGGACATAACATTCAGCTCATGGACTCAGGCACGTAACGTGCATGATCGATGCGGATGCCTATACTGGGCGCGCTGTCTTATTACACTCATCTGAACATGATCAGGCTCTTGATCCTTTGTCCATCAAGTCTGAGAGACCTCGCAAGCACCAGTCCTCCCGGAGCTCTCAAGCATTCAGTCCTTTCTGAGATCCCGCAAGTGGAGAGTTGGGACCTCCTTTGATGCTCTTTCGTAGAGCGCGTCATCAGCCGTTAGGAGAATGGCTCCTGTCTTCTCGCAAGCCTTCACGTATACGCTGTCATAGTAAGTTGCGTCGTTCCGGGCTGCCCAAGTGAGCACGCTCAGGCAGTCCTGCTCATCCAATTCAACGCAATCCAGTTTGAGCTTGATGAACTGTGAGAACTTCTGTGAGGCCTCATGAATGTCGATCAGTCTCTGTTTAACAGCCTTCCAGAGAGAGTTCCCCACCTCATACCTCACAAGCCCAGGCGCCTTCAACTCTACGGCACCGTCGTGGAACATCTGAAGGAGCCACTCCGCTTTGTCCGAGAACTCCTCAACCAACAGGAACCTTGCAGCCACAGATGCATCCACGAGGTAGACCCTCAACGCGTCCTCCTCGTTTCCCGTATTGTCTGATTTATGAATCCTCTTGGCACGACATGTTTGCGGATGTGGATGCCCTCGAGAAGTTCCTGCGCAGCTTTCCTACGTTCCTCTCGTTCGATTCTCTCCTCAATCGCCTCGCGGATGTATCGTGACCAGTTGATAGTGACCAGCGCCATCCTCTTCCTCAGTCTGTCGTCGACCTTTACCGTAATTGTCCGCACTGATGGCGTGACCTCGCGGCATTACCCGGATACACCCTAATAGACCTTACCTCGAGCCGTCTTTCCTGCTCACGCACCATCTTCACCCCGGCCTCACCAGTGTGCAAAGGTAATATGATGTCGCGGCCCTACGCATCGTTGACCGGCTGGATGCAATACAATTGAGGGCCTTGGTGACCGGAGGCGCAGGCTTCATTGGAAGCCACCTCGTCGACCGTCTGGTCGATGCAGGCCACGATGTCATCGTCTTGGACAACTTCTCAACGGGAAGAACGAAGAACCTTTCTCGTTCACTACGTCGCCAGAACTTGCAGCTGGTGAGGGCAGACATCCGCAAGATCCCCCGATCTCTTGTTAAGAGACTAAGGAGAGTCGATACAGTCTGCCATCTCGCGGCAGTCACGAGCGTCCAACAATCAGTAAGAGACCCTGTGTTCACAACTGAAGCAAACCTAGTTGGGACGTTGAATGTTCTTCAGGCTGCGAAGGCGCTCAAAGCGGAGCGTGTAGTGTTTGCCTCATCAGCCGCCGTATACGGAAGGCCCCGAACGTTCCCGATCGCAGAGGATGCGATTGTTTCTCCGATCTCACCCTACGGGGCGTCGAAAGCGGCGTCGGAACTCTACCTTGGGTCATTCGTAGAGAATCATGGAATCGAGGCCGTGTCGCTGAGATACTTCAATGTCTACGGACCAAGACAAACCGCAAGCCAATACGCGGGAGTCATATCCATCTTTGCCAAGCGAGCTCTCAATCAGCAACCTCTCCAGATCTTCGGAGACGGATCGCAGACTCGAGACTTCATCTTCGTATCCGACGTTGTCGATGCAACGATGGCTTCGATTGAGATGACTCCCGAGAATAGGACGTTTAACATTGCGTCCGGAAATGAGACGACCGTCCTTGAACTAGCGAAAGTCGTTCAGAGGATCACCGGATCACAAATAGGATTGGAGTTTCTTCCACCTAGGACGGGTGACATCCCTCGAAGCGTCGCCGACACAGCCAGAGCCATGAAGGAACTGGGGTTCGAAGCTAGAACATCCCTCGAGGATGGATTGTCTGCGACGATCGGATGGTTCATGCACCAGAAACGAACCAGGCCGGCCTAGCACCGTCCTTATCCGGCCGTTACTCGCGGGCGTGGTTCGATGGTTAGACTTGGTACTCGTTTCCGTACTCCTGTTTGTTTTCTCCCCCGATCTCTTCTCGCACTCTCAGCAAGAGCTTCGTGGCTTCCTCGCTTTGAGCGCGCCCCATCGGCGTTTGACTGTACTCCGCTAACTCGAAGAGTTCAGAGAGACGCTTGAACGAGTCTTCAACATTGGGCGCCTTCTTCGTTACTCGATGGAAGTACTCCCAGTGTGTCTCGCTCTCATGGGGTTCCTCGTCAAGTTTCTTGCCTAGCATGGCCTGTGCTAGGCGGTATGATCTTCTAACCTTCGCCGCATGATCATGCTCAGCCTCGATCATTGAAGTCAGACCCTCCGCGGAATACTCGCCCATTTCGGGTGGATACGCCTCCGGCGATGGCTTTTCTATTACAGGAAGTTGGACCAACGTTGGAGCCGCTAGGACAGGCGGTCGTCGCTTCTTGATGACTCTGTACACTGACAATGATAGGAGCCCGATTACTACGCCCGATGCTATCGTGATTAGGGGAGTATTGAGGATGAAGACTGGCACGGTTGCTTCGGAGCCACTAATCGAGGGCTCATCTGGAATGTATTTCACCTTTAGCGCGTGCCAGCCGAAGTTCGTGCCTATTGGGAGCTGGACGGTGGATGAGAAGGCTCCCTCGGCGTTTGGCATTTCAGTGGCAGAGAGTGAACCATCAAGGTACACTTTTGCCTGCCCATATTTCCATACCGTGCCGTTTGCCAGCGTCACAGTTCCTTGGATCGTGACGCTCATCCCAGAGAACAACGATGTCCGATCAACACTGAAGCTAGCGGGAGCTTCAAGGAGCTCAATGTTGAGCGGTAGCGTTGCATTGGAAGGAGCGTATCCATCGCCGATGGCCGGGAAAACTGCTGTTACATTGTGAACGCCGCTGCTGACATTCGATGGAATCGAGAATCCAAAGCGGAATTGTCCGGTGCTGTTCGTGGTCGTGTTGCCGACAAATGCTGAGTCAAAGCGGATCACAATCATCTTGGACTTGAGAGACTCGTTTACCGGCACGCTCCAAAGCCGACCGATCACTTGAACGGTATCGAGCGGTCGTACATTCTTAGGATAGATCTCAGCCTCGAGACCAGATGGATGATACGAGACTTGAATGAGAAGCGATGATCTAGAGGAAAGGTAAATCCCTGAATCGGCCGCTCCGGGATCAAACGCGGCCTCAATAGCGGTTGGTCCTGCAGGGTAGCCTACAGGGAAAGAAATGGTTGCGTTGAACTTGCCATCGCTGTCTGTGCTCGCAGCGGCAAAGTTATCGCCAAAGGTAATCGTAACACGTCTACCGATCAGAACTGATCCATTTTGAGTCTCGAGGGACCCGTAGACCAGTAGGTCTTCCCCGATGAACACGTCGGTTCTCGATGCATTGAGAGCCAACGTTGTTCCGACCGGACTCGTGACATTCTGTTGCGCTACCGGAAGCTGCCACACACTCGCGCCAGTGATCCCGTCGCGCTCCTGCATTATCGTCTGCGCAGTCGCGATCGATTCGAATTTGAAGGAAGAGAGGCTGAGAAGCAGCAACAGTGCTAAGACAATTAGTCGCATTTGAATTCCAGATCGACAGTCAAAGTCACTCTATCTAAGAGATAATGGTTTTCATGCTCTCATCGAAGCAGATGCCCGCAGCGACTGACTGGAAGAAAGTCAGCGTGATCGCTGCTCCAAGCATTGTATTCCCTTTCGAAAGCACCAGTGGACGGTTGGACGGTCAGGACAACCGGTTCTGGGTCCGTGTATCAGTCGTACTGATCGGCACGGAGATCGAGCATTACTCTGACGACTTACGAGGCCTCTTGGACGCCGGGGGCTCCCACTGGATTCAGGCTACATTGACCTGTGGAGGGAATCCGCATTATCTATGGACTTCAGTCCGGTCGCTCGGGTCTGTTGGAATCAGGCAAGGATCTACGATACCCGGCGATTACCATATCGGCGCAAGGAAGCTCCTGAGTTTATTCATGGAGATGAATTGCGTTCCGGAAGCAGGTTCAGTCATCTCTCAGGTTTAAATGCGATCGCTTGAAAGGTCTCTCATTGTGAGTGTGTCGCTCCGTTGAAGCTGCGACGAACGGTCCACGCGAAACTAGTTTTGGACAGGAGAAGCAAACGCGAGTCGATTGAACGCGAGTACGCTGCGTGGCAACGGGAACTGCAAGGCATGAATGAACTGCTCTACTCGGCGACGAAGCAGCAGGCGGAACGGTTCAAGCGGCGAGTCAAGAAACAGAACCACCGTGGCCTCAAGACAAGAGAGTATCCGCTGATCCTTCGACATGACTGCGTGAAACTCCAAGAACAAGAGAACTCCATGTTTCATTGGTGGATCCGCATTCCAGCCTACCCGAAGGGCGTCTGGGCGCCGATCCAGCTACCCTACGCGCAGGAACCGCTCCTGAAACATGAACTGCGAGAATGTAAACTGCTCCGCGGAGAAGACGACGAATGGTACGTGAACATAACCGTTCAGAAACAGGCACGCTTGAAACGCAAGTATGTCACCGTTCTACCGATAGACATGGGCGTTCGTAAACTTGCCACAACCATTGAGGACGGCAAGCCGAACTTCTATGGCAAACAGGTGCGGACAATACGAGGACACCACTACCGTCTCCGACGCGCCGTCGGGAAGCCCAGCGTCATCAAGAAGTGGAAGCGTGCAGAACAAGTCTCCGTGAGGCATGAGGTTCACGCGATAACGCGGCGCATCGTTGAGCAGGCGAAACATGCCAACGCCCTCATCGTAGTGGGCGACCTGAAAGGCATACGAGGCCAGGATCGTGGAAGAAGCTTCAATCGTCGCCTCTCAAGCCAACCATTCTACCTGTTCAAGCAGCTGCTAACGTACAAGGCGAATTGGGAAGGCATACGCGTTCTAACGGTTTCAGAAGCGTACACATCACAGATATGCCACCACTGCGGGGTGAGAGGACAGCGTGTCGCTGGAAGATTCTCATGCCCTAACTGCGGGTTGATATGTGATGCCGACGTGAACGGCGCCTGGAACATAGGGAAACGGGCTCATGGATTGCTTATTCATGAGACAGGGGGCCTATTGGCAGTCCCCAGAACTCTAGCCGTGTGTAAGCCATAAAGACGCCTCAAATGACTAGAGAATCCCCCGACTTCAGTCGAGGAGAGTGTCAAGGCGTGATGGCTAAGGTGCTCTCTAGGGCACGTTTCTTGGAGTTCGCTATCTCTGAGTACTTCTGAAGCTCATAGTAGTCTTCCAAGAACTGTTTGCCCTTCTCGGTCGCGATGTAGCCCTTGTCCGGGTCACCGTGGACGTCCAGCAACTCGTAGTTCACGAGCATCTCTAGGTACTTTTGGAGGAGGTCGAAGCTGAGGTTGCCCAGGTACATGATCTTTGTCTTGCGGGAGCCCTCTTTTGCGATCTCGAGGATGTTCGCGGCTATCTGAATTCGGCTCCGGTACTGGCGCTTGCCGTTCACCACACGGATTCCCCGGTCTCTTTCCTCGGGCGTTCAGGCCAGGTATGAAAAGGTAATTGTGGAAACCTTTTCTAGAACAGAAGTCCACCTCGGAACCGTTCGCAATCACTCGCTCTTGAGCGACCGTGGAATCAGATCATCAAGAAAGGATCAGACCCTGCCAGTGTATGTGGTGCGGACCCCTCCAGAATGAGAACGCTTGAAAACAGATACCTGCTGAGAGGGGTAGGCTATGCCGCATAGACGTTGGACACCTGAAGAGAAGATCCGGATAGTTCTCGAATCATTGAACACCAGCATAGGCATGGCTGAACTATGCAGAAAATACGCTGTGAACCCAACCGTATTCTACGCTTGGAAAGAGAAGTTCATTGAAGCAGGAAAGCAGGCGCTCACACGATCTAGGAGAAACGGAGGGGAGGGG
>Ga0315280_10001624_pt1 | contig 38194 bp, 50 predicted proteins | sample YL17G06_40_MG_FD_203697 | JGI IMG/M metagenome (GOLD analysis project Ga0315280, IMG submission 203697) | Sediment microbial communities from Yellowstone Lake, YNP, Wyoming, USA - YL17G06_40 | ecosystem: Environmental > Aquatic > Freshwater > Lake > Sediment | place: USA: Wyoming | collected... | reverse complement strand
ATGCAGAATTATTCATAAAAATTCGATTGTTATAATTTATATATCCATAAAGAACAATGAAAATAGAGAGAGGCGAACACGCTCTTGCCCTTTGACGAAGCCCTAATCTACGCAATAATTGTGATAGGGGCAATTATCGCGTGTTTAATAGTTATTTACGCCATGAAAAAACGTAGCAAAAAAGAAGAAAGGCTTTTGGAGGAAGAAAAATTTAAGGCAGAATCTAGGGGTTTACCATTTAAAATCGTTAAAAGTGTTTCTCCGGAGGATGCTGCCCGTGCAAGAGGACAGCTTAGAATATTGGATTTAGAAAGGGAAATTTTAAGCGACGCCATCCGACGACTTTATGAAGCTCATGCGGAAGGAAAAATAACAGAGGAAGAAAGGGAAAGACTTGCGGAAACATATAAGTCTCGAATTATGACGGTGAAAGAGGCCATTTCAAAAGATGAATCTCTAGTTACTTTGCATGAACTTGAAGCCATGCAAGAAGACCTGATAAAACTTTTCAGCGAGCGTTTCGATGAATTGATCGCAAAAAGTGAAGAACTACGCTCAAAAGTGGAAGCGAAACCAATAAAAGAAATAACCATACCAATGGCAAAAACGCAGCCAACTCCAAGACCTGAAGAAAAACCTGAGGGTGAGGAAAAGGCGAAACGGAAAAGAAAACCACCGCCAGCTAAGCCAAGCCCAAGAACAGAGGCGGAAAAAAGAATAGAGGAAATTAGGGCTGAGGTGGAAAAGGTTTTAGATAGATTGGGGCAGATGGAAATTGAAGGCTAAGCAGAATTGGATTGGAAAAGAAAAGAAGAACGCGGCTCTCGAAGCAGTTAAACATGTTAAAGACGGCTTTATTGTTGGTTTGGGAAGTGGAAGCACAGCCGCCTACGCCATTGAGGAAATAGGGAATAGAATAAAAAATGAAGAATTACGTGTTTTGGGTGTTCCAACATCCTATCAGGCTCTCTTGTTGGCTGTTAACCACAAAATCCAGATAACGACTCTAGAAGAGCATCCAACATTAGATTTAACAATAGATGGAGCAGACCAGATAGATGAGAAATTAAACTTGATTAAGGGTATGGGTGGAGCCCTTGCCCGAGAAAAAATTGTTGCCTTTGCTTCAAAAAAACTTGTCATTGTTGCAGACGAAACCAAGAAAGTTAAGATTCTTGGCGAAAATGGTCATCCAGTGCCAGTTGAAGCCCTGCCTTTTGCAACGTCAATCGTGACGCGCAAAATGAGAGAGATCGGCGGAAAACCAGTTTTAAGGGAAGGAGTAAGAAAGGCTGGACCAGTTATCACTGACAACGGAAACGTCATCTTAGACGTGGAGTTTGGACTTGTACGCAAACCTGCAGAGTTAGAGCGTGAATTGAAAAGCTTGCCGGGCGTCGTTGAAACTGGGCTTTTTGTTAAAATGGCAAATGTGGTGTATATTGGTAAACGTTCTGGCGTAGAAAAACTGGTATAAGAGAATGGCTGGCTTAGCAGTTTTAACTTTTATATGTGGGGCGATGCAAAACTTAGGTAGGCATGATGTGTTGTGCCGGGGTAGCCTAGCTTGGTTTGGGCGCCAGACTCATAATCTGGAGAACAAAACGGGGCAAACGCCCAACTGTCCAGAGGTCGCGGGCTCGAATCCCGCCCCCGGCACTATAAAATATCTAAAATTCCCTCAAGCTTTTCAATTATAATCGTTGGTTTTGCGCTTTCCAGTTGCTTTCTAGTGTATGTGGTGGATAGCACTGCAACAGTGAAGGCGCCTGCTCGCTTTCCAGCTTGAACATCCAAGGGACTGTCGCCTACAACGACGCATCGTTTAGGATCTGTCCTTAACCTCTTTGCTGCCTCAAGTACAATGTCGGGTGCAGGCTTATGCCTCATCGCCTCATATCCTGTCACAACTACGTAGAATAGCTCTGAAATACCAAAATGCGAAAGTATGTCCATAACAGGTTCTCTATATTTGCCCGTTATTATTCCGAGCTTGAAGCCGTCAGCTTTTAATCTTCTTAGAACCATAATAGCCGACGGATGAATTGTTGTATTTTCAAGATGATGTTTCATGTAGTATTTCCTATATTCATGGACAAGTTGCCAAGTCTCCTCCTCAGAAAGGTTTGGGGCAAGAACACCAAAAATATTTTCGAGAGGTACCCCTATCATTCTGGCTACTTTAGCTCTGTTGCATGTTAGCCCTTTCAATTCTAAAACTTTTTCAACAGCGTTTACTATCGCCTCAGAAGAATCCACTAGCGTACCGTCCAGATCAAAAAGTACAGCTTTAACACCCTGCAAACGCAACTCGACCCAACTCCAACAATTCTAATCATGGTTCCTACTACCGCTTTTAACTATTGAAGTTGTGTTTCTTGTTGATAATTCAAGCTGATCGCCGAATCCCTTTTTCACGTAAGCATTCTTTATGATGATTTTATCGCCTACTTTCAAATCCTTTACAGAGTCTACATGCGTCCGCCATGCCGAAAACCACGTTCTGCCAGTTTCATCCTTCAACTCAAAAACAGCGAGTTTCACGAACTCTCCCTTAGCCGTTTTTACATCCCTAAGCATGGGCTTAGTAACAACTGTCCCTTCAACATCAACAGGGTTTGAGTCTTCTCTCAAATTGGCAATTTTTAAAAACTCTTCTTCGGGCGCTGGTGTCTCCACGTAGGTTTCTGCATCAACATGAATCTCCAAGCTTCCGCCTATTCCCTTCTTCACTTTAGCATTCACTATTCGCAACCGCACGCCTTTCCCCAGCGTTTTTTCAAGTTCATCAACCTTTTCGTTCCAGACCACAACAGGCATTTCGCTCGTTTCATCAGCCAGCACAAACCGCATAACCTTCCCAACGCTTGAATCTTGCCTTTGGAAGGTGGATGCTGAAAACAACTCTTTAACCGTGCCTATGATGTTTACTTTCTTGTTTCTAAGAGCTTGACCTATGTTTCCGATTCTTGTTATAAACTTGCCAATAGTGGGATAATCTTCTACTTCCACATCTTGCGGGTTGATTTCAATCTCACTCTTTTCTCCAATGTGCAATTCAACTCTTCCACCACGATCCTCTCTTGTATATCCGTGAGAAAAACGTACTATCTGTCCAACCTTTATCTCGCCAGACTGCATGAGGCTTGTCTTATCATTCCACAAAACAACTCGCAATATACCGCTTTGATCAGCAACAAGCAAACTCGCAACTTTTCCACTTTTATTCCCTTTGAAAGTTTTAGGAGGAAAAACTGCAACGACCCTTCCAACCAAGGTAACATCATTTAAACTTGGAATCAAATCCCTTATTGAAAGCGTAGGAGTTAAAGCCTTATTTTGCGGAATTTCCACGCTAAACTCTGCCGCAATCATCCACAAAAGAGTCTCGTCTGAAATGAAACCGCCCGTTTTCGTTCTTTCCTTCTCTAATCTCTCTACAATTTCTTCCCTTGAAATTTCTGGACGCCTCGAAAGGATTTGGTCAATTATTTTTTCAGTCGACATTTCAGCTTTGATACCGCTGAACATAGGAGTAATGGACGCTATAAAGCTTATTAAAAACCGTTATCGCGTATAAAATGCTGAGAGGCGCCAAATACATCCATGGATGCAGAGACGCTTTACGGCTTAGGCATAGTCTTAATATTCGCTGGAATGCTTATCATCTTAGCTGCAATCCTTTTGCTCTTCCTCTCAAGCGTCAAAAGAGAGGGAAAAGTCAAAGGCGGCGGAGCCATTATCATAGGGCCTTTCCCAATAATTTTCGGAACAGACAAGGAATCTGTTAAAACAATTTTGTTGCTTTCACTAGCGCTTACTATACTTCTGGTAATAGTAATGGTGATATTTTACTTAATATCCAGATGAGGGGAAGCTTGCAATGGTGACCCAAGAAAAAATTTCAAAGCATATAAACGATGAATCAAATAGACCTCAAAAATTCTTAATATTATTTGTCATAGGGTTTGTCATAATTTTTCTGGGCATCATAATTTTAATGGTTGCTGCAGTGCTTCACGGCCAAGGCTCAGTGAATTTTGGCGCCATCATCTTTATAGGACCAGTCCCAATAGTTGTGGGCGCTGGTCCCGAAGCCACTTGGATGGTTTTATTTGCTATAATTCTTGCAGTTTTAAGCATCATAATGTTTCTAATAACACGCAGAGAAATAGATAAGGTAAAAGTTTAGGCTTCTTTTAGCTTGCCTTTTCCTCTTTACCGTAAAACGCGTATAGAAATATTAAAACCAACACAACGAATGTTGCGGTCATGAGGATATATTTGAGTATTTCGAAGTATGCTCCTATGTCCATTGAAACGTTCTCCTTCACCCTTTTACTTTTTAGTTTAAATATTTAAATAGTTGGTTTTTTCCACTCAGCCATTAGGGAGTCGTAAATTTCGTCATGGTCCTCTATGGTCTCATACCATTCTAAATTTTTGGCTAATTTCTGTGCAATGAGATGATAGCATAGGTGCACTTGCCTGTCTAGGACGCGAAAGTAAAAGTCGTCGCACGTGCAGAATTCAGCTTCAGGCATTATTAGGTAATCTCGCTCTTTACCAACAACAATCCAGACAGTTTTCCCGCTTGGCTTAAAAACATATTTTTTTACACGATTTTCTTTCAAGGCTTCAAAAGCCCTAGTGAAACGCTGACCAAAAATTTCATAAAGTTTTGTCAAATTTTTGCCAGTTAACTTGCCCTCTGCCTTTGCCTCTTTGCATATGACGTTCAGTATATCGATTTCTGAGTGTTCGTCCATTATGTGCACAGGCTCTTTGAAGGAGAGACAGTTGAACAGAAAAATATGGAAAGTGTCAATCTATGCTTATCGGTTCGCCTTTTGGTTTCTTTTCTTCTTTAGTTTTGGGCAGTGTAATTTCTAAAACTCCATTTTTATATTCTGTTTTGGCTTCTTTCACTTTTACTTTTGCTGGTAATTTAATTTCTTTATAGTATTTGCGTTGTGGAATGTCAACCGATATATTAAGTGTGTCTTCTGTTCCATGCAGTCTAATGTCTTTCTTCTCTACTCCTGGCAGTTCAACCACAATATGGATTTCTCCGTTTGTTTCAATTATGTCCACAAGCGGTTCACGTTCTTCCTTCACCTGCGGGCCTAAGCGACTAGGCTTGACGTTTCCGAATTCGCGGATTTCAGGTTTTCCATCGGGGCCTATTTTTACGCTGTAGCCGTATACGAATGGGCCCAATTCTCGTACTGTGGAGCCGTCTGGAAGTTTGCGTTCCCTAACATAGTCTTTTGGGACTTGTGAAGTGAATGTTTTAAATTCTTCTTCCATCATTTTTTCCATTTCACGAAACATTTTGTCAATGTCCTCAAAGTCCCAGCCTCCTCTAAAGAAAGGGTAGCGCCTCTTTCTAATCCAGTCTGGGTAATCTTCATCTGATGACATTTTATTTCACCTTATTATTGTGAAGAAAGCTAATATCTATAAACCTTATGCTGAAAAAACTGTTAGCTCAAGTTTTTGAGCTGATTTAAAGTCCCAAGAAAAGTTCCATCAAGAAGATAAGTTTCCGCATTTTCCATATCCACAGCTTCTGAACGAAGAACCGGACCAACAATTCTTTCACTTTCTGCCTTTCCAGCAAATTTCCTTCCGTTTAGCGGTCTGCCTCCCAAGAAGTCGTTGAAGGAAGGCATTACGAAAAGCTGCGAGGTTTTGGGCTTAATCTTGTAATGTTTTAATAATGTTTCTTCAGCATTTTTTTCAATTTTTATTTTATGTTTCTGTAATAGGACCTGGGTCAGTTTTGTATTGTTGCAGTTTGCTTTCACCCAGACTTGCTTTGTTATTCTGAATCCTGCTGGGTCGCGGAAGGCTACAACTGGATGAACATGCCCCATAACTAGAGTTTTGCATTTCAGAAGAGAAGGTGACGGCCACCTGTGTCCATGGAAAAAGCCAACTTCGCCTATTGTTATGCCAGTTGCTGGCAAGATTCTTATGTTTTCTGGTAGTAGTGGCTCAAGGTTTCCGTCATGGTTACCAGGGATTATGAGGATTTCTTGTATTTGCCTTTTCAGATCGGTGAAAAAGTCTGGTATGTCTTGCCATTCGCCTATTTCTGCGGTTGCGACGGTGTGTTTTACGTCGCCCAAAACCAACAGCTTTTCCGGCTTGTACATGGATATGAGTGTTGTTAGTTTGGCTAGGAGTTTTGGCATTTGCGTTGGGACATGTATGCCCTTTTGTGAAAGGGCTATTTCCCATCCTATGTGCAAGTCAGCTATTACTATTGTTCGTGTTTTCTCTGTTTTTATTAGTGCGGCTGGATGAGGGATTAGCGGTGTTATCATTTTGTTTCCTTTTTGGTTTTTATTAGATCAAGTATGGTTTTGTGGATTTTTTGGTTTGCGGCTGCTATAAATTCTACTTTTTGTTTAGGATCCAGCTTAACGTTTAGCGGTTTCCCTTCTGGCGCTGTTATTTTTGCACCTGCCTCTTCTATTATTAGCCATGCAGCTGCAATGTCTGTGGAGCGAAGTTTTCCGCGAATATCTACGAAGGCGTCTGTTGTTCCATCTGCCACGTAGCATAGTTCTAGGGCGTTTGCCCCAAAGTGGCGTATGTGTTTTGTTCTTTTAATTAGGCTTGTGAGTTTTTGGGCGATTTTTTCAACTTTGTAGGTGTTTAGGTCTATGCCTATCACTGCTTCTTCTAATGAAGTGTTTTTTGATGGAGTTATTTCTTGGTTGTCACGGTGAGCACCTTTTCTTTTTTGTGCTGTGTATGTTATGTCATGAAATAGATCTGCGACTAGTGCGGTGTGTATGGTGTTTAGGGTCGGTTTTGTGGATATTGCGATGGATGTTGCATAGAAGGGAATGCCTCTTGTAAGATTTGTTGTGCCGTCAATTGGGTCGGTTGTTACAAAATGTTCTTGACGGGTTTCACCATATTCCTTTATGCCTGACTCTTCGCTTATAAGCGTGAAAGAGATTTTATGCTTTTGTAGCGTATCTATTATAGCGTTTTCTGCTGTTAGGTCTATCTGTTTTATTTGGTCGCCGCCAGCTCCAATCCCTAAGTTTGGTTGTGGCTGATTTAACGTTTTTAAAAGTGGTTTTATTTGTTTCCGTATTTGATTTTTGCATTCTAGAAGTATATTTGGCCAGTTTGGTTGCAGCATTTGTTTTGCTCTTGTTTGTTGATGTTTTTAAGGTTAGCGCTCTATTAAACGCATGTAGAGTGCGATTTAGAATTATTCTGGGTTTTTGTTCTAGTCTTGTGGTACTTGATAGTTTAAATATTAATTCTTAGAAATGAATAGTGCAAAAAGGAGAAGGAATTATGAAAGGAATACTAAAACTAATGTTAGTGGCATTGCTCGTAATTACTAGCGTAACAGCATTTGCAAGAATCCCAAACACTCAAGCCGCTTCTCAAGTGGATATAAATGACGCAATCGAATTGGGTCTCCAATATTTGAACAGTACACAAGCTGCAGACGGCAGTTGGGGAGGCGGTTACTATCCAGTCGCTTGCACCGCAATGGCAGTTTTGGCTTTTGAAAACGCTCCTCACGAACACTTGCCAGATAACGCGTCAGACCCATATCACACTACTGTTGCAAAAGGATTGGACTACCTCTTTACACAGGCGCATGTTCAAACGTTGGCTGCCCAGACAGCGGGTGATCCAGATACCAATGGAAACGGAAAAGGGATTTACTTTAGCACTTCTGACACGGTTTATCAGACTCCTATGGTGTTGATGGCAATGGTCGGTTCTCAAAACCAGTCACGAGTTCCCACTACCGCCCCAGCGGGTACAGACCCTTATGTAAATGGGCGTTCCTATCATGACATCGTTGTGGACATTATAGATTGGATAGCTTGGGCACAAGAGGATGCTGCAACTGGCGTTTACAGAGGCGGATGGAGATATAACCCGAATTATGGAAGCAGTGACAACTCGAACACCCAATGGCCAATCCTCGGATTGCTGACCGCCCAACTTTGGGGTATAAACGGTCCCGCTTTTGTGAAGAGTGAACTAAAGTATTGGCTAGCATATAGTCAGAATCTCGGAGGAAACTACAATTCGAACTCTTTGTACGGTTCTTTTGGATACGCCGATAAAACTACCTTTAACAGCGTTGCAGAGTCAGCAACAGGAATCTTGGGACTAACCTACTGCGGTGAGCCGAAGACCAACGCAAGCATCATAGCAGCCCAGGGCTACTTGGTTAGAGATTGGCTCGTAGCCTCTAGCTGGAACACCAACTTCGGCAACCTTTACGGCATGTACGGAGTCATGAAAGCGTGCAGACTAGCACAACCGACTCCGATAGATTTCATTGTAAACTACACTGGTTCTCCGACAATTGAGTGGTATAACGGCACAAACCAATATGCAGACTGGCTTGTTAATAACCAGCAGCCAGACGGACACTGGAATGGCGGCACAGCCACCACAAACGTTTATTTGAACACTGCTTTTGGTGTTCTCATACTCGAATACGTTCCAGTTAAAGTGCAATGGAACCTAACAGTGCATGTCGTTGACGACAGTACCAACAATCCGATTTCAGGGGCAAACGTCGCTGCTGTGGGACCTGAGAGTCGCGCAGGCATAACCGACGGCGGAGAAGTTGATTTTCTCAAACTTCAAGCAGGTCCCTACACGGTAACTGCCTCCAAAGCAGGCTACGATACAGCATCAGTATTTCTAGACCTCAGTGCAGACACAGAGATAACAATAAGGCTTAAGCTTTCAGGAGCAGCGCCAGTAGGCGGCTTCGAAGCACCACTTAACACGCTTGCAATGCTTGCACCATGGATACTTCTAGGATTAGCAACATCCTTAGGAGCAGTTGTAGCGGCAAAAAGAAAAAGAAAATACTAAACATTCCCCCTTTTTATTTTTAAGTCAACATTTTTAGGAAGACATGCATTCTATCTTAATAGACGAACCCATCGAACAGGTAAAGAAAATGCAAAGAAAAACTCGAAGACAGAAACACAAATGGAAAAAAACGCTAACAAACAAATGGACAATACTGATAATCTCTTCAATTCTTGTTGCAGCGTTGCTAGTATACTTTTTTGTCTTTTCCTCTACCACCGCGGTTTACGAAGCAATACCTCATACAGCCGCAATCATTGATCAATTAAGCCTAACTCATCCCAACGCAACGTTTATCGAAAACGTTGAAAAAACGCTAACATCAGCAAACTTCACTGTTGACTACTATAACTATTCTCAGATAACAGTAGATTTCTACAGGCAACTACCCTCAAAACGGTATAGCCTAATAATCTTGAGAGTGCACTCCGGCATAGGCCAATACTCAGGATTGACGAGCTTCTATACATCAGAAAACTACAGCGACTGGGCACACTACTGGGAACAAACAAACAAAGAGGTAGTAGCTGTTGATTACGTGCAGAACGGCCCAACATACTTTGCAATTACATCAAACTTTGTCAAAGCATCAGACACCTGCAAAAACTCGACAGTAATTATGATGGGCTGTGATGGACTTAACAAAACGGATATGGCAGAAGCATTCGTTGAAAAAGGGGCAAAAGTCTACATAGGTTGGGATGGACCTATATCCCCAGAACACACTGATAAAGCCACTGAACAACTTCTAAGCAATATTGTCTCTAAAAACCAGACAATAGGCGAAGCAATTGAAAACACAATGAAAACAGTGGGTTCAGATCCAAATTATTACCAAAGCAGACTAACTTACTATCCACTAGAAGCTGAAAACTACGTTATCACCACAAGCAATTCGGCTCTAGACACAAATCAATATTCTCTTTTGCGTCTGGTTACGCTTATTGTTGCAACGAACATCGATAGAAGTATGGTGTAGCATGTTAGCCGGGTCTTTGTAGCAGATTCTGGTGATGCTACTTCTATACCTCCAACAGGAAGCGGGTCTGCACGAATTGAAAAGACAATGTCTTGATAGTCTCTGTCTCCACCTCCATATAGATTCTCAAAACCAATCAGGAACATTTTAGGGTCATCCAAGTTTCTGTACACTTTAGAATGGATCTGTCCATCTGGGTTCAAATAGTTTTGAGTAAAGTATCTATGGAGTTCCGGAGTAAACATGGAAAGACCAAACTCTTTAGCAACAGTAAATTTCTTGACTATAGGAGGAGAAACATATCCGAAACCGCCTTCTGGACCTGCAAAAAGCAAATTATACGTGGTTGTGTTAACCTCATAGTAGCTAAGCTCATTCTCATTATGATAACCTGCAAACTCAGCGTACAAAGTAATGGTATACGTTCCTGCCGGAAATGTTCCAACGGTGGTCTCAGCCACATTTGTAAAGCCCAAATGATTGAAGACTTCTATTAGTGAAGGCTCACTGGCACTCACTGGAACGACATTATAAGATAAAAATAAAATAACGGCAATAAACGTAATGAAGCAGAAGGTTAACGATTTCATCGAAGCTAATCTTCTCATTCTCCCTTCTCCCTTCAACATGCTAGTCTTGACGTATACACGCATTTAAAAATTCTGGAGTTGTCCTCTAGTACTATTTTATATATAAATGTAAAAATCAGATGAACTTCTTTTTTCTGTAAAATATGACCGCTAATAATGTTGCTATTATGAAAAAAGGAATAATCATAATTGATGAGAATTCGGGTATTACATGATAAGCATAATATTGCCCTTCATTGTTTTTTACTGCTTCGTTTCCAGCATTATCATAGGCGACTATCTCATATTTTATCAACGTAGAGTTTCCATATCCAGGAATCGTTGCTTGATAAGTATTCACGGAAATTTCAGTCATGTTTAGAGACAGCCAAGTTGCAGTGCTGTTGATATTATACAATAAAGTTACGTTGTATACTCCAGTGCCAAGGTCGGTGACGTTAACTGTAATCGTTACATCTTGATGTTCTATGATGTTTCCAGGCGGTTCCTGCATCGGAGCGCTTATTTCTGGTTGAATATTATCGACAAAAAATGCTTCCAGAGTATGATTCGTATCCATGATAACGGTTATTGGATTTTCTGTTTTGTTTTCTCCATCAAGCAACCAATATTGAAATGAGTAGCCTGAATTTGGAATGGCGGTGATATCTACTGAATCACCTTCTACGTAGTAATGTGTTCCAGGAAGCGGATTCGTTGCCCCCTCGGGTGTAGATGTGATCGTGAGTTTATTAATCGTTCCTGTTATGAGGCTGCAAAATCTAATGTGGCAATTGTCGATAGTGCCGTTAACCCATATTACTTCGATTCTTGATCCCCATGTTTGGTAAGAGCAACTCAGAGTTTCTTCATACAAATTGGTCTCTGCTACCCAAGTTGTTGCATTAGGATTCCATGAACCTAATGTGTAATTCTTATAATATATAAAGTCGTTATTCGCCCAGAAACAGTAGAGGTCACCATCCAACGGATCAATTGAGAGAACAGGAAATGATACATCACCTACAGATGGCTGAACTACTTCTTTTTCGCTCCAACCAACGCCGTAGGTTCGCGAGAAAAATAATATTGTATTATCAGTGATAGTTGCGTTAAGAAATACGATGTATACATTGTCATCCTTCGCCACCACTGAATGCGCAAATCTTGTCCTTCCGCTTATGATTGCGTTGGCTATTAATTCTTCATTTTCGAAGGCTGTTCCATTCCAGAGCCTTCCTCTCACTGCGCCTTGGTTTAGGTAAACAGCATACATTTTTTGTTGGGTTAAGGGAACTATGGAAACTGCCCAGTTTGGCCAAGCGGACGAGGTGAATAGTTGATATGGAAATCCTTGGGCTGTCTGCCACGTACCATTGTTTAGTGATGATTTTGTGCAGTTAGGGTATTTGTCGCCATCGGTTCCCCATCTGTAACTGATCCATGGGTAGCCTTCGGAGTCAACTGAAATGAAAGGTTCATGAAGTTGTAATGTCGTTGTTGATATTACTGTTTGTTCGTTAGGTGTGCTCCATGTTATTTTTCCATCAGAGTTGGGGGTTCCTCTCCTGTAAAGTAGTGATTCTGTTGGGATGCCAGTGCTTCTCACATAGGAAACGTAGGTTCCGTCAAACCAGAGGGAAAAGAATTCTCCTGATCCTGGACATACATCGTTAGCGGTGCTCCATGTCAAGCCGTCAGTGCTTGTTTTGTAATATGTTTCAGCCTCGCCCCAGAACACCCAGTATTTGTTGTGAGCAAAGAAGGTTTTGCGTTGAAACGCCTCTAGTGTTGTTATATTCCATGTTTCTATTGCTACGGTAACAGGCCCTATAGTACGGGAAGGTTGTGCAGAAACAATTTTGGTATTGAAAGTGTTTTCTGCTTGAAATTTGATTAGCAGTGGAATAGCTAAGAGCAGAATCAGGCTAGCCAGTTTTGTTTTAGATTTTCTCATATTAACCAACCGTTGATGTGTGGGTTTTATGTTTATGGCGGAATCTTCCTTTTTGTTCAGGCCAGATTATTATTAGAATAACGATTATGGTTATAATTATTATTAGAATTAAGGGATCTAGAAATATGTAACCTATGTAGGGCACTCTGTATATGACTTGGCCATGGATGTTTTCAGGATAAACGATGTAAGGGTCTACGTCAGAATTTGCGTCTCCTTTTGTTTTGAACGTTAATGTTCCGTTTGCTAACGGTTGAATTTCGTTAACTCGGTGAATTGTCCGGCCTACGCCTTCTTCAGGTGGGTCAAACACTATTATGTCTCCAATTTTGATGTTTTCTGGCTGAACGCCTTTAACAATTAGTAGGTCTCCAGTTTCGAGTGCTGGGCTCATGCTTCCTGTGCTTAATACGATTAGAGGTGTGTCTGTTGCTAAGAAAAAACGGAGTCCAATATAAAAGAATATAACCGATAAAATTATGGCAACGACAAATAAAATGTCTTTTGTACGTTTTCTTTTCTTATGCGTAGGTTTCATGATTCGCTGTGCTTCCTATTAGCCCTCTAGACCGTACTTTTTTCTTAGGTACATTGGTTCTTTTATGTAGGTGTCTATTGCTAGAATGAGTATGGCGTAGGCGATTACTTGGAAGGTTAGGGCTATCCACCATTCGGCAGTTGAAGAGATTAGTGGGTCAGGCCACATGAAAAAGATTGCGGCTAGTTGGAATGTTATGGGGCCTAGGAGGCTCCAGCCGGTTTTGTAGAAGAAGAAGCCTAGGAAGAGCCCAGCTGCGAAGACTGTTAGGATGCTCATAAATATGAATTCGACTAATCCTGCTTGAGACATGGAGAGAACATTTTTGAGTGGGGTTATGGTTGATGAGCTCACTAGGCCAAACATAATAGATGTGGTGTATAGGGATGTGAAGAATCCATAATGTCTGACTAAGTTTCTGAAGATGTATCCGCGGAATATTGACTCGTAGGCAAGGCTGAGGATTATTGTATATGCCATTCCAAACGCTATTCTGTAAACAATTCTGAGCGGGGTTAGAAGGCTGGTTGATAACTCAAAACCTTCACTTATAGACCCTGTTGCTAATACTGCTGTTAATCCTGGGGCTAGTATCATGATTATGTAAACTGCGGCGCATACTAGGCTTATCGTGACGGTTTTCTTTGTGTTTATTGTTGTTGGTTTTTGGAAGCCTTGCCTTCTGAATGTTGTTTTTCCGAGTTTGATGAATAGGGCGTATATGGCTAGGCTGAGGCTTGGAATGGCTAGGAATAAGATTATGTCGTATGGATAATCGGGTTTTATAATTTCTAGTAATTGCCAATAGACTTGCCATAATGCGAAGACTATGAAGAAAAGTATGATGGCGGTTAATGTGTCTGTTGCTTTGGAAGATGTCGGTTGGCTTGTCATCGGGTTTCTTCACTCTCTTCTGAAATATGTTCGGCTGCTTTTATTTTAGATGGAGTGATGTTGTATTCGTATCGGGTTATGTCGTCGAGAACGTAGAATATGTCCGTTGGTTCTTTGTTTTCCGGTGTGGGTGGCTTTTGAAAGTGAACGATTGGTTTGGTTAATGTGTCAGCTATTTTTACAAGGTCCTCTAATGTTTTTGTTGTGATTATTGTTTGTCCTTGCGGAGTCTGTTCTTGGGCTGCCTCCACTATAATGTCTCGATAGGGTTCCGTAAGTTCTTGAATGAGTTTTTCTGATGGTGCAGGTGTTACGGAGGGTTTAGTTTGGATATAGAAAAATGCGCAGATTGCGAGTCCAATGGTGGCTGTTGCAAATGTTATGTAAGAGGCGTATTGTTGGTTTTGCACCCAATCATAGTAAATTGTATCGATTTGAGTGATTTTCCCAGTTTTTATGGTTTGTAGATTTCCTATTGATACAATGTCTCCTTCTGGTGCGCCCCTTACAATTCCGAGTGAGAGGCTTGCAGTGAATTGTTCATTAATAGTGCCTGCCTCGGTTTCGGCATTTAAGACTGCAATTGTTACGATTGTGATGTTGTAGTTTCCTGTCGACACTCCTATTTCGCTATTAATGCTACCGACCAGCGTATCAATGGATCTTATGGTTATTGACGGGATACCAAAGTTGAAGCTTGTTTCATTTGAGGTGTCCACTATGGTTTTTAGTGGAATTGAGTAGGTTTGTCTTGTCCATATTGGGGTTATCACGAGTTCGCTTGCCGTATATCTGATGGTAGTGCTTGCGTTTAAGTCACTTTCAAAGCTGTAAGTGAATGTTATGTCGATGTATTTTGTTATCGATATGTAGATGATTCCTTCGCCGGGGGCCAATGTGGATTTGTTGCTGTATATGAGGTTTGGTGCAAGTTGGGCTATGTAGTTGTAGGTTCCGTCTTGTGTGTAGTTGCATAGTGTGTTAGTTGTTACTTCTTCTGTGGGAAGTTGAGTTGCGTAAGCGAGAAATATGAGGGATATTATGGTGAATACGGCAAAAAAAATTGATAATGCCTTGATTTTTGTTCTCGACAATTAATTCCCTTCGTTATTAGCTTCTGGTTTGTTGTGTTGATAACCTCGTTTTAAACCAGATATATATGTGTTGTGAAGGACAATGTTGTGCAAGATAAGTCACTTTTCCAGCCTTCTATTCCTGTCATAGCAGTTACTGTTGCAGTGTTTATGTAGGATGGGGGGTTGTTTTCGTATTCTGGTGGTAGTTGTTCTCCTATGAGGTTGTATTTGATGTAGAAGACTATTGTGAGTGTATCGTTTTGGTTTTGTTTTTCTCCTATTGCTGTTTTGATGTCTGGTATTGTGATGAGTAGGTTTTGGGTGTTTGCGTCGTAGTTTATGGTGTATTTGGTTTCTGGGACATAAATGTTGGTGTTTTCTTTAATCATTGTAATTGAAAGTTGTTGAGTCCAGTTCCAGTCGTTGGGTAATGTTTCGTTTATTGTTAGAGCGTTTATTGGGGTTGTGCCGTTGTTTGTTATGCTTATTAAGATTTTGAGATTTGTTGGGTCTGTGTCTTGGATTGTTTTGGTTTCGTTGTTTACGGTAATGTTGACTTCGTTGGTTGGTGCGTTAATTAGCTGACTGTCAACTTTTATTGTTTGTTTTTTCACTGTGGCTAGTGTTATTTCTGCGTTTATTTCGTCGTAATATGTTCCATAACCTACACTGGCTATCGTTAGTAAAAATAGTGGTAATATTAGGATTAGAAGCGTGCGTTTCGATTTTTCTTTTCTTCTTCTCATGGTTTATCATGCTTGGCTACAGTTTAAGTTACTATAAAGCATATTCTTTTGGAAAAACGTTTTGGTTCCTCCCTATTTGCATGGCGGTGTGGCCATGGTTGCTGTGATGGTTATGCATATTTGAAGTTTGAAGTTGCAGTAGCAGTGGCTTGGGGTGCTGTCTTTGGGCAGTTTTAGATATATCCACATTATCATTGTATTGTCTGTGTGTGGTCCGTAAGCGGAAAGGCGTATTGGTGGTGGAATGTTTCCTGGTGGTGGTGGAGCGACTTGTTGGGGAACTTGTGGTTTAAGCTTTACCATTGCGTATACGTTTTGTGGGACATCTGGTGGTGCCCATCCGACTGATGTTCCGTTTACTATTTGTCCGTAATAGTATTCAGTGTGGGTGAAATACTTCCATACTCCTGATGGGTCGTTTATTTGATACTGAGGCCCATCTATAAATACGGCGAGGTTTCCTTGGTTTTGGATTTTGAGTCCTATCCAGCAGTACCAGCCTGGGAATACTTTTGTTGTGATGGATATTGTTTTGGTTGGCATTTGGGAGTCTGATGGACATGTTTTAATGAGGACTTCGCTGCATGGGATTAGGACTTTATAGCTTATTATTTGGGTGTTTAAGTAGCCTGCCTTTAGCTTGTATTGCTTCGAGATAAAGTCGTACCAGTGAGCGGCGCCTGCGCCGAACATTGGGATTAGCAAGAGTGGTATTACAACGAGTGTGAGCATTTTGATCTTTGGGCTTTCCATTTTATGTTTCCTCCGTTAGGTCTAAGTTTGGATATGTGGCGGTCAGTACAACTTGAATGTTGAAGGTTTTGTCTATAAGGTCTGGGCGGTCTTGTGCGTCGAAGAATAATGTTTGTTTGTTGTATACGCATGTGCATGGAATTATTTGATAGTCTGATGGCATTGGGGTGTCGTCTGGGGTGTTCCATATTCCGTCTGTGCCGTTGTTTATGTAGAATCCGCCTGTGTATCTTATTCTGAAGAGGTCGTAGAGTTCTGTTTCGTTGCATTGGATCCAGTTAAGGGTTTGTTCGTCTTGGTAGTAGATTGTGTAGTTTATTACTGCTACCCATGAGTCGTTTTGGCCTTTGTTGTGGACTTGTGTGAATAGGGTGAGTTGCCATCCTGGGAATAGGCCTTCGTCTGTGAATGATATTTGTACTCCGCCTACTTCCCATAGGAGTGTGCAGCCTTGGCCGTTGTATTGTTGTATCCAGCAGTTGATGATTTCGATGTCGTAGTCGGCGTTGGTTAGTTCTGCGGTTGTTGTGATTTCGTCTGTCCATGCTGCGTAGCCTATGCTGCACAGTATGATGAATATTAAGGGGACTACTAATATGGTGATGACTTGAACGTTTCTACCTCGGTTGTGACGTCTCATATTTTATACGCCAATTTTTTTGTTGCAGATTTTATCCCAAAAAAGGGGAATAAAGAGGGAATTTACCTTTGTTGCTAATGGTTCCTACCCATTTATGGTGCAATATAAGTGTAGCTGCCTATTGGCTCTGGTACATACTGGTAGAACGGAATCTTGAAGTCCAATCTGAACCAGTGGCACTGGAACTCTGGATGATCTTGTGCTAGGAAGTGTATGTACTCTCTGACCCACATAACTTCGCCTGGCTTCAAACTAAATGTAGTAGGCTGCTTCTCGACCCAAACGCCAGAAACCAGCTGGTAGTATTTGTGCCAGTATTGGAAGTAACTTGGTATTGGTATGGGATTTACTATTGGACCCCAACAAGGATCACTCGCGTAAGGTCCACCGAATGTGACGTTTGCGGCCTCCACTTTGAGTGCTAGGGTTCCAACGTTTTTGATGTATATGTCTAGTGTGAGTTCCCAGCATGGGAATATTGGGTTGGCGAGAATTTGCACACCAGCTACTTTTGATCTATTTAAACAATCAGCCCATTGATTTATGTTGCTGATTTGTAGTTCGTCTCCAAAGACAATGCCGTTGCAGTTCGCATCATAGGATGTGGTTGCATTAACGTGCCATTTCGTAATTTCCACGGCGACCGTTCCAGCATGCAGCTTGTACTGCTTAGTTATGTAGTCATACCAATGCGCAGCAGCAAAAGATACCATCGGTAGCAACAGTAATGGGATTAATAGAGCAACAAACTTCTTGTTCATGTTTTGTCAACCTCCTCCTTTCTCAATTTGGGCTATCATCAGGCAAATACGCTCCGCGCGCGGCTAAGCGCTTCACCCTTTAACGGGGGCTCCCTATTTTAGTCCCCCGGACCTAGTAATATTAACGTGCCCTTAGGTCAAGCACGTAGGTTTCATCTTAGGGTCTGATATTTACCCGAACAATAAGTATACAGACTTTTCTATTTAAAAACATATGGAACAGAAGACCAGAACAAAAAAATAGAACAAAAAACGAACATATCCCAAAACCACAAACACACCAACAGTTGCCTTTCCACTGTAAGTAAAAAAGGGTTAAAAAGACTTAAACCCGCCTCTCAACCGCCCAAAAAGACTTCGCAACAAAAATGCTAATGGCCAAAAACAAAAGTGAAAGCACCAGAAAAAGCGAACTGAACTCCGATATAAATGGCCCATTCACATACGTGAAATACAACACATCATACTCGCCATAAGACCCAAGTTCCCTAACCAAAACCGAAGAATCCCCATTAACAACAACTACACATTCACCATCCCCTAAACCCTCAAAAAAAACCTTAGGAACACTAACCCTGCAAAAACCCCAAGTTCCCCAAACACCAGAAACATTCAAACCTATCTCCACACTTGATTCAAGACGCGTTAAACTAAACCCAGTAATAGTAGAATTACAAACAGTCCCAACAGAATAAGAGGACCCATTCCAAACAACATCAAAAACCCTAAAAAAACCCATAAGCGGATACAAATCCGTATTGTTCACGTCACTACCATACGCCGAATCGCCCAAACCATCACTACCAGACACGTTCTGCCCAACCCCACAAAACTCATCAACCCCACCATAATCACTCCAATAATTCCCACCAGAAGGATAACCATCATCCCAAACATTCACAAACGCATCAGACACATCAACTTGCCAATAATTGACAAAATTGTTATGAAAAATAAAATTGCCACCCGCGTGCCTCACGGTTATACCGTACATAACGCTATCTGCAACGGTGTTTCCTTCAACAACATTTCCCTCAGAAAGCGCCAAATAAATCCCAAAAGAATTGCCAGACACATTATTATATCTAACAACATTACCGTCAGAACCACTATAAAGGTAAATACCATACTTATTATCAACCATCTCGTTACTGCTTATGTTATTGTTTTCAGACTGATACAACCGAACACCATACCGCTCTAGCGGATCAGTCGAATGCTGCACAACATTACCAGTAAACGTGTTATTATTAGACCAAGAGAACCAAACACCATACTGATTATTCACAATAACATTATTGCTTATCAAACAATGATCAGAAAAATTCAACATAACCCCACTAAAAGGATTAACAGAGCCAATCCCACTGTTTCTCAAAGTAAAATTGCACACAGTAACATTACTTGCCTCAACAAACATTACACACCCAGTTCCATTCCCATCAACAATTGTCATCTCCCTATTTTCTCCCAACAAAGAAACACTCTTATTCACAACAACATTCTCAACATAAACCCCAGCCTTCACATTAATAACATCTCCAGGCTCAGCCGCGTTAACAGCCGCCTGAATAGAAGCATAACCATCCCCAACACCACGCCCAACAAAAATAACCCTAGAACTTTTACCATAACCTACAAAACAGTTGCCAACACAATTAACACTCAACAACACTTCAGAAAGAAGCAAAAACAACAAAAACATGTTGACATTTCTTCTATTCACTGCATCATCGACATTTTAAACGCAAAACAAATTCTTATCACTTGCGGAAAAAAGCAATAGAAGAGAGTTACAGAACAAAGATTCAGAAAATAGATATACGTTTTAAACCAATAAATAAATGATTGGTGTTATAAAAAAAGGAGAACCGTGTGTCGTAAGACGTAATATTTATTACTCACTCCCACCAAATTGTATAAGATAAGAACAAAACTACAAAGGGAGAAAACGAAATGGAAAAAACCCTCCCAGGAATAATCACCGCAACAATACTCATAACATTAGTCGCTTGCGCCACAGCCATTTACTTAACAATCTCTATAAATAACACAGGGACGATAGTCGCCCACGGATGCAAAGTATACCTAGAAGACAAAACAACAGAAAGCTACACAATAAACTGGGGCCAAATAAAAGTAAACCAAACCCTCACAAACTATCGATGGCTATACAACAACAGCACTGCAACAGAAAACATAAACCTCTTATGGAATCATAATGCCGCAAGCTACCTTTCGCTAAAAATATACTACGAACTACCAAACCAAACATGGCAAGAACTACCACAAAACCAACAAATAACCTTCAGCCAAGGACAATGGCTCCACATAAAAATAACTCTCACAACCCTTCCAGAAGCGATTAACCATCAAGGCTCATTTGGGTTCAGCATATTCATTGAGCTGACATAAAAATGAGTAAAATAGCGACACTGACAATATTCCTTCTATTTTTTACACTCGCACAATCCAGCTATCAAACCCAAATATCGAATATTGGAACAATCATAGAAAATGCTCCAACCTTAATCTTTGAAAACGGATTAGAAGAAGGAAATTTTTCCGCTTGGACCGGAATTTGCATCGACCAAGGTCAATCATTTACCTGCGTAACAGCAACAAACGAGCCTACATCACCACATCACGGCAATTATCAAGCAAAAGCCGCCATAAACGGATCACTCATGCCCACATCGGCCTACGCTTACAAAGATTTGCCAGCTAGCTACACTACAATCAACCTTCGCTTTTACATCTACCTCTCAACATATTACTGTCCAACGCAACCCCATGAAACCTACCTAGGAACAATAGCCTCAGGCGAAAACATACTCACCCAGATCGGACTCACAGAAACCACAGGAGAATTCGTTTTTATAGCGTATTATGGAAGCAGCACTGTTATACTTTATAGTTCGAAGACCCTCACACCGAATGTGTGGCACTGCTTTGAGATACAAAGAATACAAGACCCACAAAACGGCGAATACCACGTATGGCTGGACGGAATAGAACTAACAGAATTCAAAAGAACCAATGTTGATACATCAGCCTACACAGCAAACAGAATTTACGTAGGAAACTATCACGGCTGCGCATACCATAAACCCAATCAAGTGACATTTTACATAGACTGCGTAGCCGTCTCGAATGCCTATTTAGGCGAAGAATAAGAGCATACCAATAACTCGCACTTAATGCACAGAAAAAGGTAAAAAAAACACTAACAAAAAACTAGAACAAAAACACATGTGTCCACGACTAGACCACTAGTCTAGCCTAAAAGTTCGCAACATTATATAAGCAACAAAACAATAAAAAGCAAGAATCCAGCCGAGGGCGAAGATTTGTCCACAAAACTGGAAAAAATACTAAGCCTGCTAGATGACAACGTATGGCACAATATTGACGAAACGGCAAAAACCCTAGAAATCCCACAAGACAAATTTCAACAAATAATAAAATTCCTATCAGAAACAGACATGATCCAGCACAATCCTGCAACAAACCAAATAAAACTTAATCAAAACTGGAAAACCCTCATCATAAACCAAAAAGAAACAAACCCAGAAACACAAACACAGCCAGAAACAACAGCGGTCGGCACAATAATAATCCCACCACAAAAAACACTTATAATCCAATGCACACGCATAACAAACCTAACAGAAAACAGCCTAGAACTAGAAATCCGCATAAACAAAAAACTAAAGGAAATAGCCATAAACAAAATAAAATAACCACACTCATCTAGCCCTACTAGATTTTTTGCAACAACCTAAAGTTGAATCTATATATAAGGGGGGTCTAGCCCATCAGAGACCTTACACAGAAAACTGCAAACAGTCAAACAGACATAAACTCGTTCGCTTTACGCAAAACCTTAACCAGTTCACGCCCCTTATCCGAAGTTTTGTACAAAACTATAGCATCAGGATTAGAGTCTACACACTCGACCAATCCCGCATCTAACAGCTCCTGTAAATAACGATTAAATCGCATAAAATTCAGATTACAATGATACATAAGCCTAGTCTTATTTGCACCCCCCAATGCTTCGCTGAGAATATCACAAATAACGTCAACACGACTTCTCCTGCGCCTAGCCCTCTCCATTTCACCCAACTCTAAATCGAAATCTAACACAAGCAATAATAAATAACAATAAACCGCTAATAAAACTAACTGCATACAATCTTCTAGAAAATAATTCTAAAAATAACCCCAAAAAACATCTCAACAAACATTACATAAAACTCGAACAAACCGCATCAAAATTCCTAGCCTAAACTCTACCTCATAAGAGCCTTCAAACCTTTATACGCCTTCAAAAACTCCTTACCTTTATCGGTAATCTTAAACAACCCAGGATTAGGATCAACATCTTCAGTAACCGTGTGAAGAAGTTCATTTCTAAGCAGAAAATCCAAATAATACTTTAACTGTTTAAAACTCATATTACAACGATACATCAAATAGGTCTTCCTAGTCTCACAATAAGAAACCTCTAAAATATCTGCAATAATATCTAAACTCCCACGATGACTGTTACTACTGCTTTTCCCAGATTCCACCAACAAGCTTACCATCTCAAGCCCTTAAAAGGCTGTTGAGACTCTCCTTCTCCCCAAAAATATTAATGAAAACACAGATTTAAACATTCTGAAAAATGAATTATTTAAAAAATGCGGAAAGAAGAAAAACAAAAAAACTAGTTGTTTTTGCCCTAAGCTAACGCAGCTTTCTTAAAATCTTCTCATAGTCAGCATCTTTCTCCATGAAAACGCTTACTTTGTTTTCTCCAACGGTTAAAAGGAGCACTTTGACGTTTTTGCCTTCAACAACTATGTCCTTGACCTCGCCCAAATCGAAAAACCTAGAAAGCTCTTCACCTGCGTCAAGGGCTGAAGAAGAAATAATGGCGTAGTCAATTATTTTCATTGGATCTTTGAGGTCTATTGCTGCGGAAGTGGAGTTTCTGAGAATGTAGCCTATAACACCATCGTAAGTTTTAACTTCTTCAAGAGTCGCCCGCAAATTGTCTACAGACGTCACCTCTTCAGTAGCTAGGGGTTCAGCCACTGCGGCAACTTCTTGAACATCTCTTTTTTTCTTGACCATAATGCGCAGCCTCCATTACTCAATTATTGGCTTAGCCCTCACAAGTTCACCTTTCCTAATTTCAAGGGCAAGCTGTACCTTCTCAGGCAATTGTATGACACCTTTCCCTTCATATTTTGAATCTTTGATTGTTTTGACCTTGCATTGCATCTTTTTTCCATCAAAGGTTCCGATTTCAACTTGTTCGATTTTGTTACCTTCATAGAGCTTTTCCCATTGTGACAATATTTCGCTGTCGATGCGAACAGTGTCGGATGGAACCAGTAAGCCACCGAGGTTTTCAACTATGAGCTGGTTTACTGGAGGCTCGGGAAGCGATGGTTCAGGCTTAGTTTCAGCTTCTAACGTTTTTTTAGGCTCTTCCATCGTAATCTCTTCAGCAGGCTCCATCATAGGCTCAAGCTTTTCGAGTTCTTTAGGCGTTGGAATTCTAGGTGTAGCCTCTGTTTCGGTTGAGGGTGAATTGCTTTTGAGGGAGGTAGGGCAGATTTTCTCGAGCAACCGAAGAACTGTTGGAATCAAGACACGAATTATGGTATTCACATAGTTCATATCTGCCTTTCTCGAAGTAACCGTGACTAAGTAAACGTCACGCATGCAAGAAACATTTACTCTACCATTTGTGCCCTCAAGGGTTACGCATTCAACACCGCCTATGGAATCGGCCTTTTCTAATAAACCGTCAAAGGCATCTACAATATGTACCATTGTCTTTTCAGGCGTGTTTTCGTCTCCAGCTATTATTTCGCCGTCTTCCCTGAACATGAAGGCGTTAGTTATGTCAGGGCACACGTTCCGAATTTCGTTTAAGGCATTTTTTAGGGCAAAGGAGTAGACTTCATCGTCCATAACTTTCACTTCCACACGATGTTTCTTAGGATATTTTGAAGAGTATACGCTCCGGGACGCCGTCGCTTTCTACGACAAGATACCTTAGACCTTCAGTGTCCCCAAGTTGATCCAGCCATTTCAGTGCCTCGCGGGTCTTCTGCAATACCAGCAGCCTTTCCTGGTGGCTTCTTACAACTTCTTCTATTGCTGTTAGTTCGTGGAATGGATTGGCGTCCAACACTATGTTTAGGCTGCCGATTGTGATTTCGCCGAGGCTTTCGGTTGCAGCTTTCTTGCCCGCAAGTTTCATGACGACTTCTCGGATTTTCTTGGATTTTTCAGCTAAGGCCCTTATGTCGTCTAAGCGGCGCAGATACTCGCCTAACGTGCTTTTTGTTTCGGATATTTCTTTTTCAAGGGTTTCAGCTATTTCTTCTGCTGAAGCGTATTCTTTTATTTCTACTACCATTTTTTAGTACCTCCAAACGGGGAACAAACGAGGGAAATTAAGGAAACAGCGTTTACCTACCCTACCCCCAATCTCAAACAAAGAGGGGCGGCTAACCTGAGTTTGTGCCGCCTTGGAAGGTATTTGTGTACTTGTAGTTGCTTGATGTTGCCACTGAAATGTCATAGTTTGTTCCATTCGTGTAAGGATAGTATACAGTGAATTCTTTGTTTTCTGTCGCCTTGAGAATGTATGGCAATGTCGGAGCTATGCTTGTGGTCACTCCAGCATAGTTTACCAGTATCTGGTTTATCGTCACGTCCTTGGTTCCAGTGTTGTTTACAACTATCTTAAACTGCCTAAGGGTAGCAGTACCACTCCAAGTCCAAGTTATTTTTGTGAGCCTGACCTGCTCTGTTCCCATGAAAGTGAATGTTAGGGCTCCCATCCAAGCAGCCACTGCTATGCTGACAGCAACTGTTACTGCAATAAGTATGATTGATGCTACTACGGGGCTTAGGGCTTTCTTACACTTCAATATTTTCATTTTTCTTTTTATCCCTCCTTCGGGGTTATCGAATATGTTAGTGGAAACAGGGAATTTAAATCTTACGATTTAATACACCATATTAATCATTTGCAAAACAAGACTACAAAAAACCAAAAACAAATCTTTAGCCTACCATCTAGAAATCCATCAAAAATGGAACTGTACAACAGTGGGGGGGATGTTGGCTTTGAGGACTTAGACGCCTAGTTTGTCAAAAAATTCTAGTAGAAGTTTTGCGATTTTTTCGCCGAATTCGGTTTTTAGGTAGTATTTTTTTAGGGGGTCTATGCGTTCGCTTTTAGCTAAGCCTAAGTCTGCAATTTCTATCATTCTTGCTCTGAAGGTGCCGTCGCTGAGGGTTAAGCCATTATCACGCATGAACTCTTTTGCTTCTTTCCATTTACCGCGTTTCATGTGGAGTAGGAAAATGCAGTCTATGGCGTGGTCTTTTTCAAGCATTGCCTTGATGGCCTTTAGTTTGGGGTCTGTTAGGATGTGTTTAATCTTCTCCTCTTCTCCGGTTTTCACCATTATGTATCAACCTGCTGGTTTTTGCCTTCTGATTATAGTTGTATCTCTTTAAAAGATTTAACCTATATTACGATTTATGACTTATTATAATAGAATATAGGTTAATGGATGCGACTTATTTTTGTTTGCGAAAGATCAGTGTAGGGTATTTCATTCTTCCAAGACTTTGCGGAATCGCATTGAGGGCAGTAGAGATCTTGTTCATGGCCAGCCACGTTTTTCAGCGCTCAATTGATTTTTGGTTTGCGTCACAGCCAATACGGACCCCTACCCTATCGTTTTTCAGCGGATTATTATCATGTGTTCTGTACATAGTAGGTTGGTAAATTAAAGAAGTGATGCCTTGAATGTAAGAGGGCCTTCTCTCTGAAGCGTCTAGACCCCTCCCTTATATATAGATTGAACCTTTCAATCCACGTTCAAATTCAATTAAGTGTTTTGGTATTGACATCTGCAATCTTGCTGATTATTTTGTTTTGAAGGCTTAGGGTGTGCAGAGTTTGGCTGGCGATTTGCAGTGGCTCTACAACTACTTCAAGCCAGCCACATGTTACTCAAACTATGAAGTATTTAGGGCAAACCTCCGTTTTTTCGACCCAAAAAGACATTTGAATATCTCTAACACCAGGTATTCTTGCGATGTCATTTCTCACTTTGATTAAATGTTCAAAACCCATAACTACACCAATAGCCAATAAATCGTGGTCTCCAATACTCTTTGTAGCCACAATTATGTTCGGCATATGAATCAGCTTTTCTAGGATCAGTGAAGAATCGGCAGGAGTAGCCTGAGTCGCCAAGATGCGTGCAGGTGAGGTGTCGATCACAAATACGGCCATGGCTTGATATCCAATTTTCTTTGGGTTGATCACAATTGTGGATCCTCGAATTGCCCCCTCTTTTTGCAGTGCGGCATATCTGTGCATCACCGTGTCGGGTGAGACGCCGAGTTCCTTTGCAATCTTTCTGAAAGACATGCGAGCATCATCAGTTAGCTTATCGATTATTGCAAGGTCTATTTCATCCATTCCTTGTCACTTTTTTTAGGTGTTCGAATTCAAAGTTTTCTGGGCATAATAGTATTTCATCGACCCAAATGCTGGCGGCAACCTCTCTAACCATGGGATGCCCTTGTATGGACTCCTTCAGTTGACCCAACCTGCCAACATTCTTCAGTACTGCTATGGCGAATATGTTTTGTCTACCCATAGATGAAGTGGAGAAAACTACTTCTGGCATCTTTCCGATAAAGTCAACAACATCTTCGACGTGTGGATAATCGACACGAATTCCAAAGCTCGCAACGCAATCATAGCCAAAGCTTTTCGGGTTCAATAGTATTGTTGTCCCTCTGGCAACGCCGGTTCTCCTCATTCTCCTGAACCTTTTGCTTATTGTATCCACAGACACGTTGCAGCCCTTTGCGATGTCTGCAAAGTTCGTGCGCGCATCCTTCTGCAGAGCTCTAATAATCCTTACGTCAATTTCATCAACTTTCATTTTGGACGCCATGTTTACATCCTCCTATCCGAAAAATATGCGCTCAAAGCTTTTAAATCATATCATTTTTCCTTTGAAATCTTATAATGTCGAGTTAAGCAAGTAAAGGCGACACATATCAAGCGTTGACTGCGTTTTTTTATACTTTTGTCTTATAACGTACGATATTTAGGGTCAAAATCTGACAAAAGGTATAAATATGCAAAGAAACTACTTAAAATGTTGGGGAGAGCGAAATGAAATTAGAAGAAATATTTCAAGAAATGAAAAACAGAGACTCAACTGAAGAGTTGACAAAAAAAAGATTCGCGTGCGCTAATTGTGGAATAACTTGGATTGAACTTGTTGGGTTAGTTATTGGACATAGAGATGGAAAAGAGGATCTGTGCCTGCGAATCGGTATGGAATCAGAAACATGTCAAGTTTGCAGAATGAAAGCACGAGAGTGCCAAGAGTGCGGTTCAAAGGATGTATACGAACTAAAGTTTGAAGAGGAAGTTTCCGAAGAAGTTCCGCTGAGCTTCAAAGGCATAAAGACAGTTCACAGAGGATGACGCCCTTGACAAGCCATAACCCCTCTCCAGAAAAAATGGAGATGAAGAGCAAATGTTAAGCGCTGTGGAACTTTCAGGCCCAGAACTAGGAATGATAAAATTAATGGCTGATTTTTTTGCTGAGAAGCCTGAACTGGTCGCAAAGATTGAAAGTTACACGACAGCCCATTATGCGTTGACAATAGCATACTCAGAGAACTTTGGCATACCTGAAGCCGATGCATGGAAGATGTTTGAGGAACTTGAGAGGAAAATCAATGAAGCAGAGTACATTCACGTAGAAGCTCCACATCCGCTCAAGAAATCGTATGCCATGTCTCCCGAAGAAATCAACATGCTTCGTGTGCTAGTTGACTACTTCTCGCCAAACCCTAAAATGACGCCTATGAGTGGTTTCGTGGCAAATAGATCAGAATCAATAATAGAAGCTTACAAATGGTTCTTTGGGGCTCCCAAAGGAAACGGCGAATTTGTCAGAGAAAGCTTCCGAAACCTCATGGAGAAAACACAGACAGCGTTATCGATTAGACTGGAAACGCTGACTCCCGTAACAACAACGCCGAATCCTTACAAAGCCGTCCTCGAACTCCTGCAAATCGCTGGAGAGAAGCTGAAACTAGATCAGGGGATACATGAAGTGCTCAAACGTCCAATGAGGACTATTATTGTTAATATTCCAGTAGTAATGGATGATGGAAGCATACGAATCTTTACAGGCTACAGGGTGCAATACAATGATGCATTGGGTCCGACAAAAGGTGGCATAAGATATCACCCTGAACTGACGCTGGACGAGGTCATAGCGCTGTCTGCATGGATGACATGGAAAACTGCCGTTGTAGGGCTGCCTCTTGGGGGCAGCAAAGGGGGAATACGCTGCAATCCAAAGGAAATGTCGTCCGGAGAGTTGGAAAGGCTAACACGAGGTTACACACGTGCATTAGCAAGATTCATCGGTCCATATTCTGATGTGCCAGCACCAGATGTTTACACGAACGCGCAAACGATGGCGTGGATAATGGATGAATACAGCCAGATAGTCGGCTGCAATACTTTTGGGGTTGTTACAGGAAAACCAGTATGTATAGGCGGTTCGCTTGGAAGAAACGAGGCAACCTCAAGAGGTGTAATGTACACTGTCATCGAAGCTGCAAAACACTTAGGTATGGAGCTTAAAGGAGCAACTGTTGCAGTTCAAGGATTCGGAAACGTAGGCTACCATGCAGCAAGATTGCTCCATGAACTTGGGTGCAAGATCGTGGCAATCTCTGACTCCAAAGGCGGGATTTACAGTTCATACGGATTAGACCCAACAAAAGTCCTAGAACACAAGAACGAAAGGGGTTCTGTCATTGGCTACGAGAACTGCAAATGCCTAACCAACGAAGAACTACTGGAATTGGAGTGCGACATCCTTGTGCCCGCAGCATTGGAAAATCAAATTACAGGGGCGAATGCGGGCAAGATAAGATCAAAGATAGTAGCCGAAGGCGCAAATGGGCCGACTACGCCGCAGGCGGATGAAATATTGTTCAAAAATGGTGTCTTCGTAATCCCAGACATCTTAGCAAATTCAGGTGGCGTAATTGTGAGTTACTTCGAACAGGTTCAAAATCAAATGAACTACTATTGGTCAGAAGAAGAGGTACGTAACAAACTGCAAAGTACAATAGTCAGCGCATTCAAAGAAGTCTCGGCAGTTGCTGAGGAATACAAGGTAAACATGCGCATTGCAGCCTACATGAAAGCCCTAAAAAGGGTCGCTGACGCAATGCTTGTTCGCAAGCAGAATCCCTTTGTGCCGATCACAAGTCTTCAAGGAATCGGTAGCAAATAAAGCAAACTATTCCCATTTCTTATTCCCTCTCAATGCATGGCATATTCTGAACGTGGAAAATCATCCTGCGCATATCTATATTTGGCTATATCTTCATAACCCCTCTAGGGTGCGCTTGTGGCAGGCGAGGTATTTGAACCCCACCCATTTGTATAGGATGTTCAAGCACTAAAAAATCTTTACAATGTTTCTTAAGGGTAGAAGTGCTTCAGATACACTAGTCAAAACTAAGTCACTCAATTTATCCGCCTAAATCGGAAACTTCATTAGACTTTTCTACAATTTCATAAATGGTCATGAAAAGCAGTAAATCAAAGTCGAAAATTCAGGTGCGAAAAGCCCGCGCTTCCGACCGTGAGGCAGTATTCAAATTCTGCAAGAAAACGTGGAGTTGGGGCGATTACATACCAGAGGTATGGGATAAATGGCTTAAAGAGAAAAATGGCAGAGTATTTATTGCCACCATAGACGACGTGCCCGTTGGAATCACCCACCTAAGCATAGACAAACCACATGAAGTATGGCTAGGCGGAGCAAGAACAGACCCAAATTATAGACGAATAGGAGTCGCCACGGCAATAACCCAAAAATGCTTAGACTACGCTAAACAGAAAGGCGCAAAAGTGGCAAGACTCACAACAGAATCAGATAACATAGCCGCCCAAGCAGTTATCAAAAAACTCGGATTCAAACCAACAGCAGAATTCGTTGAAATGACAACGGAAAACATAGCAGAAGAGGAAAATAGCACAAATTCAAAATGGACAGAAGAAACTGAAGCAGACGCTGCATGGAATTACCTCCAAGCCTCAGAATATTATCGCAAAGCGGCGGGCTTATACACTACTCTATTTCATTGGTTTTCGCTGGAAAAACACGATCTTAAACGATTTATTGAGCAACGAAAAGCAATATTGCATTTGAGCGCAAGGGGCGAAATAGACGGTTTGACGCTGATTGATAACGCAACAGCCCGAGAGTGGCATGAAAACACCATGCAAACATGCATGATAGACGGCTATTACAATGCAACATTTGATATGATAAAATTCTTTAAAAGACATTGCCATGCCTTAGGCGTCAAAAAGATTTATGGATTCACATGCAACCACAAACCAATAGCCAATGCCTTAGAAAAGCTTGGTTTTGAACAGCCAGACTCGATGGAAATAGTTTATGAGAAGAAAATATAGTGGCTAATTGAAGCCATTTTTAACTTCTTCCACAGAATTACAATGCTTCCAGTTTTCGCATTTTAGAATAGACACGCAATGACTAGTAAGGTTTAAATAAATTATGGTTTATTTCGTAGTTAGCTTCAAACGTTATATGGATGGCAGTAAATGACAGAGGAATTCCGCCACATACTCCGAATAATAGACAAAGATGTAGATGGCACTCTGAAAGCCCCTTACGCCTTGAAGAAAATTAAAGGAATAAGCCTAAGCATTGCAAACGCAATATTAAAAAAAGCTGGGGTTAATCCGGACACAAGGGCAGGTTTTCTGACAGAGGCTGATGTTGATAAAATAGAGGAAATAATAAAGGAACCAACAAAATATGGAATTCCAAACTGGCTTCTAAACAGAAGAAAGGACCTAGAAATGGGAAAGGACATGCACATAATCAGCGCAGACCTTGTCTTAAGGACAAAAATGGACATTGAGCAAATGAAAAGCATAAAGTCATGGCGAGGATATCGACACGCCTACGGACTAAAAGTGCGGGGACAAAGAACTAAGACCACTGGAAGATCAGGAAAAGCCCTCGGAGTCAAAAAGAAAGCATTTATTAGAACAACACCTGCAGAGGGTAAATAGTTATGGGCGATCCAAAGAAGCGAAGGAAAAAATATGCAACGCCACGCTTCCCATGGCGAACCGACATCTTGAAAGAAGAACTCAAACTTTTAGGTCAGTATGGTTTAAGAAACAAACACGAATTATGGCGCCACGAAACAATGCTCTCAAAGTTTAGAGGAATAGCCCGCTCACTCATAGGCAGATCACCTGAAGAACGTAAAAAAATGGAAGAAGAACTCCTGGCCCGCTTGAAAAAGCTTGGAGTGCTCCATGAAACAGCAGTTTTGGACGACGTTTTAGACTTGACGATAGAAGATATTCTTGAGCGGAGACTTCAAACAATTGTTTTCCGTAAAGGCTTAGCTAAAACAATCCATCAGACTCGTCAACTAATAACTCATGGACACGTAACAATAGGAAATCAAAGGGTTACCATACCAAGCTATATTGTAACGAGAGAAGAGGAAAACCAAATAGCATATACGCCTACAAGCCCCTTTACAAATCCAGATCATCCTCTACGCCAAACAATAGCAGTCGCAACCACGTCAGAAAATAAGCCAAGAGGAGCACGAAGGGAGGAAGAATAATGAGTAGCTCCAGCAAGAAAGTTGAGAAATGGGCTGTCGTCCACATTTACAGCTCCTACAACAACACATTAGTCCACATAACAGACATTTCAGGCGCAGAAACAATAGCCAGAACGTCCGGCGGAATGTTTGTAAAAGCAGACAGAATGGAATCTTCACCATACGCTGCTATGCGGTCAGCATCGGCAGCAGCAGAAGTAGCCAAAGATAAAGGAATAACAGCCATACACATCAAAGTGAGAGCTCCCGGAGGGTCGGGACCAAGAACCCCAGGTCCAGGCGCCCAAGCAGCCATCAGAGCCCTAGCGAGGGCGGGTTTCCACATAGGACGCATCGAAGAAGTTACACCAATCCCGCACGATGGTACACGAAGACCTGGCGGAAGAAGGGGAAGAAGAGTCTAGCAGATTCATGTTGCCTTTCTGCTAACAGAAAAATTGAAATAATGCACCAGTATTCTATTGAACGGCACAGTGGTTATCACAGTCCATTATGGAGTGTCTAAATAAGTGGAAATTGAAGTGCTCGAAAAAGACGACAAGAATATGCGTTTACTCATTCGTGGAGTTAACGTTCCGTTCATAAACGCCTTGAGAAGGATAGTAATTACTGAAGTTCCATGCATGGCTATAGATGAAGTTGTAATGATTGAGAACTCGTCCATATTACAAGACGAAATCATAGCCCACAGGCTTGGACTTATCCCCCTTAAAACCGACCTAGATAGTTATAACTTACCAGAAGAATGCCCATGTAAAAGCGAATTCGGATGCAACCTTTGCAGAGTCACACTTACATTAGACGTGGAATCAAAAGAAGGAACAAGAACAGTCTACTCAGGCGAATTCAAATCGGAAAACCCGGACATAATGCCAGTGAGCAACAAAATCCCAATAATAAAACTGGCAAAAGAACAGAAATTGAGACTGGAAGCTTACATAAGACTTGGAAAAGGAAAGAATCACGCGAAATGGCAGCCAGTTTCAATGTGTACCTACAAGTACCTGCCAAAAATAGAAGTTTCTAGTAAACGTTGCGACGCATGCGGAAAATGTGTAGAGATTTGTCCAAGAAAGGTTCTGGCCAAGACCGAGAATAGGATAGAAGTTCGTGATTTGATGGCTTGCACCCTTTGCCAAGACTGTGTTACCGTCTGTCCACAAAATCCCAAAGCAATAGAAGTCGGATGGGAAGAAGACGCGTTTATATTCAGCCTTGAATCTACCGGCGCACTTCCATCGGAGAGAATACTCTCAGAAGCCACTAAAATCTTGGATAAGCAGCTAAAAGAATTCGAAAGTCAAATCAAGGTGAAAAAGAGTGAAGAGAGTTAAAACAACAAATCCAGAACTAATAGAGCTTATTCGGTTCTTAAAGAAGCAAAGCAGAGAAAACAAAGCTGATGTTTGGCGGGACATTGCTGAACGCTTAGCCAAACCTAAAAGAAAACGCATAGCTGTGAACATAAGCCACCTAAACAGGTACACGCAAAAGAATGAAATGGTAGTGGTTCCGGGCAAGATATTAGGGGCGGGCGAAATGAGTCATCCAGTAACAGTTGCAGCGTTTGCTTTCTCTGAAACAGCAAAAGAGAAGATAAAGGCTAGAAGAGGCAAATGCCTATCATTCTTTGACTTAATCAAGAAAAATCCGAAAGGCTCAAAGGTCAGGATAATTGGGTGAGAAAATGCGGACAATAAACAAGTCAGCCACCATAATAAGTGCGGACGGGCTTATTACAGGTAGAATGGCAAGTATAGTTGCCAAACGATTAATGAGTGGCGAAGAAGTAATAATTGTAAATGCGGAAAAAGCTGTGCTTTCCGGAAAAAAGAAAAACAAAGTAACGAAAGCTAAAGAATTTTTAGAAGTAGGAGCACCAAAAAGGGGTCCATTTCATTATAGAAGACCAGACAGGATAGTGAGAAGAACCGTGAGGGGCATGCTCCCATTCAAACAACCGAAGGGCAAACAAGCATACAAACGGCTCAAGGTTTTTATTGGAATACCAGAGGAGCTAAAGGACCAAAAAATGGAAACTCTGGCGCATGCACAAGCCAGAAAGTTAACATGTCCCTACTTTACGGTCGGCGAATTCGCGAAAGAAATAGGATGGAATCCTGGTGGATAATTATGCCAGTTAAAAAGGTTTTAGTTGTTAGTGGAAAAAGGAAAACAGCCATGGCACGAGCTGTTGTTAAACCTGGAATTGGAAGAGTACGCATAAACAGGATACCAATAGAAATTTTTGAGCCTGAAATCGCCCGCGAAAAAATTATGGAGCCGCTTATACAAGCTGGAGATGACGTTTGGAAACAGTTGGACATGGACATCAAGGTTTCAGGAGGAGGCTACATGGGACAAGCAGAAGCAGCAAGAATGGCTATTGCCAATGCTTTGCTAAAGTGGACGAAAAGCGCACATTTACGTACAGTTTTTGTTGAATATGACAGAACAATGATTGCCGGAGATTTTAGGAGAAAAGAACCTAAAAAGTTTGGAGGATCGGGAGCGCGGGCTAAAGATCAGAAAAGTTACAGATAAGGAGATTGAATTAGATGATTATACCAGTAAGATGTTTCACGTGCGGCAAATCAATTGGAGACGTGTGGGAAGAATTCGCCCAAAGAGTTAAAGCTGGAGAGAAGGCAGGTGACGTCTTAGACAGCTTAGGAATTAAGCGATACTGTTGCAGGCGCATGTTACTTTCGCACGTGGAAATCATCGACGAAGTCCTACGATTTTACGAAGAGGCTGAAAAACGAAAAGAAGCGAGAAACTATTACTAGAGAAATAAAATAGGAGAAAGCTATGTCAACAGTTATTGAAGACATAATTGCTAGAAAAGTTTTCAACGCCCGGGGAGAAGAAACAATAGAAGTTGATGTCATAACAACTTCAGGTTTTGGAAGAGCCTCCGCCCCTGCTGGAGAAAGCCGTGGAAAAGCCGAGGTAGTCTATTATCCACAAGGTGGAGTAGACCAAGCGATAAACAAAGTTGAGGAACTCGTAGCCCCGGAAATTGTTGGATTAAACGCTGATTTTCAAGAAGAAATCGATAGAACACTGCATGAGATTGATGGCTCAAAGGATTTCAGAGTTATCGGTGGAAACACAGCCTTCGCCATTTCTCTGGCTAATGCTGAGGCAGCTGCAAATTCGTGTGGTTCACTCCTCTTTCAATATTTAGGAGGACACGTTGTCCACGAACACCCCTATCCCCTTGGAAACGCGATAAGTGGCGGAAAACACGCCCAAGGAAAGTCTCCAGACATTCAAGAGTTTTTAGTTCTTCCCCATGGAGCTGAATCCTTCTTTGAAGCCGCTGCAACAAATGCTCAAATTCACAGAAGGATTGGCGCTATCTTGAAAAAGAAGGATAAACTTTTCAGTGGCGGAAGAAGCGATGAAGGAGCTTGGGCTGCAAATATTGGCAATTTAGATGCTTTCGAGATTTTAGCTAAGACATGCAAGGAAGTAGGCAATGAGGTAGGTTTTGAATGTGGTTTTGGCATTGACGTTGCAGCATCTTCCTTATGGAATGACAAAGAGGACGCTTACATTTATCAAAGAGAGAGAAAAAAACGAGGTTCAGGCGAACAATTAGAATTCATTTTAGGGCTTGTCAGAAAATATCACCTAGTTTACGTTGAGGACCCCTTCCATGAAGAGGACTATGAAAGTTTTGCAGAACTAACCAAAAAAGTCAGAAACTGTTTGATCTGCGGCGACGACCTCTTCGTTACAAACAAAGAAAGGTTAAACCGCGGAGTAAAAATGCGTGCAGCCAACGCATTGATAATTAAAGTGAATCAGGTTGGCACACTGACAGATGCTTGGGAAACAATCGAAATGGGAAAAAGAAATGGATACATACCAGTAATGTCGCATCGTTCAGGCGATACATGCGACTGGCACATAGCCCACTTGGCTGTAGCTTTCAAGTGTCCAATAATAAAGACAGGAATTGTTGAGGGAACACGAATCGCAAAAATAAACGAGTTAATAAGGATAGAGGAGTTTTTAGGAGATAGAGCTAAAATGGCTGATCTTCAAATCCTTCAAGAGGGATGAACCATTGTCAGATGAAGAAATTAAGGAAACCAAAGAAGAGAAAAAATCCGAGGAAGAAACACCAGTAATTACAGAAGAAGAGCTTCTACTGCCGAGGGATACTCTCCTATCTGCAGGAATACACATTGGAACAAGAATGAAAACAAAGGACATGGAACCGTTCATATACCGCGTTAGACCAGACGGATTATTTGTTTTGGACGTTAAAAAGACGGATGACCGCATAAGAGTTACTGCCAGATTTCTGGCAAGATTCGAGCCAGCAAAAATCGCTGCAGCGGCAGCCAGACTTTACGCACAGGAACCCGTTAAGAAATTCTGTGAAGCAATCGGCGCAACCTCAGTGGTTGGACGCTTCATTCCAGGGCTTTTGTCAAATCCGTTATATCCCAATCGCATTGAACCAGAAGTACTAATTGTATCCGACCCAAGGGCAGATTTTCAAGCCGTTAAAGAAGCTTCTTCAGCGGGTATACCCGTAGTGGCTTTGTGCAGTACGGACAACGAATTTTCTGGAGTAGACTTAGTTATTCCTACAAATAATAAGGGCAGAAGAGCCTTGGCTGTTGTCTATTGGCTTTTGGCGAGGCAAGTGTTGCGGGAGAAAGGTGAATTACCGCCTGACAAGGATTTACCTTTAACAATTGAGGATTTCGAGGCGAAGATTTCAAAAGAAGAGGAGGAAACATAGAGGAATATGAAGGTTCGGCGTCCAAGTCAAGCTGGAGCCTTCTACGAAGGGAACGCCGAATCATTAAAAAGGCAAATTGAAAATTGCTTTCTCCACGAGTTTGGACCAGGAAAAATTCCAGAAGTTGCTAAGGCTGGTCCGAGACAGGTTGTAGGTTTAGTTTGTCCACATGCAGGTTACATGTTTTCCGGACCTGTGGCAGCCCACAGTTATTATAGGCTTGCTTTAGATGGTAAACCAGATGTTGTGGTTATCCTTAGTCCGAACCATACTGGTTATGGTAGTGCCTTGGCTGTTATGAATGAGGGAGTTTGGCGTACACCTTTAGGCGATGTTGAAGTAGACAGTGAAACAGCCAACCAAATTGTACATGAATCACGTATAATTGATGTTGACGAGCTTGCGCACCGTTTTGAACATTCAATTGAGGTTCAGCTTCCATTTCTACAGTATCTTTATGGTTCAGAATTCAAGATCGTGCCCATTTGTTTCTTAATGCAGGATTTACCCTCAGCCAGAGAGGTTGGACAAGCCGTAGCTAAGGTTTTAGCTGGAAAAAATTCGGTTATTATAGCTTCCTCGGATATGACGCATTATGAGCCACAAGAAAGGGCGGCGAAAAAGGATAGATTAGCTCTTGAAGCCGTAGAAGCTATGGATGAAGCAAAGTTTTATTCAATTGTCGAGACGCAACGCATCAGTGCATGTGGATATGGTCCCATAGCAGCTTTAATTACGGCTGCAAAGATTTTAGGGGCGAAAGAGGCAAAAGTATTAAGTTATAAAACCAGTGGAGATATGATTGGCGACCACTCAAGTGTTGTTGGGTATGCCGCCATCTGTTTCACAAAATAGTGGTATGTCATGGGGGTCGTTGCCTCAGCTCCGGCTAAAGTAATACTTTTCGGAGAACACTTCGTAGTTTACGGCGAACCAGCCATAGTTATAGCCATAGACAAAAGAGCCTATGCAAAGGCAGAAAACCGCAATGACAAGCGCCTCTATTTGCGTTCGGTAAATCTAAACCTTGCAGGATACTTTGAAAACGGAGCCTTTAAAATTGAACAAGGAGATCTGAAAGAGGCAAAGTTAAAGTTTGAACCAGTTAAGCTGGCTGTGGAAAGAGTTTTAGAGAAATATGGAGAAATTGTCGGGTTAGACGTTGAAATTAACTCGACAGTCTCAGTTGCCGCTGGATTAGGGTCTTCGGCAGCCGTGGTATCAGCCGTAACGGCATCGGTTGGAGCTCTCTTAAACGTAAAAATGTCTAAGGAAGATATTTTCCGCATCACATATGAAGCAGAGAAAATTGTGCATGGCACTCCCTCAGGAATAGACCCAGCAATTTCAACTTTTGGTGGAACACTTCTGTTTCAAATGGACACTGGATTTAAGCCGTTAGACGTTAGCATGGACATTCCGCTCATCATTGGAGACACAGGTGTAGAAAGGTCTACACGGGTTCAAGTTGAAAAAGTGCGGGATATAAATGAAAGATATCCGCGTGTTGTGGATCCCATCATGCGGGCAGCTCGTGAAATTGTTTTAAAAGCCATGGAAGCCCTTAAAGAAAACAGTCTGGAAACGCTTGGAGATTTAATGAACATCAACCACGGGTTGCTTTATGGAGTAGGAGTTTCAGACGAGTCCCTAGAATGGCTTATAAACGCTGCACGAAAAGCCGGAGCTTTAGGGGCAAAATTAACTGGTGCTGGCGGGGGCGGATGCATGATAGCGCTAGCAAAAAACGAAAGGATTCCACAGGTTGTAGAAGCCATTCAAAGGGCAGGGGGAAAACCCTTCATAGCTAAGAAGACGGATGAGGGTGTTAAAATTGAACGAACTTAAACCGGTCCTATTGAAAAT
>Ga0315280_10001623_pt1 | contig 38197 bp, 29 predicted proteins | sample YL17G06_40_MG_FD_203697 | JGI IMG/M metagenome (GOLD analysis project Ga0315280, IMG submission 203697) | Sediment microbial communities from Yellowstone Lake, YNP, Wyoming, USA - YL17G06_40 | ecosystem: Environmental > Aquatic > Freshwater > Lake > Sediment | place: USA: Wyoming | collected... | reverse complement strand
TACTCTCTTCTCACGGCGGTTCTCTCCTTTTCAGGTTTGCTTTCACCCGATCTTACCAGATAGCCGTCGGCTATCAATCGGGCGGAGAGAGCCGCCTCTACCTTCAACTACGAACGGGACACCATCCAACCCACTGGTGTGGGTTGACCCCGACGGGCTAACCGCGGAGACCAACAAGCAGTTCCTCCGGCGTTGGCTGAAGGGAAGTCTCCCAAGTGATATCCGCTATCCGGAGGGATCGGTTGAGCTCTGCGAGATGAAGGCCTCCCCCGGGGCTAACAAGATGCGGGATGCGTTCTACAAGGGCGGGTACAAGAGCATACCGCGTTTCAAGTACGGCACATGGGAAGCATACAATGACACAGTGCTCGATTCGCGATACTGGGCCAGCACTGCCGCTCAGGTGGGAGGATTCGCGGGGGCCAGCGCGATCAACAACGGGAATGGCACTGTAACGTTCTCCATCACGAACGTGGCCGGGACGTACTCCTTTTTCCTCCACAGTGCCCCGAATTCCCCGTTCGGAGGAGGCCCGATGCACAACGTCACGCAGCACTTCATCTGGACGGAACCGATCATCAGCATCCAGTGACCATGTCCATAGTGGGAAGCAGACTCTCGATCTGGTGGCTTGGACTGGGCCTGCTCGTCCTGCTCTCAGGGTGTGGGCCGGCCGCGAGCAGGGCCGAGTTGCCCGGAATCTACGTGGCCGACTACGACTTTGCGACCGATACCTTGGTCATCAAAGCGGACGGGCGCTTCACCCAGACCGTGACGCTCAGAGCAACAGGGAAAGTGGTTACTGCCAGTGGAGCCTGGAGCTTCGATCTGCAGGATCACTACATCGGACTTGACGGGATGCTGGTAGTATCGGACTATGCCAACAAGCTAGTGCCCGATTTCGACAAGAGGCGTGATTACCTAGTACACGAACCGGTGGAACGGTGGTTCGGGAGGCTGCAGATCGGCAGCGATCCCGGCGTTCCTTACTATAGGCAGGCCGGCGCCATCCCGCGGTAGTCACAGATGCCGATGACACCGGCTGTTCTGCAGCGCCGCATCCGCCTTCTCCTCTGGGTCTTCATCTCTGGGCTGGTCATCAGCGGGGCGACGGCCATCCCGCTGGAGACCGAAGTCAGACTCCTCGTCCGGGTCATCGGAGCAGCCGAGCGTGGTGGCCTGGACCAGTCCGCCCTGGTGCGATGGCTTACGATAGTCCGCGACGGCCTGGTTGACACCAACGCAGCATATCCGTTCCTCGGCTATGGCACGGACTGGTTGGCGTTCGGGCACTTCGTCATCGCGATCGCGTTCATCGGTCCGCTGCGCAAGCCAGTGGAGAACGTGTGGGTGGTCGAGTTCGGGATGATGGCCTGTGTGCTGGTCGTGCCGTTCGCGCTGGGCATGGGAGCTGTTCGAGGCATTCCGCTCTGGTGGCGACTCATTGACTGCTCGTTCGGCGTGCTCGGGATCATCCCGCTCTGGCTCTGCCGGAAGCACATTCGGCAGCTTGCGGAACTCCAGGCAGCAGGGCCCCCGGAGTGATCTCAGGAGCGCTGGGAGTGTGGTCATGGCACAGGCGCCCGCGACGAAGACGAGAGACGTGCTGAGGAGTCGCTCATGACGCATCGGGACCCGACGTGGATTGTGCAGCTAGGCATCCCCGCGCTCAGCGATTCAGCGCAGGTCATAGCGCGTGGGCGCGAGCTACCACCAGCCCCTGCTGCACTTCTGGCGCGCCACGTGCGCCCGTGTCGGCCGTTGGGCCGCCAGGTGGCGTAGTCCCTCGCCTCGCCGCCATTCGCGGCGTGTCGGCTCGTTTGGGCGGTCTGTTGGCTGGCTACGAGTGAGTAGTCTGGCCCCAGCGCACCGCGACACGCGATCCCGCGGGAAATGCCCATTGGAGGCCCTGTTTCTCGCGTCTTCCCCATCGGATGGTGGTCTGACCCGTCTCGGCCTCGACTCCTCCGAAAAGGTGCCGCCAGTTGGGCATTCCCGACAAAGAACGCCACGCTACGAGGCAGGTACCGCTTGGCGGGCCCGCGCGCCCGCGAACGCCGCCGCGAGCTTCCCCACGGCTGCGTGCTTCGCCCTGGTGTCCGAGTGCAGGTAGCGGGCGGTGGTCTGCAGATCGGCGTGGCCGAGGAGTTCCTGCACGGTGCGGATGTCCGCGCCGCTGCGGATGAGGTGGGTGGCGAAGGTGTGGCGAAGGCGGGGGGGGGGGGGTCACGGATGACCTAGTGGGCCGGCTTGAGATCGCGCATGATCTCCTTGGCCCAGCGCACGTACTCCGGTCGCTGGACAAGCTGGCAGGCGCAGTAGATCCTCAGCCCGGACAGCTTGCCGGCGTTGATGTGCTCGACGTAGAGCCGGAGCAGCGCCTTGAACTCCTGCTCGGTCAGCCAGTGCCCGTGGCGCGCCCCGCTGTTCAGGTAGAGCCCGCCGAGCACGGTCTTGCCCTTGTGCTGGGCCTCGGCCTGGGTCAGGTAACGGTCGGCCTGCGCGATGTTCGTAGGGTCCCAGACGTTGAAGGTCACGCCCTGGTAGTCAATGTCATAGGGCCGCTGCTCGTTTCCGCGGTGCGGATAGTGCGGGACCCACATGGGCAGATCGGGATTGATGGCCTTGGCTGCCGCCACGATCTCGCGCCATTGATCCGTCGTCCGGTAGCCTTCCTCGATCTCGTCGTAGAAGTCGTTGAGATAGAGGCCGATGATCTCCTTGTGCTTCAGGGAGAGCTCCGCGATCCAGCGGGCGGTCTTGAGCGATCCCTCGTGCGTCCAGCCCCAGGCCACCCGGTCAATCTTGGGGATGACGTAGGCGATCCCGGGCACCTGGAGCGCCCGGTACATCTGGGTCTCCTCCCAGCGCTGGCCGCGGTATGACTCATCATCGGTCCAGACCGTGTTGAAGCCCAGCTCCTTCACCACGGGAGCGGCGTCCACCTGGGGCTCGTGCTGCCAGAGGCAGATCAGCGGCAGGTGCAGGGATTTCGCGGCTGCGGCCATGGTGTTGCTCACCTCCGGGGCAGGGGCTGGGGCAGATTTCGAGCCTGCCGCGCTGGGCTTCGGCCCGGAGCCGCCGGCCAGTGCGGTGCAGCCGAAGACTGCCAGCACGAGCGCGACCACCACGATCCCGTGCCGTCTCGCTGCCACATCGTCCTCCCTCTGGCCTGCGCGGGGAACAGCACCGCGGCGGCTGCGCAGCAACGCCGCAGCCGTGGCTCGTGTCGTCCGGCGCCCCCTGGTTCGGCGGCCTGCTTCGACCGCCCTGCACCTATCGAGTTCCCTGCGCGGGCGTGTGGCCGGGCGAACGCTTCACTCTCCCCTGAGGGCCTCCATGGGCTCGATGGAGGCCGCCCGGATGGCGGGGTAGAGGCCGAAGATCAGCCCGACTGAGACGGAGACCCCGAGTGAGAGGACGACGGCACTGCCTGCCACCACAGTCTTCCACCCCGCGTAGTGCGAGATCGCCTGTGCGGCCCCGATCCCCTGCCCGACTCCCAGCAGGCCGCCGATCATGGTGATGACGAGGCACTCGACCAGGAACTGGCGCACGATGTCGCCGCGCTTGGCCCCGATGCAGCGGCGAATGCCGATCTCCCTGGCGCGCTGCGTGACGGTCGCCAGCATGATGTTCATGATCCCGATCCCGCCGACCAGCAGCGAGATGCTGGCGATCGCCCCCATCACCACATTGAAGATGCGCTGGGTCTGCTGGCGCTGGCGCAGCAGCTCGATAGGGATGATGATCTCGAAGTCCGCGACGCCGCCGTGCCGCTGCTCCACGATCTGCTTGACCACCTGGGCTGCGGGCACGGTCAGGTCGGAGTCTCTCACCTGCACGGCGATCTCACTGATGGGGCGGCGGACGAGCGGCGGCCGCTCGAACATGGCGCTCACCAGTCCCATCATCGCCTCGGGGTTCATGGGGATCGCCTTTTCCATGTAGAGCTGGAAGTCTTCCATGGCGACGGTGATGGGGATGTAGACATCCTGGTTGAGATCGCGCAGCGCGAAGGTTGTCTCGGCGGTCTCGAGCACGCGCTCCTGCATCACGCCGATGACGCGGAAGTTGCCCAACCCGATCTTGAGGAACCTGCCCACCGGGCTCTCGAAGGCGAACGCGACTCGCTTTACCTCCGCCCCCAGCACGCATACGTGAGCGCGGCGGGCCACGTCCTCATCATCTATGAACCGCCCCTCCGTCACGTTGAGGTGAGAGGTCTTGACGTAGCCGGGATCGGTGCCGAAAACGCGGGCATCCACCGTCTTGCCACCGACCGAGACGGCCCCGAACACGCGGCAAGATGGCACCACGCGGGTGGCGAAATCGCAGAGCTCGGCCAGCGACAGGGCATCGCCGTAGGTGAGGCCGTAGGGCGACTTCTTGGTGGCCTCCTGCTGCATTTCCCCCGCCAGCGTCACCCGGCGCACCTGGAGGGTGTCAATGCCCAGTTGCTGGATCTGCTGGAGCGTCTCCTGGCGGGCGCCTTCACCGATGGAGACCATGGCGATCACCGCGGCCACACCGAAGATCATGCCCAGCATGGTGAGCAGGGAGCGCAGCTTGTGGCTCAGGATCTCGCGGAGGCCGGTCTTGACGGGCGCCGTCAGCGGCGCGAGGTTGAACTTCACTAACTTCACTTGGGCCTTACCTTCTCGACAGCGTATGTCATAACGCCAAACCTGCTCCCCGCACCGCGCCGCGGGCATGAAATCCGCCCGCGCACACCCGCCCGCCGCGGGTGGGCCGCTCCATGACCCCGCCGCAGGCGGGCGGGGCTGTGGAACAGCACCCGCGCATTCCCCCGGGGAATGCGCGCTTCTTGTGGTAACGTCACTTTGGGGTTCCCGGCGCCGGTGCCGTGGTCGGCAGCGGAGCCCCGAGATCGTTGAGGGCGATCCGGTCGCCTGAGTTCACGCCCTTCGTGACGGCCGTGTACTCGCCGTTTGACTCCCCGAGGGTGACGGGGACCTGCACGAACTTGCCGTTGCGCTCGACGAATACCACGGAGTGGCCGTCGCGCTTGAAGATGCATCCGGTCGGTATGGTGATGGCGTTCCTGATCCGCCGCGACACCACCCGCACGCTGGCGCGCATACCCGGGCGAATCAGCGCGTTGCCAATAGGAGGCAGATCAATGGTGACCGGGAAGGTGGCAGTGGAGGACACCCCCGACCACCCTTGCACCGGCGGCCTGCGGGCGTTCTGGCCTATGGCGGTGATCTTCCCTGTCAAGGTCTTGCCGGGCAGGGCTTCGATGCTGATCTCCGCCGCCTGGCCCATCCTCACCCCGGTGATCTGAGTCTGGTCGAGCTCGAGCTTCACCTGCATCCGCTCCAGGCTAACGATGGAGCCAATCTCGCGGCCCTGGGAGACCCAGTCGCCCAGTCGGGGCAAGTGCGTCTCACCTCGCCATCCTCCCTGCGAGGTCAGCACTACCAGCCCGCTGACCGGAGCGGTCAGCGTCGTCTTGGTCATGTCATCGCGGGCGCGCGCGACCTGAAGATCGAGGTTCTCCACCTCGTTTCCGCCCATGCGCACGTCTCGCTCCGACCAGGTCCGGGCCCGGCTCATGTCGCGCGTGGTGTTGTTCACGGTCCTGCGCCGATCGAGCGCGTCGGAGGCGGCCTGGGATTTCTGCAGATCGTAGTTGCTCCGCTCGCGCTGGAGCGCGAACTCCGCCGCCTTGACCGAGGCGTCCGCGCGCTCCACCTCGGTCCCCGCCACCAGGCCCTTGGCGGCCAGCCTCCGCTTCACTTCCGCGTCCTCTCGCTGCTTCTCGAGCTCCTTCGCGTGGAACGCGATGGAGTCGGCCGCCTGCTGGAGGGTGACCTGCTGCTCCCGCTCGAAGGCGGCCACGCTGTCCTCGGCGCGCTGGAGGCGGAGCCGCATCTCCTTCATCCGGGCCTGGCCGACCGCCGACGCCTGCGTCTTGCGGCGCACCGCGTCATCGTAGCGCACCGTCAGGTTCGTCAGCGCCTCCTGGAACGTCCGCGGGTCCAGGCGCAACAGGGTCTCGCCCGCCTTCACCACGATGCCGTTGTCGCAGACCCACTGGATGCGGCCGGAGAGGTCGGGGATCACGGGCGTCGTGCTCTTGGCCGCCACCACTCCGGTCTCGTTCACGGTCATCAGCAGGTCCTGACGCTTGGCGGTGGTGGCCACCACCAACTGGTCGCCCTTGGCCGCCGTCGTCTCGCCGTGCGGCTTGACCTGCCACCGCGCCCAACCCGCGGCCCCGAGGATCACGGTCAGCATCAGCAGGCCGATCCCGGTGCGTGCCTTCATCGCTTCACCTCCCCAGGGCTGCCCGGAGCGACAGGCTCCGCAGCCCCCGCGGCGCGGTTGGACGGCGGGGCGGGAGGGCGCTCGAGTGCGAGCCGGTCGCCTGCTTGCAGGTTGCCGCTAACCTCGACCTGGAGATCGTTGCGCGCACCGACTGTCACGGGCACTCGCTCGAAGGCCTCCCCGCGCGCGCGGTAGACAACCGACTTGCCGGCCTCGCTGAAGACCGCGCGGATGGGGGCCATCATCGCTTCCCTCACGCTGCCCAGAACGATTTCCAGATCCACGGTCATGCCTGGGCGGAGGTGCGCGGGATCGGCCTGAGAGAGTGTGACCAGGAGGCCGAAGACCTTCTTCCCAGGCGTGCCCCCCGCCCAGACATTGGACTCCTGGGCGAGCTCTTCCACCACCGCCACTTTCCCGCGGTAGCGTCGCTCGCTGCCCGCCGATGAGAAGACGTAGGCATCCTGCCCGCGATGCACCCGGGAAATGTCCATCTCGCCGATCTGGCAGCGCACCTGCATCTTGGTGAAGTCATAGACCCTCACCGGCGCCTCGCCCGATCCCACCTGATCGCCCAGGCGATAGGGGCGGCGCTCCGGCCAGTTCTCGGTATTGGTCTCGATCACCGCCAGGCCGGCGGCCGGCGAGACCACCGTGCACTGCGCGATCTTCTTGTCCACCTCATCGAGCTGGCGCTGCTGCTCCGCCACGTGGATACGAGCGTCGTTGATGTCCTCCTGCGCGTTGGCCTGGGCCGTGATCAGAGCGTGCTCGGCGAGGTCGAGTGCGGACTGCTGGTCTTGCACCTGCTCGCCGGTTCGCTTGTCCACATCCGCCTGCTGCGCGCGCTGCTGCTCCAGGACAAACTCCTGCGCGCGGTACGCCTTCTCCGCCTCGCGCAGCTTCGTGCCGGGGATGTAGTTCAGCTGTGCCAACCGCTGGGATCGGCCCAGCTCCTGTTGGGCGCGCGCGGTCTCGCCCTCGGCGTACTTGACCTGAGCGGCGATCTTCTCGCGTTCCGCCTGGGCCTTGTCCTGTGCCAGCTTGAGAGACTCTCGCGCCGCTTCGGCATCGGTCTCCGCCTGGGTGATCCCGGTCTGGCTGTCCGTCTCGGTCTGGTTCAGGGCATCCTGCGCGTCCGTAAGCGCCCTATCCAGCTCGTCGCGCTGGTCAACCAGCGTCTTGGTGTCGAGCTGATAGACGATATCCCCGGGCTTCACCTGGGAGTTGTCATCGCAGATCTCGATCAGACTGCCCTGGATCTCGGTGCGCACGGGCGTTTCCTGCACGGACTCGAGAGTCCCGTTCACCGGGAGAGTGACCACCAGGGATCCGCGCGTCAGCTCCCCGGTGGGAACGTCCGACTTGGCGTCGGCGCGCCTCGAGCCGGCGGCCAGGAATCGCCAGCCGACGACGATGATGATGAGCGCTGCGGCCAGGTACAGGCCTCGCTTCACAGCTCTTCCTCGCTCTCCGGACCCATCTTCGCCAGCACCTCGCGGGCGTCCAGCGGTTGCTCGACTCGCCTGTCGCTCGCCACTCTGCCGTCCATGACCCGGACGATCCGGCGCGCGTGCAATGCGATCTGCTCCTCGTGCGTGACCATGGCGATCGTGATGCCCTCCCGGTTCAGGTCCTGGAAGAGGGCCAGAACGTCCTGGCCGCGGCGCGAATCGAGGTTTCCGGTTGGCTCATCCGCAAGGACGATCGAGGGGCTGTTGATCAGGGCCCGCGCAATCGCGACGCGCTGTTGCTCTCCGCCCGAGAGCTGGCTGGGGCGGTGATGCTCGCGCCCTTCCAACCCCACCCGGGCCAGAGCTTCGCGCCCGCGCTGGGGGGCGTTCTCCAGGCCGCTGTAGACAGTCGGGAGCATCACATTGTCGAGCGCCGACATGCCTGGGAGCAGGTTGTAGGCCTGGAACACGAAGCCGATCCGCCGCAGCCGGAGGGTGGACCGCTGATTGTCGGTGAGCCGCTCCACATCCTCCCCGGCCAGGAAGTACCGCCCGGTGGTCGGCTGCTCGACGCAACCGAGGATGTTGAGCAGGGTCGTCTTCCCCGAGCCGGACCGGCCCATGATCGCCACCAGCTCACCCTCTTCCACACTCAGGTCCATCCCACGCAGCGCGTGGACCTCGACCGCTCCCGTGTAGTAGGTCTTCGTCAGCCCTTGTGCCTCGACCAGGCTCATCCGCTCTTCTCCGGTGCTTTGGCGGGATAGCGCGTAGGATCCGAGAGGGCCACCACGTCGCCCTCCGAGAGCCCGCCGCGCACCTCGACCGCCACGTCGTTGCGCTCGCCGATCTGGACCTCTCGTGGCACGAAGGCATCGCCTCGCTTCAGGTAGACCAAGCTCCTCCCCCCACGCTCGAAGACCGCCTCCAAGGGCACGGAGAGCACGTGCGGGAGGCGCTTGATGACGATCCTGGTCCGCGCGTTTAGACCCGGCTTCAGGGCCCCAGGTCGCGTCTGTTTGACCTTCACCACGACATCGAAGACGCGCTCGTTCGCCTCCGCAGTCGGGTCCTCCCAGATCCAGACTTCCCGCGCCACGGTCCCAACCGAGGAGACGACTCCACCGTAGTTCTTCCCGGCCAGGGACTGGAACTCGATCTCCGCCTCCTGTCCCTTCCGGATGACCGCGATGTTGTTCTCCTTGATCCGGCAGCGCACCGACATGTTCTCGCTCCCGGAGATGCTGCCCAGGGGCGTGCCCGAGGCCACCTGGTCGCCCTCTCGCCAGGCTCTCCGCTCTCCGCCCTGCCAGGTCGAGAACAGGGAGACGGTGCCGGAGGCGGGGGCGAGGATGGTAGTCTCGGCCAGGGCGGCCTTCACCGTGTCGAGCTGCTTGGCGGCTACCTCGGCCCGCCTTTGCGCATGACTCACGCGTTGTTCGATGTGATCGCGGGAGATCTGTGTCCGCCGCCTGGCGGCGGCGACCATGGTCTCTCGCTGCCGCTGCTCGGAGGCGATCTGGCGGTGACTGAGTTCCAGGTCCTTCTCGCTCTGCTGCACCTTGAACTGCTGCGCCTCATAGGCGGCCCTGGCCAGGTCGGCCTCGGCCCCGGCCTCGTAGCCTTTGGCCGCCATTCGCTGGCTGCGTTCGTACTCGAGCCGCAGACGGTCGGCCTCGGCGATGTCGAACTGGAGCTGGTCCTCGGCCTGCTTGTTGCGCATGCCGGTAGACTCTTTCCAGACCTGGTAGTCCTTCTCGGCCTGCTCCAGCGACCGCTGCTCGGTCTCATACTGCTGTTCGGCGCTCTCGCGGGCCCGCTCGATCTCCTCGCTCGCCTGTTTGTTGGCCAGCTCAGCATCAGTTTGCTTGCGCTGAAGCTCGCGGGCCTCGATCCGGCAGAAGACGTCGCCCGCGCGCACCACGGTGCCCTCGGATGCGACGCTGGTCAACTGGCCGGCGGCCTTGCCGGTGCGCACCACCACCGAGTTATCGCTCTGGAGGGTCCCGTCGGCCAGCAGGCTGACCAGGAACTCGCCGCGGGCCGCCGTCGTGACCGGCACGTGGGCAGCGGGGGCGCGCCTGGCGAGGACCCGCCAGCCCCAACCGACCCCCGCGGCGAGCAACAGCAGCACGATGCTAGTGGTATATCGTCGCACGCGACCTCTCCTATTCCGGCAATCCCTGGGTGATGTCCTCGCCCAGGGCCCGGCGCAAACTTACCGTGGTGAGGAAGTACTGGACCTGCTCCTGAAGCAGTGACCTCTCGGCCTGGACCAGCCGGTCCTCGGCATCCAGTACGCGCAGATAGTCGCTCAGCCCCTCGTCGTACATCCCCTGGGCGGCCTCTCTGTTCTTGCGCGCCAGGGCCACCGACTGCTCGCCGATAGCGATGCGCGCGCGCGAGCTGCTCGCGGCCCTGACCTGCCGCTGCACTTCCCGGGTCACCTGGTCGCCGGCGGCCACTCTTCTCTGATCCAGCACGCTGAGGGCGCGCTCGGCGCGGCCGACGCCTTCGCTGCGAGAGCGGTCGAACAGCGGCATCTCCAGGCGCAGGCCGCCGAACCAGCCGGTGCTCACCGTCCTCCCGTTCAGGGTCTCGCCCAGGTCGTTGACCCCGGCGCTGGCGATCACGTCGGGGAGGTGCTGGCTGCGGGCGATCCGCAGAGCGGCCAAGGTGTCCTGACGGCTCAGCTCGAGTCGCCCGAGCTGAGTGCTGTGGGTCAGCGCGATCGGGACCAACGTCTCCTCGTCATACTGCTGCGGCCGGTAGGCGATGGCGGTGGTGAGCTCGGGGGTGCCGGTGGGGACAAAGCCCATGTCCAGCAGCAGCCCGCTCATCGCGTCCCGATGGTCCTGCTGCCTGCTGATCATGTCCTGCTTCGATTGCTCCCAGCTCAGGCGGGCCTGATCCACGTCAATCTCCGCCACCTGGCTCACCCACACCTCGCCCGGCTTCTTCAGGCCTTCGCCGGTGAACTTCGCGTAGTTGATATCGTAGAGCTGTTTGGCGCGGTCCACCGACCGCTGCGCGATCTCAACCTGGCCCCGCGCCAGCAGCACCCCGAAGTAATCCCCGGTGAGGCGCTGAGCGAGATCCTGACGATTGTCGTAGAATGTCAACTCCTGAGTGGCCAGCGCCACCCGCGCGCTGCGGATGCGCTCGTAGGTGGAGGAGGCCAGTCCGGCTCCTCTCAGCAGGGGCTGGTCGTAGCTCAGGGTGAGCGATGGCTGCTGAGCGAGGACATCCGCGAGGGTCTGCTGGGTGCCGGTGCCGGCCCCGGCCGTCACCGTCCCGCCGGTGGTCGCCTCGTAGCGCACGGTAGCATCGGAGGACAGGCTCGTCTCGGGCGAGCCGCCCGGGCTCTGCTCCCGCCTGTCGCTGGCGGCGGCGGTGTAGAACGCGCGCTGGTCGGCCACCCAGAGCGCCCGCCGGGCGTCCACCAGTTGCTGCAGGTTCTGGCGGAAGTCGGCGCTGTGCCGAAAGGCGAGATCGAGGCACTCGCGGAGGCTGAGCTTGGCCGGGGGCGGTGGTGAGGCAGTAGGGGTGAGGACGATGCTGGCTGGTTCGACCGAGCGCACGCGGGTCCACATGTCAGGCGCCAGCCCCGTGGTGTCGGCGGCCAGAACGGGTGTCGCGGTTAGAACGAGCAGCACCATCCAGCGGGGGCTGCAGAGCAACCCCGCACCCTTGGCAAGACGCATTCCCATTCCTCTCCTAAGGCAGCGGCCCCGCGCGAGGAGTTCCGCAACCGCCGCCGGATGCTGCCGCCGCGTCGCGCTTGCGGCGGACTGAGTCTGTTCGGACTGGACCGCAGGACGGAATCCAGAGGACCAGATGCCCTTGCAGTAACCCGTGAAAACGCCTGCCGGCCGCTCCCGTCGTAGGCCCCATTGCTAGCGGTTCATCTCCGAGGCCCGATCCGCGAGCCGGGCGAGCAGATCGGCCAGCTTGCCCTGCTCGTGCGCTGTGAGCGCCGACATGAGGTGCTCGATCCGCGCGACGTGAGCGGGATGGATCCTTTCGAGCAGCTCCCGGCCGGTCGGGGTCAGCACGGCCAGAGTGATGCGCCGATCCTCCGGGTGCGCCACCCGCGCCAGATGGCCGGCTTCCTCGAGGCGGTCTATCAGCCCAGTCACGTTCCCTGAGGTCACGCAAAGCTGCTGCGAGATCTCGTTCAGCTTGACCCCGTCATGTCCCGCATCGGCCAGCACTTTCATGATATGAAGCTGCGCACCGGTCAGACCGCACTCGCGCAGCTCCCGGTGCACGGCGCGCATGATCTCCGCCTTCGCACGCACGAAGTTCCGCCAGGCGTGAAGCGCAGGCCGCTCAGAGGTTGACATCGCCGTCTCCTGACCCACGGGTACTCTCGCACCGTTCGGCCGGGCGAGAGAACCCGTCCCATCAGGCCTCATCCCTCTCCGCTGACCTCTCGTGGGTCAAGACGCTGCTCTGACCCAGGAGATAATGTAGTTTAGACGAAAGCTATTCATGTGTCAACTATTCAGGCGAGAGCCATCAGGCCGGCTGTACGGGCCGCCCTGGGCGGCGACAGGGGCAGGGAATGCCTCCAGGGCGCTGTAAGTTGACCGGTAGGAGGCAGAGCCGGTGAAGGACGATCCGCTCGAAGGGTGACCACATGCGAGTGCTGATCGCCGAGGACGAGTGGTTGATCGCGTTCGCTCTCCGTCGGCAACTGGAGCGGGAGGGTTGGGTGGTGGTCGGGGTGGCCCGGGACGGAGAGGAGGCGGTGGATCTGTGCTGCCGGCAGCGCCCGGACCTCGTTCTGATGGACGTCCGCATGCCGAAGAGGGACGGGATCGAGGCCACCAGGCGGATCATGGCGGAGTGTCCGGCCTGCGTCGTCATGCTGACCGCGCGCACTGAGGCCGACCAAGTTGCCCTGTCGGAGGATGCGGGGGCGATGGGCCATCTGGTGAAGCCGGTGAGCACGGAGGCCCTGCTGCGCGCGATCGGGGAGGCGCGAGCGCGGTATGACGCCGCTCGCACGGACAGTGGTTAGCCCCCCGAGAACCGATGGGGGAACCGACGGGCGGGCGCCGGAGAGGATGGCTGAGGCTGGCGTCTAAGCAAGCCCAACCACTACCTATGGAGGCCATCATGCGATTGGAGCTAGGTTGTCTGACCCGCCCCTGGGGCGACCGCCCGCTCGAGGAGGCGCTTGCGGGGATCGCGGCGGCTGGTTTCCAGACCGTCGGGTTCACCGGTTACCAGGGTCAGCCATTGCCGTCGGGCGAGATGACTGACCGGCAGCTCGAGGATCTGAGGGCCATGCTGGGGCGCTACTCGCTTACCCCGCAGGCGTCCATCAGTCAGCCCAATATCCACCGGTTCGACCGGCCCGAGGCGGTGCGTCGGTTCCTGCGGCAGATGGAGCAGGCGGCCGCGCTCGGCATGGGATACTTCATCCTCACTGGGATCACGGACGAGAGCCGCTATGAGGAATGGGCGATGGCCGTGGCCGACTGCCTGGGCAGAGCGCAGGAGTTGGGCCTTTACCTCGTGCTCAAGCCTCACGGCGGCCTCTCCTCGCTGGCGAAGGACCTGGCGAAGTGGGTGGACCGCCTGTCCCACCCCAGCTTTGGGATCTGCTACGACCCCGGCAACATCTTCTACTATACCGGCGAGAACCCCGTAGATGACCTGCCGAAGATCGTCGGGCACGTGCGCGCGCTCTGCATCAAGGATGAGGTCGGCGGCAAGGAGGGAGAGGTGATGATCACCCCCGGGACCGGCCTGGTGGACTTCCCGCGCATCTTCTCGATCCTCAGTGAAGCCGGCTTCTCCGGGCCGGGCTGGGTCGAGTGCGTCGGCGGCGCCGACCTCTCGGAGATCAACGCGGAAGCGGCCAAAGCGCACCGCTTCCTCAGTGAGGTGTTGGCCGGGATAGGGCCATCGGCATGATCCGCCTGGTCTCGGCCGCCCTGCTGTTCGCCGCCATGCTGGCTGGAGTCGGGCCGGCGTTCGCGGCGCAGAAGCCGGTCTTCGCGGCCACGTTTGAGGACGGCGTGCCCTGGCAGGCGCTGCCGGGCGTAACGACGGAGGTGGTCACGTTTGCGGGCCGCGGCAGATGCCTTCACCTACACGGACGACAGGAAGCGGCCTGGAACTACGCGAACAGCGGCAACCTGGACCTGACGCCAGGACACAAGTATCGCCTCTCGGGTTGGGTGAAGGCGGTAAGGGTCGAGCCCGCCATCGCGCCGTTCTTCAAGGCCGAGTGCGTGGGAGACGTCTCAACCCGGTTCGCCACTAACGCGTATGACCTCGCGTCCGGCGGCTGGCAGCAGCTAACGGCTGAGTTCGAGTGCCCGAAGGGCGATCACGAGGCCTGGGTCGCGGTGGAGAAGGGCGTCTCAAGCCCCATCGAGATAGACGCGTACGTAGACGAGGTGGCAGTGATGGAGATTGACCATTTCAGCGCGGGCGACCGATACCGTTTCACGTCGCTGCCGGCGCCACTGGCTCGGATGCAGGGGGTTCATCCGCGCCTCTACCTGACCGCGGAGCGGGTCGCGGCGCTAAAGGCGAAGCTGAACGTGGAGCCCTATGCTTCCCTCCTCAAGCGGCTTCAACGCGTGGCCGACGGCCTGGTGGAGGAGGGTCCTCCGGCCTACCGCGCGGATGACAGGCGGTCAGGCGAGGAACAGCTTTACCAGCGCGAGGTGGGCAACGCCATCCCGAACCTGGCGCTGACCTATGTGCTGACAGGGGAGAGGAAGTACCTGGAGTCCGCGCGGGCCTGGATGCTGGCCTCCGCCGGCTACGCCACCTGGGGGCTGGGCTCGATTGACGGCATGGACCTCGCCGCGGGCCACCAGCTGTACGGCCTGGCTCTGGGGTACGACTGGCTCTATCACGATCTGGATAAGGAGACGCTGGCGACAGTGCGGGAGTGTCTCGCACGGCGAGGCGGGCGGATGTACGAGCGTCTGCTCAGCCGGCAGGTCTGGTGGCAGAACTCCTATCTTCAGAACCACCAGTGGGTCAACGTGACCGGCCTTGCGGCCGCGGGGCTGGCGCTCTACGGCGAGGTCGAAGGCGTGGATGGGTGGGTGCTGCTGCCGCTGGACAAGATCCGCACCACCATGAAGTCGTTGGGCCCGGACGGGGCTTCGCACGAAGGCGTGCCCTACTGGACCTATGGCGTCGAGTACCTGCTCAAGTTCATGGATCTCGCGCGCAGCTCTCTCGGGGAGGACCTCTTCGCGAACAACGCGTGGTTCCAGCACACCGCCTCATTCCGCCTTTACACGATGCTTCCCCGGAAGTGGTGGACGCGAGGGTCTGACCTGATGAGCTTCGCCGATGGGCCGCGGTACGACTGGTATGGGCCGGACTACATGCTGCGGAGGCTGGCCGCCGAGTACCGGGACGGGCACGCGCAGTGGCTGGCTGATGAGCTGAGCGGGGCCGGCCTCTGCGGCAGCGCGGCGATCTTCCTGAACCTGCTCTGGGTAGACCCATCGATGGCGCCGCAGTTGCCCGCCGATCTGCCTACGTTCAAGCACTTCGACGATCTCGACATCGTGTTCATGCGCTCCTCGTGGGACGGGGACGAGGCGCTGATGGCGTTCAAGTGCGGCCCACACATCGGGCATCATGCCCTGGCCATGTACTCCTACGATCCGGGCGGCGGCCACGTGCATCCTGACGCGGGTTCGATCCTGCTCTTCGCGCACGGCGACTGGCTGATCGTGGATGACGGCTACACCTGGAAGACGACTGCGTTCCAGAACACCGCGCTGGTCAACGGCGTCGGGCAGGAAGGGGAGGGAGAGGCCTGGTTCCAGGGCGAGCGGCTCTGCGCGGAAAAGCGCGGGGCGAAGGTGCTGCGCGCGGACCACGGGCCGGAGTACGACTACGCGATCGGAGATGTGGCCCCGGCCTACAAGTCAGAGGCCGGGCTCAGGAGGTTCCTGCGCCACATCCTCTATCTCAGGCCTGACTGCTGGGTGATCGTAGATGAGCTGGAGGCTGCTTCGCTCTCGACCTTCGAGCTGTACTTCCACGGGGACTTCCCCTTCAAGCCCGTCGGCGACCGCGGGTTCTCGCTGGAAGGCAAGAACGGCGCGCTAAGTCTGACAGTGGTGGCGCCGGCGACCGCGGCCGCGGAGAGCCGTCGGCAGCAGTTGGTCGGGACCGGCGGCAATCCGGCCGGTGAGATCGAGGCGCTCGTGATCAGGAACGCACAGGCGCAGCCGCGCGTGCTGTTTGTAACTGTGCTGGAGGCGCGCCCGGCCTCCCGCGCGCCTCAGATCAAGGCGGAGATCGGAGAGCGCGACGGCCGGCAAGTTCTGACGCTGTCCTCGCCGGCGCGAACGTGGGAGTTCGGACTTCGGCCGTGGCAGTCGGATCCTGCGTCTCCGGCGCTGATTGCCCAGTCCCAGTGATGCTCGGGCACCCGAAGCGCTGGCCGATGCGATGCCTCCTCAGCCCGCGGTGCGTCGAAGCAGCCAGGGCCGCAGTGGGCCCGAGTCAGGATCGCGGCTTGGCCCGCCTTAGTGCGGCCGGAACTCATCAGGTCAGGCCCTCGATCAGGGCTGCCACCTGCGTGATGCTGAGGGGCTTGGACAGGCAGATGAAGGCTCCGCTGTCCAGGGATTCATCCACCAGCGCGGACTCCGCGTAAGCGGTGATCATGACAAAGGTGGCCTTGGGAAGCAGGCGGTGCAAGGCTTTGAGGGTTTCCAGGCCGTTCATCCCCGGCATGCGGATGTCGAGGAAGACGACGTCGAAAGAGCCCTGCCTGGCCTGCTCTATGGCGCTCTGGCCGTTGGTGACACTGACCACGCGGTGACCATAGCGGCCGAGGGCCTCCCGCAGGAGAAGCCCGACCCCGGCCTCATCGTCAACGACCAGCACGTCCCGGCCTCCGGCGGCCGGCAGGGGCTTGCCCTGCTCGGGGGCGGGACCTTTGACCACCTTCACGTCGCTCATGGGGTATGGCTCCTTTCCCTGGTTCTAGGGAGGGCCAGCGGGGAAGGCGCAGGTCGCGGACCTGCGCTACGGATGGCCTCCTGCCCGTGCGCGCTCTGCGGGTCCTGCCCGCGCCAGTATCTCACGGTTCGCTGCAGTCCCTCCTGCAGATCAATGATCGGCTGATAGCCCAGGACGCTCTCGGCCCGAGAGATGTCGGCCAGCGAATGTCGCGCCTCGCCGGGGCGAGCCGGCGCGTACCTGGGCGGGATGATGACCTGAAGTGCGCCCTGCACAGCCCGGTAGAGCTGATTGAGAGTGATGGCCTTCTGGCAGGCGATGTTGAAGACTCCGCCGGCGGCGTCGGGGACGGTCAGCGCCAGCAGATTGGCCTGCACCACGTTCCCTACGTAGGTGAAGTCCCGCGATTGCTCGCCGTCGCCGTAGACGGTCGGGGGCTCTCCGGCGAGGAGGCTCTTGATGAACCTCGGGATCACCGCGGCATAGGGACTGTCACAGTCCTGGCGAGGCCCGAAGACGTTGAAGTAGCGCAGCACCACCACCTCCAGGCCGTGCAGGCGGTGGAAGACGTGACAGTAGTGCTCACCGGTGAGCTTTGCGGCGGCATAGGGGGAGATGGGGGCTGCGGCCATGCTCTCTCGCTTCGGGAGGGCGGCGCTGTCGCCATAGACCGAGGAAGAGGAGGCGTACACGACGCGCCTGACCCCGGCCTCGTGGGCCGCGATCAGCACGTTCAGGGTGCCCGTAGCATTAGCCGCATGGCTGGCGAGCGGTTGCTCGATAGAGCGAGAAACCGAGGGCAGGGCCGCCTGATGGAGGACGAAGTCCACGCCGCGCATCGCCTGCGTGAGAGCGCCCAGGTCTGTGACATCCGCCTCGACGAAGTCCATCTCGGCCTCGAGGCCGTAGAGGTTGGCCAGGGCCCCGGTTGACAGGTTGTCGAAGGCCCGCACGCGGAGGCCGCGCGCGACCAGGGCGTGACAGAGGTGGCTGCCGATGAAGCCCGCGCCCCCGGTCACCAGGACAGTGGCGGGGGTGACGAGCACTGGCATATCCGTTCCATAGACAGATTCATGCTCCACTCTCAACTCCTTGCCGGCGCCGACAGGCGGTCGCCGATTCCCTTCCGGGCCAAGCACTCTTGGTAGAGGCGCTCGATTCTCTCCACCATGGTTCTGGCCTCAAAGCGCGGCGTCACATGCTCGCGGCCGGCGCTGGCCATGCGGGCGGCCTCGTGCGGGCGACGAAGCAGGTAGAGGATGCCCTCGGCCAGCGCCCCGGCATCGGCACAAGGCACGAGCACGCCGGTCAGCCTGTCCAGCAGCACCTCCCGGGTGCCGCCGGCGTCGGTGCCCACAACCGGTCTCTCGAGCAACAGGGCCTCTACGACCGCGCGCGGCAGGCCTTCGCTGAGGGAGGCGCTCACCACCACGTCGGCCGCGCGCATCAACTCGAGCACATCCGAGCGGAAGCCGAGGAGATGGATGCGCTGCGGGAAGGCGCTGGCGGCGCGGAGATCGGAGATCTGCGAGGCGAGTGGGCCATCGCCAGCGAGGACGATCCGGGCCTGCGGCATCGCCTCCATTACCTGCTCGGCGGCGGCGAAGAAGAAGCAGTGCCCTTTCTCGGGCACGTAGCGCGCCGGCAAGAGGACCACGAGATCATCCTCAGTGAGGCCGAAGGAGGACCTCAGACCGCGGCGGCCAGCGGCGGGCATGGGAACGCCCGCCCTACAGAAGCGCGAGTAGTCCATGCCGCTGTAGATGGTGTGGAACTTGCCGGTCGGCGCGATCCGCCACCCGAGGTACCCGTCGCGCTCGGAGTCGGACACGGTGATGATGGCGTCAGAGATGCGCGCGGCCCGGCGCTTCACCCAGGCCGCCAGCGCCTGCTGGCGAGGCGTGAGGTAGATGTCGTGCAGCACCGTACCATGTGGTGTGTGAACGGTCACTGGCACTCCGCACAGCCAGGAGGCCAGCCGCCCGAGCAGGCCGGCCTTCGAGGTATGGGTGTGCACCACCGCGAATCGCTCTCGCCGGATAAGCTGCACCAGGTCCCTGAGGGCCGCCAGATCTCGCTTCGGTGCCACAGGGCTGGTGAGCGACGGGATGAGGTGGAAGCAGTCCGCCACCTCGTCTCCGCGGGGAAGCCACTCTCCCTCCGGGCCGCTGGCGAGGTGCACCTGGTAGCGCCTTCGGTCGGCGAGTGCGACCGTGAGCAGCGTGTTCTCCTGCGCGCCGCCGCGGATCAGGCGGGTGATGAGGTGCAGCACCTTCAGCCGGCCGTTCGCAGAGGTAGGTTCAGCAACCCGGGGCGGCATCTTCATGGCGTCACGCCGTCTTGCCTCGCCTGCGCGACGAGGTCGGAGGCCGATGGGATCGGATGTGGCCGGAAGACCTCCTCCTCTTTGCGACGTGTGGCGCCTCGCGTCGGCAGATGGGAGAGCGGCCCGCGCAAGGCCTCGCGCGGCCGGTCCAGGTAGGTTCTGAACCATAGCTCCAGGCACAGCAACTGCCAGATGCGCTGGCCGTGGTCGGCGCGTCCCGTGACGTGCTCTTCGAGTAGATGGCCGACTGCTCTCGGGTCGAACAGGCCGCGCTGCACCGCGCCCGGATCGAGCAGCACGTCGTAGGCCAGAGATCGAAGCTGGCGCCGGAACCAGCTACCCACCGGTACGCCAAAGCCCTGCTTGCCCCGCCGCAGGACGCGCGCGGGCAGGTGGCCGGCCATGGCCTTCTTGAGCAGGTACTTGGTGGTGCGGCCGCGCACTTTGAGGTCCACGGGAAGGCGCGCGGCGAACTCCGCCAGCCGGTGATCCAGGAACGGGGACCTGCACTCGAGGGAATGCATCATGGAGGCGACGTCCACCTTGACCAGCAGGTCATCTGGCAGATAGGTCATGGTGTCCACGAACTGGGTCTGCTCGACGAAGTCGGTGCGGTCGGCATCCTGGTAGGCCTCCTCGATCAGCGCGAGCGAGTCCACTTCCGCGAGTCGAGCGTGGAACTCGGGCGTGTAGAGGGCGACTTTGCTGGGGTCGTCCAGCAGGCTCACCCAGCGGGCATACCGCCGCTCGGGTGGAGATTCCACTGCTGCCAGGAAGCGCTGGAGGCGAGCGAGGCCGACGGCGAGCTTCTGCCCTACGACTGCCGGGAATGGCCCTGCCTGCCCCGCCCAGGCAAGCCCTCCAACTGCGCTTAGCGCCAGCGGGGCGAAGACGCGTTGGCGAAGCCCAGAGTGGCGGATGAGCCGGTGATAGCGCTCCGCGAACCGGGTAGCGAGGTAGCGATCGTAGCCGGCGAAGGCTTCGTCACCGCCGTCCCCGTTCAGCGCCACAGTCACGTGTCGGCGCGTCTCCCGGCAGACGTAGTAAGTGGGAAGGGCAGAGGAGTCGGCGTAGGGCTCGCCATAGGCCCACACCAGCTCCGGCAGCACAGCGAGCGCGTCCGGGGTGACGACGAACTCGTGGTGCTCGGTCCCGTAGCGCTCCGCCACCTCCCTGCTATAGCGCAGTTCATCGTGGCTGGGATCATCGAAACCGATAGAGAAGGTCTTCACCGGCGCGGACGCGGCCTCGGCCATCAGGGCCACTACACTGCTGGAATCAACGCCTCCGCTGAGGAAGGCCCCGACCGGCACGTCGCCCATGAGCCTGATGGCAACGGCCTCACGCAGGAGGTCGCGCAATCGCTCTGCCGCCTCCTCCTCGGGCATCGTCACCTTGGGTAGGTGGTGAAGCCTCCAGTAGCGGTGAGTGCGGACCGTACCATTCTCCCAGACCAGGAGGGTGGCGGGCGGGAGCTTGCGGATGGCCCGGAAAGCAGTCCATGGGCCGGGGACGTAACCATAGGTCAGGTAATGGTGCAGCGCGACCTCGTCGAGCGCGTCGGGGACCTCCGGGTCCTGCAACAGGGCCTTGATCTCGGAGGCGAAGGTGAGCGCGGCGGGCGTCTGGCAGTAGACTAGCGGTTTCTTTCCAAACCGATCGCGCGCCAGCAGCAGCCGTCGGCGCCGCGCGTCCCAGAGCGCAAAGGCGAACATCCCGCGCAGGTGCTCGACACACTCGGGGCCATGCTCCTCATAGAGATGGATGATGGTCTCGGTATCGGTGGCGCTCCGATAGCGGTGACCACGCTGCTCCAGGTCGACGCGCAGGTCCCGATGGTTGTAGATCTCCCCATTGAAGGTCAGCCAGACATCTCCGGTCTCGTTGGTCATGGGCTGATGCCCGGCGGCGGAGAGGTCCACGATGGCAAGGCGGGCGTGCCCGAGGCCGACGTGCCGATCGCACCAGACGCCCTGGTCATCCGGTCCGCGATGACGCAGCACTTCGTTCATGCGGGAGATGAGATCGGCCTGCACGGGATGAGACGGGTCGAGGTTGAGCTTGCCGGTGATGCCGCACATGGGTCAGGACCCACCTCCGACGGGCTGTGGCTGTGACGCGAGACCGAGACTGCCGGCCGCGTGCTGCACCCTCGGGCTGTGTCTGCGCGCCCTCTTCCGATGCCAGGCCACTATGCCCTCGGCCGCGTAGACGAGGATGAACGGTATGAACTGGGCGCGGTTGCGGTAGGCCGTGCCCACGTTGGACATCACCAGGCCGTAGAAGACGATCGCAGGTGCGAGCACAGCCAACATCGCAAGGCCTGTGGGAACGCGCCGGCGAAGGGCAGAGGCCAGACCGCAGAGGGCAAAGCCGAGCGCCGCGTACCAGATAGGTTGCTCCAGCACGGTGGTCATCTGGAGCATGCTGCCGGTCTGCCAGGGGAAGGGAGCCAGCATGAAGTAGGCGAGGCCGATGGGCAGATAGCGGAGGGCGGCGGAGTAGCTGGAGAGATCGGCCGCGACCGCGAAGCTGGAGCCCCCTTCCTCGAAGGCGCGGTGAATCTCGGTGGCGGTGCCCAGGTCGGCGCCGCGCAGAAGGTCGGCTCCCAGGAACCCGATGCCGCCCACCAGCAGCACCAGGCCGGTCCAGCCGATGGCGAGCAGCTTCGCCGAGCGCGCACCCCGGATAGTTGCCAGCAGCAACGCCAAGGCCACGCCTCTGCTCGCCCAGACCGCCACGTATGGGCGCAGCAGGATGAAGCCGTACATGGCCGCGCCCAGGCCCAGAAACCCGGAGATCGAGCGCCCCCTGCAAACGCGCAGCACGCCCAGTCCGACTTCGCACCAGAGCAAGACAAGCACCGGATCGCGCAGGCCCTGGGCCGACCAGATGATCAGGGAGGGCCAGCAGGCCACCAGCCCGCCGGCGACCACTCCAGCCTTCCCGCCGAACAGCTCCCGTCCAAGATGGTGGGCGCGCACCGCCAGGTAGGCCCCGACTACACTTGTGCCGATGCGCATCGCCAGTTCGCTGGGGCCCACGAAGTAGCTCAGCACGGCCCACATCTCGGCGAATCGGTTGAGGCCGACCTCGCGGGCGATCTCCGTAGGCAGCAGCCATGAGAGGTCAAGGCCGCCTGCCTCACGCCACTGCGAGGCGAGGGAAGCGCCGCGCAGGAAGTAGCTCGCCTGGTCGAGGCTGAAGAACAGCGGGTCCCAGGAGTAGGCGAGCACGGCGACCAGCGCCCGCAGCCCCAGTGCCACCCCGAAGAGGAATGCGACGGATCCCCTGGCCTCACGGGGGGCGCCCAGCAGCGCCAGGCAGAGCGTGCCGCCGCCCAGCACCAGGAGCGTCACCGCGGCGGCAGTTCCTTCCTCGCTGTGAACGGCCAGCAGGACCAGGAGCGACGCGGCGAGCGCGACGCCGAGGGGCCACCACTGAGCTGGCAACCTCGCGTCGGCCCTCATGCTCGCCGCGTCCCGAAATGCGTGGTATGAGTCAGTCCTGCAAAGGCCGCCGGGTCCGCCCGCCGCCGCTGGGCCGATGGCCTCTGGACCAACAGCTCCTCCCAGAGTCGGCTCACCGCCCGCGCGTACCGCTCAGGGGCAAAGGCGTGCCTGGCGTGACGCTGTGCCCTTCTTCCCAGCTCCAGGCGAGACGTGTCGTCCTCCGAGAGCTCGGCAATCGCCTGGGCCAGCGCGCTCGGCGAGAGAACGGGCACGAGCCTCGCGTAGCGACCCCTGCGGGTAACCTCGCGATTGGCCGGGATATCAGAGGCGATCACAGGCAGCCCCATCCACATCGCCTCCATCAAGGCGATGGGCATTCCCTCGCAGCGCGAGGGGAAGGCGAACAAGGCTGCAGCGGCAAGGTAGTCGGCCACATCCCGGCGCCAGCCCAGGAACTGGACTCGGTCGGCCACTCCTCTGCTTGCCGCCAGGGCCTGCAACTGCGTCCGGCCCGGCCCGTCGCCCAGCAGCACGAAGCGTGTCTGCTTGCGCGTGGGGGGCAGCAGCGCGGCCGCCTCGATGAGTATGTCGTGCGCCTTCACGCCACGCACGCGGTCCATACGGCCGGTGTGGAGCACCAGGATCTCGTCATCACTCGCGCGCAGCGTTTGGCGGACCTGCTGGCGGGTGCGCAGCGGGCAGAGGCGTGCTGCGTTGACCGGATTGCTGATCACGACCGTGCGACGGCGAGCCGAGGCCGAGTCTCTGGCTGCAACCGCTTGCCTCACGCTGTGCGAGACCGCGATCACGCAGTCGGTGCGCGGCCCGAGGAGGCGCTCGGTCACCGGTCGCGCCCAATCGGATCGGTCCGCGACAGTGTGCTCCTCCGCGATGATGACCGGAACCCGCTCCAGGGCGGCGACGATCCTGCCCCAGTAGTTGGCCCGGGGGAGGCTGGTCTGGACGATGTGCGGCCGGTACTCCCGGATCAGCCGCCGCAGGGCCGAGAGAGTCGAGAGGGAGAAAGCGTGCGCCCGCTGCCCCAGCACTGTGACCTGATAGCCCAGCCGCTCCGCCTCGTCGGCCACCGGCCCGCCGCGCTGGAGGCAGCAGACCCTGGCGTCGTACCTGCTGCGATCGAGGCAGGCAAGCAGTGCGAGCCTGACCTCCTCCGCGCCGCCGATCTCGAGCGTCCCGTGGACCAGGAGCACTCTCACAGGCCGGGAACGTCGTACGCTGGGGCGGCGCGCGGCTCCCGTCCGGCACGAACCGGCCTGGGAGGGCAGGGCCGCGTCGCGCTCCACTCGCGCAGGCTGCGGAGCGCCCCTCATCTTCCAGACTCCTGTGGAGCCCGTCGGCCCACAACGCGCTGTAGGGCGGGCATTCCTATGCCTGCCGCAGCACGGCCTGCCCGTCTCGCCCGGGCCCATAGCGCGCAGGCGGACCAGCCGGCGATGCCGCCCGCCAGATGCGCGCCCAGCATGGCTGCGCGGGTTGCTGCGCAGCCCGGCATGAGGTGAGAGAGGCAGTGAGCGATTGCCTCATGCCGAGCCGGGCCCGCCTCGGGGTCCTCCTCAAGCTCCAGGGCGAGCGCCAGCCGCCAGTAAGCGCGTGCCAGCCGCGTGCTGGCGAATCTCAGGTCATCTGCGTCGGGCGGCGGCAGGTGCGGTGCCTCACGGTTGCCCTCGGCCTGAAGCCAGGTCCCGACCGCCCGCCACACGGCGATGGCGCGCCGGGCGATGACGGTGGAGCGCCAGCTCGTCTCGCGCCGGTTCCAGATGGCCGCCACTTCGGGGAGCTGGGCAATCGGGTGGCGGTAACTGAGCCGGAGCCACATCTCGCTGTCCTGGCCCCGGCGGAGGCTCTCGTCGAACAGGCCGACCTCATCGAAGCAGGAGCGGCGCACCGTGATCGTGTTCGTATGCACGGGTTCGTGGAGCGCCACGTCCCGCCAGGTGAGCAGGGGCTTGCGGCAGCGGCCGGCGGTGATCATGCTCTGGGCCAGCACCTCGCCAGCGGGGCCCCGGATCTCACAGTCCGCGTGGACGGCGCGAATGCCGGGGAAGTGATCCAGCGAATCCACGGCCTGCTCCAGGCGCCGGGGCAGATAGAGGTCATCGCTGTCCAGGAAGCAGATGAACTCCCCGCTGCTCGCTCGGATGCCGTCGTTGCGGGCGGCGGCGACGCCGCCGTTCGTCTCGCGACGAAGGTAGCGCAGGAGGGAGAAGGAGAGGCGCTTCCGCCCAACCGCGTCGGGCGTGGCGTCGGTCGAGGCGTCGTCCACCACAATCACCTCGAAGTCGCGATAGGTCTGGGTCAGGAGGCTGTCCAGGGCGCGGCCCACCAGATCAGCGCCGTTGTAGCAGGGGATGATCACCGAAACGCGCGGCACGCTAGCGCTCCCTTCCAATCGCGCCGCTGGGGGCATCCCTCAGCCGACGGACCGCCCACCTGGGCTGATGGAGCAGCTCCGAGTACATGTCGTCGAAGGAGCGCAGATACGAGGCGAGGGAGAACCTGCTGGCCACCCGCGCGGCGGCGGCCTCGCCGAGTCGAGTCCGGAGGTCAGGATCGCGGGCAAGGCGGAGGATGGCCGAGGCCAGAGCTGCCGGCTGCTCGGGCGGGACGAGCAGGCCCGTCCGCTCGTCATCCACCAGCTCCACCGGCCCGCCGGCGCGGACGGCGATCACGGCTCTGCCGGCGGCCATCGCCTCCAGCACCACGCGGCACAAGCCCTCGGCATCGCTGGGCGCGACCACCGCATCGAAAGCCGAGTAGAGGGATGCGATGTCTTCGGCATATCCGAGGAAGGCGACGCGGTCAGCGATCCCCATCTGCTTGGGTAGCAGCTTGATCCTCTCGCCGTACTCACGCCAGTAGGGGGGCGCGTCGCCCGCGATCAGGGCCTTGACCTTCGGGTCTGCGGAGGCCGCAAACCGTAAGGCCTCGAAGAGCGTCTCGAGCTTCTTGGAGGGAGACAGGCGGCTGACCACGCCCACGGCGAAGGTGTCGTCGGCGAGTCCCAGTCGAGCGCGGTGTTCGCGTCTGCGGCCTTCGGAGAAAGCGAATGGGGCCGGATCCAGTCCGTAGTAGATGACCCGGAGGCGACGATCGGCTCCCGGCATTCCCCGCCAAGGCGCGGCGACGGCCTCGGAGCAGGCGACGATGCGGCTGGCGGCAAACGCCAGTCGGCTGAAGTAAGCGTGTCGCTTTACATGTCCCTGAAGATGCAGCACCACAGGCAGGCCCAGCACCCGCCCGGCCACCGCGGCGTGGTGGTTTACCTTGAGGGCATTCACATGGAGCAGGTCAGCCCCCACCTCGCGCGCCACCCGGATCAGATCCCGCGCGCCCCTGGCCGTGGCGAGCAGGGCACCGAGGTCGAAGGCGCCGCCGGCGCGGAGACCAAGGTTCACCACGGGCGCCCCTAGATCGCGGATCGCGTCCGCGTACGGGCCGTCACCCTGGGTGATGGCGCAGCAAGGAAGAAAGCGCGTGCGATCCATGCCGGCCACCAGATCGAGCAGCGATCGCTCGGCGCCATAGACCTTGGTTCCGGTGCTGCCACCGGCCAGGTATAGGATTCTCGACGGTCTAGCCGTGCCCATGTCCTGTCCCCGGAACGGCCGCGGCGCCGGGCCGCAGTCCGCGTTGCTCTGGGTGGGCTGGTGCGTCTGGGGCAGGGGCCGCGCTCGTGCCCAGCCTCCCCACGATGGCGAGCAAGGCGTGGCCTGCGGTCACCCAGGGCCCCGCATCGGCCAGCGTGATGTAGCGAGCTCCCGCGTAGCTCGCCTCTCGCGCCTTCACGAAGCTATGCAGGAGCGCGGCCGCGGCGAGCGCCGGCAGCACATCGCGCTCCAGCCCCATGGTCTGGCAGTACTCAGCCGCGGTCGCGCGCAGCCGCGAGTAGGCCGGCTGGTGAGGAAGTGGCGGAGAGCCGACCAGGGCGCGCGTGGCGGCCTCGATGGCGTCGGGGCGCTTGCGAGCGGCGGGCTCGGCCGCCACGATGCAGAGTGTGACGAGATCGAGAAACGGCAATCCGGCCGGGGTGGACCACTCCCAGTCGGTGACCCGGAAGTCACAGGTGGGGGCAGGTGTGTCCGTCGGCTGACGGACTCCCCTGGCGCGGCGGACTCTCCCACCTGCCCTCATGGGGGTGAGGATGTCGAAGCTGTTCAGATCCCCGTGCTGGGTGACGATGGGCAGATCAACGCCCTCCGCCTGCCGCGCCAGCGAGACCAGATCGCCGAGCAGATCCCGGGCCTCGGCCGAGCAGTCGGAGCTGCGGGTGACGAAGGCGGCGCGCTCGAGGAGGGGGCAGAGGAAGGGATGCCGGCTTCCCAGCCGCAGGCCCAGGCGAGTCTCGCAGGCGAGTTGGACCAGGAAAGGCGCGCATGTGCCAACGATCGCCGCCATGGCGGCCTCAGGCGGCCTGGCGCGGGCGAGCCGGGAGATCGCCCGACCCGGCACATACTCCTGGAGCGAGACGAGGTGACCGCTGACCGTCTCCATGGCGAGCGCGCGCGGCGCGTGCCGTGCGATCTCAGGCGAGAGGGAGTGCAGACTTCGGAGCGCGTTGTACTCGCTGGCAAGGCGCTCGCCGCGGTCGGGAATGCGGGAGACCTTTGCCACCACCGCGGGCTGTGGGGAGTGGTCGGCGAACACGAACCAGGTGACCTTCCCGCAGGCCTCCCAGTTCCCGGAGAGCTGGAGCACAGCCAGCTCGCGCCCGGAAGGCGGGTGATCGCGGGCCTCGGGCATGCCAGGCTGGGGCGAGGCTGTCCCGGGGCCGAGGCCGAGCTCGTCCCATTTGCGGTTGATCAGCGCCATGACCTGCTCGGATAGGCTGCCACTGGCGGATTCGCAATCCGTCCCACCTCCCTCCGGCAGACGCGCATCCCTGCGCGAGGCAAGTGGCCGCCCCTCGGCTGCGCTCGACGGCTGCGCGGGTTGCTGCGCAGCCCCGCGTGAGGTGTCCCATGCGATCTCGGCCGGGGCGACCCTGAGCCTGCCGAAGGGCCGCCTGGCCCAGATCGCCAGGGATTCGGTTCGCGGGCAGGCCAGGCGCGCCACCTTCGGGTGAGCGGCGAGGCGATGTGCCAGCCTGGCCGGCAAGCTCATGCTGTCCGCCCGCCAATCGCTGCTGCGCTTCGCCGCCCACGCCAGCATCACATCGGCGGCTGCGGCCGTGGTACCCCGCGGGCCAGAATGGGAGAGGGGGATCAGCACCCTGGGGTAGCTGTAAGACGGGAAGGCGCAGTAGAAGCCGATGTCGTCGAAGCCGGCCTGCTGGAGCAGCCGCCGATAGCCCGCCGGCGAGTGAGTAAGCGGATGCCGCTGGCTCAGGCGGCGCAGCCGGCCATACCATTTAGCGAGCGGGCGCGGGAGGACTCCCATCCCCCTGGGCTGGCCATGGTCGCGGCCCCCGATCAGGAAGATGAGGGCGAAGCGGTTCTCGATGCCGATGTAGAGGGTTCCGCCGGGCCGCAACATCCTCCTGGCCTTGGCCAGCAGGTTGAGCTGCGCCCGCTCGGGGTCGGACTCCTCTCCTCCCAGCGCGGCCCATTCGAGCACCCCGTTCATCACCACCAGATCGAAGCTCTCTTCGGCGAGAGGCAGACTGTGGATGTCGGCATGGAGCGGGATCACGTTGCTGGCATCCTCCTGCCGGAAGAGCAGGGAGGCGAACTTGATCCGCTCCCACACTCCCTCGACCGCCACCACCCGTTCGAAGAGGCGGGAGAGGCGCAGCGACAGCCCGCCCCAACCTGCTCCTAGATCGAGCGCGGCCCCACGCTCCTGGCCCTTACCCAGGTAGAGCCAGTCTGCGCGAATGGGGTGGAAGATGTAGCGATACCGGTCCGGGTAGCGCCGAGGCAGGTCGCGGTAGACCACCTGGTGCCAGCCCTTGGTGGCGATGTCGTGCAGGATGGCCTGCATCTCCGGTCGCGGGATCTCGCCCCAGTAGAAGTCCGTGGAGAGGAAGCTCGGGATGCCTTCCCGCTGGGGCCAGGTCAGTTGGCAGGCAGGGCAGTGGAATGCCGCCGTGATTGGCTCCAGTCCAGCGGCGGCGGCGGAGCAACGCCGCAGCAGTGGTGTGCGGCAGTGTGGGCAGCAGAGCCCATCCTGCGAAGCGGCCGGCTGTGTCACGGCAGCCTCCCGGGTTCTTCGGACTCGGGCGTGGCAGGAATGTCCGCTACTGCCCAACGACAGCCACCGGCGGGGGGGAGAAGGTGAGTGCGAGCCTCCACCAGCAAGTCGGCTGCGAGGGCCCGCAGGGCCACGAGATAGGTGACCAGGCCGCAGCCAAGGCCGGCCAGGACCAGCAGCAGCGGAGGCGCGTCTCCATGCAGGCCGGCCAGGGCTCGCACGCCGGCCAACGCGGCGGCGCCGCCCAGGCCGGCGGCCAGCGCCGGCGCCGCGGCCGCGGATAGCACCGCTCGCAGACCGAGGCCTGACACACGGTGGCTTGCCTGGAGGCTGGGGTTCGCCTTGGCGAACCCCGCGGCCACCTGGATGAACACTGGACCTCCCAGGAAGAGCATGAAAGCGGCGACTGCGGCAGCCACTCCGTTCACCCCGGCCCGCGCTCCCACTGCCGCTGCCACCCCGACTCCCGCGCACAGGAAGGCCTGGAGCAGGAGCTCTGCCCGGGGCCGGCCGGTGGCACGCAGCATCGGGCCCGAGAATCCATAGAGCGCGCGTATCGCCCCGACCGCCAGCAGCAGCCGGAATGGCAGCACCGCGGGGGTCCACGCCTCTCCCAGCAGGAGCGAGATGAGCTCCGGGGCCAACGCCCCGGCGATGGCGCAGCAAGGGAAGGCCAGAGCAGCGCTCCAGCGGACGGACCTGCGGTAGGCGGCGGCGAGACGATGGGGATCATCCTGAATGGCGGAGAAGACCGGGAAGGCCACTACCCGCGTGCCCACGCTCAACTGACCCGCGATCATGATGGCCAGGTTGAAGGCCACCACGTAGATGCCGAGGGCCTCGGCGCTGAGCAGGCGCCCCACGATCAGGTTATCAATGCGCTCGGTCCAGTAGAAGAGGCTGGCCACGAGCGTGACCGCAGCGCCGAAGGCAAAGAGACCGCGGCGATCATCTGTCTGGCCGGCCGGGCCTGGCCGCCAGGGGGAGAGAACGGTGAGCAGGGCCGCGCTTACGGCGCCGCCCGCGAGACTGCCGGCCACCAGACTCCACACCCCACACCCGCGGATGGCCAGGAGGATGGAGAGTCCGCCGTTGGTGACGGCCTCGCCCAGATCGCACAGCCCGAGCTTCCTGAACTCGAGGTGTCGCATCAGCACCGCGCGTGGGGTGAGTGACAAGGCGGATAGCGGAAGAACGCCTGCCCCTACCGCCAGGACAGGGCCCACCGCCGGCTCGTGAAAGAACCGTGCAACCCAGGGGGAGGCGAGAGCGCAGACTCCCCACAGGCCGAGGGAGAGCATCAGACTGAAGCGGAACACCCACCACAGGTGAGCGGCGGAGAGTCGCTCTCGCTGGACCAGGGCGCTTCCGAATCCGACGTCCACCGTGGCCGCCGCGAAGCCAGCGGCCACCGTGCTCATCGCCATCACCCCGAAGACGCCCGGAGAGAGCTCCCGCGCCAGCACCGCCAGCGCGGCCAGCCTGGCTGCAGCCACGGCGCCGCTGGCGCCCATCCGCCAGGCAACCGAGCGCGCGGCCCGCCGCCCCAGGTCAGTCCTCACTTGCCCCAGGAGGGCCGCATCGCGGTCATCGAAGCTAGGCGAGTGTGGGGACGGTGCCGGCCCTGTTTCAGCTGACTCTGGTCGTGTCTCTGCTATCACCATATCCGTAGTCGTAGTAGCCGTGATAGTAGTACCGCTGGTAGTAGCCGTAGCCAGACCGGTACTCCACCTTGTTCAGGACCACGCCCGCGAGGGCGCGGCCGATGTGCGCCAGGAGCAAGCGGGATCGCTGGAGATCGCGGCGGTGTGACGTGCCGGGCACGCACACCAGCAGGATGGCATCGCTCAGATCGGCGAGCACCAGACTGTCGGCGACCGAGAGCAGTGGAGGGCTATCGAGAACCACGAGGTCAGCCTGCTTGCGCAGTTCCGCGACCAGGCCCTTCATAGCGGCGGAGTCGAGCAGATCGGCCGGATTGGGTGCTCGCGTGCCGGCGGTCAGCACCTTCAGGTGGCTGCCATCGGCCTCCCGCAGGGCCTCCGAGAGCGTGGCCTCTCCCACCAGCACGTCGGTCACGCCCTTGCCCTCATCCAGGCCCAGGAGGCGATGCACGGAGGGACGGCGGAGGTCGCCGTCAACCAGGACGGCGCGGCGTCCGCTGGCGGCGGCGGCGCTGGCCAGGTTGAGGGCGGTCGTGGTCTTGCCCTCCAACGGGTTGGCGCTGGTGACCAGGATCACACGAGCGCCCTCCCCGGGAACCACGAAGTTCAGGCTGTAGCGGAGGGCACGGTAGGCCTCCAGAGTCCGGCCCTGCAGGTGGCGTCCGGAGGCGGGAGATGCCTTACTGGCCTCGAACAAGGGAACGGTGCCGAGGATGGGGGAATCCACCAGGCGCGCCACCTCCTCCTGATCCCGCACGGTGTTGTCGAACTGGTCCTGGAGCAGGGCGAGCCCGATCCCGATCGCCAGTCCAAGCACGAGACCGAAGGCAAGGTTGAGCGGCACGTCGGGCTTCACCGGGACACGGGGCGCGATCGCGTTCTCCGCGATGTCGGTGTTGCCCAGGGCCATCACCCGCCCCACCTCGATCTCCTGGCTGCGCTTCAGCAGGTCCGAGTAGACGTTCTGCGCGACCTCCTGCTGGCGCTGGAGCCGCGCCAGGGAGATCTGCTGAGCGGGCACTCGATGCAGCTCCTGGTTCGCCTGACGCAGGCTGCCCTGGAGGGCGCGATGGCGTGACTCGAGAGACGCCGCCTTGGCTTCCCCAACGATCAGCGCCTCGGCGAGCGTGTGATGCAGGTCGAGGCTGGCGCCGGTGCCGATGACGTTCTTGATCTCTTCCCGCAACTGCCTCCTGACGGCCTCGATCTGTGCATCTATCTCCTCGAGAGGAGCGGGAAAGGCCTCGGTGTAGCGGGCCTGGGCCTCCAGCCGGCGGCCCTCCAGCTCCGCTAGCCGCGTCTGGAGGGCGCGCAGCATCTCGTTGTCCACCATCCGTCCCGCGGCGAGGCCGCGGTTCTGCTGGTCGAGCTGGGCGCGGACGCGGCTCAGGTTCCGCTGCGCCTCGGCCAGGTCGGCGGCGGTCCTGTCGGCGTCCACCTGAAGCAGGGAGACGCGGCCCACGAGATCGGCCACGGCCGCGTCCACTGCCACCGTGCCGGTGGACTCGTTGAACGCACGCAGAGCCTGCTCGGTCTCGTTCACGTTCTGCCGCGCCATCGCCAGCTGCTCGGCCAGGTAGCGGCTGGCGCTCTCGGCGGAGGACCGCGCGCGGCCGCGGTTCATCTCGACATAACACTCGGCCGCGGCATTGGCCACCTTCGCGGCCTCGGCCGGAGTAGGCCGGCGCGCGCTCACGCGAACGAGTTGGGTCTTGGGAACGGCCTTGACGCGCAGGCTGCGGCGGATGGCGCTGGGGCTGAGCGCGGGGCCGCCGCGGGTCTTCAGCCACGTGGCGGTCTCCGCCGCCACCGGCTGGCCCTGGATGAGCTCGACGTGAGTGTCCAGGGTGGGCGCGGCGGCAGCAGCCATCACGGATGGCATCTGCGTTTCGAGCGAGCCGAGTTCCGAGCCCCCGGATGGCTGGCTGACCAAGAGGGTGGCCGTGGCCTCGTAGAGCCGCGGCATGGCGGCGGTAGCGAGCAGCGCGGCCCCGAACGTGACGACGAGAGAGCGCAGCAAGGTCCGACGTCGCCGCAGCAGTATGTTCAGGTACTCCTGGAGGGGCGATGCGGTCGGCTCCAGCCGCTCGAAGGTGGCGATGGCGCCGCTCGAAGCGGCGGCCATCGCTGCTCCCATCTTGCTCCAGCGCACGGGTAGACGCGCCTCGGGATTGTCCTCTGCCATGCTCTCCTCCATATCGCCGGGGCGGCGGCTGATGCCGCCGAGCCCCCTGTCACACGTATCCGGCGGCTCCACAGGAACGTCGGAACGGTCTGGCTTGGCCAGGGGCCGCCCCGAGCGCGAGTCGAGGGGCGGCCGGCGGGTCCGTCAGTCGCCGACGGACCCGCCCCACACCTCGCGCGGGGCTGCGCAGCAACCCGCGCAGCCGGTATCGCGCCACTAGCTCGCCGTGAACTGGATGTTGAACTGATGCGTTCCCATGTTGCTGGACAGATCCAAGGTCATGGCGCCGTCAGTCATGGTAAGCAGGCCACTCCAGGCCCTGGAGCCCACCGTGCCGGAGAACGTACCGGTTGCCTGGCACCCGGTGCGGGTGACCACCTGTCCGTCCTGCTGGCGGTCACCGTTGCGGCTGATCTGGGCCGTGGCCGAGCTGATGGTGACGGTCTCGGTCGCTCCCCCCGAGGCGGGGCTAAACGTGCCGGTCGCAGTGGCGCTAGCCGTGAGGCTGCCCGCGTCAGGGCCGTGCGCTTCATAGGTGTAGTGGAGCACCAGATGGCCCTGGGCGGAGGTGACGTCAATGTCGCCCGAACCGGTCTCCACCCACTCGTCGCCGGACCGCTGCGACTCGTGCTGGCCGGTCATGGTGCCTGATCCGCTCAGCGTGCTCGGGCCGGGCGGCTGAACCGGAGTCTCCTCGCCCCCACCGCCCGCTCCGGCGACCGCGGCAGCGGCTCCGGCCGCAGCGATCACCTTAGCTGCCACCAGGGCCGCGGCGGCAGCGCTGCCCTTTGCGGCGGTGAGGACCACCGCGGCCAGCACGTTGTCGCTGCCGGGCTTGAGGAGCTGAACCTCGAAGCGGCTCGCCTCCCCTGGCTGCAGGAGCGCATACGGAACAGTCGCTTTCACCACTTCGGACTTGCCTGGGCCCAGAGGGCCCCCCTTGACCGGGACCATCCCCACCACCGCCCACTCGGGCTCCGACTTCCGAGTGGAAGGGCCCGCCTGCCGGCCGGCGGGTTGGGCGGGCTGGCATTCGACGAGGAAGCGGATCTCGTAGACCAGCGGCGCGCGCCCTTTGTTGGTCAGCAGTACCTGCATCTCGATCAGGCGTTTGCCGTCCTGTTCGACCACGCGCCAGCCCTGGTCAGTCAGCGAGTAGTCACCGTTGGGCCGGACCGCGGCGGCCGCCGCACCCGACTGGCCAGTGGCTTCCGCTCCTGCCCACCAACTGCACGCAGCGAGCATCAGCACTGCCGAGCAGGCCACTAACACTCCCCACCACCTACCGGATCGCGTCTTCATCTGTCGTCTCCTAAGGCTGCGGCGTTGCTTCGCAGCCGCCGCTGGTTTGCGCGGCGCATGCCGCGCTTTCCCCGCCCCCTGCTCTCAGAGGCCCGCCATGGCGGGCGTGCTCTCCTTGGAAACTCCTAGCGGATGGCATATGGCACTAGAGACAAGAGGCCCCAGACGTCGCGCGCCGGCTGGCCTCTGGCCGGGACGAACAGCACATCCCCCTCCTGGAGCGCGATGTTCTCCTTGGAGTCGGCGCTCCGGAGCAGCTTGCCCAGGTTCACTGCTACGGCCTCGGCGCTCTGCCGAGCCGCCGAAGAGGTGGCGGTGGGAGCGCCGCTTGCCATAGGCCCCCTCGACTCAGTTCGGGGCAAGCCTCCGGCTAGGCTCTGGGTGAAGCGCAGTATCGTTGCCTCCGAGAGTCTCGCCCCGGAGGTGACACCTCCGGCGGCATTCAGCAGATCCAGGACGGTGGATCCCGTGTCCAACACCTGGCGCCCGGGCGTTCGCACTTCCCCCAGGGCGTAGACTGTGACCGAAGGCCGCCGCGGCACGGTGATGACGTCGCCGGGCTGGAGCAGCAGGTTCTGCGAGACATCGCCCTGCAGGAGGGCCTTCAGATTCAGCGCCACCACCACCTGGCCGCGGGTCAGCAGCGCGCGCTCCAGGTCGGCATGCGACTGCTCGGCGGAAGGCCTGTCTCCTGGGCCTGGCGCATTGCCTGGTCGGGTGGAGAGGACGCCGGCCTTCTCCATCGCGTCCAGCACGCGGACCTCTCCGCCATCCGGGATCTCGAACATCCCAGGGCTGGGCACCTCGCCGAGCACCGCGTAGCGGTTGCCCCCGGCGGCCTGTGCGCGTCGCTCCACCACGACCAGGTCGCCAGGATCGAGGCGCGCCTGCGGGTCTGATCCGGTGCCGGAAAGCGCCTGCTCGATCCCGGTGACGTGCACTTCCCCGGTATGGGCCTTGGCGATGGTGATTCTTCCGCTCGCCTGCTTGGTCGGTCCGCCGGCCGCCACCAGCGCCTGCATGAGTCCCCGTCCGCCGGCGAGCGGGTAGAGGCCCGGGGTCTGCACTTCACCGGCCACGAACACACTCGTTCCCAGGGCTCCGTACTGGCGCACCGTGACCGCGACTTGTGGTCTCCTGAGGTATCTGCGGAGTTCAGCCTCCAGGCGATCCGCGAGCTCCTGACAGGTAGATCCGGCCGCAGACACATCTCCCAACAGGGGGAGCGAGACCGTGCCCTTGCCATTCACCTGGCATTCGCGGGAGAGGTCGCTCTCCCCGCGCACTGCGATGGCGAGCACGTCGCCTGGGGATATGCGGTATGGGTCGCTGCTCTGCGCAGCCGGCTGCTGGGGAGCACCGGTGGGCGCGGCGCCCGAGGGGGCTTCCACTCCTGCCCAACCACTGGCTGTGGTCAGCGCAAGGGCCGCCAAGGCCAGGGCAGCGCTGAGACCTCGCCTATCGAGTCTAGTTCGCATCCTTCACCTCCTCGGCGCCGGCTGCGCAGCAACGGCGCAGCCTTAGGGCTGGGACGTGTCGCGTCGCCCCGAGGACGGGGCTCCCACGCTGGCGCAACACGAGGCCGAACGGGCGCTCGCCCGAGACCAGGGCCGCCAGTGTGATGGCGATCATGGCGGCCGTGCCATGCGCGCGGCCGGCCAGGAGCGCCGCCGGGATCGCCAGGAACGCGGCCATGAGATAGACGCCCAGGGCCGCGCGCCGCGGAGTGAGACCAAGCTGCCGCAGGCGATGGGGCAGGTGATCGTGCCCGCTCGACTCCAGCAGCGCCCGCAGGCCGCGAGCGCCTGCGCGGTAGCGCCGGGCATGGACCAGGACGATATCCCAGACGGGAACCGCGACCGGAAGCGCGGCGGCCCAGGCCTGCGTCAGCGGAGAGAAGCCCTGCGTGGCCTCGATGCTCAGCCCGCCCAGGAGGAAGCCGAGGACGGTGCTGCCCGCGTCCCCCAGAAAGATCGAGGCGGGCGGGAAGTTGAAGACCCAGAATCCGACACAGGCGGCCAGCACCGCCAGCGCGGCCAGCTCGGTCCCAGCATGGCCGTTCCTGGCCGCGATCAGGGCGAGCGCGCCCGCGCCAATGACTGCGACGCCGGCCGCGGCACCATCGGCGCAGTCCAAGCAGTTCATCGCGTTCGCCAGCCCCACCAGCCACAACGCAGACACCAGGCAGTCGGCAGGGAGCCACCCGAACCAGGCGAAGCGGACCCCGGCGGCGATCACGCCGGCCGCGCAGACGAGTTGGATGAGCAGCCTCCGGCGCGCCCGAAGGCCAGTTCGGTCGTCCCACAGGCCCAGCGCGAGCACGACGAAGGAGGCGGCCAGCAACGCAGTGGGGCGGATTCCGAGCCTGCCCATGGCGCTCCTGGCCAGGAGGCAGGCGCCGACCACGGAGAGGTAGACGGCGAGGCCGCCCAGCAAGGGCATCGGGCGGGGGTGGTTCTTCCTGGAGTCGAGCCGATCCAACATGCCCAGTCGGGGCGCTGCCCAGCGCAGCGCGGCGGTGCCGGCGGCCGCCGCTACGAAACTGATGGCCAGCGGCCAGGCCCAGGCCTCGGGGGTCAGTGCTGGTGGGGATAGCTCAGGCATGAGTGCCCACCATGGCGCGGCTCACCGGACGCGCGGCCCCCAGGACCGCGCGGGCCGCGTCGGTCACGAGGTCGGCTTCCGCGTCGGTGAGCGCCGGGTAGAGCGGCAGTGACAACGCCCGCGCGTAGAACCTGTCCGTGCGCGGGAGATACGGGCTGGTGTCATCCGGGTGCACGGGGAAATCTCCCGATCCTCTCCTGTCTGTCCAGCCCGCGCGGTAGTGATGGAGGGGGCGGAAGACCGGCCGCTTGCACTCGACCGAGTGTTCTGCGAACAGCTCGATCAGGCCGCCGTGGCGGGCCTCCTCGGCTCTGATCACGTAGCGGTAATGGATGGGGTCGCAGCCCGGACGTTGAGGAGGAAGATCCACGCCCAGGCCCGCGAGAGCGCAATCGTACCGGGCGGCGAGCCGGCGCCGTCTGGCGACCATGTCCGGGAGGCGCGAGAGCTGCGCGAGCCCAAGCCCTGCCTGCATGTCGCTCAGCTGGTAGCTATACCTCACCCGGTAGTCCTCGCGCTGGTCGTAGTTGCGCAGATCGCGGAGCCGTTCCGCCAACGAGTCGGACGAGGTGCACGCCATCCCTCCCTCACCGGTGGTGATGACTTTGGTGGAGTGGAAGGAGAGGACCGAGATGAGACCAAAGCTGCCGACCGGCCGCTCCTGCCAGGTCGCGCCCAGCGCCTGTGCGCAATCCTCGATCACCGGTAGCCCCAGCTCTTGCAGCCGCGTGAGGTCGGCCGGATGGCCGAAGAGGTGGGGCACAATCACGGCCTTGGTCCGCGGCGTGGCCCGGCGCCTGGCATCTACGGGGTCGAGAGTCCCTGTCTCCTCCTCCACATCGCAGAGGATGGGAGCAGCGCGGGTGTAGCTGACCGCGTTCAGCACGGCCGTGCAGACGTAGGAGGGAAGCAGCACCTGGTCGCCTTCGCTCACGCCCAGCGCGAGCAAGGCGAGGTGAAGCGCCGCGGTGCCGGAGGAGGTCGCCACCCCATGCCGTTGGCCGACTGTCCGCGCGATCTCGGCCTCGAATCGGCGCACCTGCCTGCCGGGCTCGGCGGGACCGGAGCGCAGTGCCGCGCTCACCGCGGCGATGTCGCTCTCTTCGATAGATGGTCTCGAGTGAGGGACGATCATTGCGCTACCAGCCCACCGGGATGAATCTGAAAGGGGCCGCTACCCGGGGTGCGGGGCGATGGCCGCCGGCGAGTATCAGCTCCCGCGACTGCGGGCCCTGGTTGAGCAGCAGATCAATGACTGACAGGTCCGGTATGAACCCGACCTGCGGGAAACGCTGCTCGTAGGTCGGACAGCTCCAGGTCTGCAACACCAGCTCGATGCCGCCGGCCTCCAGTGCCGCTTCATCGAGGTAGGCCTCGGCGGCATGGCTGCCCGAGTAGTAGTGGTCGGCGCCGACCGCCCGGCAGATTGCGACCAGACGGCTCGTGCTTCGTAGCGAAGAAGCATCGCTACTTCGCAGAGTAGGATCGGTGGCCTCCCCGTCAATGGATAGCTCTGAACTGCGCAGGATGGGAGTGGTGATGCCCAGGGCCGACCTCAGGTACATCAGCAGCTCCCAGTTCAGGTCGTTGAGCCGGGTCCAGGGCCGGCCGAAGATGACGGCCAGGGCGGGAGCGTGGTCGGGGAAGAACGGGGCGCGGCCATAGTTGGTCTGGATCGCGCGCCAGTGGCTGGCGTTCCAGTCGCTCTCCTGGGCGATCTCGATCTCGGAGAGGAGCTGGCCCGCGTGGGCCCTGACCGGGACGGTCAGGTACATCCAGCCACCTGGGTGCTTGATCTTGTT